>Ga0247733_1000115_pt1 | contig 116523 bp, 93 predicted proteins | sample UWRJL043104R2_FD_180932 | JGI IMG/M metagenome (GOLD analysis project Ga0247733, IMG submission 180932) | Plant litter microbial communities from Arlington Agricultural Research Station in Wisconsin, United States - UWRJ-L043-104R-2 | ecosystem: Environmental > Terrestrial > Plant litter >... | reverse complement strand
GGGGGGGTAGGAGGTTGCACTCGCTTGTGGTGGTTTTAGGGGGATTTAGGTGGAGGCGTTGCTTGGGCGAGCGGAGCGGTGAGACGGTGGTCGTGTACGTGTGTTATGCGTGTTTGATATTGCGAGGAGGGGGATTGTGTGATGGCTAAGTGCTGAGCGGAGCTAGATGACCTGTTTGGTTTGGCAATGCGCGATCGTATAGAGTAATCAGGGGAGATGGTGGTCTCGCCATGTTGGTTTGAATGGGTTGATGAGAGATGACGGAGATGATATTGAGGTTACTGTGCACAGCAAGTCCGGGTGACTAACATACCTCGATGGTAACGAGATGTAGACTTGCGTTTAGGCAATTCCCGCTCGCTGACCAGTTGGTGCGTTCATGAAGTCCCTCAACCTGCGAACCCGCCTCTCGCCATCTTCTTTGCTCGCTGGTTGCGATGCTGCTGACCCTTATTCGCTTCCTTCCTCTGCCGTGCAATCTGCGTTGCCTTGTCGGCAGACGGTCCAGCAACATTCCCACGCCCTCTTCCACCTCCTCCTCCGCCTCCTCCACCACCCGCTCCACCTCCTCCGCGTCCCCTACCTCTACCACGGCCACCTCTTCCACCACGGAATCCATCTCCACTCGCTTCGCCCTCTGATCCCGCGGGACTGTCTTTCCAAGATGTAGATAACAATTCTGTTTGCTGACCCGCGAATGTAGAGAATTTGGCCTCCAGTCGCCGCAAGCGCCGCGGATCGCGTCCTAGCATGATACCCCAGCCTTCAATCGCTTCGTCCGTCATACCAGTCTCGCTCTTCAGAGCCGTACGTGGTTTGCCTCTGCGTGTTTCTGGATCCCGTGCGAAGAGCTCCCGCGAACTTGAGTAGGCTTTGAACAAAGCCTCCTCATTCTTGTCTGCATTTGCATCTTCCAGTCCCGGAGCGGCAGAGTCAACCGTGCCGCCAACGTCTTCGACGTCGTACGTGTCGTCACGCTCATCATCATCTGAGTCGAAGGCTGCTAAGGCGGATAGAATGGCTGACTTGCTGGGGGCGTTGTTACGGTTTGACAGCACGTCGTCTGCCGTGAGTCGCTGGTTTCTTCGGCCAATGTGCAGACGAGACGTGTCGAGCGCAAGTCTATCGAACTCGTCGTTATCAAACTTGTTGCGTCGTTCATAAGTCGTTGGAGGGGAGTGTGGAATGGGAACCGGTGCAGGTGGAGCGGTGGTAGCCGGTCTGTGGCGATTAGTGGAAAGATGGAGATGTTGAGAAAACGTTTGGACATACAGTTGTTCGCTCCTATCAGCGTTGGCAAATTCTAGCGGTAATGAGTCTTCGAGTAGGTGTGCGGTGACTTCTTCGACGTTGTCGTTGTACTTGTGGAGCAGCTTCGCCACGAAGCCCGAGCCAAGGTCGGGAAACAAATCTTGCACTTGACTTATCAGGCTCATACGATGGACGTGAATTTCACCATATGCTCCGTGTCCAGACTGGTCATTTACAACCTTCCCTTTCCCCTTCTCGATCTTCCGTCGAATGAGCCTTTTCGGCCGGACCATGGACGGCTGCTGGAAAGCGCTCAGCGAAGCAGCAAAGTTCTTCACTCTTGAGGCTTCCGGAGTCGTAGCCTTGTCCCGAACGTGGTTTAAGAAGGGCGTATTCGTGACTAGGTCTGCTACCAGCGTTTGTGGAGCCGCGCCCGGTTTTGGCTGTTGCTCTCCGTTGGCTTTGAGAGTGTACAGGTGGTCTGAAAGAACAGAATATTTCGGCTTTTGGCCTTCCAGTAAAGCGGAGAGGCCGAGATATGCGGTGGTTGTGAGCTTTGCCTGAAGTGGAGGCGGCACTTTTGGATAAGCGCTGCACAGCGAGTCCAGAAAGTCGGAACCAATGAGCATATATGTGCCAGCAAGTGACGACACCTTCAGGAGAGGCACAATCTTGTTCAGGGTCTCTTCAGCCTCTTCCGGCCTCTTTGAATCCAAGTTCCTGATGAGCGAATTCTTGGCCAATTGGAAGTCCTTTTCGATATCGGCGGACCTCCTCTCCCATAAGCTTTCGATGAGACTTCGGAACTGTGCACTTTTCGAAAAGACACGAGAGATGTCGGATAGTACTGGCCACTTCAATAAAGAGAGAGGGATCTCTTTCCCGGAATATATACGATGAGTTATGAAGAAACACTTCTTCCGCAATGCTAAAGCGCTCAAGGATATGCTGTCGTCGTAAGCCAGCTCATGGAAGAACGAAATGAGAAAATTGGTCAAAGAGCTTCCATCCGAGACAGCAGGCCAGAATTCCTCATCTTTCAGTCGAAGATACAGCTCCGCTAGGGAGGTCCAGGAATCCAGATATAACCCCCACTCAGCAGGTAGGATGCTGCGGCGGACCGTCGCATTCGGGAACGGCGCAAATTGAGGTAAAGTCATGATCGGTATTGGTGGCCGTTGAGCGTTGCGCTTCCGTGGTATTGCCTCACCTCCAGAGGTGTCTTCAAGAAAAAGCCTGGGGGCGAATGCTGAGGCCGGTGTTCTTTCACAGAGTCATCGGCATCAGAAGGCGCGGGACCAGAGATCCGCTAAGCTAAAACCATATTAGCGCGCCAAGATTTCAGCTCTCCGCGCACATCGCATCTCGAAAATTCGCGGCGGGGTCTGCGACGCCAACGACAAGCTCGCACACGTACTCATCACCACGCCAGTCATCACGTTACAGTGATCACAGATCCGAGTCGTGACTGGAAGCTATCCGCCATCTCAATCTCAACCCCAACAACCTCTTCCGACAGCCAACATGTCTTGTACGCACGCCGCATCCGCAACCGCAACCGCACGTCAGAGCTAATCGCAGGCAGACACCAAGCCCGAGAAGGACTTTGAGGGTCCCAAAATCCACAAGATCCGCATCACCCTGACCAGCAAGGACGTCAAGGTACACGACATTCGCACCTCCCGCGCCGATTGAGCTAACGCGCTCGCAGAGCCTCGAAAAGGTGTGCACTGAGCTCATTGACCGTGCTAAGACCAAGGATCTCCGCGTCAAGGGTACTTATTCCTCGAAATCACAGAATTAACGACTGTGCTGACCCTACAGGCCCCGTTCGTCTGCCTACCAAGATCCTCAAGATCTCCACCCGTAAGACGCCTAACGGTGAGGGTTCCAAGACCTGGGACATGTTCGAGATGCGCATCCACAAGCGCCTCATCGACCTCAACGCCCCCACCGAGGTTGTCAAGCAGATCATCATCAACATCGAGGCCGGTGTCGAGGTTGAGGTCACCATCGCGGCATAAACGTAGATATGGAGAGCTGGAGATGCGTTGTCTAGGGGAGGATTAGCTACGTGGTCAGCAGTTTGCTCTGCTAGACTCTATATCAATGGATCTTCGTTGATTCATGCATTGAAAATTTTGGGGAGGACTTTCCAATTGAGGGCGCGCACCCACAGGACCATCATAGTGAAGGATATGAAACCGTGTGCTAATCCGCCCATCAGGACTAATTCATTCCGGCTTCATACGTGTTCGAAGCCTCGATATGTGCGCGATCCTTCGACATACCCTTCGGTTCGAAGGCTCGGCCGAGCATGGGTCGAGAATACCACCCAACGCGACTCCATATGAATTTCAAGCTACAGTGTGCCCCTCGTTGAGACCGCTGGTCCCCTGCGTAGGATTGTAAAATTGCCTCGGCCGAGCTTATGTCTTCAGGGTCTAACGTACGCAAACATTGCAATTCGCAATACGCGATACGCAACACTACCAGCATCGCCTAGTGCAGCTAGTCATATACACCGCTATTCAGGCACCATTTTCTTTTTTAGCCTAGTAGTCAACTCAACAGTCACCATCTCGCGCCATTGTCAGGAGAGGGTACGCGGCTATTAGGCAACCATCTCGTCGAAATTCAGAGAAGCCCAACGTGTTGTGTTCAAACATTTTTTGTCGGAAGGCTCTGCACAGGTGCGCTTTTGAACTCAGACACTGCTTGTGAAGGCCTTTCACAATGGCGACGACTCCCGAACCCAAAACCAAAGTCCACATCAGCGAGCAGCCGGTCACGCTCCAAAACTGGTACAAGCACATCAACTGGTTCACCACCACCCTTGTGATCCTCGTCCCTGCATATGGTCTCTTTGCTATTCCCTACGTCCCCCTCCAGCTCAAGACCGCCATCTGGTCTGTCGTCTACTACTTCCTCACTGGCTTCGGTATCACTGGTGGCTACCATCGCCTCTGGTCCCATCGTTGCTACTCTGCACGCACACCTCTTCGCCTAATCCTCGCCTTTGTCGGCGCCGGCGCTGTTCAAGGTTCGATCCGCTTTTGGAGCAGCAAGCACCGCGCCCACCACCGATGGACAGATACAAAGAAAGACCCCTATGATGCGCTCCGCGGCTTCTTCTTCTCGCACTTGGGCTGGATGGTCTTCAATCAAGATCCGAAAAAGATTGGGCGCACGGATATTTCTGATCTAGACGCCGATCCGCTAGTTGTATGGCAACACAAGAACTATGGAAAAACGCTGCTCATGGCCGCTTGGGTTTTTCCCATGTGTGTCGCTGGGCTGGGATGGGGCGATTGGTGGGGTGGACTTGTCTATGCCGGGATCATAAGGGCGTGCTTTGTACAGCAGGCTACGTTTTGTGTCAACTCGTTGGCGCATTGGATTGGAGAGCAGCCGTTTGATGATCGGAGGACGCCGAGGGATCATTTGATTACCGCTGTCGTGACTCTTGGAGAAGGTTACCACAACTTCCATCACGAGTTCCCTAGCGATTATCGTGAGTCCTCACCACCTTACTATTTGCACATCAATCGAGACTGACCAAAATCCAGGCAATGCCATCATCTGGTACCAATACGACCCCACCAAATGGATGATCTACGCCCTCTCCAAAATCGGCCTCACATACAACCTCAAGGTCTTCCGCGACAATGAGATCCAAAAAGGGCGCCTTCAGCAACTACAAAAGAAGCTTGACAAGCGTCGCGCTGGTCTCGATTGGGGTATCCCGCTCTCCCAACTACCAGTCATCTCATGGGATGATTTCCAAGCCCGCTGCGCGAGCGGCGAGGCCGCTCTTGTTGCCATCGCAGGCGTCATTCATGATATCACAGGTTTTGTTGCTGAACACCCTGGCGGCAAGGCGCTCATCAAATCTGCCATTGGGAAGGACGCCACTGCGCTGTTCAATGGAGGAGTCTACATGCATAGCAATGCGGCGCACAACCTCTTGTCGACGATGCGTGTAGGTGTTCTTAGGGGCGGCCAAGAGGTGGAAGTCTGGAAGAACGAGGCTGGCGAGCCGATGAAAGATCTAGCCGGGAAGCTTATTGCGAGGGCTGGCGAGCAGGTGACGAGGATCCGGCCGTTGAATTCAACGGCTACCGCGGCTTGATGCTCTCTTGCGACACGCCGAAGCCAGCTCGGGGTCTTTCTGACCAATACATTCATTGCCCCAACCCTGCAAACGTTGCTCGTATACAAAACTAATGTGTGATGCCATCCTTACGAACGGCACTCTCTGTACCTCTATCCTCGGAGGGAATCGGACTTGGCGTGTACACCGCCGAACTTCTTTGTCAGACGTCGGATCGGACATACCTCTTTCTCGTACAGCACGAAGGAGACTTGACCCACTAATAGAATCATCAGGGTCTCGCAGCTTACTCACACACCGGAAGGAGAAATCAACGACACCACGTGCGCGGATCGGTACATCGCATACCGGCGTTCCGTGCAGCCGACAGAATTTCAAGGCAACCGTCAGCTTTGAATGCACATCAGCCTCACCGGGCATCAGCCTCGCGTGACTAATGGGTAGAAGCAGCAACCTCCACTTATTTAAAGCACAAGGTGGGGAACTCCCGACATCCTAGACTGCCACGCTTCCGCTCTCCACTGACATTACTATTTCGGTAGCCTTTCGCGAGCAATTTCTACACTGCCAGTCGTGGTTCGAATTGAAACCCTCCCCCAAGGACCGGGATATAAGACGAGTCGTGATAGTAAGACACCAGCTGGGTCTATTACGAGACCCTACCTGCTGAGCCCTCTCTGGATGAGCTTTGCAGAGGACAACTTTGTGCACTAAGCAGCTTTCACGACGCATCTTCTGCCCTCAAGCTAGGCATTTGCCATACCACACCACACCAGACCACACCACACCGAAGCCTCAAAATGTTCGGATTCTTCAAATCCCCCCGACCTCCCCCCAGCATCCCCCCCAACCCCGCCATCCTCGAGCTCAAGCCCTCAGAAACCCAAACCGTCACCCTCCCCGACAACCGCAAGTTAAGCTACGCAACCTACGGCGACACCAACCCAGCCGCCCCCGTCATATTTCTCTTCCACGGCATGCCAGGGAGCCGGATATGCGGGCGCGGCTTCCACAGAAACTGTCTGAACATTGGCGCCCGTCTTGTCTCCGTCGACCGTCCCGGTTGTGGACTCTCAACGCTCGCGGACAGGGGTCTTACGGACTGGCCTGAAGATGTTGTGAACTTGGCGGATCACCTGGGGGTGCAGCGGTTCAGCGTATTAGGGGCGAGTGGAGGTGGACCGTTTGCTTTGGCATGCGCGCGGTTCATCCCGAAGGAGCGGTTGCGCGCTACCCATGTCGTGTGCGGTATCGGGCCCTTGGACGCTCTCGTAGATACACCGTACCTTCCCGGGCCCTTGAAAAGCCTCGCAAAATACTTCCTCCAACTCGCAGCGCGCTACTTCGTCCTCCCGCGCATATTCGCCCCGTACCTCAACCAATCCGCGTCGGGCCTCAAACGCACCATAGAAGACCAATGCCGCACACCTGAAGAGAAAGCGCAGTTCCGCGACACCACCAACGAGAACAATCCCGACAACAGCGTTGTGCAGTTCCTGGAAGCATTCAAGCAAGGGAGCGGGGGCGCAATGCAGGACGGCGCGGTGCTGACGAGGGATTGGGGATTCAAGCTGGAGAACGTCGAGGCGGAGAGGGTGTGGATGTGGCATGGGGACCAAGATGCGGTTGCGCCGGTGGGCGTGGCGCGGTGGATTGATAGGAGGTTGGGGGGCGGGAGGTTGCGGGTCTTGGAGGGGAAGACGCATTTTACTATTTGGAAGGAGCATTCTGAGGAGATCTTTCGACAGAGTGCTGAGGCGTAGGCGTTGTGGGAGGGATGTGGTTGTTTGATGTTTGGAGATGAGAATACCCTGCTCTTTGGTATGCGTTCGACGCCATTTAACCGACTGCGCAATGAATTTTTCTTTCCTCTATCAGCTTGCGCGAGCAACTCGGGTTCGTTCTGCTGATAGGCGCGTGCAGATTTCGCGAAGGTACCCGGAACTGGTTGAAAAAGTGATCGAGGCCAGCCAAGGCATCTCAAAAGATTTCCGCATTGATCAATCGATCGTGTTCTGGCTGGCTTCATAGTGGACATGTCGGTTGAGATCGTTTGGGTTTGCTTTGGGGTTCTGGACTTCGAGACCTGACTTCTTATCGGCATGTTCAACAACCACGGGGAACATGCGCTGCCCGTGCACATCTTCCGCAGTGATGGTCGCCTTGAGGTCTGGGCCGTATTTTTTTGCATCCCAGATATGGGACAGGAAGTTGTTGCTTTGCCGCGTTCTAGTCTGCAGGGGGTGAAATATCGTTAAGCCATTCCCACACTCCGTCTGGACTACGTCGTCCAGGTGACACCAGGCTCTGACTTCGCTATCATGCTTTTCTTGGTCACAGCCCAGGCTCAAATATATGGGGGACCCAGAATGTTGGGTCCAGCTTCGCAGTTCTAGACTGGCGCGCCAACAATGGAGTCGTTCAGCATTCTTCTCGACTCTGAAGATCCGGTCTTCCGCGTCCCATGCTTCTCTGGGCGAAGCATTTGCAATCGTGAAGCCTGGTGGGACCCGAATGAGGAACCCGTAGCGGCGGCGCACACTATTCGTGATGGCAGGAATGCGAGTAGTCTTGATGTATACCTCTTGAATAGTGTTAAGATCGAGGAGATGTTTTGTCGGAAAGAGGCCCACATTGGTCATGGTAGTATCGCGTATGTATAAGTTTGCTGTTAAGTGATGCAGTGGAATCACGACCACATGGTCAAAATCGTGCGCAACATGGCATCGCAGCACCGCTGCGTGTAGCTTGAGTTGCGATTTTATCCTGACCATGGATCGAAGGGGCCGTACACGTTCATCATAGATGCCTAATTGGAGCCACATTCTTAGCCCGCGATGGGTCAGAGCATATGGACCGACAAGGTCGTCTGAGGCGAACGGAACTAGGTCCTGGGCTTCGATGAAGTCTTTAGGGTCGCTGGCCAGGGCATTTCCAGATCCGGCGTCCAGGGCTGACTCCGCGCTCTCCCATGCGAATAGGGTCTCGTCCTCGGAGATCTTCATGATCTCTTCCTGTAGTCTCCTGAACGCTTTTGTTTTGCCCTCGCCATAGAGCAACGGCATGTTGACATCGAAGATACCAAGTAAGCTATAGGCAATATCTTCAGCCCGCGTCGCTCGTCGCTCAGATGCCCAGGACATGCGCATGCTAACGCTAGCCATATCGAGGCTTCGCCCCGTCAAGTACTCTGTCGCGATCCCAGTGGCGGTCGAGATGCTCTTTGCGAGGCTTCTCTTGGTGCCCAGCCATGCCCAATTCTCGGAGAAGAACTCCATGCCCGCCTCGGCAGGTTCTCCATCCATCCTCGCGACCTTGACATGCCTCGGGGCTAACAGTTCCTGGAGGGTCCACGCTCTAGTAAACCACTTGCTGCTTTTGAAGTTCGTTCCTCCATCGTTCACATCTGATAAGTAGGCGTAACACTTGCCGGATTCTCTGTACCAGGCAAACATGGAGTTGATCGCCTCAGATAGCTCGGCACTACTGCTCTTGTCGATACACAGAGTGTCAATCCATACATAGGGGAATTTGTCTTTGGCTGCTTGCAAACAGGCATTGCTGATTTTGCTAAACCCTTTCTTGGTTTTGGCGAGATCGAGGTCGGGGAGGTCTGAAAAGACCACTTCTTCATCCTCCCAGGTATGCGAAAGTATGGCATACGGAGGTGGGTTGTCAACAAATTCTTTTAAGCGCAAGCTTTGCGTGTCCAGAAGTCGCATGGTAGCGATGCCACTTCAGAATCCGTCAGTAGGGCTGTGCTGTTGACACTCCACTCAGTGTCCGTCAGGAGAACAGTGCTAGTGCCACTGTAGAATCTGTGAGGAGCGCTGTGGTGATGGAAGGCGAGAGGGGAGACACTCTGGCAGGCTGCACAGTGGGTTTGGTTGAAGTTGGGGGCCACTGCGTCTTAGACTAACCGTGCTTGGCCTTAGTGCCCTATCCGATCATGTGCGCAATCCTCGCATGCAAAATCGAGATACTTACACATATGCACTTTGGTCGGGCGCTCCGACGTGAATAGCCAGATCTGAGTTGTCCTCTGCATTGTCTGCCCTTGTTACCTTTGGGTGATACTACATCCCTGAAGCTGTTCTTTTGGACAAATTGGTTAACTTGAAGCTATTGAGTCCACAATATTCTATTGAGCATCGGGACCTGGCAGCATAGTTAATTATACAAAGTATATTGCCCCTTCGGCTTATGACAAAGGGTCAGAAACAATACATATAAGCTTCCATTGCGATGGACGTGTAACTTCACTAGGACTACTACCCTCGGAAGGAGTAGGCTAACCTGAGCTCTCACCTGTCACGAAAAGCCTTATTGGGACGATGTGCTCAACTACCACACTTCATCTAGAGAGGACAAACGTCTCCACGGCCAAACGTCTCCGCGGCCAAACGTCTCCACGGCCAATATCGATACAAGCTCTTATCCCGTCGGGGTAAGCCGAATGTTGCCGGGTGAGTGTAGACAGCTCATCTATAGCGACGCGGGACTAGAGCGATGCGGCGGGGTGGTGCGCGACTGACCGCGTGATTACTATGATCGAGCATAGATGCGGTCCGGTCGTGTCTAGGCGCGTGATGCCGATCGTAATGGACCCGCGCACCCTATGTCAACATTACCGGACCTCGAGATGAGAGAGAGCTGGTCAAGGAGATTTTGGAGGCTAGGAACAGGTCACACGTACGACGGGGTCAATTTCAACGACGTGGCGAGCCAGCTGCCCGACCGTTTGAGTTGACCGACAGGCTCAGGACCGGGATGAAGATCAAGTGGGCACCATCTGGCCGAGGGCATTGACCGAGCTTGGGCTCTCGAGTCCCGTGTCTGAAGCCTCTGGAACCTAGTCGAGGATCATGAACTGACTTTGTACCACTTCTTCTAACCGTAGATGCTCCATAATTTTTCACTTACACAACATAGATTAAATGTTCCACGACGAGTCGCGCCTTCTCAGCATTGGTTCGCTTGTCAGGAAGGCCCCAACGAAGGGCTGCGATGGCTCTTATCTCAAGCTTCCCTGCCTAACAGTACGATTCCCTTTCGATCCTCCGATTTCACCTCGATTCATTTCCGTTCCTGACTCCTGCGGTTCTGACAACTCCTCATTACATCACATGGCCACGGTCCGGAGCTTACCATCAGCGTCTTGGCACTTAGCTGAATGTGGCATTTGTGGGTGCGCCATCAATCAAACGAACATCCGATCCTATCGGGCTATCTCAACACTACCAGATGCGAACATCACGCACGAGATTCGAAGATTCAGCAAAGACACACTTGTCCTTGGTGCAGGCATTTCATACTCCGGGGTTCGTATGCAGGGAACTTCACCCACGTGGTGTATTGTTGACATTCGCTGTTTGAACATACTTCGCTGCACATGGGCTGGATCGACTGTGCCTCTCCGTGTCTTAATTTCGATAGTTAAGCCGGCGTTGCCAATCGTTTCAGGCAATTATCATGCTCTCTCTCATCTGGACGCTGCTGCTATAGTCTCAGCACTCGGAAAACCCCGATCTCGCAAGCTATCGAAAGCATGCCTCACACAGTGCATATCGGAGAGTGTGTTCCGTGCCATACAAAGGCTCCCAGTTGAAATTATCGAGGCAATTCTCCAATACTGTGAGCCGGATCTTGTACTTGCGATAGCGTCTCGCATGGAGCGTTCTCCCTTCGATTTCACTGCTAAGAAAGATATTGTTCGGAAGCGTATCAGAATGTGTATTGAGGCAGAGCAACTTCTAGACTCTGGGAAAGATCAGAGGCTTTATACGGAGAGGGTTGTTACGCTTTCAGAGAAGATGAAGGCAACATTTGTGTGCTATGGCGGGGAGATGTATCTCGGAAGTATTAGTAAAGAGACGAACTGCCCCAATGCAGTAGATATCTTTATTAGTAAGGGCCAACCAGAGGTGCTTGCGCTTCATACGGACGAGTTTGGCATTCGCAACATTGCTTTTGCACTGGACGATTTTCGGCGACCTAAACGGATCCGAGGAGATGCTCGCAAACATCATATCTTCTTGGACGAGGGAAGGACGTTTGAGCGTATACGGATGGTCTCGGACGTAAGTACCAACGATGTGTTACGAAGCCTTTAGTGCTAATAATAAAGCCTCTCAAATGCCGCATGATAGACATAGACCTACCAGGTTGCAATAGTCTCTATCCTCGTCCACTCTTGCCACACAACTTCGGCAAATGGGCTTCTTTGCCTATCAACGTAATCAAAAAGCCAATCGCAGAAGTTGAAGGATATATCGAAGCCTCCTCAATCAACCTATCAGCTCTCCAGACGGTATATCTTTCTCACAGCTTATCCGGAAGCCTAAATGGCATTTTCACCAAGAGCGGGGAGAATCGTTCAGAAATTCTGCTTGGAGCTAATGCAAAAAGATCTGTGAGGCTATTTTGTCTTTGTGACCGTGTTGTGTCAGGTGAATGCTGGCAAACCTTTAGCATTCTCCAGGTAAGCGTCCTCTATGGGGGTGTCAAAGCCCCGTTAACGAATATAAGATCCAAACAGAGAGCGGCCAGTTCCTGCCAGAGATTGATCTTGCTAGCTATGAAGTGCTATCGGAGGAATGTTACCCAAGAATTGAAGGGATCTGGTTTTATGAAAACGAAGGGGAGATGTTGTTTAACGTTGTTTATGAATTCTTTGCAGTCGGAAACAAGGGAAGCTAGCTACATTAGATGATCAAGCAACATGACATTACGTTCTAGGAAAGGCAAATTCAAGAAAGCCTGTATGGACGCATTGCCCGCTGTCGACTGATGAGAACATGTTAGCAGTTTGGGCTGTTCGTCACAAGTCGTCTAAGCATCAAGGGGCACGTGGATTAGTTGCAAGTATACATGACATTAATCAGACATAGAGCCTTGAGACTAATATAGAAGCAGATGCAAACACAGCGTAAGCACGTCTGAATGGGGTACCCTTACTTGCCCAACATGCATTTGCTATACCACGGCGTCCCGATTGCGAACCAGTCTATATGCGCACTTTATTACAGTGACCCACACTTAAATCATCATGTCGTATGCGCTGCCTCCTCACTCTTGCTAGGAGAACTGGATCGCTTGCATTCACCGCACTCTCCAACCTATCGAACGCCTCTACATATGGAAGAGAGGTTTCCTGACACCATGTATTACGCTGAGGCTTCTTTGAAAGGACTATTCCGAGTGCAGTTGTGCATGGATGTAGAATATTGCATTGGCATCTTGCTGCACTACGAGACATACAGCAAGACAGTGGGTCAAGTTAGATACGACAAAGATATCCGTGACTTCCCCAACGCTTGCTCCTTCCGGTTGGTTCAAGAACATCATGACCAAAATCCGCAAATCCACGTCCGAGTCTTTGACGAACGCTCGACCGAGGAAACCAAGAATTCTTGTTTGCGACTGGTGGATGGTACGATCGTGTGGCACCATGGCAAACTTCGTGGCTAATAGAGTCTAGGGATGCTCCGTCAAAAGGAATTTAGCTTATGAGAATCCAACCAGGCTTGCATTGTAGTCCAATGCCCAAACCAGGTACACTATTTCGTCCGTTCCCAAGTGCTTAGACTGTGTGCCCTTGCCAACGCCTTGAGAGTCCACGATATGCGAATCAGACGAGCTCATGTTTGTCGTTGCTGCGAAGCGTGACGAAGGTGCTGAAGCGTGACAAGGGTGCTGAAGCCAAGGGGAGATGATGAGGAGGCAGTGATGCTCAACTATGGGGAGGTTGAGGTCAATTATTTTTGCATTTTGTGGGCTATGAGAAACAATGCCCTGTTGCTGTCTGCGTCTGTCGAGCGCTGGGAGCTGCTGCGCTCAGTCGATCATGCATGCAGGCGTGTGCGGACAGTTTGGTAATTGGAGTTGGACCCAGTACGCAACCTCGCAACCACCAGGTCAAGTTCCAATCAACATGGCTGTGAGGATACCTCTCAAAGCATTTCCGCCAGAACGTGGCTGCATTGTCGCCATCGCTACATTGGTGCGCAGCTAACGCAGTCGGCCCCAGATACGTGCCGTCTGACCAGAGCCATCTTGTCTGCACGGGTGACCCGCGAACGGGCATGACCCTCGCATGGCCGTTTGGGGCCCCACCAACCGTCGCCATTCCTCTCTACAACCCCGTGTCAAGATTGCTGCGGAGCATCGGCGCAGGTTGAGCATCGGCGCAGGGTGTTTGGCATTTATTATCGTTGAGCCTAGGTTTATCGTTGAGCTGATCAGAATCTCTTTGTGTAGTACCTCGTGCAGCTCGAAGCTCACGGCAATAACACAATTATCAAACCCAATGGGCCCCCAGTCCAAGGCCTTCAACGCATGGTGCTGCACCGAAGCCCAGTGTGATCGTTGAGCTGAAAGGCTCGCGCTGAGCGCGGGCTCTCTCGGAGAGAAATTACAAAGTAACCGACAGGGCCCGGGCAACACCGCACCTGATGAGGTTCACGCGTAACACTCTAGCTGGGGTCTTGAATCACATCACGAAAGCCCTCTCTTTCTGTTTTGGGGAGCATCCCAGCTGTTCTCATGCTCAACATTGGCAATTTCTTACAGAGCAGGCAGAATCCGTGACAAAAGCTGTGTGTGAGGGCGTAGTGGGCTGGACCGGCCATGAGATTGCGAGGATGAGGGCCATGGTCGTGCGTTTTCTTGGTTCTGACTGCGTCGGAACGGCATGGCGACGAAGCTGGGGAAACGCATCAGATAAAGGGGCAGTAAAGATGGTCATATGATCCGTGCACACCCGGGCGAATCGATCGGTGCAGGGTTGCTTCCTAGCAACCGCCCGCGCGCCTGGATCGAGGGCGATGCGCATCCTGCCGTGAAGAGTTCCAGATGACATCTAGTGGTCGCTGTGTCTTGAATAACATCGCGAAAGCCCCTTCTTTCTGCTTTGGGGAGTATTCCAGCTGTTCTCATGCTCAACATTGGCATTTTCTTACAGAGCAGGCCAAATCCGTGACAAAAGCCGTCCAGCCTTTCTTGGTCAGCGCGTTTAGCCTCTGCCGTCATCGCCCAGCCGAGCCCAGCCCAATTGCATGCGTCGTTCCAAGGCAAGCCCTGAACCCACGCTGCGTTCCCGCTTTAAGCGTTGAGCTTCCACCGCTTCCGAAGAATTATGTTTCTTTGCGATCCTTGATCGACTGAATAACCACCTCCACCTCGATTCGACATGGACAAGTTCAAGGCGAAGGCCCGGACGGCGCGCAACCGCGTCGCCGAAGGCACGTCGCGAGGGACGGGCAGCGGTTCGCTTTCGGTGCCGCACTCGACTCTGCCGCCGCAGGACAACGCAAGCACCACGGGCGTCAACGAGGGCTTCATCGGTCCCCAGCCCGGCACCGCTGCTCGCGACTTTGCAGCCGCCGATGAGCCTGCGCCCCAGCCCACAATCGAGCCCCCAACGTCGCTGCAGTCGTCTGTTGATGCGGGCACCCCGGTTCCCTTGCCGCGCAAAGATGGCAAGCGCCCCAGGGCAAAGTCTAGGTACCGTTGCATGCGAAACACGCACAAAGAGCCAGTCTGACCCTCTTTGTAGTTCTGGCGGTTCAAAGGCCACCGGGAGGGCCAGGAGCAGTTCCGCCTCCAACACGCCGCTACCACCACCACCACCACCCTCAAAGGACACCCGACCTTCCTCCTCGCGACAACAGTCCAGCATCGGAATCAGACGGATGCCTTCTTCCATGGCGCTGCGACCAGTGGCCTCCAACAACGCCCTGCAGCAAGCGCCCTCGCGACTGGCTTGCGTGGAAGAGCATGTCCAACTACAGCCCACACAAACTGGTTCTACGAGTGCCTCTGATGCATCCGCACCCAAAGCGGAGCCCAGTCGGTTGCAGAAGGTCAGCAGCAAAGTCCAGTTCTGGAAAGGCAAAGAGAAGGGTAAGGAACAAGATGTGGAAGCCGGTGCCGACGCGGTGCCTGCCGACCAAATGGATCAAGGATGGCAATATTCGTCCAACATGGTGGACGTGTTGGATACCGTCGGTAAGTGGGCCGCATCCAGCAGCATGCACCAGCACTGATTCGTACAGACCCTGAGGTGCAGACCTTGACCTCCATCACCAACATCCAGAACTCCCTTTTCGTCCCTAATCTCGGCCGGTGGGTGAACCGACGGCCAACCTACAGGCTCCAGCGTGCTCCTAGTGAATCCAAGAGCTTGGAGGAAATCAATCGCATCCTCGCGCCAGTACGACCCGCCCAAGAAGTACCCCTTCCTCGACTACAAAGAAGCGGGTCCGAGGGCACAGTGGCCACCCTCGCTACTATTGACTCGCGCATGAGCGATTCACGCTATGCTGTGCTCCCCCACGGCACAGCACTAGAAGGGTGGTCCAAGGAGGACAAGCAGGAACTCAACGACCATGTCCGGCATATGCTTCATTCGAAGCGCTCCAAGTTTAAGCGTTCCATGCGGGGATTCGGACAGTATATCAAACGACGTAAGTGCTGCCTTCAGCTCAAACCACTTTTGCTAATACGTTTTAGCACTTGGCTTCTTGGTTACATTGTACGCCTTTTTGATTACCATCTTTGGTTTGGCCTGGGTGTTGTTCTTGATCGGGTGGATCAATGTTGGCGGCCAGCAGATCTACGTCATTCACATCATCGACAGCATCATGGTCGCTCTTTTCGCCGTCGTCGGTGATGGTCTGGCACCGTTCCGCGCTGTAGACACCTACCACATGATCTATATCGCGCACTACCATCACTACACATGGTCTCGACGGAAGAAGGACATGCTGCCTGAACTCAAGGATCAAAACGACCTGCCGACTAACAATGCCCCGATGGGTGGGCGCAACTTTACCGAGGAAGATCCCGAAAAGCAATGGGAGTTCACCGTCTTGTCACCAAAGCAGCAGGCCAAGCTCGAACACCACCAAACCAAATTCTCCAACTCGCACTCGTTCTACAAGCCGCATGAGACCGAGACCCATCACGCATTCCCTCTGCGCTTCCTAGTCGCCATCGTCGTCTTGCTCGACTGCCACTCTTTGCTCCAAATCTCCCTCGGCGCCACTACCTGGGGAATCTACTACAAAAATCGACATCCGGCCATTACCACCGTCATTCTGTGCTGTTCCATTACGGTCAACGCGGTCGCTGGCCTTTTAATCACCATTGGAGATCGACGGACCCGGAAGAAGGACGTCGTGGAGCGCATGAACAGGCAGGAGCTCACAGAGGAGGCGATGCAGCATCTAGAAAAGAAGAAGGAGCGAGAAAGCGAGAGTGAGAAAGACGATGACGGAGACGCTTCCAAGAAGGGAAGAAGGAGTTTGAACCTTATTAGGAATACTAATTTACCCCACAGCGGACAATCGAAGGCGAAGCAGGCTGAGAGCGCATATCCATGATAGTTTAGCGATTTGGGATTGGTCTTGGGATTTTGGATACTTCTGCATATTGAGCGTATAGTAATTGAATTGAGCGGCATTACCAACCGCGATTATCGGACTTTGACGTAGTAGTCTTTGACTGATGTGTGACGGTGAACTCCTTGTCCCATGAAAAGGCAGCAGGCTATCCCGATCAGGCTTGGCTCGGTCCCAATGGGGCCAAGTGGGGCTCGCCTCCACCTCCACCGTTGCATCTTACACCAACTACCACCCACTTCGACGACAACTGCGAACCTCGCTACCCCTCGATAGCCACGCTCTCGCAGCCTGGCTCTTCCGCTCAGTAGAAGGCTACAATTAGCAGCTCATCCCCACTTTCCTTTCAACACTTAAAGACCCGAGACACGCTGTTTCAACCCAGCACATCAAACACGCCTTTTGCTTGGAAGCCTAGCAACCCCGAGCTACTTTTTTGAGATTGAAGCTGAACGGGGAGCTCATGCGCTATCTTAAAAGCTACTTGGAAGAGAAGGCGTGTTGAAGCTTCCGGGAGGCTTGTTCAACAAGGCGTCATGGCGGATAATACAAGCACCCTCCATTTGGCGTCGGTTTTAGGAGTATTGCAGGCACGAGACCGAGGAGATTATGGACCGCCGAATAAGCGGAAGAGAGTTGACCATGTGGCCGAGCTGTCGCAGAAAGCGAGTGAAATTGTGGATCAGAGGGTCACTGCTGAGCAGGCCTTAAGGTGAGTAGTATCTTGTCCACGGTTTACTCTTCCGTGTCTTACCGGGGAGGGGTCTTTCATCTATTCACGCTGATTCGAGTCATTTGCTGACCTTGCTGTGCGGTATTTGTTCCCGAGCAGAGTGTGCTGACGTCCAAGGCAGGCTAGACTGCGACTTCATCACCGTAATCGTCGGTCGAGACGATGACCAAAAAGTCAGCTTCAAGGTCCACGAAGACGCCATCTGCGACCGCTCCGAGTTCTTCCGCAGTGCCATGAAACCCGAATGGGCCAGCATGCGTCCAAACCCACGCACAATCGACTTGCCCGAGGACGACCCAGACGCCTTCTCGTTGTACCGCACTTGGCTGTACTCTGGCAAACTCGCCATCATGCCGTCAGCTAGTACTGCTGTCGTTACCACCACTGGACCCAACACAACCCCATCCCTCCGCAACAACCCCAACAACGACAGCCAACTCAGCAACGACACGCACCCCACCGAGCCCGACACCCACTACCACACCCTCGCCTACGCCTACGTCCTCGGCGAGCGCCTCCTCGACAGAGCCTTCAGAAACGCCATCGCAGACGTGTACGTGCTCTATGCGCGGGGCAACCCACCCGCAAAACGCTACTATCCTTCCAACGAAGAGATTCGCATTCTCTACGATGGAACACGCGAAGGGAGTCCGATTCGCCAGTTGCTCGTCGACATATGGTATTGTAGGGGCAAGATGGAGTGGATCGACAAGGATGCGGAACTGCCGAATGAGTTTTGCTTGAGTGTGATGAAGGAGCTTTTCCGGGTGCGGCAGGAGGGGAAGGATTTTGTGAACTTGAGTCGGCCTTGGAAGTTGAGTCATTTGCAGTATCATGAGAAGTAGGAGGTGGTGGGGCGGTGGGGCGGTGGGACGGATAGGGCGTTTCTGGTGCTGGGGTTCTTTTCTGGTGGTGATTGGCATGGCGTATTGGAGTCTTTTGGGGTGCGGGCTTGCTTTGGAGTTTTGGGGGTTAGCGACTTGAGATCTTGTTTTGCGTTTTGGGGCATATTGATGGATATATTTGGGTATTTCAGCCCTCGGGGAGAGCTACGAAGGCATATATGAACTTTAACGGCCGTGGTTTTGCGGCACAGCGTGGGGTAGGTGTTTGCTGGTCAAAGCTCTTCTATATGGCCCTTTGGTAGGTTTGTCTACACGGTTCGATGGGTTGATTGCACTTGAGCTTCACCTCCCTCGCACCACGCTTGCCTGGACATAGATATGGAAGGCGCCGGGCATAGCCGCCCAGCCTTTCCACCCTTTATGTTGTTCATCGCGGGTTTGCACCGGTAGATGCGGTCAAATTTTACGGCGCAACGCGCTATCACTCCGCAGCACAACCATCTCTACTGTTCCAACATCAATTCACCGTTGCGATCACTCGGTCTATCACTTACCGCTCCTTCCTGGCAAAAGTCAGGCTTGCTCAGCTACAGAGTAGCATCGCTCTATCGACTCGACCTTCTGCTCATGGCACTTAGGTCCGCCTCTGTACTCACCTCGATATCTGTAATTGGCATGCAAAGAAGGAAAAGGCATTGGTCGTTGCAACTCGTAAGTTAATCATGCCATCGATGCATGCAAGGAAAACACGTGAGGGCGTCGTCGAAGCCTTAATGTATGCGGAACACAGGAATCTATGAACTCTTTCATAGTCTAACTTGATGGACACAATATCGTACAGGGCACACTATATCATACACGGCCAAATCTCACAACGCCTCCCCCAGATCCCAGCTCAGCGCCGACAAAAATTTCCTCCTATCCGCCTTGGCCCATCACACCCATCCACCATCGTTTCCACCTACTTCAAACATCTTGCCACCCCGCTCTCGGTCAGCAGCCTGACATACAGATAATGCAGCTGGGCAACGAACTCCGGAAACGGCGGATGGTCCTGCTTTCCCTTCCCCGCAAAGAAGATGTTCTTGAACCTGAACTCGACTACCTGCTCCTTTTCATTCAGAGCGACGGTCACTTCTCCAATGTTATCCATGTCAAGGAGTTCTTCGGGATCTTGAGGCCGGGGAGACGGGCCGCGCATAGTTATTGAGGTGGGCGTGCGGGATATTATGCGTAGCTCGTCTGTTATGGTTTCGCCTGCGTGGTGAGAGTGTTAGAGCGGATGGAATTCTTGGTGAATCCAGTCGAGATGAGATACAGGACGTAGTTGGGCGAAGAGCAACCACGTAAGAGGTAGAGAGATACAGTTATGGCGGAACGTACCAATGGCAAAGTCGCTATTCAGAATTTGCTCTTTACTCCACAAATCTCCTTCATTCTCCTTTGTCCTTGCTCTCAACATATCGTTGAGTCTTCTCTGAATGGCAAATCCTATTCGCCGCGTTACTTTTCCATTGCAATTGAAACCGGCAAGTAATTCGGTGCAAAGGAACACGCACCATAGCCTCCCCACATGCCCTGGCTGAAGGCATTGACAAGCTTCTCCCCACCGCGTTTCTGATCTTCCAGCAAATCCGTCTTCAGCTGGCCGTACGGTATCTTCCGGACGCAACAGTCGTTCAACGTAGGGTTGTTGTGCGGATTGATCTTTTTGAGCAGAGGAAGATGGTACAACGGATCTGTGTCTGGCGTGAATTCCTCAAAGTAAGTCTTCCTCGTCCACAGTCGGATTCCGCCCAATGTTCCGCCTACTCCTGCTACCCCTGCTCCTAGGGCGTATTTGGTTATTCTGAGAAGTTTCTGGCGTGTAGACATTGTGGCTCGGTATAGTAATTGCGGTGATCCCTGCGTGCCTGAGGTCAAGACGGAAGGAATGCCCGACTCGGAACATAACCATAGAGCCAAGAGAATAGGGGCCTTGCGATGTGGTCCAGAGTGGTCTCTGACAAAGCGAGGTCTGTGCAGCGTATGCTCGGCGTTCGCGGTTTGGAGAGGCCGAGCTTGGCTGGACATACAACCAATCTTGCGATCTGCCACACATGTCACAGAGGAACAAGGTTTCTTTAGCTACGAGCCAAAGATTAAATCATGAACTCCTCCAACGTTTTCTCCGAACGAATTTCCCCCATTCCAATATTACTTCCCGTAATGCCCAAGATCAAAAACGATCGTTGCGAAGCTTACAGCCTCTAAACACATGGTCAGGGACAAGCCGTGACCAAACCCACCCTGTAAGTATTGATGCTTAGTCTCGTCTCAGGGGTACTGCTTGATCCGCTATGGTCGAAGGAATAGCTAAGCTCAAGTTTTGAACGACACCTGAGCATGCTAGGTAACAAAAATCATCGAGAATGGAACCTAGGACCTAAAACTGCCTTTCAGAGTGTAAAAGTTCCTCCACCCTATTGGTATCGTACCTCTCCTGCATATTATACACAGCACTACAAACTCACCCATGATCCAACTTATATACAGCCCACACCATCACACTACTCCCTCCTGCCCCTCCCAGCAGCCCCCTTATTCCACCCCTCCATTTCCATAACCCTCCTCCTCTCCTTTCCCTTCCTCCCCCACCCGGGCACACCCACCGCCTTCCCATCGACACCCAGGCCTGCAACCTTCCTCCCGCCATCCTTCTTCCCAAAACTCAAGAACGCCTCTTGCAGCTCCATCTTCTGTCTATCCTCCTTCCTCACATGCACATTGAGGCCCTTGAGCATCGCTTCGTGCATTTCGTCTGCGGAGGAAACGGAGGGGTCTTCGGTTAGAGCGGCAGAAGAGGAAGGTGTGGACGCCACGACGTCGTAATTGTATTGCGTTTTCAGAAAGGACTTAATGGCGGTGTTTTCGGCGGGGGTCCCGTGGCCGTAGTACGCTTTTAGCTCTTTGGCGATGAGGGTCGGGAGCATGTGGCCGTGTAGGATATGCGGTCGATTCTCCGAGAGGGGCGTCTTAATCTTAGCGCGATGATCGATACCCATAGCTGCGAGAATGTCTTCGCGCGACCACTTGACCACATGGAAAGTATGACTCTGCACAAATGCTTTCACGCGAGACGTGAGTTCCGCCCACGGAAAGACGCGCTTTTCAAATATGGGCTTCAGCATCTCGCTAACCGCCTCCCGAATCTCGCCCTCGCGCGTGCTTTGAAAGACTAGGAAGGCGAGCTTTCCGAAGAGGAAGTTGGGATCGATGCCGGAGATTAGCGGGTGTACGCCGACTCTGCGTAAGAGCTCTATTCTGGGGAGAGCCATGTGGCGCTTCATGGTATGGCGGTCGTTAATGTTGAGGAACTGGATGACGCGGTTGACGAATACGCGGACTTCCTCGGGAGTGAGCTCGCCTTTGATGTCGATGTGGGTCGCGTTGAAGACTTCTGGAAATGCTTCAACCGTGAGACGGTCGCGCACTGCTCGGATCCACTCCTCCACCGCGTCTGAGCCCTCGACTGCTCTTTTCAGCTGGCCAGATGTCATATTGTATACATCCTGATAAGTGCTCGTCTTCATGAAGTTGCGCAGCCTGACCTCGACGTCTTCCAGGCTCTCGATTGTGAGATGGGCGTCGTAATCGCTGACGCGCGATGCTTGTAGTTCGAAGGGCGCAACAAGGCCTTCAAGCCGGAGTCGCTCAATGATATCGCTAGCAAGTAAGCCGTAACTTGCAGTCGAAAGGCCGAGATGGGAGAAAAAGTCTCTATATTGCAACGCTAAGGCCATGGGGTCGGCGAAGACGAGTTTCCTGGCCCGTTCCACGATGGATGCGATGTCGCGTGGGCCGAGCCGACCGTAGAATTCAGCCAACAAAGGTGCATTCTGGAAGCTTTCGCTTAAGCTGGGAGGATGTCCCGCCTCAACCCTACACTGCTCGATCAGTGGACTCAGACTTATGCCGAATACACCGCTCGGGAGTCCTAGGGTCTTTGCAAGCTCTATCTTCGTTGTATGAGGTGCCATCTGGAGGAAATGCGGATTTCGATGTAGGAATAATTTTAAAAAGTTCACAAATTCGTCTCGTTCGGCTGTTCCTGGGAATAATGGATATCTCCAATATACACCGACATCAGGATGCAGCTTGAGTTGAGGGGTAGAAGAGGTCATATGCTTATTAAGCACGGTGCCGTCGGTCTTCTTGTAGGCTCCATCATGGTACAGAAGTGTTGCTTCCAGCTCGGGTAGGGTCGCCATACTGTTGACCTTCGCGACTGCGATGATATGATCGGCTACAGGCAGCTCCTGGGTCAGCTCGCATTCCAGTGCAGCAACGACGGAATTTCCTCGGATCTGCGGTGCAGCGGATTCAGTAGCATCGGCAACATTGCGGCTCTGGGGTAAGAATATGGGCACAGTGTGCTTTCGCAACATATACGCCTCTTCCGTGTTTCCCTTGGAGAACGTATCCACTACGCGGCTTGACTCCACTGTACCTGAGAGCAGATGGATGCGAAAGAGGCCTTTGGCGTTGCGGATGGCATCGAGTGTTTGAGAGGGGCACTTGATGTTGAAGGAGATGTGCGGCGGGTCGAGGGTGACGGTGTTGAAGGACGAAACGGCGATGCCGAGCGGAACGCGCTTGTTCGATTCGAGGTGGGCTGCTGTGATGATGGCAACGGAGCTGGGGACGTGGCGCATAAGGCCGCGTACTGTATCTCGCAATGCTGTGGGACCAACTTGATCCAGTGTGTAGTCGGGGGGCAGTTCGCCTTCCAACGAGTGGTCCTTATTTTCGACCTCTTTGCCCTTGATGTGTCCGGGCACTGCAGCCTTCCCCCAAACTACCTTTGTAATTGGAACACTCCCTCCCAGCTCCTCCAGGCTGCGCAGCGCTTGCACATCTTGCTGACGATACCGACTCGTCGCAAAGTAGTTTCTCCTGCTCTCTAAAGTCGTCCACGAATGCACGCCAGTCCGTCGATGCCGCGCAGGATATACGCATGGTGTGCGTTCTAAACACAGTACAATCAGCATCATATCCGTCTCGGGAGTATGCCCATCTTACGCGTATCACAGCTCCAGCGGTAGAAGGCGGCAAAGAAGCGGGCCGCCGGGCGTTGGCTGCGCGCCATTGGCAGAGAGGACGTGAAAAATGTTTGTTATTGCTGCATTGGCGACGGGATGTATAGGGTAGCCAGATCTATTGAACGTTGTAAGGAAGAAGTGTGATGTCAACGGGATCCCCCGGTGACCCCGGTCAAAAAAGTGTCGCGCCAAGAGATTGAATGCGCAACCTCCATGTTCAAACCCTCCATCACCACCACCACCTCCCACACCATACCCCAACAATGACCACCCCAATCCCCACCCCCAGCGCCCTCCGTGCCCTTCGACAAACCCTCACCTCCTCCCCCCACGCCAACACCACCGGGCAAATTCGACACGCAACGCTCCTCCGCCGGCCAAAGCGACCCTACACCTTCACACAGTTAGTAACCCTCAGCGACGGAAGCACGTTCCTACAACGCACGACATCCCCCGTCCCCGTCTACAAGAGCAGCAAGGATATAAGAAATACGCCGCTGTGGAACCCGTCGAGTCAGAAGCTGTTGAACGTGGAGGAGGACGAGGCGGGGAAGTTGGCGGCCTTTCGCGCAAAGTTTGGAAGGGGTTGGGATGCTGAGCAGGTATGTTGCAAGAGATTAGGGGAGGGGCATAGGGGCTGATGGATAGTGTGAAGTGCATGGCTAACTTTGGAATAGGGCAAACAGGCGGCCGCGAGCAAAGACTCCTTCATGGATCTGATAAGCGGGCAAGATGCCGGATCGGCGAAGAAAGCGGCATCAGATGCGAAATCGAATGCAAAGGCGACACCAGCAAAGCCGGGGAAGAAGTGAGGAAAGGGAGCGAGAAGCACACCGCACGTGTCATTTTGGCATATAGGAAAGCATTGCAGGCGCAACAGTACACCATGTTATCACACTGTATCAACATATGTAGGATAAGAGAAGGGCCGGGCATCGGCGATGGTGTTTGTGGAAATCCATGCTATCAACTACCACGCCATTTGGCCTTATTGAAGACCATTTCAGTCTCCGTACAGTATGCTACAGTAATTCTACAAATGCAAAAGGCGTTATCATACATTTGGACGCCAACATCTATCTGTTCTTCCCAAGCTTCAAGCGAAAATACCGCGTATGATTCGCGTCCGGATTTCGGAACGGCCACTCCCTGTACGCCTGACACAGCTCCTCCACCATCTCCACCGTCAACATGCGCACCCTCAACTGCTGCAGATTCAAACGCCCGCCCTTCTTCGGATCCGTCAAGCTAGGCGCTTTTGCGAGTAGGTCCGTTGCTCCATGCTGCAGGTTCTCCAAAGCCCCAACAATCGACATCGTCGGCGGTGATATCATCAAAGCGGCAGCAAAATCTTGCAGCCAATCGTACCATTCGGGGGCCTTGCCAGTCGGGAGAGGTCGTGGGGTGGAGTCGATGAGCGAGACTGGCATGGCTGGCCACACTTCCTCGGGCTTCGCGATGAGCGGCTCGAACGGGCGCGAGTCCCAGGCGAGCCGGGGCACCGGAGAGCGGATCGCTAATCGGTCATCAATCTCGGACCACACGGCAGTTCGATAATTTGTCGTAATTTTTTGCAAGCCAGTGTCAAACTCGGCCTGGAGCGTTTTCAGCTTCGCAAGCTCCTCTTCTTTCCCCGTTCCCTCTTCTAAGCCCAGAATCGTGCACTCAAGCGCGTAGATTTCTTGACCGAGATTGGCGAGTTTCTCAGTCTTCGATCTTATGTTCTTGATGTGGGCAACGGAGGCTCGCAAGATCGAGGCCTTCTTCCCCGCATCCGAGATGGTATTTGGATTCCCGATCGAGCCCTTCTTTCTCGAGGTTTTGAACATGTCGGGAGTCTCGCCTAACTCCTTCTCGATCTTGTAAGAGTCGATAGCTCTTTCTGAATTGATGCCGACCGTAGACTTGCCAGCATACTCTTGCTCTTTGAGGTACTGCTGCATCTCGGCGGCGCTCATGATGCCTGTGCCATTCGTCATTCCCGCGATGTCGTCGGCGAAGTCGTGCACGTTGTCGCGACGGTGGGCCGGAAGCTCCATGCCCTTGTCTCGCCCTCTCTGTAGTGCGCCAACCAGACTCTCGATTTCGTGCTGGGGTTCTCTCCCGACAGTACCGCGACCAGCGAGGCGCGCCGTGTGCTCTTGCGTCACCACCTCCGTGTTGTTGCCCAAGGTGTCGAGAAAGAAGTCATACTTTCCGCGATGGAGTTCGGATCTCGGGATGATGTTCCGGACGTCGTGTGCCACCCAGAGCAGCGACCGCACGGGGCCAAAGGCATGAAAGCGCGAATTTTTCCAAGCTTGCTCGGCATATTGGAGGAGCAATTGCTTGGTCATGGAGTCGAAGCCGAACCCAGGAAGTTTGGGGTCCCACAATAGCGAGCCTGTCACCAGGAGCGTGTCATTCGGACGCTGGCAATCAGGCTCCCCGGGGTGCACGCGCTTCTGGTGTGGGAATATGCCTTCGTCGACTAACCTGTCGAACGTCTCCATCAACGTAATGTCGCCTTGTACCACTTTGTATGTGGATCCCGGTTCCTCGAGTAGTGGCTTGATCCAGCGGTCCCATTGGTCCGGCGACGAGTCGACAAGCACATGGCTGCGCGGTTGTAGGAAGTCGTGGAGTTTTCGAGACCAGAGGCCGATGCCGGGGTTCAGGTCAAGGATGTCGCACCCTTTGTGTCTTTCGAGCGTGGGGCCGATGTACTTCAGAACGTCATCTGCACAGCACCACGATCAGCATTTGCCCTTGATCGACTCCACCACTGCGCTAGGAGGCAACATACCGCATAGGTCTGGACTTACAATTTGCGTTCTGGCATACGAGCGGGTCCTGGTGCTGAAGAGTATATCCGCAGGAAAGTATCCACTACTGCGCACTGGAAGGTCATAATCAACGGGCCTGGTGCTCAGTTCGAGTGATAGAGGGTATTCTGTGTTGGGGCGAAGTCGTTCAGGGCTCCAGTGGCCCTTCAGCGTAAGTTTGGATTTGATAGTCGGACTATTGGTGCTTCCATGTCGGGCGCCAAGGGGCCAGCGAAGACATGGCAAAGCTGACACGCGTGGGCGAAGCTGCATGGGAAGATTGGCGCGTTGACGAGCACGGGAGCGGAGGATGGCTGTCGCTGTATCGCGGTCTACAGCGCCCTCCGTATTGCGGTTTGATGTTGATGATCGGCGCTAGGTCCGGTTCGGCCTAGCTGATTTCTCTGCTCGACCCATCACTTGACATCGATATCTTACAAATTCTCCCGGTGCATCATCCCGCGACGAAACCCAAAGCAATGTAAGAAGTGGAAAATTTTGACCTAAAATCGAAGCTCTGACTCAATCTCCAAGGGCACATATGCTCCTGATGTGCTTACTAGCAACAACTGCCTCAGTCCAGGCTCCATCATGCATTTTCTGCAGAAAGAAGGCCAGCTAGCAAAGCAAGGAAACTTGCAAAATTGACAGTCGCGAAGTTGACCAATGTTCAACTGATGTTCAACTCAGTCGGTTCAGCAAGCCACGAAACGAAAGCCATATCTCATTTGCGAAACATAGCCTCCTGCCCAAGATCCCACTGACTATCGCGATGTTGAAGAAACTCATGACTAGACCAAGACAAAGGAATGAGCCCGATAAGACAAAGTCTGGTGTATGAAGGTCAGCCCGCTCATGCAAGCTACTCCGGCTCGTGGTAGGACATGTGGGACCCCTTCCATGGTCGAGTACCTGCCGGTGGAGTGTCTCGAAGCTTGACGATGGCACCCAAGACCTCCACAAGGAACTCTTTTGGGCAATTCGGAAAGTGCTTCGTCCAGCTATTGTCATCATGCGCGCTGTAGACACAGAAATCCACCATGAGGCGCCGCGCGGGCGACTTCGCGGGCGTGCCGGCATATATGATAGCTACGGGTTGTCCGATTGGGAGATAACAAGATTTATTGGATGTAGCAATGATAGTGTCGAGGATGTCGTTTTGGAACTTCGTGTCCATGAGCTCCTCACCCATGACGTATAATTTTGCGAGGAAGATGTAGTCCTTGTTGCAATCCTCGTAGTTCTTTCCTGCAGACGGGCAAGGGAGAGTGCTAAGGTGCAGCCAATGCACGTAGGCTTTGAAGACTTGCGGCTCAGCTTCAATGCTGATCATATCTTGCTGGCCACGGAGCTCGTTCCACTCCGGTTTCGTTGCTTTTTGGAAATACCTGGAGCTTGCCCTCAGGAGATTGAGAGGCACCGAAACCTCGTTTTGCTCATCACCGAATGATATTATGACACGAACCAGTGGACCACTAAAGCTATGATGAGTTAGATTGACCGGCAACGAATCTGTAATTACTGACTCTTTGGCTTCGGACATTGGAATGCGCATGTCTTTCGGTTCCGACATTGCTGTTTCTCAGTTGCAAATATGCAGTGGAGCGCGCGAGTGTTGTAGAGAGTAGGTTCGATTCAGCGATTGATATGCAACCTCAAATCAGATAAATAGCGGACAAGGCCTTTTCACTTTCATCGTCAGTCACTCGTTAACTCGTCATGACAATTACTGCACCTCGCTAACCCCCGCTCAAAGTTCGCAACCATCTACATACAAAGAGAGTATGTCCGATAGACAGTCCTGGTAAAGAAGAGGCCCAACGAAAGACAAATGGGCTTACGTGACAGTGCCAAGATGAATGGTTGTCCACTATTGGCGGAAGTTCCAGAGGTCTGGGTACGAATCACGCAGTGTAATACGTTGAAATTCCCGCTCGCCTTGCGCCAGCATAGCCGTATCAAGACCGTGGGACAAATTCAGAGTAGCTAATCTAGAGGGGTCTCAGAACGCACTTTTTTAAGCTATGAGCCGCGCTGTCTCAGACCACGATGCAATTTGGACCCCGAAGGTACACTCTAGTATTTTCCTACTTATAAATCCCTCTTCTAACCACTCAAGATACCTCTCGCCCTGCAATCCAAGGCTTCTCCTCCTTTATGCGCATATAAATGGACGTGGTCGGCGTATTTCGAATGCGGCGGAGTTGACAGCGTTCATTTTTGTAAAGGGCGTCGAGGAGTTTAGCGCTGACAATGTACGCGTCTTGGGATTGGACGGTGGGTCATCTGGGATGCTGCAGTATGGGGATTGGGTCGAGAGTTGATATGGTTGGTTGAGTGGAACGTTGGGCACTGACACCCCTCAAGGCAGCTTCGCAGACGTCGTGTCCCACAACGACGTACAAGTAAGCTCAGCTTCTGTGCGCTTTGCTTCAGTCTTTGTAGTAATTGCTGCAGTGTGCTACCAGTGCATGTAAAGGTGGAAATTAAGGCTGTTTAACGCTGGTGAAACCCGAAGATTTATCATCCGAGATCTGCATCGCTTTCTGAAAAAGAGCAGACGTCGCGCTCAGGATGCATTTGCTTGTTCAAGGTCAATCGAGCCAATGCATACTCCTTCAAAGTGCGAGCGATAATTGACCAACAAGGAAACAGCACGTGGCGCCTCCAGATGCCCACGTTTAGGCGTGGGGCTTGCGACATGAGCCACTCGCAGCCCTGATGTTGATATAGAAAGTCTGCAACCCGTTCCGGAGGGGTCTCAATGCTTTCATCTAAAAGCACAGGCGCTTGCTACTACGACCGAGGTAGTTTATACCTCCGTCCAAAGGGCTCTCTAGTCTGGTTCATCCAATGAGAAACTATCGCTAGTGATGAAGGGTGCTTTGGACAAAGCTGGAGAGAAAGCGGAAAATAACACGACACACCTGTCTTCCTCTCACCTGCTATACTTGATGACCGTCTATTCCCGCGCAGTACTATGACTTCAGCCTCCGCGCCTGTAATTTCGCCCATGTAGTGTCTTCTCTTGTAGTATTTCTGCATGCCTCCAACCCATGGTGCCCCCCTCCCGACAAAACCGCCATTCAATTTATATAGCGCAGCGTTCAAATCCATCGAAAATGCCCTCGGCATCCCGTCCATGAACCGTCGCAGTGTTTTCTCAGGACCATCGCTATATGCCCATATGTCCGCTAAAAGTCTCCTCGCGGGACTTCCGTCAGTCTTTCCGTCATTAAGTATCCTCGTCAATCCAGTACTAGTTAGCCCTGGACTGTAGAAAGATTCGTTGTTTATTGCTTCAGCGATAGCGTCGAGAACGCAGTTCTTGAAGGCCTTGTTAAGGATCTTCATACCGAGCACATAGCATTCAGTGAATGCGTGAATATCTGGGCTTTGTGCTTGCAGTATAGTTGTGGCGGTGGTTGAGATAGATGCAGAAAGTCGAGGAGTCTTCGTTAGTGAGGTCGATAGTAGAGGGTCTAGGTCTCGGGAGAAATGTCTAATGCTTTCTTGCGGCAGCATTAAAAAGTTCTGAGCTGCTGCAGATCAGAGTTCTGACCACCGTGAATCGATGGCGTGCTGGTCCCACTTCGACGATGAGGGCCTTCGAGAAGCTCAACGGGGTTAGTCAATTGGTGCTTCTTGATGGACGGGCGAACTGTACTCTTTAGCATCGTCTTTCGGTATTCTTCCACAGTTCGAGGTGAAGCTCGATTCTTTAGCCATCATGCGACCGTAGCATTTCGACAAGGGGGCCCAGCTTTGCTTTGGAAGCAAACGTAGATCTAGGTGTGAACACAAGGCGATACAAAGCTCTCGTGGGGTTTTGATGGGCTACCGGCTACCGACATTGAAGTCATTGATTACCCATATTTCGCAGGTCTTCGTGAAATGAGCTCCGCTCGGATATGTAAGGAGGTGCTGCAGCACCTTCTGAGCCTTATTGTGTAATATTTGTCTGGTATCGCCGCATCGCTTTTCAGCTAGCTCTTTGCTTTCAGATGTCTTGTGAGGAGAGAGTGAATCTGATCATTCAAGTTAGCCTGCAGGCTAACAACGTTGGTATATAGTACTATCCCGCAGGAAAATTTACGGCTTTTCCGAAAGAATTAACTAGAGCAGTTGAGTGAAGGAGGTGCAAGCAGGAAAGGAAGACGGCATCCCGGCGTTTGAACGATTGGACCCTGTGATTACATAATAACAGACGATAGGGATCATCCAATCATAGCATGCTAAAGATACCCCACATCTGCTGTAAGTAAATGACGACATACTCGCGGCGACAAGGCGCCGTCATTAACTCCTACTCGTGTCTCCTCACGCAACGCTGTTGGATTGCCACTCGCCGCAACCAGCACTTCTTGCAACTACAACGCCAAAAAGGCCGCTGCCTCGAATCCCACCATGGCGCCTTCATTCATAGAACTCCCCGCCGAGATTCTCGACGCGATATTCTTCCACCTCAACCCGCAATCCCTCATTTCGGTCTCGCAAACCTGCCAGTTCGTCAAGAAGATCACAATCGACGCCCCCATTCTATGGCGCCACCTCTGCCAAACGCACTACAAATCATGGGCTCCGCACCACGGTATTGCCATCAAGTTCGCCGGGCCGCTCTCCGAGGTGGATTGGCGCACGCTCTTCATACAGCGTATCAATGCTGAGCGGGGCACCCTACGATTGTTCAATCGATTGCTGGAGACGCAGCAAAGTCGCATACACCACATCAACGAGATCGCAGAATCGGGATACGATGTGAAAGAGACGCTGTTGAACCAAGTGGCATGTCCCGATGATGCGGAGGATGTACTGGCAAGGAGGTACTATGCGACAGCGACTCTGCAACGTATACAGAAAGAAATGGCGATCCACGTGTGGAAAGACTTGCAGAACGGGGAGGATGTGCCGATTGAGACTGCACTGGGCGCATACGATTTGTTCACTCGGTCGGGCGAGGACGTGGATCTTGAGTTGTTCTCGGACAAACTAGACCAGGTTGCAAAGGGCGTACTGGATCAACATCCCGATTTCAATGATCTGAATGCAAGACAGAAAGCTTCTACTCTTGCCACGTATCTCCGCGAGCAAGGGTTTCAAGGCGTCTCCGATGCATCGTACCGCGCCCTCCGTAATTCGTTCATCGGAATTGTTCTAAACTCGTCAACCCACGAGTCCCTTCCCTTGATTTCCGTCGCTATCTACTGCTCAATTGCCAAGCGGCTCGGTCTAGATGCGCGGCCTTGTGGCTTCCTCTTCCACGTCTACACACTCATATACGCGCCTAAAGACTATACACTCGATGGAAAGTACAAGCCCACTAGCTCGGAAGACACAGATTTCATGTACCTCGACCCATTTCGCTCCTCCGACGAAGTCCACCAATCTGATCTTCGTCGTGTGCTCCGCGAAATGGGCGTTTCGACAGATGAACACGAACACTTCCTCACCGCAACCAATACACGTGAGATGGTTCTCCGGACAGCGCGAAACATCATGAATTCTGTTCAGACGATACGTCAGTCGGAAGCCGGTGTTGGCGGCGTGCACGGTATCTACGCGTTGTGGACCAACGCATATCCGGACATGGACAGCTCGTTTTACGCTACAGTATGGGCGTCCTTCATGCTGAGTCCCGATGAAGTCAATGAAACAACATTGTTTCCGTCTACATCTATTCCACGGCGGCAATACCTGCCGTACCTGCTCGAGCACTTTCAAAATCATTATCCCTGGGATATTACACTCTTAGAGCGATACGTGTTCCCGATGTTCTACGACCATCCTGAGGGCGAGGCGTTGGTGGATTTTGTGAACGTAGAGCACACCAGCGATCGAACGCCTAAAGCTGTTAAGCAACGCACAGCCCGGACATCGGATGTGAAGTTCAAAGTGGGCCAACTATTCCGGCATAAAAGGTATCATTACGAAGGGGTCATCACTGGCTGGGACACTAGCTGCGCACAGCGCGAAGATTGGATTCAACACATGGGTGTTGATCGCTTGCCCCACGGGCGGGATCAGTCCTTTTATCATGCGCTGTGAGTCCTCTGCCCATGGCGCTCCGACCATTTACTGACCATGTACTTACAGGTCTTGTGACAAAACTACCCGATACGTCGCACAAGAGAATATCTTGCCTATTACGCATGATGACGAGCCTTCCGCAACCCTTCTCAGTATAGCGGGTCGTTATTTCAAGCGTTGGGACGAGGAAAACTGCATCTTTGTCAGCAACGTCAAAGACGAGTATCCCGATGATTAGTTCCCAGGTCCCAGGAAACACTGAGCTCGCTCGAAAGGGTGCCATTGATTGCGGTACAAAACTCATTGTTATTATGAGCGTTCACTGTCATCGTAGGCATTTATCTTCACCCGGCAGCACTCTTAGACACGAAAAATATTCATTGCATCTTACAACAAGCGTTACAGACCCCGTTCGCATACATTCTAGATTGCAATTCTCTGTGATAGGTGGTTCCTACAATTACTTAGCGGGACAATCACATGGGCCCAAATATCTTTTCTCCAGCTCTCATCACTCTGACTTCTCGCCTGAAGACACCACTCGATCGCCTCCGCGAAATCAGGCCCGGCTTCTCCATTCACGTCTTTGCTCCACTGCAAAGCAGCCGCATAATCCAGTAATGGTGCTAGAGCGGCAGGACCTCCCGACAAGCGATTGCGGATTTTGTAGCTTTCGAGGGAGCTGTCGAAGCACAATTCAAGGAGACACACACCGAGGCTGTGTATTGCGTCTATGAGGGGTATTGGCGCGGAGTTTGCGAGCTCACCTCCAATATATAGCTTTTCGATGTCCATGTTGCTGAGACTGGAGGCTGTTGTATCCTGAAAAAAGACGATGTTTGCCTGGAGGGGAAGACTGATCCACGGTGTTGAGCCGAGGCGAAGGAACCAGGTCGCGATTGTGTGGGCGAGACTGTATCGCTGGCGGCGAGTCAGGGTTTGGGATGTGTGCAGTATGCTGTCTAATGTTATAATGGAGACTCCAGGGTCCCGAATCGTACAATCCGTGCGGTACACCATAAAGCGCTTCTCATCCTCGTCCATAAAACCGACACAGCCTTGCGGTCGGTTCGACAGTTCTTCACACAGGTTCCTGATCTGCCTTGTGTTATTATGGGTTTGTGTAGAGCCTGTGACCCGATTCGACACAGCGAAGCTGACTCGTGTTGATGTTCTTCCAGCGCCCACTGGAGCAGCCCCATTATCGCTGTCGGGGTTCGGCACCATCTCAATTTTCGTCTCCCTCCAAGCAAGACTACCGTTATGATCCATCCCGCTGAACAGTACACCGAATTGAATTTTTGTGGGATCCTTGGTTGCTAGTTCTAGATTTGCAACATGACCTACACATCGACATTCTGGTCCAGTTGGCTCAAGGTTGGCGGCTTTCGATAAAGCTTCATACAGGCGCTTGGCATGTCGCCAATAATCCTGAAGTTTCTTGTTCGCGGTGGGAGGCGGCTGACGGTAGTCTCGGCTACGTCGTGCATCTGCCACTTGATCGTTGCCCGATACCAGGTCTCTTAGTCGATCGTTTGATTCCTTGAGTTTCGCAGAGAGACGCTTTCGAGAATCCTTCTTCGATACGAGTCTAAATCTTTCCTTCTGAAAATCGATGTTTTCGGCGCTGAAAAAATACTTTACTGCGGCCCTTCCTTTGACAGCTTTACCCTTCTGCGCAGACGTGGTCAGCGACGAGCTGCGGTATACAGATAAATAGTATTACTTCACTTATCTTCGTCTGGAAGCCAGTGTTGTGCACACCTAGCTCTTTCCTCATGGTCTCCATGATGTCATAGATGCCGTTGATAACATTGACAACCGACTCGTACGAGTCTGGCAAGCGTTCCCTCAGCCTCTTCTCCCACATTTTGTCTCTCCAAGTCTCATGAAGAGGGTCGCTCAGAAACTTCTCCACCTCATCGTCTTCCATCAGCGGCATAAGTATCAACTTGCTGTTGAGCTCAAAAGCCGTCCGATGATAGTCCAGATCGTGCTTCCATTCCTCGTACGCTCGACGTATCTGCCACCAGTCGCCCATCGCTTCAGCGCCCTTTCGATAATCGTCTAGCAGCCGAAGCATGATGGGAAAGGCACCCAGCGTGAGCCCAGCAATTTCGAGGCCACTCATCGTTGTTACGCTAGTACGCAGTTTGGGTGAGATAAATTTGGGCGATGTATTGAAAAAATTGACGATGCAAAGGTGCGATATCGAGGATGAGGTTCATCGACGTTGACCGGTGAGGGGCTGCATGCTGCTGCAGGGTTCAACCGCCACATAGAGGGGTTGTATGGGCATTAGCCCAACCTAATCTTACATTCTACTTTCATCATCAACAATTCATTTCCTTGCACACTTTTGTCATAACATCGATGAAATGGAGCGCTCACTGGCCTCCCAGTCGATCGAGTGCGCTCAACTCTTCGACACGCTTTCACAAGTCCTCAGAAACACATCTGCTCCACCTCTACATCATGCGGCGGTGGAGGACCAGTATGCAAGATTCAAAATATGGGCCTGGAACCTGGGTGCTTTTCATCGACTTCCTTCAGAGACATCGCTTGACTACCGACTAAGATATTCGCGGAGAATAGCAGATCACGTACAAAGTCTGCTGTTGGACCTTCTCGCTGCTCTTCGGGATGGTTAGATATGAAGACGTCTAGACGCTCAAAAATTCTCTACTAATCAAGTATAGTTTCTGCCATTGCTTCGGGACGTCGACAGAATCGCAAAGCTGGAGTCGGCATCGAAGAAGCTGGGGAACTATTTGAAATGACGAAAAGTACCATTTCAAATCTCTTTCGCATCGCGGTTTTGATCCGTAAGGCCAGTCCAAGAGACCGATTTTCACGCGCATTAGCCGCCGCGAATTCGTTTGACGCAACCTTCGACATACGGCATGTACGTAACACTCGACACACCATCGCATCGTCGCGCAACCCTTTCGTCGAGACAGGAGCGATGGGAAATTCTTGGATAAGCTGTGCTAACATTGGACTTCACCCACAGGTTCACGACAAATTCCCTCAGATCAGACGAGAAGGCAATGACTGGCTTGGTGATCGATTGGGCAGTGCTATCACCCAGCGCAGACAATATTTGAGCTATGCACGCAGTCATCGAGATAAGCTCGGGGAAGAGTCAACGGAACTATTACAGCATCATGAACCTTCCGCGCTCGAGGAGACTAGATCGCGGGCCCAGACAAAAGCGTCGACGCTGCACAGCGCTCTTATACCTCCGCAATTGGATTTTGACGACAGTCTGTCTGCTGCTTCGTCGACACTCTCGCTTCTTGAAGATAGCGACGAATCGCACCTACGGCCTCCGTCTCTGTCAACCGTGTCGAACGACGAGATTACCTTCGAGTGCCCCTTTTGCTGTTCAATGCAAACTTTTCGAAAAGAAAGTTCGTGGCAAAGGCACGTATACGCGGACCTCCGCACTTATGTCTGCACCTTTGCAGATTGTAGCTCTACGCTATTTGAGGATCAACGTGGGTGGTTCGAGCACGAGTGTGAGAAGCATCGATCGCAGTGGTACTGTTCGATATGCCATGTAAAGCACATGAAGACCGAGGGCGCGTTTCGTGATCACATTCTGACGCACGCCAGTAATGTTACGGAAGATCAACTAAACGCGTTGAGCAGAGCTGCTCGACACCCACCCGGCCAGTTTCGAGCCTTGGATTGTCCCTTTTGTACTGCATGGGACAAGAGGCTTCGAGACGAAGATCCAGACCAGGAGGTGCCATCTGTCACGCCCACAGAATTCATGAAGCATGTTGGGTCACATATGCGGCAACTTGCACTCTTTGCCTTGCCACGAGAGTATGTGGAAGAAGCCGAGGATGCCAGCGCATCCAGTGACGAAACCAATGTGGAAATTGAAGGCACACCTGTAAGTATGCCCACAACTGTTGTAGTCTATTCAGACTGAGAGATTGAACAGAAATTTATGTTCCGCATCGACGAGATCTGCGAAGACTCTGCAGCCCCTATTGATGTTAATAACACGGGAAACTGGGAGCCGCCCACGGATCTCGGTGCCAACATTCGATGCGGTGGTGGCATTAGTGGAAGATATTGGCTATGTGGTTCCCAACGGATTCACCCCTTTTCCGAGACACTTCCTACAGGCGCTAAACTCTATAGCACTATCTCGATGTACTATTGTGATGGTTACGGGTTCTGGATAATAGGCGGAGACGCTACAGCTCGGAATGATTTGCCCTGGAGACCCCTTACATTCTACCACGACAACAAGGACTATTCCTCCCGTCTCACTCTTGCTGGAGAAGCTGGAACTCTTCTTTGCCAACGTCCTGATCAAGAGTGGCCGAGGATGTTGCTTCCGGACATCTACCATCCCTCTCTCACCTTAGAGACCCATCGCAACTACGGTGGACTTAATGGAGACCTGGCGCTCTTTCTGGCCCTTATTGCCTTTTCTATGAGTAAAGAACATTTGGAAGAATACGTAGGGGCCATGTATTCGCGGGGCCAGTGGCAAGTCCATACCCTGCCACACGGACGTAAGTGAACAGTTTCACAATCAACACATACAATATGCTGAAATACATCTGAGGTATACATCGTCGTGGTGTGGTCGTGTATGTCTACACGCATCCGCAGGGAATGGCCAGCAGAGATATTTTCCGGTACGAGAATGGGCAATATGGACATTATTACAATTAGTGGGCTCTATCAATCCGGCCCATCAACTCGAGCTCAGACCTTTGCGACATAGCTTTCGGTCTAGGAAACAATCAATTGGTCCTTTCGCTGAAAAATACCATGCTTCATTAGTAGCTTCCCTTCCATGCTACTTCGTTCGTTGGAGAAACGATCCCTCACACTACCCGCATACGGACATCTCATTGCTTCAGGCGGTGCTCTCCCGTTGCATCGAGAAAACAGTTCTACCATGTACCATACCTGAAAATCTCCTATCTTGCACTCACAACTAGTAAGAGGGCCAGATAATTGAAGTGGGCATTGTCTACGAGCTGGAGGGCCGTTGGTGGGAAATCAAGATTTCTTTTGCGGATGCTCACAGCGGTTATACCGATGAAAAAGGCTTAATGGCGTATAAAACTACTCTGCTAATCCCTTAATCGCTCACGCCCATATGTACATCCTATGTACGCGACACCCACCCACACCCACCTTAACACTACATACCACTTGCTAGATACGCGACATGTGTAAATGGGTATCCTGCATCATATTACAAGCACATCTACACTACCAGCTAACCATGCACACATCCCCACCCGCTCTCAGACCAAAAGAGTAAAACAAAAAGAAAGATCCCGACCATTCTCCCAACGCCCAGAAATGCTTTCTCGCCTGGATTTCACAGGAGACGACTTCCCAATCCCCATCCACCCACAAGCCACGCATCCGAAGCTTTCATACCCTCTTTAACTACAATCACTCACAAATTTAATACTGCAACAACTTTTGCCCGCTCCTCCCTGCATCTACCCCGTCAACCTGCCTCGCAAAACCACACCACCGATCCTTAATACTGACAACCTCATACGTACCCTCCTCCTGCACCGGGATCCTCATCGTCTCCTCCTGGCTAACCTCCGTCCGGATCTCCAACACCTTACTCTTCTTCCCTCGCCCCGCATTCGTACTCCGCGTATACGTGAACTCGAACGGCGCCGTACCCGTGAATGAGAACTCGAGATCCGTGCCGCCGCCCTCGTGGATGTCCACTTCGGTAACTTGGCCGCCGGAGAGACGTACGCTGGGGATCGGGTGAATTTGCTTGGGAATTTCGAGAGAGGCGAGACAATCGGAGGCGGAGTCGCGGAGGCCCGTAATGGTGAAGGCGCCTGGGAGTTCGGCCAGGCGACGGAAGGTGGTGCCGGTGTTGGAAGCTTTGCGCGTGTCGGTATTGAAGGTGTAGTAGACTGTGAAGGGGCTTTGCCCGCTGAGCGCAAAGGAGAGGCGTTCGCCGACGCAGAAATCTGTGCGTTCTTCTAGGGCGGTGGCAGTAGGCGCGTCATGAACGCTGATTTGCACACGAGGGCCACCGGGCGCGGGTTTGAAACTACAGCCTCTGGCGTCGCGAATCTTGCGGATGGTGATTGACGAATGCCCAAGGTGTAGTTTGCGATGCTCGATTTTTAGGTCGTATTTGGTAGACATGATGTTCTTGTGCGTGCTGATCTCAGGCGTAGGACTGCCAGCGTGCTTGATCTCGACTTCGAGGTGGAAAGGTGCAACGCCATCGAGTGTGACGGGTATCACTTCTTCACCGTCGGACTCGCGGCTGCAGTAGCTGTAGGTTTTGCCTGGGTTATTGAAGCGAGCGGACGGTCGCGGGTTGACGGTCTGCTGAACGGTGACGGGAGTGAAATGCTTCTTTGAGTGATCGTAGCGGCTATCAGCGAGCTTGAGGAAAACGTATTCGTAGAGACCAGACTTGGAGGTTTCGGCACGGATGGACGTAGAACCGCTGACGGCGCGGATATCCTTGTTTTTGAGAGTAGGATTCTTACCCTTGTTGTCTTTATATGCTTCCTTGTAGGACGCATCGAAAGGTGCGTTGCCTGGGATCGATCAGTAGAATATCTAGAAAATGAATATATACAACTCACCAGTGAAGGACACTTCGAAAGAATCTTCATCGCCCTCACACACGGCTTCCTTGATATGCTTGCTACCATCGAAATTGATGGAAGGAGACTCTGGGATGCTAATCCTGGGTCGAGCAATCCAGCCAACACTGAACTGGCTTGCGTTGTCCTCGATGAAGCCGGGGCAGACAGAGTCGTGGACAGAAACCAGTTCATAGGTACCATCCTCACGAACACCCAGGAGTGCATTGGCATCCGAAACCTTGATTCTTTGGGTCTGTTGCGTGTCCAGTTTCTTATACTCCAATGTCCAGGGCTTAGCACCAGTGAGACGAAGAGGAAGGTCGACCTCTCGTCCTTCAAGAGCCATGACGGATTGTTTGCCTTCGATGTGTCCAAAGTACGCCTTCGGTCGCTCGTGGCGGACGTAGACCTTGGCCTCTGTGTCCTTGAGGAAGATCTTGCACTCCGTCTTATCAGTGACGCTAACAAGAGCCACCGTGTACTCTCCACCACTTCTCAACTCCTTGGTCTGGATCGTATAATCTCGATCCTCAACATCCACAGCATGCTTGCTTCGTTTTCCGTTGTGCACGAGTTCGTACTCTAGCTTGAAAGGAGCTTTGCCATTGAGTTTCACGTTGAAATCGACCGCGTCATCAATGCAGGCCTGCTTGGGCGTCCTAGATCCATAGAAGTGCGCAGAGGCCGGTGGATGGACGTTTTGTTGAAGTTGCAGGTCCGGCAATTGTCTCTCCCCGTATATGAAGTCGGAAATTGTCACAAATTTGTACGTGTAGTGTCCTTCTGTCTCGGGCGTCAGATCGATGCTGCCTCTAAGCGAGCCAATCTGCTGGTGCTTAGTGATAGCCTTGTTGTAGCCCTTCCTTTGCTCCGTATAAGTAACGTAGAAGGGCGGGGTTCCAACAAAGTCGAGGCCGACGCGCAGACCGCTTGGGTTGCCAGCACACTTGTCAACAATATCCTCGCTCGAAAGAGACAGCTGGGGCTCTGGCGGGTTCTGGAGTAAACAGGAAGTCGGTTCAAGCACCTCACCCTCACAAAATTTCGTCGAGACTGATTTAAGAGTGTACAATCCAGCTGCTGATATAGCAGGTCGTTCACGGATAGTCTGCAGGGTCTGTTTCTTGAGCTCTGCGTGGGAACTGTGGTATCCGTCGGTCAAGATCTCGGCCTCAGGTGTGAAGAGGTACTCGATCGTGTGTACATCATCCACAGCCTTCTTTCCCGTGGACATGTAGCTGACCGGAAGGTGCTCCACGTTTCCTTTCGCTACTCGAAGGGGTCGTTGCGGACTGCAATCCTTGAGAAAGACCTTCGGACGCTCATGGACCAGGAAAGATTGTTGGACGGTAGCAAGTTTGGCCTTGGGGTGATCCTCATCGTCGGCGTTGACGAAGCTGACAAAGTTTCCGAGACCGTCCTGAACTTCCTCAACCGCGTACTCCCAAACACCACCCGTAGCAAGCGTCTCGTTCAATGGTACCGTGATCTTCTGTGAGCGCGCCCACGAGACGTCCTCGCGACCGCTTCTAACAAGAGCTTGTGATGAGTGTCTTGACAGGGGAGAGATGAAGTCTTCTGGCTGGAGATTTTGGAACTCGGATCCACCCCGGGGATTGCCGTCAACGACCAAGCGGTATTTGACAGAGAGCGGTGGAACACCTTCAACCTCAATGGCCACATTTGATAAATCACTACGACAACGATGATCGCCAGTAGGCAGGACCCGTGCCTGTGGGCATGCCGCGACAACAGCACTTGATGTTCGCGGTCGCACCTCAAGCTTGGAGTGGTCCAGAACCTTGGAGAGGAGATATATGCCCTTCTTCTTCACCGTGTACTGCAGCATGAGTGGATCCGTTGGGTCTACAGTCTTTCCGGACTTGGCAGACTTGCGGGCCTTCTTCATCATGCTCTTGAGCTCGCCCTTCTTGATGGTGATTGTCTCGTTCAGATTGTTTTCGACGTCGATGCGGATGAGCTCCATCTCGATGGGCTCAGTCTGGTTGACGAGAATGGGAATGTCGAGGTGGGTCACGGTAGAGTTGAGGCAGAAGGACGTCTTCTCAGGGTTCAAGATGGCAGACCTACAAAGTCAGCGGAATGTCTACGAGCAGATAGTTGTACATACCCTTCAGGAAGGATGTTGATGATCTGCTTGCCCAGAATCAGAGAGGCATTGAACAAGATGGGTCCCGGCTTGACGCTGCGCTCGTTGATGGCCGTCTCTGTGTCATATAGGAATCCCGCAAGCGACACCAACCAGTACGTCAAAGGCAGACCAATGCGGAACATAAGCATCCAGTTCAGCCCCGCATGCAACGTGAAGAGCATAAAGGCGGCGCCGTTGCTCCATTCTAGCCAGGGAATTTCCAGCAGCGGGATGCCGAAGATGGTGCACATGTCCAGAAAGACCCATTTCAGACACAGCGCCAGCGACTCCTCCTCTTCCACGGCCAGAGTGTAAAAGTCATACGTCTTCCATGACTGAAGGGCGACGTAGAAGGCGAAGACGTAGAAGCGTTGCTGCGCAGCGTCGAGGATGTCGGAGGGTATTAGAGGGCCGGAGCTCGGTGGCGCCGCGGCCGGCCTGGGCACATCTGGGAGGGGCGACCGCACATTGGGCCGGTTTGGTGTGGAGGTGGATGTGGGCGTGGACGTGTTCGGCGAGCGGTTCTGTTGTTGCTGTTGCGGAGTCGCAGGAAACCCGCCGGGTCCTCGTCGTGGTGTGCTGTTCATGGCGCCCGGTGGCAGCGGAGCAGGCTGCTGTGTGCTGGCATGGGATGGGAGAGACAGCAGGAAGTCCAAAGAGCAGAGAGACGCGACGTGTGGTTGCGGGGCGGCGGGTTTGGCGCAGACGCTTTTCTGCTGTCAAACAAAACTTAGGCGCGTCGATGCGCGAGGTCATGCACTAGTAGCCACGGGCCAGCTGGGCGCTGATTGGCTGCAGCCCCGGAGGCACTCGAGCTCCACAGTCGACTTCACGGCACCACGCTCCACCACACCTTTCACCGTTTCCACCATTGTCTTCGCGCCTCCTACAAGATTGGCACCAAATTCACCACTTCCTATTGTCGTTACCCCTACAATAGATCCATTCCGCGTCCGTGCTCATACGTTCCTACAACCTGCTCACCATGCCCTTCCTGTTCCCTTTCATTCAACCGCCCAACACAGTTCCTCCAACCTGAATTAGAGCAAGCTCCACTCCCGCTTTTCTATCCAGACACCTCCTCAGAAATCTTCAACGTCTCTCTTTTGCGTGTCTCGAACGCCATGGTTGCGAAGCGATCCACCCGAAGGGCCAAGTCGCCTGCCGCCAATGCTTCCAATGGAGCTTTAGCTTCCTCGCCCGTTGACATCTCTTCTTCGAGCCCCAAGCAAAACGCCCCTAACGATATCTCCAACAAGTCTTGTGCCCAAAGTAGGGGTTCAACTGCCGCGACCATCGAGGTCTCTTCCTCGGGCCCCAAGGACACCCTCCCCAGCAAGATCGCCGAGAACTCTACCACCACCAACGGAGCTTCAGCTGCCGTGCCCATAGACATTCCGATCAAGGCCGCCGAGAACTCTACCACCACAAATGGAGCTCCAGCCGCCGCCCCCATTGATGTCAACAGAAAGTCCGCCGAGGTCTCTACCACTACCACCGCAGCATCAAATGCTGCCCCAATTGACGTCACCAGTAAGACCGTAAAGAGCCCTACCTCCGTCAATGGCACTCTGGTAGCGCAAAAGGACACCTCACCCAAAGGCAAGAAGCGAGCTCTTGCTGAGCCAGCCAGCGAGCAAGAACCCATTAGCAAGAAGACTAGGGAGTTCCAGCAGACATCTGCCAGGTCTTGTTCTAAGCGGGAGGGCAGCCCCGAAGCCAGAGAATCCACCACCCCAATCGATGAAACTGGCATTGTCTTCGACAAGGAGAAGTGGCAGGGCTACTGCGAGATCGAGAACGAGCCAGCCTTCTTCTCCGTCATCCTCCGCGAGATTGGCGTCCAAAACGTCACGGTCCGTCAAGTCCTCATGCTCGACCCCGATATCCTCGCCACAATGCCGAACCCTATTTTCGGTCTCATCCTCTGCTACCGCCACCGCGACTTCGACATCGCCAACCAAGAGAAGACGTGCCCGCCTGACATCTGGTTCGCCAATCAAATGCCAGCCCAGAACAGCTGCGCAACCCTCGCTATGATCCATACCCTCCTCAACACGGACAACGAGAACATTGATATCGGCGAGCACATGCGCCAGTTCAAAGACTACTCCAACGACCTCACCCCCTTCCACCGCGGCCAAGCCTTCGCAAGCTGGCAGTTCGTCAAGAATATCCACAATTCCTTCGCCAAAAAAATGGATATTTATCAAGACGACGAGAATCTCTCCCGCAAAGTCCGCAAGTTCGAAAAAGCGAAGCTCAAAGCCGGCTTCGCGCTCAAGTCCGCCCCCAAGGGCAAAGCTCGCCGCGACTCGCAGGACTCCAACGCTACAGACACCAGCAAGGACTCGTTCGAAGAGAACGCTCAGCACTACATCGCCTTCGTCCCCAGCAACGGCGCCGTCTGGAAGCTCGACGGCATGAACAGTTTCCCCACCCGCATGGACACCTACGACGAAGCTGGCGGCGAGTCCTGGACCGATGCCGTCAGCGACCGCATCCAGGCCCTCATGACGGCCGGCGGCGACGCAGAATACAGCGTCTTCGCGATCGCGCAGTCCCCGCTCGTCGACCTCCGCAAGGACATCGTCGAGACGGACAATACAATCAAGGCTGTAGGCCACTGCCTCGACGGCCTCAGCGCCGATTGGCACGCGTTCGTGCCCGCGGAGGACATTGAGCCGCCGAGTCCGAGCTGGCTCGGCAGCTTCTCGGACGAAGACCGCGCTGCGTTGCCGGTGCCGGATGAGGTGCTGGAGCAGATTGAGGAGGAGGAGATTGCGGCGTTGTTGGCGCGCCGTGCGGGGCTGGTGTCTGAGTTTCGCCGCTTGGCTGTGGCGTGGCAGCAGGAGGAGACGGCTGAGTCTGATGAGGTCGAGGCGGCTAAGAAGCGCCGCTTTGACTACCAGCCGCTGATCAAGAGGTGGTTGGAGATGCTGGCCGAGAATGGCCAGCTGGAGGCGTTGGCGGGTGAGTTCCCAGCGAGGTAGCGAGAGGTGGTGGTTGACAGTAGTGAACCTTGAATAATGATGAATGATATCCTATCCTACTTGAACATTATTTTCCCTAGAATTATATTAATACTAATATATGATCATGTTCCGTATTGTCTACATCCTATTCAATGTCTCTACACCTAACACACACTCGACCCACACTCGCCACGCCACCCTCATCCTCACCCAAATCAGCTCCCGATTACACCCCAAGGACCAACAGGCCCCCCATCCCACCATCCAATTTCAAAACATAAACAAACCGCGACAGACATCTGTGCACTTTTACGTGAGAACAAGCAAGGCTGAATTCCCGAAGCATAAGACTAGAAATTCAGGGCGAAGAGGTCGATAACAAGCGCCAAGAGAGAGGTACATAGACCTACCTAGTTGTCTTACTTGATTACCCTACACTTCGAGAAGACTTGGCACATCCACGAAAGCGGAAAATGGGTCGCAAGGTAGGAAGAAAGGGGCTGGCTTGTGCAGTGAGGACCAGCGGGAGATTACGAGGAATTTGTCGCGCTTGGCGGAGAAGAGGCAAGGGTGTCATGCTGAGGAAATTGGTATTATGTAGCTGAGAATTGTACAAGCTTCGAGAAGTAACGCAGCCCAATGTCTCGAACGGGCTTTATGCTATAGCGACCTACTTGACCTCGGGCGGCGGAAGCATGACCACGTACTCGCGCTCGCTGCCCGCAAACTTCAAGATATCCTTGTCCCTGAGCTCCAAGTACCTCGAAGTCTCGATGCGATCGCCATTCAACTCCGTGCCATTACTCGACTCCAAGTCGATAATGTAAGGCTTCACCTTGCCCTTCTGCTTCTTGACGCCGTATTCATCCTCGACCATCTTCTGTATGTATCGGAATTGGATGACGGCGTGCTGACCGCTGCTACTGGGATGCTCCAAGGCGTAATCCACGACTTCGCGCTGGCGACCGAGCAGCCAGCAGCTACGCATGTGCAATTCGATGGTGTCTACGACGTCCTCTCCCTTGAACACGAAGATCCTCCATTGTTGGGAGGGCGAGGGTTTCCGCGCTTCGGCCGGCTCGTGGTATTTCAGGCTTATTTTTGTGCCTTCCACTTTGTTGGCCGCTTTGGCGAGGGCGCCGGTGGGTTTGAAGTTAGGTTTTTCTAGAGTAGCAGGGGCGCCGCCGTATTTGGTGGGGGCTTGGGCGCTGTTGTCGGTGCCGCGGAAGGAGAGTTCTTGGGAGGGGAGGGGTTGTTTAGAGCGCGGAATGGGAGAGCGCGAGGGGGAGCGGGTTCGCTTGCTGCGCTTTGGGGGTGGTGAGGCAGAGAGAGAGGGGGAGCGAGTGCGCCGTTTGGGACGGGATGGGATAGGAGAGCGGGTACGGCCGTCTTTCGAGCGGTCGCGACGTCGGTCTCTTGAGCGCGAGCGGTGCCTGTGGCGATCTTTGGAGCGGTCGCGTCTTCGATCGACCTGCTTGTCTCTCGAGCCATCTCGCTTTCTCTCCTTCTCGCCGTCCTTGTCCTTGTCCTTCTCTCTCGAGCGTTCGCGCCGCCTGTCCTTGTCTTTCTCGCCGGAGCGGTCACTCTTGCGGTCCTTCGATCTATCCCGTCTCCTATCTCGAGACGAGTCGCGCCGCCTCTCCCTCGACTTCTCTCGGTGTCTGTCCTTGGAGCGATCACGCTTGCTCTCCCTCGGCCTGTCCCGGTGTCTATCCTTGGAGCGCTCGCGCTTGCTCTCCCTCGAGACATCTGGCAGCTTGCGGTACGGCTCCGGCGAGGCCTCCCGATTGCGGGGTTTCGGGGCCACCTCTACGGAGGCTTCGTTGGACCTGGGCTGTCTCGGGCGTTCTGGCGGGGCTCCCCTCTCAGGTTCTCGTGACTTCTTCTTCTCCGGCTGCGGCAAGCCTGTGTCCCAGCGTCCTCGCCGCGGTGGCGAGCGGGCGTCCGCATCCTTGCTCGCTCCATTCTCTTCTCTGGCAGCCCATGGTCGCCCTCCACCTGGAGTCTGCGTCGGCGCAGCTCCACCGTTGCCGCGACCCATCTGCTTCGTCAGGGCGACTCGCGCGCTGTACGGCGACAGCTCGCGGGGCTGGTCTCTCCTCGCGTCCGACATGGCTTTCGCGGTCGCAAGCACTTTGCGCAAGTGACGGCTGTCGGCGCTTCGGGGTTGGGGGCCGCGATGGCGCTTCGTACGGTGCCTTCGCTAAGGATTGGGCAGTGCGGCGTAGTCAGACGGACTCGACGGCTGTTGATCTATGCGCAGCTATAGGGCCTCGCATGTACCGCTGAAGCATAAACCTGACCAAGAGCAATTTGTGACGATGCACGCCGTGCACACATGCGATTGCGGCCGTCGTCCACTGACGAAGCCCAGGGTCGGTGGTGAAAGATTTACAGTGGAGTCGGGCCGAGCGCAAGCTCCTGCGCCGCCTAGGCTACGTCGAGGGCGCTTCCACCGTCGACGTCAATTCGTGCACAACACCACGTCCACCACCACCACCAGGCCAAAACAGCCGCCCCTCGGCGTCGCGCAGTAGTGCCGCGGGTTTCAGTGCACGTCTATCGCTGTGTCTTGACCACTCGCCTTATGCTAATCCAATGATCGCCTGGCCCCCAGTCAGCCCATGCGTCGCCCAGAACAGCCGGGTGAGATTCAAACCCCGAAGCGGCCCGCTTGTAGAAAATGAGAGCCATTAGACGCCCAGGTAGAAGAGCAGCCGACAAGGCGCAGCACCTCTTCTTCTGAGTTCCCCGTGCATACACTTTCCCTTTGACTCCGTTGCGACTGCGCTGCTTTCTTTGTGTCGCTCTGCCTTTGTGTTGCGCTCTACATTGCTCATTGTTCGCGCTTGTTCCGCCCCCATCCAATGTCAACTTCCAACCCCAGAACTTGCCCATGAGCGCCATCACTGCGCATCACGATGGCGACCCGTCCCAAGTTTTTCTCCTGGTCCAAAGGCCGCCAGTCAGCATCAGAGCCGTACCATCGCACGGGGGGGCTATTACCCATCATCGACACGACTGTGGACCATGATAGCACAGAAGCCCTTTTGGCGAACGACATCGAGGTACGATACGATCTTGAGGGGAGACAATGCGCTGTCACCAGATGAATGAGGCGAGGCGCGTCGACGTGGTGGTGCAGCACCAAGCCTTCCGGAGAGCGTTGTCATACCTTGCTGGGATGGCTGCAGATGCATCTGCGGTGTGGAGCGCCTTCATTCGCTGACCATGTGGACAGAGCACTTCTGAACCAGGACGACGACGGCCTCCCAACCTCACCATTGTGCCCCCGGACTACAAGAGTATTGAGCGCGCTTTTTTCAGTCCCGCGTCTGCCCAGCAATATGCCGCCCTGTCCAAGTCTGCATCCAATCTGCTGGCCGTCGTAGATGACATGCTGCGCTCGCCAACACCCAGTGCCACTCTATGCTCCAAGAAGGCTGTCCCGATACATAAGCCTCTCCCTAGTCGGCCACGTTCCATGTCCCTTCCGTCCACTCCAGAACCAGTCGAGCTGCCCGGATCCATCCTTCTCGAAAATCAGGGATTCCCGTCCCCGCCGCCCGTTGCAGGTTCCACCTGGAACACAATGAGGTCAGTCCGCAGCGGGAACGCCCTTGGCTCCAGTACCATTGCTAGGCCTGTTCCAGCACAAGTGCCGCCGCAGAAGAAGAACCTGGGTGAGGCTAGCCTACAACGACGATCAAGAGTGCGACCCAATCTGGTCACTACGCCGTCCACCGACAGTAATCTTACCACATGCTCAGTATCAACAGCAAATGGAGATCAAACCAGTAGCGCCAGCTCTTCGAAAATTCGTGTCGGCGTGGACCCTGCGCTGCAACGTTCGTCGTTGACTGTAGACGGAGAGCCCAGGAGAAATGCCAGTGGTGCCTCCACTGCCCATAGAGACGATGTGAGTTTCGTCCATTCATATGCTCCTTTTCCCCGCCTGTCCGACAAGAGGATGAGCCGCGCTCCCTACCAAAGACTGTTTCGCTCCTTGTGTCCCTGTTCCACGGACCCGCCAGCGTTACCGTTGCGGGCGCCTGAGAAACGAAACAGTCGATGTGATGGGGCTCAACAGCGTCGGGTGTTTCCTTGTCTCGTACCAGACAGTCGGCTTGTGTCTAGCGATCGCAGCGCAAGCACATGGGCGTCAAATCGTTGAAGCTGGAAGGAGCGCTGGGCTCACCACTCCTTCACTCGCACAGTTTGCTAACGTTGACAGCTTGGCACATCCGCGACGCCCACGCCGACATCGACGCGCAGCACGCAGGCAGACGAGCTGAAGGCGACTATCGCCGCACAGGACCAGACCATCTCGACGCTGCAGGCCCAATTCGCCAGTCTGCGCGTGTCGCACGAAGCCCATATCGCGAGCCTTGTAGAAACGCACACTGCTGAAGTTTCTTCACTCAAGAATTACACGAAAGCGCTCGAAGATCAGCAGTCGCAGCGCACTCTTCATCACGGTAAGCTAACCAAAGTCTCCTTCACCGTCCCTGTCACCAGCTACCCGTCCTATCGAAGCACGTGCGTGTAGAACTGAACTCTACCTAGCTTCGAGCAATAATCTCTTGTTTGTACTCGACACCACCGAACAGCCTCAAACGCCCAGCCGCGACACGCCGCAGACCACAGCAGGCGCCACTTCGGCCAGCTCCGTTAGGTCCTTCGGGTCTGCGCTCGAGCAGCAGATGCACGCGTCACCCGTGCAGTCACGCGACAGCCCCGAAATGGAGAACCTCAAGCGCAAACTAAGCGCTGCCAGGCGCCCCGACGCTAGCAATGGCGACATGATACGCGAGCTCAACACGTACAAGACAAGTTGCGGGGCGCTACAGAGACAGATCGACTTGCTGGTGGCAAAGCTTAATCAGTCCAAGACCGCAGAGAGAGAAAAACAGCAAAAGCTAGACGACATTCAAGCCAAATGGGTTGATTATCAGAAAAAGGCAAGCGCAGTCGAGCAAGTTGAGAAGAGCACAGTGGCATTGCAAAACACGATCGATCACCTCGAGTATCGGCTGGAGATGGCTAATGTTGAGAAGGTAGAATTGGAGGAGCAGCTGTGGAACCTACAGAGAATGAGGCATATATTCGATCCCAAGCATCCTCCAGGACTTCCATTTCCTCCGGAAAAGCCCGACAACCACCTCCAGAGCATCCGCACCAGCATGAGCACCGTCTTCGCCAACGAGTCTCCGAGCAACGAATCTGACCTGAGTGATCCGAGAACACTAGACGCCTTCCGGGACCAAATTGAGCGGCTGCAACAGGAAACTCGCCGAAAGGATGCAAGCATTGCTGCGACGGATGTCGAGCTAGACCGCTTGCAACGAACCAACGACCGGCTCGAGGATGAAAGCCAAGACCTAAGGCTGCAATTGGAAATCCAGGCGCAGCTGCTTGCAAAGACCAAGAAGGACGAGATCCACATGCACGAGCTGCGGACCGCCATCATGCAGCGCGAGAACTTGATCGGGGACAAGAACGAAACGCTAGCCACAGTGAAAGCAGAGTTGAAACACCACAAACAGCTTCTGCAGGCTGAAGTGAAGCGTCAAGCAATGTTCAGGCTGTATGGCGAAGTACAGGATGATCTTCCGGACTTGACCACGCTTGCATCCAAGTACGACATCAGTCGCTGGATTGATGGGCTTAAGCTACGTCTGAAGAAACAGAATTCCAAGAATCCCAGATCGCACCCGGCGAACGATCCTGAAACGATCATAGAGGAACTGCGAGATGAGATTGATTTCTATGTTCAGGAGATCATCTACTTCAAGCTGGATTGCCGGGGTTATAAATCGGATATCAAGAAACTGAAAAAGGCAGCAGCACAGACTGGCAGCCTTGGCAGTGGACCGAGTGATGTCGACTCTCCGGACCTGTCTGTTCACAAGTCTACCGATATACCGATTCACGCAAAGTTGATATCAGGCACATCTGGGCTCGGAATCTCAACGAGTCCGTCGCCTGTTTCCACGGGTCCAAGCTCTGCCATTATACCTGTAGATCGTCCGACGACCCCTCCGTACACTTCTGCGCCAAAGCCCGTGGAAGTGGAAACAGCTTTCAAACGCGCCAAAAAGCAGCTCGATCTCAAGTTGTCATCGATACCTCAAACTCCACCACGCCGGAAGGGCATCAATACTGCGAACGAAGCTGATAAAGCGAATCCTGGCATCTCTCCTCGATCCGTGGTAAGGCTCTCTCCGGAGCGTCGAAAGCCTACGGTAAGGGCAACTTCGCCAACGGGATCTGCTGCTATACTAACCACTCTAGCCGCCGTCGCCTGATCAGGAGATTTTCGGCGAGCTAGCGACAAACTTTCCACTTAGCACTCCAGCGGCACCGAAGAGGCATGGGGTTCAACGTAGTGTGAGTGACACAGGCCTCCCGGTTCCGAGGACGCCTGAGAGATCTCTGCCAATCAATGATCAGGCGAAGGGTGCGCAGCAGAAGAGCCTTGGTCGATCAAATTCGAACTCCGGTCCAGCCAAAGGAAAAGTGACTCCGGAGCGGCCGCCGCGCCCGCGTATCGGTCTCTTCGAATCCCCGATAGGCGATACTCACGCCACAGCATCAGGTCTACGCACCCCTCCCCGCGTGGACGTGATGGCAGAAGCCATGCGCAATTCGCCTGATCGCACATATCAGGGTCCGGAGCGGAGCCTCTCGAACTCGGCTACCTCGAAGGCCCCTGCTACTCCCATAGCGAATGATGCCATCCGTTCAAGCAGTCCAACGACTAGCTCGACAACCCCACAACCGCTTGTATATCGATCGCGCGAAGGCTCGGTTGTCTCAACCACTATGAACCTTCACGCAAACGCAAACGCCTCTTCACCACCGCTTGTACCCAGCACGTCTTTGAGCGCAAACGTGCCCTTCGTGATTGCTATGGGCTCGCCTCACAATCCCGCTCTGGTCGCTCCAACTGCAAATGTACTGCCGACTAGTTGCTCAATCACCAGGAACACTGCTACTAAGGTGACAAGTCCGACATCACGCACGGGTGTCGGTGGGACTATGGCTTCTACTACGCCTGTAAGGAGCCCACCACCGTCGATGGGCGCTATGAAGACTTCTTACATCAGCAACACGACGCCAACCCCAAAACCCCGATCAGCCACGTCAAATCGCAATGCGAGCATCTCCTCTGGGACTAAGATCGAGGACCAAGCACCAAACTGGACAGTCTTCAACACGGACAGCTTCGCCGCCCCAACTGCCGCGTCTCGTTCTAAAACGACCACACCCACTCATTCGCGCAATGTCAGTGGTAGCTCTCTTAGGACGGCGATTACGAGCAATCTTCCCGCCAGAATGGACTTCATGAAGGGCAAGGGAAAGGCGCGGAAGGAGAGCATTAGTCATCCGACGCCGCTGGATAGTCCGTTCGATATTGATCGATCGACGCCGGATGGTGAGCGTAAACGCGGTGGTGTTGGGGAGGCTACTTGAGGTAAACGCGTTGGTGTGGACGATTTTCCCTCTTTTCTCATATCTCTCAATCTGCCAGTTGCCTGGCTGTTTCTCTCTCTCAACCTTTCCTTCTTTTTTCTTTTGCTTCGGCATCTCTCATTTATTTTCTTTTGTTTCTGGGGCATCGTGGGTGGGGCACAAAGCATATCGGAGGGCTTGCATGTGATGGTCTCCCATCCTTTCAGGAGCTCGATACAATCAGCTTTCATGACGTTACGAGCTACGAATATCTCTTTTCGGGGGATGGTGGGACTATACAAGCATGGCATGCCTGGCTTCTCTGGATCAGGTCAGAACATCGGTACTAAAGTGGAACTGGGGCGACTACTGCACGTGGTCTTTTCTTTCGGAGTCAGCCGGTATGGTGAGGGAGGCGGAAGCATAAGGGGTGTTCTTCGGTTCCACAAATTTGCATGGAGTCTGTTTTCGATTTGTACAATACCCCCGGACTTGGTCTAAATACGCTGTATCAGGCCAGAGAAACAAATTCAGATCAAATATTTCGTTGAGCGCTCGTGCGCGAGCATGACGAGTACCTTCTACCTAGTTGGACCCCGCAGCTGTGTGAGAACTCAGGAAACGACGTGAACGAGATCTCTGCACATGCAACGTCTTACGCCACACGTGCTAGGACTTTTTACTCATCTTTTAGAAGTATTATTCCGGAAAGCGAATTCTCTTGCTCGATCGCAACATTCAGGTCACCCGCATCTAAGCAGTAACACATCGATATCAAAGATGCTATGCCAGGATGAGCTAGCCGCACGAGAGGAGGTGTAAGGGGTTGTTTGGTGAAGATTTTGGGAAGGATCAGGTGGGATTGGGGGGCGGTAGTAGCAGTGAGAATGAGAGTGATAGAGGAGTTGGCAATGCATAAAGGGCCGGTGGGGGATCGTTAAACAGAAGCTTCAAGCTACACAGCTTCTCTCCGTTTCAGTGCCATTAATGCTACCAAAGGCGCCCGGGATGGCGGTAGGGGGTGGGAACGGGACGGCAGCTGTGATGTACTGATGTCGAAACAGTCAAGTTTAGATATCATACGCAGCATGGGGTTGAATGAGGGCAAATGTCAGCAAATGAATCGGAGTCGCCGAGAAAGTGAAACTGAACCAAATAATTCGGATTAAAGAACGTGAGGAGAAAGAGTCGAAAGTTAATCGAAAACGCTCCATTATAAACACTCTGCGCAATGCCTATACACACTCCACGACCCAAGATGCGAACAACATGCAGAAAAGATGGACCCCCATTAAACCCCGTAACTAAACTCGCACCCAACCCTCCACGCTAATCCCACTATCCCCCCTTAAACGCACTGGACATTAAACCCATTCAAGTAAACCTCAAGCAACTGATCCTTCTTCTGATCCAGCTCAACAAAAGTCTTCGTGCCATTGAAGTTGATGACGGTGTTGCCGTTCTGGAAGAAGCAGCGCGTCGCGTCCGTGAAGCCATGGGTCAGCTGCGCCGACGTGCCGACGATGGCGCCGGAGTTGTCGACGGCGCTGCCCCTGAAGAGGTCGATGAGGTTGCGCGCCAGGCCGTCGCCGAGCACGGTTGCGCTTGCGTGGCGCCCGGAGAGGTCGTTGCTGATTTGGAAGGTGAGGGATGGGACGGTGCGGGCGGCGAGGGCGGGCGCTGCGCTCGCGGCGGTGGAGAGGAGGGCCGCGAGGAGGGTGGTGGTGAACTGCATTTTGATGGTGTGGTGGATGGTTTGGTTTGGATGCTGGAGAGTAGGAATAGACGGTGATAGAGAAGAGTTGGTAGAGTAGACTGGATAGTTGATGATGATGTTGATGATGATGGATTGTTGCGACGAAGAGGATGGCATCTTTTATAAGTATATGAGAGACCCGAGTAGGTTAATTCCACAGGCGTTGCAGATTGTGCTGAGCCTCTTCGCCGACTTTACTCACCGTACCTGAATTAAGCTGCTGAAGACGGCAGCGGCCGTGCGGTCAGTGTCAAAGTGAACCTTCGACGGTGTGCTTCCTACTATAGTGTAGCGGTATGGCGCAGCACCCACAGTAGCCAGCCCCAATTGCGGCTGCACCATCGAACGAAGTCAAGACAAACTAGAGAAGCCTACGCGACGTTGCAACGCTACCTCGATCAGGCAAAAGTTGGGGAGCCGCTTCGAAGTTTCATGCTGAGCACTGAGCAGAGCTGAAGAAAATCGGGACGTTGCATGCAGAGCGTTGAAATTCTCGCTTATTATTCTCCAAGCTTGCTTTGGTGATGTGGTCAGGTTGTCTTGGCTGTCTTGGTGTGGCTGAGGTGGTACTCCGGGCCATGCTACCGACATTCGCAGGGGCTGGAGCTGAGAGCTGAAATGGAACCCATGATACTCGTCATCTTCGACACGAAGAGCGGTGAGTTCGCTATGGGGGGCGCGTGATGTCTGTCACGAAAATTTAATAATCGGTAGTGGTCATTCGTTTCTATACCATAGGTAGTAATAACTCCTGGCTACACTCTGAAGCCTTCATCTCAAGAGCCGCTTGCAGGCGGCCATACCACGATCTGAGTCCCAGATCGAGGTATAGGTGGCATTGTAACAGGCTGTTCGATAACGCATGTCTCAACTCGGATGAACTCCAAAGCAACACACTTCAGGTTGGAGAAATGCGGATACGAAGCTGCAAGACCCCAGATTAAGGACCAGGTTGCTTTGCACCAAGAGGTTCCTCTACATGCGTGCCGTGGTTCACCATCGTCGAAGAGAGCGTCCGCGTCAGGGTCAGCAAATTCCCCATATTTTCCTTTATAGTACTGCCACTGTGGATCGACCAACAGAACTAGGTACTCCAGACTTTCGGGAAAGACGTGTGTTAGGCGAAGGGCTGCTCTAGCAATGTTCGCGTGTGTCCACACCTGTGTTTCTGCCCAATCCGGGTGTTGCCAATCGGGATCGAGAAAGCGTCGGAGAGGAACGAGCACAATGGTAAGCTTCGTCAAACAACTGTGAGCACTCCAGAGGCCAATCCCAGGAAATGCAGCGTCCATTTCAAACATACTCCTTTCATCCAAGATCAAGTACCATCTCATCACCAGCCAGGTATCCACTAGATCCAAATAAGCTTCTTGCAGCTGAACGCGGGACGTCTGTTGGTTGAGTGAGGCATGGTAATTGTTTTGGTAGGCTAATACCGAATACATGTAGTCGAAGCCTAAGTCGTGTATAATTCTGCCTTCGCCCCAATAACTTGGAGCACATTCCTGTACACGCAAGGTTACCAGCGGAGGGGCCAGCCAGGTAAAGAATCGGATCAAACGCCTAATGTCTGAATATGGTCGTATCAGCGTTAGGTCGGTGACCGATGATTTGAGTTTGCTCAGTGATCCTGCATCAGGCAATAACCTTTTATAGCGCAGCTCTCTATGATCCTCGATTATTGCAAACACCAGAGTGGCCCGCCTCAGGGAAGGAATGCACAGAATGCTGAATAACTCGGTCTCGTGCAAAGGAGTAACGTTGTAGTAACGCGTAGGGGCAAAAGCGGAGAGGTCTAATGTAAGCGCCGTCAGGCTGGAGAACCCGTGAAAGCTTCTTCGAAGATCTCTAGCTCCAGCCGCGATTAGCGGCTGCAGAACGTATGCCGGGGAGTTTCGAATGACAGAGGATGACAGGTTGATATGCAGCTCTTCCAGATTAGGACAGAGAACCAATAGCAAGGCCGACTGGGCGCGCAATTGCAAGTCTTCTAGCCGTGCCTGGATCCAGAACACGATTTCGGCCAAGGATCTCCCCCTATATGGTTTCTCTGGATCTGTCTCCTTGGAAACAACTTCGTCCCTTCGAGAGAGGTCTTTTTCCGAAGCATCCGTATTCGAAGCGTCGTTATCTCTTCCCAAGTAGTCCCAAAACCTTCTCGGGTTCCCGGAGCTGGCGAGTTTATCGGCGGGTTCGACGCTCATGCCTTGGATTTCGGGCTGTCCGTCTTCAGATCTTGCACCATGGTCCTGTACTGCAAGCTGGACACCCAACTGATCGTCGTGATTTAATGAATCGTCGGAAACCTGCTCGTCGCTTGGGGCCTCAGCTGAGTTGCAGCGAAGCTCTTCATCATGCTCTGAGCCTTGATCCGCATAGCTTTCGTTACCTTCCGCTGACTCTTCGCCGAACAATCCGCTATCTCCACTCGTTAGAGAGAATGTGCCGGAGTGGAAGGACTCTTCGTCATTTGTCACTAGGGGAGACGGGCGCCCTGACAAGGATGAAAGTGACGATGGACCGTCGAGCCTGAATCTGTAACCCAAGTTCCAGAGATCGCCATCGCCCATATCCTTCAAAATCTTTCTGAACAACGTCCACATACACTCGTCTTCTAAAGAGCAGACAGCGCGAAAGATGTCCGGCGCGTTCGTTTTCCAAGGCGTATACGCTCTTTCGTCGATCCGGATAGATTTCACCAACTGGGCAAGGTGCCGTTTCCGCTGGATGGTGTCGAGGAATGGCCAGAGCGCTTTGTCTGGAGTGCGAGTGGAGTGAATGTATTCGTAGCTTTGATACAGGACTTCGGTAGCCACTTCATTGCAACCCCGACATACGAGAGTGAGTGCGTGGAGATCCCGACGATCTGGCAGTTGCGAGCAAATTTCAACGAGCAATTCGGTAGGAAGTTGGCCCAAGGCGGCTTCGGGCCGCGCACTCATGGTTCAGGTGATTAACTCCAAATTGACGCTGTTGGTGGGGTGATCTTGAATCTCACCGAGAGCAAAGTGCTGGTTGCGCCTGTCGTTGGGCCAAGGCGCCTAGGATTAGTCGCGCATGTGATTGGCTAAACGACCAGGGCAGCTTGTGGGCCACCCTCAGACTCTTGGGCTGCTCTTCTTCTACCAATTAGCAAGTGGATCCGGTCTGAAATCATTGAGCTGTATACTTAAGCCTAGATACGGTGTCGCAGAGAAATTTTGCGGTGAAGTCTTGATAATATTCGCCGATGCTATCTTCCGTCTTCTAATCGTGTGCACGATTATCTCGTCAATTTAGCACTCTTCTCGGTTACGATGAGTGGAGGATACAAATTAGACCGAAGACGGAGCTGGTGGTAAACGAAACGAATTTGGAAGACAAGTTACGTAGTGCTGATTGCAGTAGCTTGGATGCTGACACTTCCTCAGGGCGCTTGTGTAGTACTGATGCTTGTGCTTGGGGCCGCAAGATGCATGAGTAGCCTTTGTTCTTTACCCGAACGCGTCATCTGTATCTCATCTCTTGGATCTGTTCATCATCTCAACTTCAGACTATGGTAATTGTTCTCCATTCCACCTTCTTGAAGAGTGCACGGTCATACTCGTCGTTCTCCATAGACACAATCAACGGCATAGTATTGTCGTCCTTCGCGACATAGGTCGACTCATCGTCGCTGCGTTGGTCCAAACATAGCGAGCCAAGTTTTTCCCAAGGACGATCCATCTCTTGAGCCGGCGGTAGAAGTTCATACTGAAGCGCCCCAAAATACTCCAGGCCTCTAACTTCGAAGTACCCCATCCGCTGATATACGCCATCATTATCCGTTGGACATAACACCAATCCCTGGACCACATCCTTCTTCAGCTCAACCGGTCGGAGAGCTGTACCCCGTCTTACGGGAAGAAGGAAGATGTTCTTGACTGGAAACTCATCACCAGTGTCTCTCTGGAGTGAAAAGGTTGTTGATCCCGGAGACTGCGGATCTGTCGATTGCTGAAGAAGGCCATCGCCGTGCTTACCGTCAAGAACGATGGAGTCGATCGCTTCTCTTTGATTCCATGATGCAGCCCTGAGCATCCCACGAACGGTGAGGGAACCTCTTTTCATGTCTCCAGTCGGCTCGTCATCCTTAACGAGATCAACACTAACGTCAAGTATATCCATGAGTGGTCGAGTGGAGTGTGCATTCCGCTCCCAGAAGATTGCGCAGTCTTTCCCAAGCCATGACCAAGACGGTGCGCGATAAGTGCCGGTCGAAGACGCTGTGATATACGGGTCTGCGAACTCGACTCGCGACCCATTCGGCTGCACAGGTCGCCCATCTAGAGCCATGACAGACCACAGAAGGCTGGAATAGAGCTTCGATTTCCACATACCTGCGAGATACGTGTCATCCGGTAATCGCGACTGAAAATCTCGCGCCACTCCCGAAAAAGCGATCAGCTTATCAGACAAGTATGTCAATCGGGTCCTTGAGTAGTCCTGGCATATGCTTCCCCACACTTTGTAGTAGTCCGGTCTTATTCGATGATGCGGCGGCATGATGACCATGGAAGATCGATACTGCCAACTCGACGTATGATCATATACCCATGGCAACCCCTTTGGAAACGTCTCACATATGCACGTTGCCGCACACTCCCAGAAAATCTGATCAGCTGTGAAATGCAAAATCCTCGGTGACAAAAACCGCTCCTGAACGACCCAGGCACGAGCCGCTATCGGTGACTCAATGAGAGACCGCATGAAAGTGTTCCTCGAGAGGAAGAATAATTGGCCTAATCCCTCTACAGCGTACTGAACCGGCGTTGTCTTGTATGCAAGGCGATCGCTAAAGCAGCCTCCGAGGCTGCTTTCGGAGTGGTCGGCGGATATGTTAAAGAAGGTGTTTTTGTATACATGTTCCATCATTTTGGCTTCAGTCTCCCAGTCGGACTTTGAGCCTTGGATTATGCAGCAGGAGTCTATCCATATATATCGCACTTTTAAGAGTGCAGGTGGCGTCAGAAGCGGATTTGTGTGTTGAAAGGACGGCAAGAAATGCAACTCACCTTTGGCCCATCCTGCTACTTGGATAGCGTCGCGAAATGTCGGGGGCATTTTGTCCAATGCGAAGCCATCTCTCATCTCCTTCTCGGTTTCCTTTGTGAGTGTCACTGGCACATGCAGACCCCAACAGTGAGACAAAGTTACATAACGCGCCGTCGGATCGCAGTTTCGAGAATCGACAAGCCGCAACCTCTGCCGTTTGTCTACTTCTCTAAGATCTAGTAAGCGGGTAGGAAGGAAATTCCGCTGCACTTTGCAGATGTCGTGATCGTTCTCGCATTCCTCCAGCCATTTGCCCACCATCTTTTGGCAGCTGGATGCTGCACTGTTATCGTTGAACCTCTTGGTGTTGGCAAATCCTCCAAAAGCTACCAATATCATATCAGAATCCACGTAGCTACATATCATCGGGACCTTCATACCTTGAGCAGCAAGTACCCAAAATCTCGCCGTCACAGACACATGCGCCAAAGCATCACAATTTAACTTCATCGTCGCCAAAACTCCATCCACACCGTCCGAGAATTCCTCAATCTGCAAACGAAGCCCTACATCCTCTGGCAAACCTAACATGTACGACCGTATTCCCACACGATCGCTCGGGAACGTTCCAAACTCGAAGTCCGACTCTTTGAAATCGTCCTCCGAAAGTGACGTCGGTGTCGACTGCTCCTCTTCCGGACCCAAAGTGTAATCCTTGACCCAATGGACTTTTAGATGGTATAGGAATAGGCGGCATAAGTGGCAGCTTTGGCGCAGCACCGAGTCGACAAGCGAGTCTTTGGTAGCATGATGCGCAACGTCGTCGGAGATTTCGGGCGTTCTGTCTTTGAGGCTAGCGAATGCGAGACGGAGGGCGTTGCTGCAGACGTCGCACATGCGGGATTTGAACTCTGCCATTTGAAGCGAAATTGATCCCAAATTTTTGTCGCCGATGCGATTTCTGGGGTCCGAGTTAGCAAGCTGGTGCAGCTTACCCATAGATCTCCCAATGCCTGACGTCTTGGAGCGCGGGGCACTGGGTGCTAAATACGACGTAGTCTGTACTACCCGCCGACGAACCAGTAACTAGGTATGCGTGGTGGAGCCTACGAGAAAATTTGTACACGAGGCAGACACATTGGCGCACAGTGACACTGTCACCTTCCGCATCTACATCCCTGGTACCCCGCAGTGGTGTGGTGGCGTGCGTAAACAAACAGACGAGTACGAGGACTCGCGAAGTCGCGAGGTCCCAAAACACGGTACAGCGAGGGTTATCGACGGTTGAAGCCCTTCGAGCGACAGAGCAACAGGTGAAACCAAGCGTTCATCAGCAGCTGCAGTCCTTGCATCAAGACGGTATTGATATCCTGCACTCGGCGGCTACAGTACAGTCACGCATATCTGACGCGCCAGTGTTGAGTTCGACAGCTTTGAATTCACTGCACGAGTGCATTTAAAGCCAGTATGACTAGGAGACCTCTCTTCCATATCACTAGATGGTGTACACAAACCTCGGGCTATCGTCGCCCATCTCTGCAATCTCCTCATCACTCATACCCTCGATCCTGTAATCTTCCTCTCCTCTCGCTCTCCGCGCGTTTACCATGGCGAAGTACCACCACATGACTGCATAAACAATGCTCGCAAATGCTACCATGGCCATCGTGACAGCATGGCCACGGATGTACCGCGGCCCTTCTGTAGTTGGGTAGAGCTTGGACTGGTTAGTATGTGTCTGTCTAAGGTGCTTGCGAAAAGGCTGAACTTACAAAAGAAGACATGATACCCGCGCAATTACCAATAGTCAGCTGTAGACCCGTAGCCGTCGTTCTCTTCCCGTAACGCGGACTATTCGTAGGCAGCCATGCGAGAGGTAGACCAACATTGACATACAAGCCCATAGCGACGAGGAAGCAGCCTGCGTAATGGACTCCAGAGCTTGTATCGCTCATCAACAACGCGTATCCGACAATGCTAACGAGGCCAAACAACACGGCATAGAGTCCGCGCCGTTGCTGATGATCCGATATCCGGGCTACGATTAGGTACGTGATAGCACCTAACGCATAGCAGGGGATCGTATACACTTGAACGAGCGCGGTACTCGCTTTTGGCTGAATTCCACGGATAATGGTGGGAAGGAAGGTCGAGAAGCCGTAAAGCATGGTATCGGCGCCGAATTGCGCAAAGCAGAATGCCCACACTTTCCAGTCCTTCACGCATTTCTTCACATCGTCCCAGTGGAATTCAGCCGCTTTAGCCGTGTACCCCGTTTGGCGTGTGAGACGTGCGGCAGCAAGCCGCTTTTCCTTATCGCTGAAGAAGTACGTCGTTGCGGGGTTGTCTGGTAGTATCCAAATCGTCGCGATACCTAGGACGATAGTGGGAAGACCCTCGATGATGAGAATCCAACGCCATCCACGCTGTCCAGATGTGCCGTCCAAGTGTCCGATCCCAAACGCGAGAAGTCCACCGCATGCTCCGGCCAACGCAGCCGAGACAAAAAGATACCCGATCCGCAGCGCAAGCTCACGTTTTGTGTAGAAAAAGGTGAGGTAGACGGCCATGCCGGGAAACAAGCCTCCCTCAACGGCTCCGAGCATGAGTCGGCATGCGATGAGGCCGCCGTAGCTTTGCACTATTCCGGTCAAAGTTGCGATGATACCCCAGGATATTGTGATAAAGGCGATCCAGCGGGATGGGCGCAGTTTCTTGAGGACCAAATTGGAGGGCACCTCGGATAAAATGTAGGTTACGAAGAGGATGGATACTGCAACTTGCCATTGGGAAGGATTCAACCCTAAATCTTCTTCCAGGCCGTAGAGGCGGGCATTGCCGATGTTGACTCTGTAGGCAAGTTAGATAGCTCTCTTGATGAGACTAGTAACCTGAAGGAGGGCTCACCTGTCTAAGAAGCTCAACAAATAGAGAAGCATGACAACGGGGATAACGAAGAGGTCTAGCTTCCTCACGAGCTTTCCCTCCGCCGCTGGATCCAAATCTTCAAGCTGCCCTTCCACCTCTTCATCGACTGACTTCGTGGGCGCATTGTTGCGCGGAGCGCTCAAAGCTTGGTCGGAGTCACTCATTGGGTCGTACTTTATCGTTATCTCATCTAGATTGCGATGACTGAGAAGGTGTACGAAGGACCCGACCTCGAACGATCAAGGATAAATGCGTCGCGCGTGTGTGAGACCAACGATAGTGCAGCCTCATTCGTTAGCAGGCTCGAAATATGTTCAAAGTAGGAGCCGTCATCCTGATGAGCACGTTGCCACGAGGTGCGCGCATGGCGGCATTTGAAAAGTTCGGATGAAAGTGGAACCCACTTTTCCAGGGTGTGCAGTTCCACCGTGGGGCTAGATCCAATCAGATCATTGCACTAACCGGGTTCAGGATTCCGGGCAATAGATGGAGATAACGGGCCATTGCATTGCGAGGCCAGTGTTGGGGTGCTTAGCAATGTAATTCTCAAACGACAAAGGCAGGGTGTTATGTGATGGTACTGGTTTGAAATCCGTTTGCTGGTCGCGCGACACGGTGACGCACCTCGATCGCCAGTTCCGACTCCTAGTTCATCGGGTTGAACTTGCGCGACGCTAAAGGCAGCTACGGGTTGTTCATCCTACTGTTGCTCGTCTTTTGTCTCCATCTTCGTACATTTGAAAACCGATCCCACACCGTGTCGAGTCCATGTACTAAGACTGGCGTGTGTCGTTCCGACCAACGCGCAGCATTATTCCAGCTCAAGACAAGCTCGACGTCGATGAGGACGTGTAGTTGATCATAGGCGCATCCCAATCAACGGGAAGACTAATACCAGCGTAAATATCAATATGAGCCGAAGGATCAATCGGCCACGCCACTTCATCCCTTGGAATCTCAACATCTGCGCTAGGGTCGGCTTCTTGAGTTGTAAGGCTAGGTAAGCTCGAAAGTGTTCGACGAGCGACATAGCGAACTTCATTTGCCATTTTCTTGGAAAGCGGCCATATGGTCCCCAGGGCATTGAGGCAGCCAATGCTTAGTCGTACGCGGTCGCGAGCAATGGAGAGCGCGTGGTCATCGAGAAGGACGTTGCATGCAGATATCTGCGCGGTCGCGAGGGTGGCTACCATGCATGCTGTGAAGACGTTGTGTTTTTCCATGGCGCATGGTATTGCCAGGAGTTTTATTTCGATGTCGATTGCTTTTAATACACGTGCCGTGTGCAGGTTGCGACCTGCCTTGGGAGGGTTGACGAAAGGGATTGGGGTAACAAAGCTCTGCGTGGAGAGCTCTTCCATGCTGTAGGTCAATGAACTAAAGGGGCGGTGAGAGGTCATGATTACGCTTATTGGGTTAATGATAAACGATGGACCAGGAAGGTGAATATGAGCTTACATAGCGGCCATCAAATGTGCCTGGAACATGATTTCGTCGATGTTGCCATTTTGAAGCATGGGGTCTTTCTTGCAGGCGGGAAGTAACGATTGCCAAGCAGCGACTTTGGCGTCGACGGCATCTATCAGACTGTCGCTGAAGGTTCCGGACTGTACAACGGTTCGCATGATGAATCCGACTACCAGATGAGATACAAAGTCAGTAAGGGTCGTTGGGAAGGTTGTCCGTACTAATTGTTTCCGGGTAGAGGCCGCACCGTGCCGGTTCACGACGCAGTGTGACGCGAGAGGTACTTACCAACGTTGCTGATATCCATCATGTACACTATCGATCCAAAAATAATCTCAACATCATTGAACTCTCTCGTATCGTAATCTTGCCACGTCAACGGAGGCGGTATTTGCTGCGCTCAACATCAGTCGACGTACACATTTCTCATCATGGCAATGAGAACTCACTCCCGACTCATAGATTGCGTCATCGCACGGCAGATCGACCAGATGCGGGACGTCTTGGAGGGAATAACATGGATTGTTGATCACCACTGAGAAATGTCGGTCGGTGAGAAGAAGGAAGTAGTACGTTCGTCTCCACGATTCTTCAAGAACTGGACTGAGCTCGCCATACGCCCGCGCGAACTCCTTCGTATTCATCTGGAGTTCCAGCGCTAGTGCTACCGCCTGGTCGAGCGACGTTCTTGATTCTGCTTTCAAGCCCCAGTGCTGCTCCGCAACGGCCATCAGCGTCAAGGCTTGGACTGTCCAAGGATCCCGAGGTAATGAGAACGAGTTCAAGGCTTGATGTGCAGCCTCGTAATCTGGTTCCGATGGTGTCCAAGGTGCATAGACTGAGCCGATCCACTGAAGTACAAGAAGTAGATTATTCATGCCATGATTCTCGCGAAGCTTCCTTTGCCTTAGGGAGGGCTGCGGTAAGACGAACGGAAAGCCATGCCAGAAGTTCTCATAAAACATGTCTAGCAATCGATCGTTGCTGATCTGAAAGGTCATGTTGCTCGACGCTGCCAGCTGCGCCTCGGCCTTGTGAATAGAGGGGAGGTCTACATCAGGAATGTGCTGAATAGAGATGAAATCGGGCTCACTGCAATTGGAAGAATCGGGAGATGCATGTTGGCTCGAAATTAGACCGGGTTGTTGTGCTTGCTGCTGCTGCAGCATCAGCCGCCGTCTCGCCAAAGCCGCCTTGTCCAATCCCCCTCTTCGCGACTTGTGGTAGTTGCACTCCTTCCCCTCTCTTTGGCAGCGATTGCAAATTGGTTGGGTAGCATCGCACTTTACATGTCGACTGCGGCACTGTATGCAAGCGAGTGGGACGCGGTTGATGGGCTTCGGCTCCGCTGGGTCCATGTCCGCGGTCAACGCGATCTCCGCGCAATACAGGCTTGGAAAGACAAGTGAACGATTTGATGATACGTAGAAATTAGTTGTGTAATATGCTGGGTTTCAAGTGGTTTTGTTTTAGCTGACAGATCGTAGAGTTGGAAGGAAGTCTGTACGAAGCTGACTGTCGTGCTTACATGTGTTCTTATTCATCGCGCCGCTCACGCGCTAACCCCATACATCGATCGGAATAAAGACGGCACAAACGCGCCGATGCTACCACCGACCTCCGTGAAAGAATCTTGCGTTTGTACCAACCACAGGTTTAATCTATGACGCATGACATGTCAGTGAGTGGTCCCTAGCCTTGCCCCCGCATTGACGTCGGATGCAGTCAAATGCCAAAACCAAACGTGCCTCGACATATTCACATTTATGTACACGTATTATATTTTGGTTATCCAGAAATCTTCGGATAATTATCTACAAACGCTCAGGTGGCCGAGTGGTTTAAGGCGGTAGTTTTAAGTGTGTAGATACTTATATCACTACTTTCGAAAGAAGCATGAGTTCGAACCTCATCCTGAGCAATGTTTTCTTTTGTTTTTGTTTTGTCGATCTCATCTTTTGTTGTTCGGGGGACCCACCCAAGACTCTACAAAAGCGCAGGCAGATAGTGTTCAAGCGCATGTTCGCAGAATAATTTTTGATCTTGGCGGAACTAGAAAGTGCTGGGGTGGTGGGAAACTGTGCGCGACCCAGGCACGAAGCCTGCGCATAGGCCGATCGCTAATTTCGAATCAGGTTTGGACGAAAGCAAAACCAAAACCACTTGACATGCGCGAGTGAAACTTCAAACTGATAGTTTCAGGAGGTGGATAATATAAGACAAAGGTACGAGTCGAGTCGCCGCGCCGCAATTGAACGCGGCTATCCTTCTGTTCAATCAACATGCACCGAGAACCCGCATGTTGAGCTTCACAGACTTCGCATAAGGTGTACCTACAAGCGAGCGCACACTCAGAGCTGATGGATCAGTTCAATTGCATTATATGAGTATGCAATACGAGTCGCCTCGGGACTGCAACACGTCTAGGCTTTTGTTCAATACGCAAGACAGCGAGGCAAGTCGGGATAAGCTTTGCTTCGAATCGTGATTGTGACCGTGAAGTCGGCACACTTGTGGTCGAGGCTATCACCAATGAGGGTATGGATTTGCAAAGCTCAGCTTGAGGTGTCTCAGTGCCGATTCACGTGGTCACATGTTATGATAACTGCCTGATAATCGTGGTGCAACCCGATTTGTTCTTTTGATCCATGAATATGCTGTAAGTTGTTCATGATACTTTATAAGTGACTTAAGACGGCAACAGCGGACACTCGCCCCGTGCGGTCGGTTCGGATGCGAAGTCAGCAAAACTGATCTAGAGGGATCTCAGTCTATTTTACGGTGAACGAACGGCTGCTCATGCGTACACCGTGACAGATAACTTGATTTAATCGGCGTTTGTCTCACTACCTTCGTATATGTTTGGAAGTCTGTAAAATTGATCCACAAGGAAACCACAAGATGTCTCGCATCATCAAACGTTGTGGACCTTATCACGAAACGATATGCTGTGAATCTCCTCCGAGCATGCTTTGCCGGCCTCTCTCCCAGCCTCAGGCTGATGTGAACGCCTCACTGAAAGACCCGATACAGCTTTTGTAGAACGACCTGCCATCATCACTGCAAATTCAAGTTATGCAGCTGAGTCGCATTCTGAGAAGCTGTATCGGACGCTCATTTCGATCCTCTCGACGACACATTGCCATCCGGGATACTTTGCGGATCAGTACGCACATCGGGGAAGTCGACTTGAAAACTCACCTTAGCCCTCGCCCACACAACAATCTCATCTCCCTCCCTCAACGCATCCAAAAACCCCAGTCCATCTCCAGATCCCTCATTGCCCTCATGACGATCTTCACCCCATACAACACGATACTCTTCGCAGCGCCTTTCCGTAGCAACACGATTTCCCTGAAGATACCACGCAAGATCCCCCTCGCCATCTTGTATCCCGTGTCGCGCCTCCTCCGGCCTCGCCACAAGCGTTTTCCCAGATCTCATAAGCATTGGCTGCAAAGTCGCCGGCGACTGAAGCTCGTGTTTGCGAGGTGCCAGATTCAGACCATTAGGACGCCGAAAGTTCGGCATAGGCCGCAGAATCGAAACTTCCAGCCACGACGACGTATTGAAGGTCCCGTCTGTGCCTTCACTCGTCCACCCCTGGTCGCGACTCGAAATTATAAACTCGATTTCTTTTACTTTGATGTCTGATTGGCGTGCAGAGAGACTGCGGATCGCATCTTGTGTCAGTACGCCGGCGGTGAGGCAACGCGCCATAAAAGTGTCCGGGGCAGATACTGTGCATGTTTGCGTGCTGGCAAATTCTCGGACAGGTTCGTATTCAGCCCAGTCTAGGATCTCGAGGACAATCTCAGTGGGAAGACCGCGCGACTTTAGTATTGCGCGCGCTACGCAGACGTCGGCGTATGTGGGTGAGAACGTGCCTTCGGGTGGTGAGTCGATAGTGTTCAGCCAGTTCCAGCCGGCAGCTACCAGCGAACGAGGGTCGAAATAGCGGAGCATGGCGTGACTTTTCAGATGTTATCTCTGTCAGTTTGAGGTGGGTTTCTAGCTTTAGGGCGATGTGTCGTTGTTTAGTTCATAGATAGTAGGCTGTGACATCAGGCCTGGGGGCGCTAGGTACACGCTAGTTTATTCGGGACTAGCTCATCGTGCAACACATCGTTTCGCACCAACCCACACTTGAAAACATCTTCGTGCTCGCAGTCAATAAGTGCCGAATAGGCTGTGCAGTCATAGTCTAATCTCTGAATGTGTAGCTCCGTGTTCTCAAACGACTTAGGATGGTAACAACAGAGGGTCGTCCAGCAACTTTTGGTGAAGGCCATCCAGAGGGCTCTCAGCACCTAGTGTATCAGGAAAAGGCATACTTGACGTGAGTTCGCGACGCAATTTGGACCCCAAACATGAACCCTGTTATCCGTGGCGAACCTAATCCGTGGTAGTCGCGGCTTCGATAGTTCCGATCATTTCTCTCTAGAAATCTACAAGCCCTATCCAGGTTGCCTAACTACTTAGTGGACTCTTTGGCCGAGTTGTCGCTTGGGCCCATACTTTGGAGGTCGAACATGCGTCGTAAATGCAATACATCGGAACAGTCGACCGTGAGCAGTACGTACCGAGACTTGCTGGACAAGCTAAGTAGACTCCCGGCCTAAAAGGTAGGTAGTCTCTGACGTGGAGCTCAGCAGCACCCTGGTTGCCCGAGAACTCGTGGTACTCCCTGAGAACGGTTCTTCGTACACCGGCAAGCCCTCCTTGACTGCATCTTATCAGCCAAGTAACCGGGGTATTTGACGAGCTTTTGGCGACAGCAATGATCGGATTTGCATTATCAGTGCTGTGGAGTACAATTTAATCAACTGTCTCCCACACGACCATCCCTTTGCCGCTACATTGTAACTCATGGACGGTTAGGCAGAGTGGAGCCGGGAACACCTCATTACAGTTATTTGCGCACTAATATGGTACCCGCAGATCATGCTCGTGAGCCTTGTACGACTGACAAAAGACGTGTTGGTAGTCAAGATGGTTTTACTTGGTGTCGAGATAAGGTCAGGCACGACGAGTCGTTCAGCTGAGCCGAGGTCGCCCACCATAAGTACAAGTCCGTGCCGCATCGTAAGCTTACAGGACATCGCACAGCAATGTAGAAATGCGGTTGGCTTATGGCGCGGCATTCTTGGCGTCAACATAAAGGAGTTTAGCATTTCCAGATGGTGGTACTACTCGACAATCGCCATCGTTCTTGCGCCATCGGACTTGTACGCAACTATGGCACCGCCGCCGCAATTAGAGGGTGTCCTTGTCGAACAGCTCTCCGCAGGCGCAGTCCTCTTGAGCTACAACAGACCCAAGTTCGCTAATGCCTTTATCCCACAGCAGTATGATGACTTGCGAGAGGCTTTGGTTTGGGCGAGAAAGGAACCTGCCGTGAGGACTGTCGTAGTGTAAGTGCTTGTTAGCACCGTGTACTTGGTTAATCAAGCTGATTGCACCAGGGCGGGCAAAGGCAAACACTTCTGTGCCGGTTAGTGCCTCTACATTCGCGCTGTATGTCATAGCTGACGTCTCCAGGTCGGGCCATGGGCGGCTCCGACGACCTCGCCGCCGAAGTGGCAGCCGGCGAGAAGCTTTTTTCCGAGATTCGCAACTACCCGAAGATACTGATTGCCGCCGTCCACGGAGCGAGTATCGGCTGGGGCTGCACGCAGCTTGCCAGCTTCGACCTCATCTATGCGCATCAGGGCGCCTTCTTTGAGACGCCCTTCATGGCGCTTGGCATCGTGCCTGAAGCCGCTTCATCCTTCACCTTTCCCAAGCAAATGGGGAAGATGCGAGCGAACGCGCTTCTACTTGCGGGCGAGCGCTTGTCCGCGCAGGACGCGTATGTGGGCGGGTTGATTACGGCCGTGGTGCAGGCCCCGACGACGGACGACTTCCTGGCGAAGGTGGTGGAGAAGGCGAAGAGGATTGGGGGATATAGCGCAGAGGCATTGCAGTTGGCGAAGAAGCTGATTGAGGACGCGGCAGACGACGCCGACGCGAAGGCGGAGGCGGGGGAGAGGGAGAAACGCGATTTGATGACGCTCGCCTCGAGACCAGAGACGCAGGCAATCCTTCAATCCTTTGGCGGGAAGAATAAGCCGAAACTATAGTCTGGTAGCTTTACAAAGTGCGTGCCGGTTTAGTAGACCGAGTTGGAGTGAAGTTGTGAGAGTGATATGTGGGATGAAATGATCGCGTCTTCCGGCCTCGGCCGCTTAGTGCCGGCGTAGCCTCATTGGGCGAATCGCTACCGAAACGTCTACCCATCACATGAGCTACTTTCCAACCTCCTTCCACACTAAAGTACTCTTGATCGACAAGTGAATCTCCTCCTTCCTCGACTCTTCAAAGGATCAGACAGAATGGTTGAAGGCGCACCCGCACACGGTTCCGTGGCACATTTGCTGCCTCAGACATACAAGCGCCTAGTCGCGGAATGGCTCGAAGAAGATACACCGAGCTTTGACTACGGCGGCTTCGTAGTAGGAGAAGACATCTCAGAAGCTAAGCTACTCGGAAAGAGCGAGGTAGGTGCAGAGATCTTGCTATATCGTACTCGCTGACCGTGAATGCAGGGTATTGTTGCTGGCGTACCTTTTTTCGATGAGGTCTTCCGACAGTTGGACTGCACGTAAGTTCAAAACCATAAGTTTATCATACTACAGTCCTCAAACTATTCAGGGTCGAATGGCACGTCAAAGAAGGTGATCACTTCGAGCCTATCAAGCATTGCGCAACTGTCCGAGGCCCAGTACGGAACCTGCTTCTGGGGGAGCGCGTAGCTCTCAACACCCTGGCACGATGCTCTGGAATTGCAACCAAATCTAACCGCCTGCTCACTCTCCTCCGCAAAGCAGGCTACCCTAACATACTCGCCGGCACTCGCAAGACCACCCCCGGCTTCCGCCTGGTGGAGAAGTACGGCATGCTGGTTGGCGGGGTCGACGCGCATCGCGTTGACCTCTCTGCGATGACTATGCTCAAGGACAACCACATCGTTGCCGCTGGAAGCATCACCAACGCTGTGCGAGCTGCGAAGGCTGCTGGAGGGTTCGCTATCAAGGTGGAAGTTGAGTGTCAGTCATTCGAAGAGGCCGACGAAGCCATCGCTGCCGGAGCCGATATCGTCATGCTGGACAATTTCACACCCGATGGGGTCAAGACAGCAGCTGCGCAGTTGAAGGACAAGTGGGGAAGAGGAACCGGCGACCGCAAAGCTTTCTTGGTTGAGGTCAGTGGGGGCTTGACTGAGGAGAACGTTGAGCCGTATGTTTGCGCTGATGTGGACATCGTCAGCACGAGCAGCATTCACCAGGGCGTCAAGCATGTGGACTTTTCGTTGAAAATTGTGCCGAAGGGCAAGGAGACGTCGAATACGAGCGGGGAGAGTTTGGAGGTCTGAACCAAAGCGGAGGTGGTTCTCATGTACAATACTCTGGAAGTTGACTGGAGGAGTTTCAGTGCTGATTGACTTTGTCATATACTGAGATAGCTACCTCATGATTGTGATTCAACTAGTTTTTCCCCTCCGTTCGTAAATTTGCTGCAAACTGCTTACTTTTAGATGTTGAAAGTGATAGAAGCTGTTTCTATAAGTAGCCGGAATGTGCAAGGGAGAAACGCGCCTGCGCGAACAACAACATCAGTCCTGAACCACCCTCAACACCACTGCGCGCAATTTCTGGTGTGGACACTTTCTTTGCTAGAGTTTGATTGCATTCAATATCTTCAGATGAACACTCTATATTCCTGCCTCGTGCTACTCCGCAACGCTTTCTTCGCCACGACACGCCTTCGATATTAACTCTATCTGGATGGTTATGCCACATAATAGAATCATGTCAATCTAAGCTAGGACTAGTATTTTCATAATACCTCCAACCTTCGAGAAGTGTGCGTATGATCCTGTTAGACTTAGTCTTCAGCAAATTATGTTCATTTTTTTCATTTCGATTGCTTCTAACATAAGTCATTCACTCCGCTCTCTTCGCTGCCGTTAGTCTTGCCCCCCAAAGAATAGTCTGAATCCGTTCGTCTCTGTATTATTCATCTCTACGTCAGTCAATATTTCCTTCATTCTAGTGCTTCTTTCTGCTCGTCAACATTCTATGGAACACATCGAGGACGGCACAATGAAGATGCCGTGTCCAACGTGCGGCCGCAAATTCACTCGCTATTGGCAGATGTACGCCCACTATCGCCAGAAGTATGGGCGATGAAGCGTCCCCCTTGATACTGTGCTGCTACATATCCAGCCTCATGCCCTACGGAGCCCTTTACTAATTGCCGAAGGCAGCTGATCGATGCAAAGGCACTTGCGAAGCATATGCGAACTTACACTTACGATCCAAGACTGCCGCACCAGTGCGGAAAAGGCTGCAACGAGGTTTATCCGACTCTCCTCTGCCTCGCCGCGCATGAGGAACGATGTACTGGTGATGGGAGGGTTGTGCGGGAGACCATCCATCGATGTGTGCTGAACGACACAACCAAAACGGAGTCCATCATCATCGTCGCAAGGTCATCTGCAGAAGCGCCGATCGCATGGAAAGCCAACAAAGAGTACGTAACTCTAGGGTACAAATTGCGTCGTATATATAAAACAGCGCGGCTTTTAGTCAAGACAATACCCACTGACACCCCTGTGGATGAGCTTTGCTGACTTTGTACCCCAACGTTTAGCACAATCAAGGAGGTTTTGCCAGCGTGGGGGAGGGCTGTGTCTCGCCAGTATCGTAACTTCTCGGGCAACCAGGGTGCCGCTATGCTATATGTTGGCGCTGCGGTACAGACACGATAGGTACCAGCACCAAAAGAGACCAATGGCGACGCCGCGATCCTCGATCTTCTTTCTACATGGGACAGGCTCCAGGCACGCAAGGACGCGATGGCGGGGGAGAACGCTCTCCGAACAGGGAGGAACCTGATCAATGTGTTGGAAGCAGATCTTTCTTAACTTTGCTATCTACCGTCTATGGTCTTCCGTCAAATTTCCTTTCTTTACTAGCCAATCTATATTAATAATTTACATCTCACCTGTTTCTTTATACCTAAGGCAGAGTACAAAGTGCGTCGTAAAAGCAAGACATTGGGCTGGTGTAATACGAGACATCATGCACTGAGAGACATTATACACTGACACCCCTTTGGATGAGCTTTGCAGAGTACAAAGTGCGTCGAAAAAGCAAGACATTGAGCGGGTCTGGTACAAGACATCACGCACTGTCGAGCGTGGCGTTATATGTATTTGCAAACCACAGGAAAGAAGCGCTTTCTATGCAGCGGTGTCAGGGCACTGCTGTCTGCAAAGTCCACGCAAAGGGGTCTCAGTGCCTATCGCTTTGTGTAAAGCAGACTACTTCTACCGCAGCTGAGGCCCAAGACCGACCGATATTCATCCCACGACACCAACTTTTGAAACATGAGGCGAGATCCATAGCTCTTACTTTCGAACTGAACGAAACCGAAATGTGGTCTACACGTCTCGAATGTCCTTAAGGGTGCGAATATACAACGATGGTTGGCACCACCATCCACGCCTTCTCGATGAGACGCCAATCCACCGCTAACCATGCTTCCTAATTCATAAACGTAAAAGATATGCCAAAATTCGTGAATCGTAGCCGCCCATCCACACACCTGAGTCGTTCCCTGGTGTCATGGATACGGCAGCTCCCATGGCCTTCATCTTCCCGGCCACCCTGCCCATAGCCCTCAAAGCCCCCTCAAAGCGGCCTCAATTGAAAGTGCATATACCGCCAAAGCTGCTCCAGACATACCGCAGCAGCTACATACTTCCAACTCCTCAGCTCCGTATATTCCTCCCACCCTTTCGTTTCCAGCGCGATTTTGAAGCAAGCAATAGCCCTCGGCAACGCCTCATCCTCCTCATCCTTCAAGCCATCCCCGCTAACAACGCGTCGCGTAATGCTCGCTACATCGCGGTCGAAGCGCCGCTGGACTTCGATATTAGCTTCGCGGATTTGCCGGGTTGACGCGCGTTCTTTCTTGCCAAGGATGTTGCCGGAGAAGACTTCGAGTTCGGTCAAGGGTTTTCTGCGGTGCGGGCGCAGCGAGTCCATGATTTCGAGCATGTTCTCTTCGTAGTATTCCCGGAGTTCTTCTGCGAAGCCGCGGTGGTGCTCCCATTGGACGAGCTTGGTCTCTCGGTCAATGTATTTGTCTAGCTTCATAATCAAACTGGCTTCGCCCCACTCGTGCTGGATGGTTTGAAAGCCCTTCTTCATACGGGAGAAGAAATCTACTTCGTCGACCCGGCGATGCAGGATGCCCAAGATTTTGTGGCTTTTGTAGTACCTGAGCGCAAATTTCTCGGGATCAAGTACGTTCAGGACGTCCGGATCATCGATATCGTCAACCTCTTCCTCTGCAAGCTCGGTGGCTCCCTTGTCGTTGATAACGAGGCCAGGTCCGTTCGCCATAAAGTCGGGCCGAATGTGATCTTTGCCATTGGGGACTTTTTGCATGTCGACGGGTTTGCCAGATTTGCTGAAGTCCACAGCATCCGAAGCAAGCTGGGCGAGAGTGACGCAGTCAGGGTGCACCGTGCCTTCATTGTGGAGGTCTGATCTAACTTTGTGCTTGTTGGAAATCTGACCTAGACGGTCAGAGTTCATATACTCGACGAAGAAGTCGACGATGTCGGTAATCTCCACAGGCCTCCCAAGATTCTTCGCTTCTGTCGGCGGATAATCGGCGGCTTTGTATGTTAGAGGAGGTATCAATCGCTCATCGAAGATGATATGAAAAAGGTCGCCGTCAAGATCGCCGCCGCTTAGCTGGCTAGGAAGGTCTCGTTCTCCTTGCTGACTAAAGACGATGCAGTTGTGCAAGTCGCGCAACGGAGAGTCCTCAGAGACGTTGACAGCTTTCACAACTTGAACGTCGCCAGGGTGGAGAGCCGGCGCCCGCGTGACCACTATACGATCTCCAACGAGCAAGTTAGGGCTAGAATGACCGCTCTTATCCTGCTGAGCGGTGGGGATGTAGACTTCGCCTTCCTTCAGTTCCTTCGTCTCGTCCATGACGCCGTAGAGAAGGTGTCCTTTCTCGACCGGAATACGAGCGCGGTATTTCAGGTCTCTCAAGCTCGACATGGCCGCGACTTCGACAATGTCGGTCAAAAACCTGTCCGCCTGGAAGGAAAGACCGATCTTGTGCATGAGTGTAAACAACGTCGGGATTTTGGCTGAAACGCCAGAGCGAGAGTATTCTGACAGGATTAGCTACATCTTCACCAGCTTACGCACCAGGTCCTCGTCTTAGGGTACAGCGCTGCAGCCTCGACGCTTGTTCAGGGGCGTCTCAGATTATACTTCCTTGTACTAAGCCCCGCCAATTTGCGATTGCGGCGACTTTGTAACCCATTTGGCGTTCTGGTGGGATTCTCACTTACCGAGAAAGCTCGCCGCATTGATAGGATGCTTGACAATCATCTCCAGCGCAAGAAGCGCGTCCTTTTGCACAGCGACAAAATTTTGCTGCGGGACACCGAGATCTTCCAAAATCTTGACGAACTGGTGGTTGAGGTACATGACCAGTGGCTGGTATGCTGCGCCGCAAATCTCTAGGTCGCGCCACGATTCTTTTGCAGTATACTTTGTCATGCTCTGACGAACAATCAATTGCTTGCCAGAAAGAGACGTGTCTAGCGATAAGACTCCTTTCGCTCCTCTATAGCGTACTTGAAGAACCGTGGGTCGAAGTTTTCGACGTTCCAGCGGAAGGCTGCTCCATATTTTCTCCAGCAACTGCAACGAGATTGTACCGCAGCCGTCCGAAAAGCAATGCCCGTTCCTCTCGACATCATCGTGCGTCTCAGTAACGTAGACATCCTCTGCAATCGGCACAGCGTGTATGGTGTCAGAGAAGGCTTGTCCTATCCGAGCTGCACACTTCGCGCTGCAGTGGATGTGGCTGAAGTCGCCCAGGTCTTTGATAACGTCCTTGGAATGGATGAGTACGCCATCTTGAATGAAAGGTGCCATGAACCACGCTGTGTGATTGTGGAGAGACGAGTGAGAGAATCCTAGGAACCTGCACACAGAAAAATGGTCAGTATGTACTCCCGGAAACTAAACAATATGGCACGTGCCAGTGTGGCTTCACTCGAATTGCATGCCGCGCTACCTCGCATCTGCCGCGTAACGTAATGGGAAGCACTCACGTGTATAGTCGGCCCGCAATCGGGATACCTCCAAGAAGCACATTGCGAAAACGAGCGTAGACGTTATCATGTGAAGCGCGAGGGTCATGCAGAACTGACATGCCGTCTTCATCGGCAAAGAAGACCCGCAAGAAATACTCGCTCTGGTCGGAGTACTTGCGAAGGACTCTGTTCGATACGCTGGCGTCCGGGCCCCTGAGGAGCAGACCAGTAGGTGTGACTGTAGCTTTGTATGTCATGACGAGATGTTGGTGCTTTCTCTGCTTTGAAGTGAGATCTTGTGCCGTTCCTTCTATGGCCTGTGTTTTGAATCAGCTGTTGCCCGGAAAGTAATCAAACACTAGTAGTTTATTCGCAGGAAGGAAGAGATGCATACCTGATAGTCACGTATTTTCTGCGCCAGCGTAGACACGATATGAACTGTTCCGAATTCTGTTGCTTCTACATCCGGCCCAGGCGTTGGTATCTGGTGACATAGCTTGCGGACTCCTCGAGCTGCAAGCTCTGCGCCGTAGTGCTTGCAGAGTATTTGAACGTGGGGAATAAGTTGCGTTATGGTAGCAGGTGGTAGGGTGCCTTCGAGGGCCAGTGCGAGAAGCTGGAAGCGCACAGCAAAGGTAAAACAGCTCGACATGCTGTTGGTTAAATCATACGAGTCGAGTTCGCGCTCCATATTCTTATACTCCACCTCAATCGGCAAAGTGTTCCTAGCCGGCACCGTTGACTTCCAAGCTTGCGATCGCGATAGTGCAGACGACTTGCTAATGAGATTCCAAGCGTGTTGCGCAGAGGTGATATCGGGAAGCACGAATCGATAGACCATGCAAAGAGCCGAGTTTCTGTCCAAGTGAGGCATGATTGAGGTCTCTCGTGTCATCCGCTGAGTCTTAGGTCCCAGCTTTAGCCCTCGGAAGGTCGATGTCAGTGCTGATGCCGGTGCATCCTCGACAGGCTCGGTTCCTGTATACAGATGAAGGTCATCGGTGTCCTCTATCTTGTATATCTTCGGCGGCGACCTCAGCGTTAGGAAGATGGTTCCTCGTATGCCGTTGTCATCCGAAGGAATGGCGTGATCGATGATACTGTAAGGTATGTCAATCCTGCAATGACCGTGAGACTTGAGATGTTCGGCGGCGGCAAGGTAGACGACCATTGCCGATCGCCCGAAGGTGATTGTGCCTCGTCGTTGATCCCTGTGCTTCGAGTCGAAGATCAGCCTTTCCAGGTCATCGTACCCCCACACCCCAGTTTGAACGCTCATGAAAGGGAAGATTGACTGAGAAGAGTGTGCCTTCGTTGCGGAGGGCTGCTTAGATTGCTTCGCACGCATCGCAGACTCCGTGTCTATCAAACCCTGAACGTTGCGTTTATCGGGCTGGCCTCGGGTGCTCTTCTTGAATTGGAGTTGTGTCTTCTTAAAGTGCAGCGGAAACATGGGGGGAGAGCCACCGTAGGTGAGCAAGAATCTCTGAGCATTGTTCTGGTCTGCGGTCGTGAGTATTGCCCAGTTGGTTTTAGCCTTCTTCATGATATCGAAGGCCAAGATGTCGAATCGCTGAACCTTGTCGCGAAGGAAGAGACGGAGTTCCGTATGGTTCGTTCGCGGGGGAACATTGCTGATGAAGATGTCCATCTTGGGCAGCCAGCCTTGAACGCAACTTTGGGGCAAGAGCTGCGCCGTAGGTTCCTAACACGACGGCTACTGACAGCCTTGCCGATCAGCTTTGCTGAGTGTGCTCGTATACCGGTCTGTGAAGGCGTTGAGATCTGAGGAGAGCGTGGAATGTAAAGGCGAGCAGCTAATCCGCAGTGGGGTAGCTTTGGGACAAGGCACCGTAGACGATAAGTGGGTCCACTACGTTACACGCGCCATCACGTGGCTGCCCACAATCACCGTCCGGGAGCTGTCATCCTTTTGGATTCACCATGCAAGTCAACGTACAAGATGATCTGTAGCCCGTAGAATAGTGGATGAGAGATTGCTCTGCAAGTAAGGTTCAAGAGCAGCAAACCAACGCTAGCAGTTGTATTACTGCTGTAAGGAAGAGTGGAGGTGGCGCCTCAGTCATCGTGTGCTTCTACGTCCATACTAGGAGCCCAGGGAGGTATCTACCTGTGATCGCGGCAGCCTTAAGACCTATCAAAAGCAAGCATCTCGGGGAGACTGTTGCTCAATCGCTTCGTGAGACACGAAGGACCTGTGCTGAGCACCGTCAACGATTTCTTCGGTGTGCGTGCCTTACTCATACATGTCGTCTGTCCGGAGGCTCTTGACGACCCGTTCCTGATTACATCATCTTACTTCAATCCTTCTTTTCAGCCTCCCTCTTGTCCAAAATCTGATCCACAATCCCAAAATCCAACGCCTCCTGCGCATCCATAAAGTAGTCCCTCTCCATATATTTCTCAATCTCCTCCAAACTCCTCTCCTTGGTCAAGTGCCGCTGATATGTCCGATTCAACTGATCCCTCACCCTCAATATCTCCTTCGCATGATCTGCGATATCGCTCGCCTTGCCCGAGTACCCGCCACTAGGCTGATGGATCATAACTCTCGAATGCGGCAATATAAACCGATTCCCCTTTTCACCTCCACACAGCAACAGCGACCCCATGGACGCCGCTTGGCCCATGCATATCGTTGTAACAGGACACCGGATATAGTTCATCGTGTCGTAAATGGCCATGCCGGCGGTAACGGACCCGCCGGGCGAGTTGATGTATAGCGAGATGGGCTTCTCGGGGTTGTCGGCTTCGAGGAAGAGGAGTTGGGCTGTTATGGTGGCAGACATGGGGTCGTTTACTTCGCCGTTGAGGCAGACGATGCGCTCGGCGAGGAGGCGCGAGAAGATGTCTGAGGTTTTCCAGCCTCCAGCCTACTTGGTTAGTCGTTTCTTTCAAGGATTGTATGGAAGGAAGAGAACTTACAACTGTCTCAGTCACGTAGGGTACCGGCATCCATGATGTTGGAGCTGTGATGTGTGATTGCTGTGATGAGGGGGGTATTGAGAGGCGAGAGGAGAATGCGCGGGCGCTGGAGAAGCATGAAGCTGAAGATGCGACTGGTCTTGCGACTCTCCGTATTATAGACGCCATGATGTTTGAGAGATGTAGTCGAAGCTGTCGAAGCTCTCCAAGCTTCATCATTCGCCAAGGCGCTAACTATTCCGCACTCCCTTCCGCTCGGAACTAACATCGCTTCTTGGCCGTTCAAACGCGACATGAGGAGGACTACCACTCCTTGAAACATCTCTCCTCCACTGATGCCAGGCAGATCCGTCAAACGCCTGCCATCATGCCTCAGCCGCCCTAGAAACTCGTCAATTCAACGGCGCACCTACTCTGCCAAAGCCCTCGCCAGTGACGCCCTCGGTCCCATCCTCCACGATGAGCAACATCACCAAAGCCTTCGCGTCCTCAAAGACGGAAACAAACTCCCTCTACCACCCCTTCTCGACCCGGTAGTCCGCCTAGAGCGCTCGCGCTGGCAGCAGCCCAAAGAAAGACCTAATGTCGCAAACTTCACGCCCTTCCAGAAGAAGCTCTGGGAGAATCCTTATGGTATGCTTTTCAACTCTCATCTTATAACAATACAAGGAGTACTACACCACATCCCTTGTTGCACCCACCTATATAACCGGCATAATTCGCTAACACCCACACAGCACACACCCTCGCCTCCCCCCTCCGCGAATGCCGCGCAACATTCACCCTCCTCCCCAGCCCACTCCTCCTCTCCCTCCACCCCCGTCCACACCCGACAACCACGACGCCCTGGCTCCTCCCCGTCTCCCTCACCACACCAACAACCCACCTGGGCCCCCCCTACCGCTTCCTAGCCCACTCCTTCATAACCACGCACCTCAGCAAAAAGCGCACCTGGGAGCGCGGCCTCTACGCCCGGATGACCGAGAAACTGGGCAGGCGCGGCGTGGATAGCATAGTATGGCGCGAGGACATGCCGAAGCTGGTGCTGGAGCTGATGCGGAAACGCGTTCGGGAGAAGCTCGGGTGGTGGTTTGGCTGGAGGGGGAGGCTGGTGAGGTGTAAGAGTCCTGCGAGTGGAGACTTGGAGGACATAGAGGATGTGGGTTGTGTGTTGTATCTCGACACTTTGCGGACTCGCGCCGATGATCTCCAGGACGAAGTCGCGGCCATCACAACTGAGGGCGAGAAATGGACCAGCTACTTCATAAAGGGGTTCCCGCAATGCGTGGATCCGCACAAAGCGCCCGGAGTGACACATTCATCCCCACTATGGTACATTGAACCCCTAGTGCCGCGATTACAACCTCGGATACGATTTCCGCGGCTGGAGTTCAAGACGGCCATGTGGCGGGGTAGGAAGGTGGCGGTGTTCAGTTTGCTGGACATGCTTGGGGAACAGAATTTGAAGGCGCTGGTTGAGGGGTCACAGTATGAGGGCGCGAGGTGTTTGGTTTTGAAGAGAGGGAGGCAGAATGTGGATATGGAGATGCTGTTGATGCAGTTGCAAGCTTATCTGGCGGAACCGGGGCCTTGAATGCTGGATGGTATAAGATATGAGTGTAAGATGTAGATTTCTGTAAAAGACAAGTGTATAACTCTCGTCGCAATGAAGCGGCTACGAGCCCCACGCAGGCCTCAATGTTCATATTTCACATAAAAATGTATATATGCAAGCCGTCCCAAACTCAAGCCTACAATCAAGTTGAGTCCCAATGCTCTCTAAACGCCCTGGAAGATCAGCACCTCCCATCGCATCAACCTCCACAGATGAATCACTTCAAGCCACCATCTTCAAACTCCCACCGTCAAAACACCACCGGCAGCCCTCTAGCAGCCCGCTAAGCCGCATGCTCATACTTTGCCCTTAACTCCTCAATCTCCTTCTGGAACTTCTCCATATCATCCAATATATTCCCCGCATTGCTATCCACTTCCTTCAAGCCTGGCGACTCCACGCCCTTCTCGTCCTCCTCTTCTCTCGGCGAGTACAGCGCCGCTTCGCTATCTCCGATGGCGGGCGCGTATTCGTATTTCAGGGAGCTCTCGCTGGCCACGCTAGTCCGGCGTTTGCTGTCGATGGAGTTCCGTTTGTACTCTGTGCTTGTGCGGCGGGTTTCGATTGGGGACGTTGGGGGTAGTATGGACGGGAGGGCGGGGCGTTCCCTGTCCAGGCTGGAGCGGCCGCCTGAGGTGCGTTTACGCGGCGGAGGTGGGGGCGGTGGCATGTGAATCGAGCTTGAACTTTCGTTTGAAACGGTGCGTTGGGCGTTGCGGGTCGAGTTTATCGACGAGGTTCGGGCGAGGCCAGCGGGTGATGGCGGGTCGGAGGAAAGGGTTGTGCGACGTGCGGGCGGAGGAGCTGGAGACGATAGAGTGGGTCTACGTGCGGCTGCTGTTGTAGAAAGCTCGGTTGTAGAAGAGTTCGCGCTCGATGTGCTTATTGTTGCCAGAGCTGCTCCGCGGTGCCGCGTTGGTGGAGGTGGTGGAACTTTTTGTGAGGATGGAGATATTGTTGGCTCGAGGGCTATCGGGGGGCTTGGAATTGCGAAGTCGGCCGAGTGTTGAGATGACATGGTTAGGGATGAGTTGCTTCGTGATCTGTTCCCCACGGTCGAGGACCGTAGTTGTGAATGTCTGCGGGCTAATGGGACCGGTGGAGGCGCCTTTTTATGTACCGGCGCAGCGTCGGAATGTTTTGCCAACTCGCTCGTCTTGACATCCGATATCGACGGTAAATCATGCGTGCTATCCTGAGAAACGATATGTGAGGGCGGCGCGAAAACCGGCGGCGTAGGCGGAAGCGGTTTGTTCATATCGTAACTCTGGCGCCTGACCTCAGGCGGCGAAGCAGTCGGCTCCAAATGATTAAAGTCGTCGAACGAAACCGTCTGCGGCGTCCTCGATGGAACGAGCTTCCCATGCCTGTGCCTGGGCGCGGGCGGCGGCTTCTTCTTCTCCTTCCTGCTCTCTCCCATAAGACTAGTTCTCTCATCGTCTGATGCCGCCATGTCGTCCGACGTCCGTGGTGTCTCTGGGTGCGGTTCTTGTACGGGCTCGAATATGGATTGTCGTGAGGCAGAGGTGTCTGTGCTGCTGCTGCTCTCGAAAGCGGGCGGGTTTTGGAGACTTGGGGCAGGAGCTGTCTGCGGGACGGGAGCTGGGCCGGAACTTCGCGGACTCGATATTCCGGACATGAGCATGTTCTTGAAGCCCTCCACATCCAATGATGGCTTCATTGTTCCTGGTGTTGACCGTTCCGCTGCCGGCCGATCTAGGCAATCATGTCAGCAAATGTATGTGAGCAAACCCGGCCCCCATCCGGTTATCTGTCCATTCCACGTCTTCCTGTGCCTAGGAAATGGTACATGCAGGACATCCACATCAACGCACCTCTGTTCTGCCCCGCCGATTCCTCGCTCCCTCTCTCATGTGGCTCAATGGTAGCCAGCGTCTTCGAGAACGGGTTCGCAGGAGCACTACTAGGCGACTGCACGACCTCGGGTGCATTCAGGTTATTCCTCGAGCCTCCAGCTATGCCGCGAACACCCGTTTCTTCTCTCTTCCCAGATATTACCCTCTCTGTATCCTCAAGGTTATGGGAGAAGCCGGCAGGAGACACGGGCGGCGGGGAGCCAGCATAGTGAGTGTAGCTCATCCGCCGAGGAAATGACTCGTCCGCATTGTGGAAAGCCGGATGCGGAGGAATGGTCTCGGTGGGCGATTCTATGCGGACGGATTTCTTTGTCTTTGCAGGAGGAGGCGCGGACGCGGCGTTGAGCCCTGCAACTATTATTGCCAGTTCTTTGAGCCTTAGTATGAAGGCGAGCATATACCGGCATCACTGTCGCGCTCAACGCGAGCCCCCGCCCCTCCGCGGGCATCGGTGGTGTTAATAAAGCTGGTGGGCGGAGGAGCGGCGGCGGGACGGTTCGGGGCAGGGGAGGTGCGGAATGGGTTCCCGGACATGGTGGAGATATCAGAAACAATGCATTGTTCTATGTACACGAGGAGGAGCTCGCGGGAGCGGTGGACACGCGGAGCCAAATCGACGGCAGTGCGTGGTTGTTGCTGATGGGCGCGGTGGAGATCCTGGCCTAAACGAGAAAGATGCTGGGGCAGATCTGGCGGGACAGCGAAGAGCTGCCCCCCCACCAAGGCACCTCGTCTTGGCTCAAGCGCGCCATCCTAAACGCCAACGAACGCTTTCAGGTAACATTCGTATGCTGTGACACGGGCATGCCTTGCGTTGTCACTTCTCGACTCCACTACAATGGCTACGGCGTACGCGGGGAGTTTCGCCACATTACCGGGCCTCACAATATGCGCACGCTACACCACGACCGGCCGACAGCTGCCTCACCGCGAAGTCCCGAATGTTCCAGGCAACATCAATCGATGTAAACAAGCCATCCAGCGCGTTGACCAAACCACTTCCTCGCCAATTGCCCGCCGCTCTCCGTCGGCTGACTAAAAGCGACGTCGGCCCTGACGATGGACATGCCGTAAAGAAAACTAGATCTCGCGGAATCCAAGAGGCGCGTCGCGAAGCCATGTTTCCGGTGCAGATTCGAGGTCCAAATGCGCGATATGCCCAAAATAGCCGGATACGCTGCCGCGCTGATAGAAATGGACGAACTTTCGGTGTCAGGGTGCTGACCGGTATACCCAGCCACGTCATCCTGGCCCAACACTCGAAACGCCTCCTGAATCCTTTCCGCCAAACATGCTCCTACGCACTTCTGGCCCTGGACAAACAGGTACGCCTTGAACCGGTCGCTAGTCGAATGGTCCAGAGTTGCCTTTTTGGGATGAGACGCGTTCTGCCCGTTTCCCCCATCCTGCCCCTGCATTTGCGCCGGTGCGGTTATTGGATTGCGCGTCTGGCTCCACAATACTTCGTCTGGTATTGGTACAGCTCCGAGCTCAGTGTTAACAACTTTTAGCACTTCGCTGGCCTTGTTGCGTAAGGCAGGTGGGTCCCTTCTGGTGACGACTGCAATGAAGCTCCTGTCCCCGCCAGACCAAACTTGATTCTGCCTGAGCCTTTCCGACATAGCCTTGGAGATATCCACGCCCCCCACGTTCAGAGCGTGGAACTTCCGATGCAGGGCTGCATCCTCGGCGTGCGACGGAACATATCCCATCCCGCAGACCTTGCATGTCTTCGATACCTCCGAGACCAAATCGAGCTGCATCTGGACCAAGCGCTTCTTCTTCGGAGGCTGCTTTGTTGGATTCGGAACATTATGGCTTCGCTCGGAGAGGGGCGCCTTGGCGGGTGCTCCGGGCTTTTGTTTTCGCTTCAGAACAGAAAAGATCGGCCGTCTTCTCGGACGAGACGGAGAAGAGGTTTGTGGTCCCGGGGAAGATGGTGGAGTCGATTGCGGCGGTGCATCTGAGAATAACTCGGCGGGTTCATTTGGGCTTGATGGAGGAAGTGCAGAGCTCCCGCGCGCGGGCGACGAGCTTCGAGGTGGTAGGTTCGTAGTTGCATTGTGCGCGTCGTCGGTGTCGCTCGTGTCTTCTGTCGTCTCGACGCGTCTGCGCTTCGTTGGCGGCTCTTCATCGTACAGCGAGTGTTTTCTTTGTCGCGAGTAGGTTCTGACGACCTTCCTGTTGCCGTATTAGCTGAGTAGCACGTATGCGACGGCGATAACATACCTCGCTCCCACAGAAGACATGGCGGCGTGATGCAGACAAGGAACGAAGAATATGGCGTTGAAGTTGACGATACGCGACATGGCTACGCGAAGCGCGTGGACGAAGCACGGGCCACATCGAATGCATGAGGTGTTCTGATTGGCTGAATTGTAGAGTACTTAGGAACGCCCATTATGATGTACTGCCTTCTGAAGCTAAACAGGATACGCTATTCAAAAGACGAATCATCATGAAATCAATATCGTCACGCGCGCCCACGCTATATGCATGTATCCCGAGACTCTCCATCCCACCAAACCCCTACTTTCCCTCGCTCCTCCTCCACTCCTCCCAATCCGCCTTCGTAACCCCAAAGCTATGCAAATCATATACCACCCCATGCTTCTCAACATGCCCCTTCCTCACGCCCTCAGCCATATACCCATTCCTTTCCAAAACCCTCATACTAGATGTATTCCCACTGAAGACCTCAGCAAACACCCTCGACAACCTCCGCCCATCATTCATAACACCCTGCGGCCCAAACACCCACGCCGTGAACGCAAACAACGCTTCAGACATGAGCCCGGAGCCCTGGTGCTCCTCGCCGATCCAGTACCCGACCTCGCCGGTGTGCGAGGACACGTCTCTGCCGAGCTTGAGGCCGATGCCGCCGATGGTGTCGGTGGGGTCGGCGTGGAGCGTGAGCACGTAGTTGTCGAGGCGGTCCTTGGCGTTGAGGGCGATCCAGTCTTGGGCGTGCGAGAGCAGGTAGGGGTGTTGGAAGGCGAGGGACATGTATTTGGTTATTGAGGCGGGGCCGGCGTGGTGGGCCATGGAGGGGGCGTCTTGCGGGTGCATGGCTCGGATGTGCAGGCGGGAGGTTGTGATTATGGGGGCCGGGAGCGGAGAGTCTGTTGCCGTGGTGGAGTTTTGCAGTTCGGCGGCCATGGTGGCAGGGTGGGCGGGGGTGGTTTCGGCCATTGTTGTACGAACAGGTAAATGCGGAGAGGTTAGCTTGAGTGGCAAACCTGAGGGCGCGATTTTGGCGGGGGGAAATTGTGTAGAGATGTGCTTGAGGGTTTGAATTCGCTGGATCTCGGTTTATGTATTGTGTGTCTGCAGCCTTGTTGAGTCATTCACTAGACGTGCTGAGCTGAGTCAAGACCGATGCGGCGGATACGAGAAAATGAGGCATAGATGAATCTGGTAGCCTTGAGGAACTAATTTTTTTTATCAGCTGTCAGACGTGGTTGGATGTACAGACTGCACCTTCCCTATGGGGCCGAAGCTATTGATGCTCGATTGGTTAGGTCCCTCTATCCTGGAGCCCACTTTTCCCGCAGCGAGCAGCCGTCTGTTTTGGACAAGTCTGCTATGCAGCGTGAACGTAAAAATTGGACGAACGGGTATAGCATCTATTATTTTGGTGCCTGCATTTACAACACACTGCACATCTATATCATACCCAGCCTCTTCAGAGTGCTGATATGCGCACGACCTCCCACTCCAGCCGCCTTCAACGTCGATTTGGCATGGAGAATCAGATCTCCCCTCCACTCCCAAAACATATGCTCAATCTTCTTCGCTGCATCGATGCCCTCCACCCTCGCCACCAGCTCACAAACCCATTTCAACCTTCGGGAACTGACAAATTGGCTTTCCGATAGCGGCTGTATGATGCAGACTCTCAACACCGCCTTGGTGAAGAGGGGTCCAATCTCGATGTTATGCTGCCGCATGTACCTGTACAGGTAGTAAATCGAGAGCCAGTTCTGGCGATGGTTCCGGGTGCGGTCAAGCGAGTATTGGTGTGCGAATTGGTGGATTAGCTCGGTCTGGGTGGATTTTGATAGATCGATTGTAACATTTCGCATGGTCAAGGGAACGATACCGGCGTCGCGGGCGCGATGAATGATGTGCTGGAGTTGCCGTCGGGTTTGCAGTCCTTTGAGTGCATCGGCCTGTGCGTCCACGTTGGCGCCGAGAAAAGTCAACAAACCCTGAATGTGTTGACAGGTCCGCAATGCAAGTGCGACATGCTGTCTTTTATGCTCAGATGATTTGTCTGCTTGACTGATGCGGTGCACGACATTCGCGATGTAGTTTTCGAGAGAGGCCGTATGGGAAAGCGCTGATCCGCTGCTTTGCACGCGCTTGAGCAAGTCTAACACCGACTTGAGACCGGTAGCTTGATCTAACAAAGGGACCATCAGCTCAAAGACGCCGTGGTTAGGTAGCGATGCTCCATGGAGATCGACAACAAGCGCTGCCAACATGTCGTTGAGACAGAGGTCCGCCCCATGATGTCCCCTTCGTGTGGGGGCAAATGACCTAGTCAGGCTGGTCAAACGATCGGGGGATATCTCGGCCATCGACTTGTGCCCGGCCAGCACATGTAAAAGCGCAATTACCACGAAACGTGGCGAAGTCCGGGAGTGATGGTGGTTTTTGAAAAGGGTAGCAAGGGATTGTAACGCCAAGTCCGGGTCCGAGGCGCGGGTGGCCTTAGTGTCTAGCATACGAAGCATTCTCATCCACGTGTCGAAATGCGGAAATTCCGTAGCCGATTCCGATGCCTTTGCTTCGGGTTTTAGGAAACCTTTGTGGAGAGAAATCATCCATGTGTTTAACAAGCGTCGGGGAATATGGTCCAGCACGCTCACGCCCAGAGGTATCGAGTCCGGATTGCTCGCACAAGTCGACACAAGAGAATCTATATGGACGGCGGCTCTGGTAGAGTCGCTCAAAATTGAACCAATGTGTGTCCGAAGTTGGATATCGGAGACTCGTTGACCCAAGACGTGCAAGAGTTTTTGTACAGATGCCGGGATCATATCCCCTCGTGGCTGGACAGACTTAAGAGTGTGGCCGAACGAGCCAGTGTCCCATAGTCCCCGAATAAGGAGACGCAAGTTCAGATCTTGATCGGCGGAGACGGAAGTGTCAGGGTTTCCGGCGATTTGTTTTGCATACTTCTTGTATAGCTGCTTCATGCCGCGAAGAGAGTCCGGTGACGCGGTCGACATCTTCTCGAACGACTTGAGCATCTCGCGGGCGCCGAGGGATTCGATTGGGGGTAGACGCAGAGCCTCTGTGTTTAAGAGGGACATGATGTTGCGATCGGTCCAAGCTACGCTGTTGTGTTCTGTGTCGGAAAGTAAACGATGCGCCAGTAGGCTGAATTCTCCTGTGTCGGCCACTTTCGGACGCGAGTCTTGACAAGCATCCAGCAAGAGCTTGTGACGGTCGCTCTCGGAAAGTGTGGCTGCGTGTTCCAATTGTTTCTCGAACTCTTCAAAGCAGCGCTGGACATCTGCAGCTCGCGGCTCACTATCATCTCTGGTGTGGGTTCTAAAAATGGCGTCTGCCTGCTGCATCTGTTTTGAAATCGTCTTTCGGGCTTCGGTCGACGAGAAGAAGCCAGCAGATATATCCGGCGTGCAAGATGTGGTTGACCTCGAGCGGGGAGGGTCGGTATCGGACGGCCGTGGGGGTTTGTCATGTGCTACATCTATCAGCATCCTGCTACGCCAGAACCAAGGCGCCATGTCAACATACAGAGGTCCAATGGCGGCATCCCCTTGGGCGACGGAGCTTCATATCTCCACCTCGGTTCTCCCCTCTCGCGCACGCCAAAAAGGGCGCCAAAGTCGAACAGCGGCGGCATCATGCCACCCGAGGGGTACATGCCGGTTTGAACGGTCATCTGTCTCTTTGCTGCCCTCCTCCTGGCCTCCAATGGCCCCGGGACGTGGCTGCCATGCCTTTTCTGGTGGTGCGGACACGACGCGCGGAAAAATCTGTTGACGGCGAGCGAGAGAAGGTCGTCGGAGATCCAGATGTGCTGCAGCGGGGCGGACCCGAGCGAGTGCACTGCTCGGTGGCAGGCAATGGGCGGGCGTCGCATCAAGCGTCGTGGGCATGTGCGTGGTGGTGGTGCTGGTGGTGTCGAGCTCCACGCAGCTGTCTCGATCGGGCCTGCTTAGTCATGCAGGCCGCGTGAAGTCAACTAGTCGACGTTGATTAATTAGCTGGCTGGATGGAATCCACATTTGGTCCAGTGTGCCATCCAACGTCAAGGGCTTCGATGACATGTGTCTGTCCGCTGCCTCTCGCTCCCATGACCTCCGGCGTGCAACCACTCGCTGCAGCTGCACTGGGCAAAGCTTGTCCAGAGAGGTCGCGGCACGCATCTTCCTTCTACGACGCATCTGGCACCCCAGGCGGATCTGCTCAAGCGCTGGCCATACCGACGGTACGGACATGCGGCGCAGGGAAGGGGTCACGGCGTTCACGGCGTTCACGTAGCACATGTCTAGACGCCGCGGCACTCTGCTCGTACAGCAGGTACCATGGCTCTAGATGAAGGCGAGGGATTTTCCACGCAATATGGTGGCACTCTAGATGCGGGCGGGGTCACGTGGACGGCTCGGCCGCAGCGTCCTTCCAATCTCCACGGCGTCTTTTGCGGGCTGCCAGGCCCCACAGCGGTCGGAACGCAGGACGCAAGCACAACGATACTTGCAAGTGGCAATCAGCCTCACAGAGCACAGAGGCTGCTCCGCAAAAACTCTTCGCTCTGGACCGGCCACGCAACGTCCATCCCAGCTGCGCGCGGTTCCAGAGGCCCAAGACGGTCGGGCAAGCTCCCGGCCGGAGCGGAGCGGTTCTTGTCGCGCGTCGGTCGAAACCAGTGGCATGTATGTAACGGCGAGGGCGGCCCCTGCGGCTGCCGGGTACACGCAGGTACAGCACAGGCACAAGCAAGCAGGTACGGGCAATGGGTGGCGTGGCGTGTCCCCTTCCTTCGTCCTTCGGTGACTCGTCGGCCTGTTTTGGTCCCCCATGCCCCCGGCCATGGCCTCGCGATGCATCATGCTCCCCTCTTCCCCCCTCCAAGAGTCCGCACTGCCAGACCAAACGGCGCTGTGCCACGTCGGAGTTGCCAGCCTCGTCTGGCGTGCTGCAAGGCCGCAGCAGTCGACAGGCGCGCTGCCGTGTGTATAGAGTGCCGGCCAATGGCGCGGCGCTGTCGGAGTTGCGTGCTGGGCTGCGAAAGCGACCCCTGTCGCGGTGCGTGCGCGTTCATTTCCCAGCTTGCACGCTTCCACCCCAGACGGCCCACTCGCTCGCTCGCTCTCGCGCCCGACTCTGTCAGCCCGCCCTCCCTTCACCATACAATCGCTATCGTCACTTTCTGTCTTCTCGACACCACGCTCGTTGCCTGTGCTGCCTGTGCCTCTGCGTCCACCGTCTCTCCTTCATCCGCACACCCACCGCGCTCGCGTGCCGATACATTCCTCGTCCGTCGGCCAGGAGAAAGGGGTAAGCTCGAAACATTCCAAGCCCTCGTCAACGCGAAGCGTTTCGTGCCGGCAGTACTGGGCATCGTTGAACGAGTCCTCGCAGTCTACATCGAAGCCTTCGGAGGCCTTCTAGCCCGCGTCCACTTCACATCCGCTCTCACCACAACCGCCCGTCACCCACACTCACTCCCAACCACACTCGCTTGCCCGCGAGCAACCGCCGCGCGTACCTCACCGAATCCGACCGCCAGCCTCGCACGGTACCGCCATTTCATGCGTGTGTCTGCCACTGCCTAAGGGTACATCGCCTGGACTGGACTCACCGCGAGGACCAGAGCCACTGACCGTCGCCCGTCCGACGCTCCCCGTCTCGACGACAAACTCTCCATCGGCCACCACCGCCGCCCATCTCCCAACACCTCCACATCATGTTCTCCATCAGATTCGTGTCCGCCCTTGCGGCTGCCGCGTCGCTGCTGTCCATGGCATCGGCCGACACCTCGTCAGCGTCCAAGGTCGTCTCCATATCAGAACCGACTACCACATTACCCGCGAACGCCATGCAGACCATCGGTTGCTTTTCGACCGGTCTCCCTCTTGAAGATCACGGCTCCGGACGATTCGCGAGTCCTGGAAAGTGCCAGCTCATCTGCCTGCAGCTCGGTAAAAACATTCTCGGTCTGTCAGAGGGCACCAACTGCTGGTGCGGCGACCTGGTCCCACCCAAATCCACCAAGACGGACAACTCGTCTTGCACAACCGGGTGCAGTGGCGACAAAGAGGGTTCTGTTTGTAAGTCGCAACGTGCACCTTTCATATACCAGAGACTAATCCCACGCCAGGCGGAGGAAGGAACAAGCTCTGGGTCATGACCACTGGCAAGGACCTCAACCCCTTCGAGTTTGCCGACGAAGACATTCTCCCTGTGTCATCATCATCGTCCTCAAAGTCCAGCACCAGTGCGGCGTCTACCGAGGCTGCCAGCCAGACGGCCTCCTCGACACCTGCACCAGAGCCCGAGAAGAAGTCCAATACCGTTGGCATCGCTGTTGGTGTCGTCGTCGGTGTCGTCGCGCTCCTTGCCATCATTGGTGGCGTGTACTTCTTCCTGCGACAGAGAAAGAGGCGCGAAGTGGAGGAGGAATACCGTCGGCAAGCTGCCAACAACTCGTTCATAGCGGGCGGCAAGCTGCACACGAGCAGCTCGTCCATGACCGACTCGCGTCTCGACCCCGAGTTCACGAACAGGAGGCAGAGCAATGGCAGCATCGCCGATAACGAGGACTACTCGAGGCGGATATTGAAGGTGCGTTGACGATGCCGAGTAGCAACGTATAGTGCATCCAAGCTGACAGACTCAGGTTACCAATGTATAGGCGCGCTAACGTCGGCAATCGCAATGACCGACCCTTCGTGCCCGTCACGCCTGCCACTCTCCTTGACGTTATATTCGACGAATACCCCGATCCGATACCCTTTGCTCTCTCACCTCGACCAACCTAATCCTCTCTTGTTACGTGCGCCTACGCCTGACGAGAGCTGCATCCGCGGATCTACCACCGGCGTTGCTAGTACGGGTTCCTCGTGCTGTTGAACATTTTGGAACTTCTGGGAGGAACCTATCCAACGACGACCAACGGATCCCATGAGATCTTCTCCTGTGTCTATATCATTTTTCTTTAGCTGCGAACTACTTGGCGTTTTAGGGAATAAACGGGGTAACTACTGAATCCATCTTACACTCTACGGGCGCGCGCGCGGGACTGAACCGGTGGTGCTACACTCCTTTTTTATATGTCGGTCCTTTCCACAGTTTCTTGACAGAGGTCGACGGTTGTTTTGTCGCTTCTTCTGTTTCTTGGTCCAAACCTTGTACCATGGTACTTTGCCAGTACTCCTGCCACACATCTTCCCACATCACTTGAGCATGTACTCCGCCTCCTACCACCTACTACTACTACTACTACAACTACTACTACAACTACTACAACTACTACCTACTACTACTACATCATCTCTATCCCCAAACGATCTGCCGCATAATATCTCCATCTACTCGAACTCGAACACAGGCACTTGTACCCCTCTTGTATCAGTGTTGGCTGGCGCTCTCGTTGCAAAAGCAGGCATTGTTCTTCTCTTGTTACATAGCTTTTACCTCCATAGTGAATGATGAATCCAGCGTACGTCATGTTATGTTATGTCATGTTATGTCATGTTATATTCAGCGAGTCGACACTGTAGCGACACGTAAACGGCGCTTCTGCATCGAAGATGCAAACATCGCTACCCTGCTAATTGCCTGGAGATCAATCATGCATTCGACGCCATATTCGTGCGACTTTCATCGCTCTTGCGCACTTGTGCATATATACATCATACTACTATAGCTAGGATCGCAGCGTTTCCCACACGCAGGCTTTGTTTTTCTGCGCCAATGAGCGCCTCGGCATGATGGGTATCAAGCGTTTCGGGGCTGGGAGATGAGAGACTTGTTTCGGGATGGGTGCGGGAGGGGCTGTTGATGTCATGGGGTGAATGGGTTTTGTGTTTTGCCGGTGGGTAGCGAGGGCCTGGGTTGGGTGTCATTGGTACTTTGTATGGGGGTGATGTCGTTGTGGGGGGAGGGGTGATGTGCTTGTGGCTCCGTGGAAACGTGTGTCTGTTCTTCTATTTCTCTATTTAGAGTCACAGTGTCATAGCTATTCTACCTCGTGAACGACGTCTGCCTACTTCACAGCCTTGCGCAAAGGCATAGTACATAGCGAGATGATACGATCGCACTCACTCACTCACACACTTACTCACACACTCACTCACACACTCACTCACACACACACACTCATTACAGCTACCACTCTCAAATACACACATGTGGACTGTATAAGTAATTCACATAGTCTCATCGTGTACCATCACACATCTCTCTTTTGCTGCGGCCTCGCTCGCGCAGTGGCATCTCTTGGGGGGTGGTTCTGCGAGAGCGATTGTCTAAGGTCAGATGACTTCCGATTATCCTCTCTCTACAATGCTCTATGTAGAGTAATCAGTAGAGTACGCTGTACCAGACACGTCCCCCGCGACATCATCCCATCCAGTCAGAACAACCACTGGCGCAAGACTCCTCACGACGCAAGACCTCGCGTGAGTCTATTCCCGATCGCGCCCGCAATCCCACTCCGCAGATCCCAATCTCACGCATCACTCCTCCACCCTCCTCACTCCCGGGCTACCTGAAACCCTAGCACCCTACATATATCAAGCATCTATACTGCGACCCACCGCGCGACACCTAAGTTGTTTCCACGTCCGCAGTCTGCACGTGGTATTTTGTTAGGGGTGTTAATGCGTTGGTTGGGGTGGTTCCGTGCATACATGGTACGGTGCATACGTGGTTCGGTGCAGACGTAGTGGTTTCATGAGGGTGTGGGGTTAGCCTGGTTAGCGTGATTAGCGTCATCCGAGAGATCGGCAGGGACACATGAGGTGGAGTGTGATTGGTGGGGAGTTTCATGGTGTGGAGGGCGAGCTGGGAGGAGATGAAAGATGGAGATGGTAAGAGTGGTGCTGTGGGGTTTCGTTGGGGCTATGGTAGTGGTGGCGGTGGTGGTGGATCGGGTCTGTGGCGGTGTTACCGGGAAAGTGCTTGTCTGCGCGGTGGACTAGGGATAGGATGGGTGATGGTGCTAGAGAATCATAGAAGTCAACTGGCTCAACCGAGCTGCGGAATTTGGTACTTCATTTTTTGGAAACCGGCGAGAGTCGTTACGAAAGGCGACGCATGTATCTCCAAACCTGGCTCGTAGGTCGCGCTTTGTAGATCGTAGGCACATAAATAAAAGCAAGTGGATTTCCTCGTTCATGATGCTACATTAGTGCACCTTATACCAAACATTTGAAAACTATCTATAGGATTTAACATCGAGCTATAAGCATTAAGCATTCATGGAACTATACACTTATGGAGTAGTTCCTATCTCTCTCGAATTAAACTATTGTACAAGCTGAGCCTCTAGGCTGTGGGGAGAAAGTCTCGACTCTAGATGAAGCTGTAAAACTCGCGCAACTCATAAGCTGAGAAATCGACATTAATCACCATTGACCACATCAACAGATCTACAACTCACGGTCCTAACCCCATCACAGCAATGTTCCCTGACTGAAAGAAAGGCTCCAGTCGCACACTTTCAAACCTCCACATGGCATCCCCTTTACCCTTGACAGCACTCCCCGCAAACAGATTCCCCATCAAGTAGTTGTTCCTCGGGTTCTCTCTCGGCCCTTCCATCTCCTTGTAATGATACGCCAACACATATGCCGTAACATTAGCCCTCTCTTTACCAACAAAGTTGACTTGAAAGTTCCCCACGTTGTGCATTGTCGTCATGCTCAGCGAGGCAAGTAGACCGGGCACGATGATGTCTTGGCCGACGAGGGGCGTAGGGGCACCAATGCCGATGGAGGCGAAGGCTGTGCCGTCGAAGATCAGATTGGGTGTGGTGACCGAGCGCATGAGGGTGGCGCTTTTGAGGTCCACGGAGCGGTAGAAGGCGAGGAGTGTGTCGATGACTGCAGTGGGTTCCTGGGCTGGGGGGGAATGCGATGCGCCGTTGGCAGTGCCGAGAAGAAGCATCGCTGTAGCGAAGATGTTGGAGAGCTTCATGATTAGGATATTTGAAGGGAGGTTTGAATGTTGCAGGCGGTGTTTAGGACAAGGCTTGATGTTGAAATGATCGGGGTCGCCTCCAATATTTATCACCTACCATTTTGATAGCAGCCTTCCGTTCGGACAAACGTCGTGTAGACCTTACATCCCATGCTCACACAATCCGATCACTGCGCCGACGTCTAATCTTCGCGGTTTAGCGAAATTTAAATCCGGGCGGGCATGTTCGTAAGCGAAGGCGGCCGCGCGGGTACAAAAACCCGCCTCTCCGCGCTTCTGCAATCGCATTGGTAAGATATCGAATGACTCTCCGTCTAGTCATTGCCGCTTGATTGTATATTCGTCCGGATTTACTGCTGTTGGTTTGATGCTAGGATCAGCGCTACGGTATATTTCCCTTCATTTAGGTGCCTAATCAAGAATAGGCTTACCCTACTTGGCAATTACAAAGAGAGGCAGTTGTAAATATACAAAAGTTGCCTGACAACTCTATCGAAGAGAAACGGAGTGGAAATCAAAGGTTGAAAGGCTTGCAGCGTAGTTGTGCCGCTCTATCTCGACGGTCTTGGTCAATATTGACAGTCGATTAGAATGTGGCATGTCATGTAGCAATGTTATCGAGTATGGCATTTATCCCGGGGCCCTTGCTCAGGTTCCTACATTCCTTGTGTAGTAGTGCTTTGAGAGAAGATATACTCAGATCGAAAAGGCCTCAGAGTCACTATACCCCAGGTACATTTCTACAAGTGTAGCTGTATTAAATATGGCGGCTACCTAGGCAGGCCACTTTGCTCGAGTTCCGCTACTCAACTGAGTGCGCTTGAGTACAGAGACTACCTAAAGAAGTACCATAAGTAGTGAGTGAAATTCGTGTAAGGGAAGTAATTGTACTTCGTAGCTCGTAGTGGCCATTGAGGCGGAGAGTGGACACCACGATATAGGAGGTAGATCCAAAGCCAAACTTATGTTGGGAACTGGGCCGTACTCAAACACTATTAAACATGTGAGCTTGTAGTTCGTAACCCAATAGAATATTACTATCACGGTAATGCAATCGCCAAACATATCAAATAACCAAAGACCACAACATCTTAACCCCTACTCTCATTCATTCAGATCCAAGTACTCAAAACCCACTTCAATACCTTTCAATCAACCAAACCCTCCTCTCCGCCTCCCCCATCCCCACCAGCATCTTCTGCTCACTCTCTTTCATCACCAAGTAGTCATGAACCAAACCCTGCGCCAACGCCTCGTTCAACTCGCCATCACTCTTCAGCGCTACCATCGCTTCCCCCAAATTGGCCGGTAACTTTTGACTGATACCGTATGCTGCTCTCCCCTCTTCATCCAACTGCGACGGATTGTACTGCACGTCCTTCTGCGGAAAGTCGGTTACTTCAGCTTTGAGCCCAAGCAGGCCTGCCGCGAGGATCGACGAAAGGGCAAAGTACATATTCGCAATGCCATCGAGACAGCGAACCTCCCAGCGGCCGTCAGTCACACGACGGAGAGGTGTCTCGCGATTCTGCGTTCCCCACGCCACCCATGTACCTCCTGTCCAATGGTCATCCGAAACGCGGGAGTAGCTCGCTGCTTCGGGCATCGTGAAGGCACAGATAGCGGGAAGATGCCGAAGCACACCGCCTACGAAGAACTGGTGATCTTGGTTGGGTGGTTTTAGCGAGATATGCGCATGTGCTGCCGTGCCGATGCCTGGGAAAGGCTGAGGATGCAGTGTAGCTCGTACGTCGTGCAGCGCGGCTATCTGCGCAATGACTTGTCGGGCCTGAATCAGAGAGTCGACGGCTTTCATAGGTGGTTGGGGTGCGAGGATGAACTCGTATTGTCCCTGACCGGATTCTGCGTGGAACTGCTGGACTTCGATGCCCATGTCTGAGAGAGAGGTTGCGATCTCGGCGAGAAGTGGCAATTGCAGCCATTGTTCTGGTGTCAAAGTGCCCCAGGCGTGAGTTTGTGTTAGTGGTGTGTATGGTTGCTCTTTGTTGGTGGGGTTTCTTGATAGAAAAGTGACCTCGATTTCAAATCCGCAGAGCAAGTTGATTCCGTGGTTGTACTGCAACTCGTTGATCTGTGTCTCCAGATTTGCACGTGGACACTCACGGATAGGCCGACCCTCTTCGTCCCGCCAGAAGCAGAGTACCGTCGCTGATGGCAGTGGGTCCTTTTTATGCGTTAGACGAAGAGACCGTAGGTCGGGTTCCACATATATCTGGCCGACTGGGTTGACAAGAGCGGTGATGCCATCGTTCTGGAGGGTACCTGTATTTCCTTGGGAGATGCCTATGCGGCCATTACTGCGTATTAACTTCTCGAACTCATTGATTGGCAGGATTCGGGCTCGGATAGTCGCCATATAGTCCAGCCACTGAACATATACGAACTTGATGCCCGGGTTGTGTGCCATGAAGTCATCGAAGAGCTGCACATCGTAGACATGAGCCTCTTTCGGTGGTGGGGGGAAAGCTGACATCTCGGAGCCCTCACGCGGTGTTTGAGACGTTGTCGGAGGCGGCGAGAATGTTGGCGGTTGGCTCGCTGATGCTGGCCCTATTGGAGGGCCAAAGTTTGGGGGCGTGTTGGACATTGCTCTCGTAGCATTATCATTCGTGGTGTGGAAAGCGATGGACTTTGGTGGGGTATCGTCGAACTCAGCTGTGTATCTTAGATCGTAGAGATCATTAGAATTGTTGAAAAGTATGTCCTTTGTCATAGAGATTCCTTGATGTGGCGTGATATCCCCCTTCTCGACATATTCCTCAAGCAGCTATACCAAGTCAACACCTGCAGGATATCATCTGAACTTCATACAAAGGAGAACATACCTCTAGCCACACTTCTCGGAACTGTTTGTTCGCAAGCCAGAACGTCTCCGGAAACCAGTGACCATCCGTTGAGTAAAGCAATTTGCTACCAGGGACAATCTCTAATGATTGGCGGAGTATCGTCTTCTGACCATCTCTGCTGACCATGGGAAAGACCTCGCCAATGTCCAGATATACGTGTTTGTATACAGTAGCAAGATAACCAGCCTCGCGTGTGTAAGGATACGCTGAATGGAGTAGAACAAACGGAACCATGCTGTAATTCTCGATCAGTGGTTGCAGATATGCCGGATTCGACTCTAGCAGATTGATATCGTTGTCGCCTAGCCCGGTCTAAGTGTAGAGTACAAGTTAGCGAAGCCAGTTAGAGACGGTTATAACCCGGAGTCTTGCATCAGCAGCTGCATTGCCGACCAGAAAAGCCCGCGATTTGCGACGGAAAAACACATACATGTAGTTGAAGCGGTTTCGACAAGGCACCCGCACGGGGCAATCGCTCAGAAAGCACTTCTAAAGTCCGCAGGACGAGATAATCATTGAGCTTCTTCTTCTCAATTCGGTACTTGCGCGTGGCAACACAGCGATCCACGTATCGCTCGAAGGAATGCGCTACTTCCCGTGCAGCACGCTCATAGTCCGGTTCGATATCCAGTCCGGTGCGATAACAGATTACCGTCTTGAAGCCAGCCACATCTGGATCATCGATCGCGCTTTGAATCTCTCGCTCGAACTCTTCAGTAAAAGAAAGCCAGGTATCTGTCCAATAACTAGCTTCATCCAAGTCCGCTTGGGTGGTGCCTCGCAGAATACTTTCCATCAACCGCTCGGCTACCGTCTCGATACGCACGATGCGCTTGCTGGGGGCCTTCGTGTAGCGGTCGTGATAACGGTATGGATACACTTTTTCGGGGCCGGCAAGTCCATCGTCAATCAAGAGAGCATGCACGCCTTGAAAGCAGCGCCGTGCCAGCTGTTCTGGGTCAGACCTCAACCATTCCACTCGCTGCTGTAGGATGTCCTCCCAGTCGACATCATCGGGCAGTTCGTAGAGCTCTCGTAGTTGCCGCGCTGCCCGGAGGTGCGGAAGTGACTTGAACGTATCTCTGAGAGCTCGCCCCTGTGCTTCCGATGTGATGGATTCAAAAGGTACAGTGTCCAAGTACGCTGGTAAAATTAGGTTATGAGCGTGGTTGTCGATGATGGGGAAGTTTTGCACGACGTGTCGAAGCTGTTCATTGCTCGGCTTAAGCGGACCTGATGCGGTTTCCATCGTGAACATGTCCAGGCGTAATAGTATTCAGGCGGCTTGGTCTTGCGCTCTCAAGAGTAGGCTCTGGTATGTATGGTTGGGATGGACGTTTTGAGCCCAGTGGTGTTTGTTGACACGGAAAAGCCGGGCAAGAGGACGCAGTCGCAAATCTTCCGCGTGAGTCCGCACCGCAAGACACGTGCCCAAAGGAGATCAAGTCATCCGGCATCACCCTTGAGGATGATGAGATAGTTGTGGCCCCGCGCTGGCCCCCGGCCCTTGATTGGCGAGAGACCGCTAGTCGTGTGACCTAACCTCTTTCGTGTGCCCCTCCGAATTCGAAGACCGCACCTCAAGGCTTCAATCGCTCTCTGCCACCTGACGATGCCTCCTGCGATTGCGCCATACCCATGCGAAGCTGGCACGAAACTCCCTTGCCTTGTCGCTTATCTGCCGGCCCGTTCCCATCCATGACTAACCACATCCTTGGTCGAGTCTGCCGCTTTCAACATCACGCCACCAGGATCCCGTCATGACTACTACCACTGGGCCGTTCTTAGACCAACTTTAATACCATGTCAGCCCCCGTCAGCTCCCGTCAGGCCACAATACTCGCCTGATGTTATCAAAATGTGGGGTCGAGGTACGTTCGGCACTACAGCCCGAATCACCTGCAATCGCGAAGACGGCGGCATGCCGAAGTCTGTTCGTAGTCATGGGAAAGCGCAAACGCTTAGCTGCCAAGGGAGTAGGAAGTTGCCACGCTGGGCCACACTCCAGATCCCCTCGTGTGATGTCAGTGCTATATAATCAGGACGCGCCCCTCAATTTCTCGCCATTCTCATACCGAACCTTCTCACATCGATTGTACTCACGCCATAAAACCACTATCAAACCTCTACATTACCTTCCCAGATCACGAATAGGAACATCACCATGAAGACACGTACGTAGACACTGGGGCGGATGCTGAGGCTCAGAAGCGGAATCCCCCCGCACTTTTGCTGCAGTGGATGTTCGGAACGCTCTCTGAGTTTCGGCCAAACCACGACCCATCTTTCCTTTCTTCTACAGACACAGCTAATGGAGTCCAACAGACAGCATCCTCATCGTCGGCGGCAACCGCGGCCTCGGCGAGTCCCTAGCGAACCTCTATGCCGCCGAACACAAGACTGTCTACGCAACAGCCCGGCACTCCGCCCCCCAAACCCCGAATGGCATAAACTGGATCCCCAACATCGACATCACGCACGAGAACGCCGGTCGCTTGATCTCCATGCAATACAATGACCCGCAAATAGACGTCCTTGTCATCTGCGCCGGCTACTTCGCCAAGGAGAAGCTCGAGGCTCTCAGCTACGAGAAGGAGCTCTTGATGTATAAGACAACGGCTATTGGTCCGACGTTTCTCGTGCAGAATTTGGTCTCGCAGGGACTGTTGAAGGAAGGTTCCCGGATTATAATGGTGGGCGGAGAGAGCGGAAGTGTTGCGCTTAGGCACAAGAGTTCGCACGGAGGGAATTATGGAGGGCATGGGAGTAAGGCGGCGCTGAATATGACGGCGAGGTTGTTGAGTATTGATTTGGAGAAGAAGGGGATTGCGGTTTCGGTGGTGCATACGGGGTATTTGAGGAAACAGAACCCGGATGGATTCTTCGAGAAAGGTGGACCGGATGGTATGCTCTTGTCCTCCTTTGAACCATTTGGGAAGCTAATTTTTTCCTAGCCGTGAAACCCGACGAAGCCGCGCATTCACTAAAGGAATGGATCTCTACATTTGACATGAGCAAGACCGGCCAGTTCTGGTCCGTTCGAGGGACAGCTGGTATTCCCTCTGCAGAACATGTCTTGGGCGAGCAGGCTGCTACGTCGGAGCCTATACAGTTGCCGTGGTGATCGTTTCCTTGGACCAGCTCTAATTACTGCATTCGCAAATCATAGCGGGCCTCGGATTGAATGTGAGACGTAGGGACGAGCAACGGCACGTCATGCATTCTAGATCAAGTATCTAGCTTCAAATAACCAATGTGGCATTTTTCCTATGCCGAACCCTCGAGACAGCTTTGCGCCGCAGAAACTGTCCTGCATTGGAGTTGTTAACGAAAGGTAGATACGCCAGCCAGGTCTTTGCGCAGCACATTTCCAGAAAGTCATCAGATCTGGTGGTCGTTCTTGCTTCATCGTGTCCAGACCGCCTGTTGTATTCCGAGTCGACACTTTCTTCGAAGAATTGGTATGACCAGTATAAAGCACGCGGTATATTCGTCTTACTGGCATTTCTGGAACCAGTCCTAAATATCGAATTCGCGCCTGGCCTGGTCCGAGGCGCATAATACGGCATACCCGATCCAGAGGCGAGCGAATCGGAAGCCGGATTGATACGAAGAGCTGAACGAACCCGCGCAGAATGCCGATCCTATAAAAGATGATTCGATTTTGGATACAGCTGGGCTTGCGACCGACCTGCGCTGCAGCAACCAGTTGCCATTCAGGGGTCCCTTGGCGTGGTCCACCATTCATAAATCCGGAGGGTGCCGCTGCTGTCTTCGACATGAAGGACGTCGCACACGCACCGAACGACATCGAAATGATCCCCAACAGCGCCCTACATCTGATTCACCAAACTCCGAATCCACCCAAAGCGAAGTAAGTACAGAAGTGAGACCATCGCTTGTGCTGACTGATACAGTGTCATCGCCATCCATGGCGTCGGTGGTGACTATAAACTCACTTGGACGAGTACATCTGCTCCTAGCTTCTTTTGGCTCAAAGACGGCCTTAGCATCGACTTGCCAAACCACCAGATCTGGAGCTACGGATATGATTCTCGCAGTGACATGAGCTTTGAGAGTCTCTCACGCGATCTGCTACAGCTTATTTCTGCCGAACGTGAACGCAGACAGCTGCTGTCAATTCCCATGATTTTTCTCGCGCACGGTTTGGGGGGGCTGATTATCAAGGATGCTCTCGTCAGAAGTTCTAAGTCAGATCAGTTTAGGTTTGTGCAGTCCAACACAATGGCAATTTGCTTCTTCGGCACACCACAACAAAGGTCTACGGCTACAAACAGCGCCAGGGCTTTGGCATCACTTGGCGGAAGACTATGTGAAGATCAAAGCCGCTTCTCGCAAGAAGTTGGAATCATCACCGATAGATTTGCGCACTTTACTCGGCAACTAACGATCGCCTGCTTCTACGAGACATACCCAAGCGGTAAGACGCTGATCCTGGATGAAGTCTCGTCGACGCTTCCAGATTCCCAGAATATCGGATTAGCGCAAAATCACTCTGAGCTCACAAAGTACTCCGGAAGGGACGACCCCTCTTACCAAAGCGTTCTTCGCTTGTTGCGTTATGTTGACAGATCTCCACGGGCTCAGCGTCCAACTTCACCAACATCTCCCTCGGCCGTTCTGGATACTGGACCATCTCTCCAATTCGATGCACGTGTGCAAATTTTCCAAAAAGACGGAACCCTTTTGGATCGGAAGAGCACCATAACGGACTCGAGGACAGATCTATCGTTCTTGAACCCGATCAGAGGTATTGAGGACCCTACGCTGATCTGGATGCATGTAGGCATTACCGACTCTTCTTGGGTTCAGGTATGCGTGAAACATTACACTTCAGTTGAAAGGCTGCTAAGCGCAATCCAAGTTTTGTCTTCGGAGCCTTATCTTCATGATGCATGGGAATGGTGAAGACGAGATCCCTATATTGGACACAAGATACTGGTCAGACAACGAACGACGCAATGGATCGATCCCACACTCAAGATATATGGAACCAGGGTGTCACCTTGCTCAGCCTGGGGATCAAGATCCGGATGGGGAGTCGATCAATCCAGATTACCAACAAATGGCCTTTTACGTAAGAATATGCCTTGCCATGCCCGAAATTTCCATGCTTCTTGTCCTCACTAGAAATAGATGCCATACCTTCACTGGGACAGTTATTCCACATTTGAAAACCGCAGCAAGTTTATCGAGAACTGTCGGGGCAACCCACGGACCGAGATATCTCAAAGCCTACCGTCAGCAACTAAACGGTTATACCAAGCGATCAAGGATGATAGCTGCGCATCAAACTCACTACACCACCGCCGGAGCCTCGACCAGTACTTCTACCCTAACTTGCACGATACATCGGCCCGTGATAAGGACCAAGTGGTCTCGAGGCGTACAAAAAACATGCCGAATGGACCAACAATGATTATGGTGGATCAACTGTGGCTATGGGTGGTCAAGATATCGCGCGACAACTCCACCAAGGTCGCTATTTTGACTTGCTTTCCAGAAAAAGAGGAGGATGTCGTTTCCAAAAACGGGCTGCAGTCCGACGCCGACTTGTACCGAGCCATTATGAATGTACTGCAAAGCGACGAACCGAATTTGCAGCTGCAAAATATCGGTGAGATTAGTGCGTATGTAGCAGGCGTCATCATAGAGAGGGCCATAAACAAGATGCTCAGCTGTACGAATCAGTCGCTCGACTTTCTCTCGATATTCCGAGATGCCATCGGTCAGGTGGTGAGTCAAGAATGGACCGAGCGAGAGTATGGCTAACGGCGCATGCCACAGACGGACAGCACAATGAAGCAATATCGAGCTTTTCGAGACGCACTGGAGCCGGAGAGAGGTAAACCTCGCGCACTTTCGGATAGGTGCACAGAGACAAGATTGGTCCTGGAAATCCTCGATATCATCGATGAACTGAATAGCATTAGTGGCCTCCTGCAGACGCAGAAGGACACACTGATACTTGCTCAAAGTCGTTTTGAATATAACAGTCTATTGAATCGTCGCATCCGGGTCGTCGTAGACAAGGATCTAGACGGATACCTAGATCAGGTGAAACGAATGAAGGAAGCTGCTGATACGACGCGACAGTCTGTAAGGCAAATTGCCCCCCAGTACAAATCGGCACATATCTAAAAGAACCTAGTTGATGGATTTACTCGATCTCCAGCAGAAAGAGGGAAGTCTTGACCTTGCCCGCCTCGCAAAAGAGCAAGCCGACGAGACGGAGGCACAATCCAAGATCCTCATGCTCTTCACCATCGTAACAATCGTATTCGTACGTCACTTTCACTCCCTCGTCTCCGTACAAGCTAACAAGCTACACAGCTTCCACTGTCCTTCTTCACTTCCTACTACGGAATGAATGTAAGGGAGTTTACGGGCGATGAAGGCAACACGACGCAACCCGCGGTATGGAAGGTCATGGGTCCTATTTCTTTCGCCATCATCTTCATTCTTCTCGGTTATGCGGTCATGCTCTACATGAAAGTTGGGGAAACCCGGGGCTCGGGTAGTGCGTCTTCGGCTGCATCGTCGTCGTCACGGCGCAAGTAAGATGCAAGCATTGAGCCTCGGTGGTGTACAGAAACGTACAGGATTCTTCCAAGCTGAATTCAGTTCACAACTCCGCTGCGCAGAACCCCAAAGCGTCAGGCCACGCATTGCAAGATCCCCAGCCTCGCCGCCACAGTCTTACTCGCTGAAACTTATTCCCCGACATAGCCCGACACACCGCCGTAAGCACCACAAAGTCTCTACCAAATCAGCACAGCCAACGCCCCCAACAACTCGCTTCTTTACCACATCCAGCGAAGCGGAGAGGAGGTCAGCAGTCGGCATATACACCGCGACGCCACCCTTCTTACCTCGAGCTAAATTAATAGTCTAGCGCACTACCATCACATCAGCACCACAGACACCACGAGCATGGCACAACAATCTCACTTCATTACGTTAGCGCACCACACGAGCAAGACGGCTACCAGCAACCAAGGCACTCACTCCAGCTCAGCAAGATTGACAAAGAAAAAAGACAATATATTCATCTCAGTGTACAGAGTGCAGCAACAGTGTACAGTGAAAAACGACATGCTAAAGAATGACATCCCGTGGTCTCCTCCATCCAGTCCGCCACTAGCTATTATAGACAGCATCCAAAAGAGGTATAATCTCGCCTCATGCTATGCAAAAACATATCCATCACATACACAGTTCCACCCGCTGAAAATGCTTACAACAAAATCATAGCGAAGCCAGAAGCGACCGCGCCAAGGACATAGAGCCCAAGACCCATCGAACCGACCTGGACGTGCGAGACGGAGAGACCAGAAGCAGCGGCCTTGCTGCTCGAGGAGCCAGCAGAGCCGGTACCAGCTTGCGCACCAGCCGTAACGGTACCGGTTCCATCCGTACCAGCCTGAGCCATGAGCCCCTCGCAGTTGGAGGCAGCTGTGGCAGCAGCCTGCTTGATGGTGGCGGAGCTCTTGAAGTTGCAGGCCTTGGCAGCTTTGTTCTGGGCCTCGTAGTAGGCGTTGAGAGCGAAAGAGAGCTGCTCCTTGGGGGCACACATGCCGTAGGCGCCATAGGGACCGACGGTCGTGTTCTTGTTGACGCCTTCGCAGTACTTGCCCTCCTTGTAACCGCAGACGGTGCCGAAGAGCGAACCGAGGTCATCTTCAGAAACGTCATCGGCGACTGCGCAGCTGATGGAGTCCATCATGCAGCTGCAAAGGTCGGCGTTGGCAGAAGGCGGGAGAGTGTCAGACGGAGCGCCCCAGTCGCTGTCGACCTTGGGGCACGTAGCGGCGGCAGTATTGGTGGGCTTGTAGGAGTCAGCCTTGACGCCGGTAGGCGTAGCTTTGGCGATCTCCTTGGACAAGTTGTCGAAGTCCTTGTTCGTTGTGACCTTGCCGCCGCTGATACTGGCCAGACCAAACTTGTTCTCCTCCTCGAAGTACATGTACACGATTCCACCAGACCATACATCATTCATCTCATCGCCATATAGCGCTCCGACTTCGGTGAACAGACGAGGGCGGGGGGTGTTGCAGCCGTACTCGGCAAAGAAGACGGGGACGTTGTAGTCTTTGAACTCCTTGGTGCGAACATCGAAGCCAGATTTCGTGAAGGACGATTCACCGCACCATGAGTAGATGTTGTAACCCCAAAAGTCAATAGATTCCTCGGTCTTTCCACAGTCGAAGAAGTTGGCGAGGTCCTCGCGGATATCGGCGTCGTCGTTGGTAGCATATCCGACACCGATGGGGCGGTAGTCCTTTGTCTTGATGTAGGCCTTGGTATCACGGACAGCAGCCTTGACGAAAGCACTGGCGTAGGTATTGTTCTTTTGGTTCGATACCTCGTTACCAGCAAAGAAACCTAGGGTGTTGGTATACTTGGCCATTACGTCGACAACCTTGGTGTAACGCTGGAATAGTGGGACGTTCCATTCCGGAGCTTCGCGGTTGATGGATCTGCAGGACAAAGATTAGCGGCTGTTTTGCTCACGTCCAAGTGACCCTCAGACACTCCATTGCAGGATGACATTGCCAAGAGACACCCTGGATGCCTTGGCGTCTGCATGTCGAGTCACCGTGGGGTCGAGGTAGTACGTACAAGCCAGGCTCGGACAGATCGGCCACGACATAGATGCCAGCATCCGCGAGCGCATTCATACACTCGTCGTGATCCTCATCGGGGTTGATGGCGTAAACACGGATGGTGTTTGTCCGAACCTTGGTCAAATACTCGATGTCGCGCTTGCAAGAGGTTGCGTCGCTCAGTGGGTCGGTATACTTGGTATCTGAGGTCGCAGAGGTGTTGGAGTTGATTTCCTGCTGGTAAGCAACACCGCGCATGAAGCTATGGGGGTCAGCATTGGGCCACTGTACGACGTGCCCAGCGGCGCACACTTACAATTGGGTGCCATTGGTCTTGTAGAAGAACTTGGAGCCCTTGATGGTGATGGGGTCCACGTCAGCGAGGGCCGAGGCGAATAGGGCCGTCGCGGCAGCGGCGATCGAAAGCTTCATATCGAAGGATATATGTGGTGTAATTCCTGCCGGAGAAAGTACAAGACAAACAAAGAGGTCTTGTCAGTGCTTGGTGTGCACTGGGAGGCTCGGCGTGCCGCAGGTTATTCCTTGGGCGCGCGGTTGTTGCGAGTGTTTGAGTGTTTGGCAGCCGCGCGGTCGGTCGCGTGGAAGGAGCGTGTTGCACAAATGCAAATTAAAGCGATTGTGAGGGAGTGGCGTCTGCAAACAGAAATGGGGCAAAGAAACAGCTGTGAAAATGCGACCTGAGTGAATGAGTGTCTGGAATGCTTAAGCTCTTGGACGAGCGATGCGAAGCTTGACTCGGGCTCGGCGTTGGCGTCGACCCCTGGCACTAGCCCGAGACGGCTAGCGTCCGCAGGTGATACGCGTCGCACCTACGCCATTGTGGAGTTTGGGACTTCCACCATCTCTGGCTAGCCGCTGGTGCAATTTCTGTACTTAGTTCCGGCCTTTTCATAGCATCGCGTCTGCAGGCTATCACGACAAGCAGTGCAGTGCGCAATCCAACCCGCCTGGCTGTCCAGCTACACAGGAGAGAATAGCGCCCCACGTTCGAAGGGGAGTTACAACCATGGATCTCTTGAGACGGTGGAGTGTCATGTTTCGGCGGCGGGACGCATGGCTGGAAACAGTGGAGCTGCGCGACATCAAACGGCTGCAGTCCATCCGTCGTCGCAGGCTGAACCACGGATGGCGAGAGGCTGCAAGCCTTCAGCTGCGCAGAGCAGGACGACTGTCGACGGTACATCGACTGTGCAGCCGCCACTGTGGCTGCAGCATTCTCGACTGTCCTTGTACCCCTTGGAGGCTGCTCGGGTGGGTAAGTAGTCTGTACACGGCTTACGGGCTCGCCGGAAGCGGATGCAGTAACACAGCGCAAGTAGACGGTGGCTGAGCAATCAGAAGAGTACGTGGTCTTTCGAGCTAGCGACATAATTCTCCCTGTCCGGTTCCGTGTTGGTGGTGCAGCGAGTGATGACGCGAGGCAGTAAGCGCTACCTGCTCCTTTTGTGCGGAGTCGGGCAGTGGTTGGCTGACCTGAGGTAATTCGTACCCATCTGTTGGGGAATTGACAGGTCTCGGTGCTTCTCGGAGCCAAAAGCCGGACTTGTACAGAGTTCTACACGGCCCGCTGCCGGCACGCCAGCTCAACAGCACATGCAGTCGGCGGCGGGCTTCTAGCGCCGTGGTGGCTGAGCGGGCGGCGAAGCGCGAGGGCGCTAGGCCGCACCGGCTGTCATGGAACTCGTCCGAGAAGTTACAGGATGATAGCGTGGAAACAGGGCAGTCTGATATTGCCGCAGGACAGGACCAAAGCGTCCGCTCAATGCTGTCCGTCGTCATATCGCAAGCGAGGGCAGCGATAGGTACAGGCGTGGGAGGGATGCGCGCCTTCATCTATCGCCTGCACGGCTCAGGGGCGGCAAATTTGGGTCAGATGGATTCTGACAGACGCCAGGGGAGCCATTGGCCGCGCTTGCACAGCCGGTGTCGCCGCCCGCTCCAACTGTTGAGGCTCGTCGAGCGAAGAGCCTGCAGCCCCGTCGCTTTGCGACAGCGACCGTTGACCGGGGAGGGAGACAAGGCGGCCGATAAGCCCCCCAGGTCCTATCGATACGGATTGCATTGCCCGTTGGCGTCCAATCTCACGTCGGTCGACCCAGTCCCGGCGGGCCCTGGCGGTTGCTCGCTACATGCAGTTTGATCGCCCGGCCGCGCCTTTTCGCCTTCCGTCGTCGTCGTCCAGGCGCTGTGACGTCTTGGAGCGCGAGAGTAAAGCGTGGTAGACAGAGATTGACAGAGACCGACCCTCGCCAGCGAGCGGTAGCGCTGGGGGGGGGGGGCCCAGGCCGTAGCACCCATTGGTTGGGCATACCAGTACTGCCTCTGTAGCCGGCCGTCGAGGGGCGATGCTGCTCGCACGCGCAGAGGAGGCCGTACAGTACACAGTAGATGCTCCTCTGCCCATGTGTATTTTTGGCCCGCCGAGCCCGTCACCCCCGTCGTGAGGATCGTCTCCCCGCCACGGTCGCGTAGAGCACGGCGGCCATCTCAGGAATGCAGAAGCAGCCAGCGCAGACGGACGCACGCAGCGGCGAGTCGACGCGGACGCTGCCCATGGACAAGTCAAATGCCCATGGCCGTGGCTCGCCAGGGCAGGTCCAGGGTGGCGACGAAGTGGTTCTTGATCAAGTCAAGGCCATCGCTGCAGGCGTAGCACTAGCCCAATCCGCCGTGCTGTGGCCGGGGTGGGACCACTTGGCAGCGCGCGCCCCCTTATTGCGATTGGGGATTACGCTTCAAAATCCTGCTCCTCCCTCCCTGCACATTCTCCTCCTCCTCGTCGCTCACTTCCCCAGCCCCTTCGGACCTTTTGAGTGCTGTGTTGCTGTGTTCTTTTCCCTTCGTCTCTCGTTTGCCTCGCTCGGCGTGCCAGTGCGACCGCCTCCCCCCATTGCTCCGCCAGAGAGGAGAGCCGAACCCCCCGAGCTATCGCAGCTGCCGCGACGACCGGCCTTTACGCTGGCAAAGCAACAGCACACGACTGCCTCCGTCGCCCTTCACACTCGCTATCCCGACCGCTCGCCCGCCCATTCGTGTGAAAGCACGATCTGAGCCGCAGTGGTTCCCCGAGGGTAAACACCGGACGCCGTTTCACCACAGCCCGCCAAATTCCGCGCGTCAACACACTCTTTCTGCATCTCACCACCCGCTCGCTCGCTCGCCTCACACCCGCTGCACCTATACAACCTTTAATCACGAGGCTGTCTGAGCACGAACACCTCGACTCCGGACTTTCCTAATGCCCATTGTTTGAGGTACGCTCCTCCGACCGCAGGCGTTTCAGCCAATCCGCGGCCCCGCCCGCTGCCAGACTCGTGTTGACAGCCCACCCACAGGTTCTACATCGCGCTCTAATCGCCTCGCAAAGATGTCCGGACATCCGCAGGGCGCCCAGTACGACGACGGCTACGGCCCAAGTCAGGGCCAGCAGGGCCAGAATGCCTACTACCAGGACGAGCAGTACGATGGTCAGTACCACGACGACCAGCGTGCCGGCTACCAGGACAACCAGCACGGCGATGCTTACTACGATGAATCGTGCGTATCTACATCCTGTACGCGCCGCATCGGACGCTGACTTTACCGCAGAGCCTATTACGACGGTCAGGGCCAGCCCCAACAGCAGCAAAACGGCTACTATGACGAGCGCGGCCAGCAGGGCTACCAGGACGAGTATTACAACGATCAGTATTATGACCAAGGTGGTGCCCAAGCCGGCTATGGCCAGGACGGCTATGCGTACGTTTCACTTAGACCACCCTGTATACTCTGTACTGACCTCTCTACTGACAAGAGCAAAGTGCCCAGCCCAGACGCCGCGGGCACGATTCCGAGGAGGACTCGGAGACCTTCAGCGACTTCACCATGCGCTCCGACATGGCGCGTGCCACCGACATGGATTACTACGGCCGCGGCGACGAAAGGTACAACAGCTACGGTGAGGGCAACCGTGGATACCGCCCTCCGTCATCCCAGGTGTCGTACGGTGGCAACCGCTCGTCGGGCGCGTCAACACCCATTTACGGCATGGACTACACAAACGCGCTTCCTGCTGGGCAGCGCTCGCGTGAACCATACCCCGCCTGGACTTCCGAGGCTCAGATCCCTTGCACCAAGGAAGAGATCGAAGACATCTTCCTGGAACTCACTGCCAAGTTTGGTTTCCAGCGCGACAGCATGCGCAACATGTACGACCACTTCATGACGCTGCTCGACTCGCGAGCGTCCCGCATGTCTCCTAACCAGGCCCTGTTGTCGCTGCACGCCGATTACATTGGCGGCGAGAATGCCAACTACCGCCGCTGGTACTTTGCCGCCCATCTCGACTTGGACGACGCTGTTGGCTTTTCAAACATGAAGCTCGGCAAAGCCAGCCGGAGAACCAGGAAGGCGCGCAAGGCAGCAAAGAAGGCCGCCGGAGAGAACCCAGGAGACGAACAGCAAACACTCGATGCCTATGAGGGTGACAACAGTCTGGAAGCCGCCGAGTACCGCTGGAAGACGCGCATGAACCGCATGTCGCAGCAAGACCGCGTTCGCCAGGTTGCTCTGTACTTGCTCTGCTGGGGCGAAGCCAACCAGGTCCGTTTTATGCCTGAGTGTCTTTGCTTCATCTTCAAGTGCGCAGACGACTGGCTCAACTCGCCCGCTGGGCAAGTGCAGTCCGAGCCCATCGAGGAGTTCACCTACCTCAACAACGTCATCACCCCGCTCTACCAATACTGCCGGGACCAGGGTTACGAGATCCACGAGGGCAAGTACGTCCGCCGCGAGCGCGATCATTCGTCGATCATCGGCTACGACGACATCAACCAGCTGTTCTGGTACCCTGAGGGTCTAGAGCGCATCGTCATGGAGGACAAATCGCGGCTAGTCGACCTACCTCCTGCGGAGCGGTTCGTCAAGCTCAAGGATGTGTTGTGGAAGAAGGTGTTTTTCAAGACATACTACGAACGACGATCTTGGTTCCACATGCTTGTTAACTTCAATCGCATCTGGATCATTCACGTCTCGGTATTCTGGTTCTACACATCTTTCAACGCGAAGCCCATCTACACAAAGAACTACCAACAACAATTGGACAACCCACCCGAAAGGGCGGCCACTCTTTCGGCTGTTGCTCTCGGTGGCACTATCGCTGCTTTTATTCAAGTCGCGGCGACAATTGCTGAATGGGTCTACGTACCTCGCAAGTGGGCCGGTGCGCAGCATCTGACCAAGAAACTCTTCTTCCTCATCGGTGTTCTCGTCATCAACGTCGCGCCCAGTGTCTACATCTTCATCATGGACAAGCAAACCGGCACCATCCCTTATATTTTGGGTATCGTGCAATTTATCATTGCGCTGTTCACGACCCTCTTCTTCGCTATCATGCCCTTGGGCGGGCTTTTCGGCAGTTACCTTACCCGCAACTCTCGCCAATACGTTGCCAGTCAGACCTTCACTGCCAGCTACCCGCGTCTCAAGGGTAACGACATGTGGATGTCCTACGGCTTGTGGGTTCTGGTCTTCACCGCTAAGATGGCCGAATCGTACTTCTTCTTGGCCCTGTCTATCAAGGACCCCATTCGCATCCTCTCTCACATGAAGAAGCCCAGCTGCCTCGGCGACGCCATCATTGGTAAAACCCTGTGCGAGTACCAGCCCAAGATCTTGCTCGGTCTCATGCTATTCACCGATTTGGTTCTCTTCTTTTTGGATACCTATCTCTGGTACATCATCATGAATATGCTCTTCTCCGTATCTCGATCCTTCTACCTAGGTATCTCGATCTGGACACCCTGGAGGAACATCTTCTCTCGCCTGCCGAAGCGTATCTATTCCAAGGTGTTGGCAACGACGGATATGGAGATCAAGTACAAACCGAAGGTCCTCATCTCCCAGATCTGGAACGCTATCGTCATCTCCATGTACCGTGAGCACCTTCTCGCCATCGACCATGTGCAGAAGCTTCTCTACCACCAGGTTCCATCTGAGCAAGAAGGCAAGCGAACACTCCGTGCTCCTACCTTCTTCGTGTCTCAAGAAGATCACTCTTTCAAGACTGAATTCTTCCCGGCCCAGAGTGAAGCTGAGCGTCGCATCTCGTTCTTCGCGCAGTCGCTCTCCACACCGATTCCCGAGCCGCTACCAGTGGACAACATGCCTACCTTCACGGTCCTGATTCCCCACTACGGCGAGAAGATCTTGCTTTCACTTCGTGAGATTATTCGCGAGGACGAACCCTACTCTCGCGTGACTCTCCTCGAGTACCTCAAGCAGCTCCACCCTCACGAGTGGGACTGCTTTGTCAAGGATACCAAGATTCTCGCCGACGAAACTTCGCAATACAACGGCGACCCGGAGAAATCGGAGAAGGATACCGCAAAGAGCAAGATCGACGATCTTCCTTTCTACTGCATCGGTTTCAAGTCGGCGGCTCCTGAATACACTCTGCGAACTCGTATTTGGGCTTCTCTCCGCTCCCAGACGCTCTACCGTACCATCTCTGGATTCATGAACTACAGCCGCGCTATCAAACTCCTCTACCGAGTTGAGAACCCCGAGGTCGTCCAGATGTTCGGTGGTAACTCTGACAAGCTCGAACGCGAACTGGAACGCATGGCTAGGCGCAAGTACAAGATCTGTGTTTCTATGCAGCGATACGCCAAGTTCTCTAAGGAAGAGCGTGAGAACACGGAGTTCTTGCTCCGCGCTTACCCTGATCTTCAAATCGCGTACCTGGATGAAGAACCACCGGTCAACGAGGGTGACGAACCCCGCATCTACTCAGCTCTTATCGACGGTCACTCCGAAATTATGGACAACGGCATGCGTCGCCCCAAGTTCCGCATTCAGCTTTCCGGCAATCCTATCTTGGGTGACGGCAAATCAGACAATCAGAACCACTCCATCATCTTCTACCGCGGCGAGTACATCCAGCTTATCGATGCCAATCAAGACAACTACTTGGAAGAGTGCCTTAAGATCCGAAGCGTCCTCGCCGAGTTTGAGGAGATGACCACCGACAACGTTTCTCCATACACTCCCGGTATGCCGAACGCCAACTTCAACCCCGTTGCCATTCTCGGAGCTCGTGAATACATCTTCTCCGAGAACATTGGTATTCTTGGTGACGTGGCTGCTGGTAAGGAACAGACGTTCGGTACCATGTTCGCACGTACTTTGGCTCAGATCGGCGGAAAGCTCCATTACGGACATCCCGATTTCCTCAACGGTATCTTCATGACAACCCGTGGCGGTGTGTCCAAGGCGCAAAAGGGTCTCCATCTCAACGAAGACATCTACGCCGGTATGAACGCTCTCCTTCGTGGCGGCCGGATAAAGCACTGCGAGTACTACCAGTGTGGTAAGGGTCGTGATCTCGGCTTCGGGTCTATCCTCAACTTCACAACCAAGATCGGAACTGGTATGGGCGAGCAAATGCTGTCTCGTGAGTACTATTATCTCGGCACGCAGCTCCCTCTCGACCGCTTCCTGTCGTTCTTCTACGCTCATCCTGGTTTCCACATCAACAACGTGTTCATCATGTTGTCTGTGCAGATGTTTATGTTTGTCATCATCAACTTGGGCTCCCTGAGGCACGAGACCATCACCTGCCGATACAACAAGGACACTCCAATCACCGACCCTGAATGGCCGAACGGTTGCGCCAACCTCCAGCCCATCATCGACTGGGTCGCTCGTTGTATCTTGTCCATCTTTATCGTCTTCTTCATCGCCTTTGTACCTCTCGTTGTACAGGAGTTGACTGAACGTGGTGCCTGGCGCGCATTGACCCGTCTCGGAAAGCATTTCTCGTCCGGTTCGCCGTTCTTCGAGGTTTTCGTTTGCCAGATTTATGCCAACTCATTACAAACGGATCTTTCCTTCGGTGGAGCTCGCTACATCGGTACTGGACGTGGTTTCGCTACGGCTCGTATTCCATTCGGCATTCTCTACTCTCGATTTGCGGGCCCGTCCATCTACGTTGGAGCGCGGTCTTTGATGATGCTGCTGTTTGCTACCATCACGGTTTGGACTCCCTGGCTCATCTACTTCTGGGCATCACTGTTGGCCTTGTGCATTTGTCCGTTCCTGTTCAATCCGCATCAGTTCTCGTGGGATGACTTCTTTATCGACTACCGCGAGTTCCTCCGCTGGCTGTCGCGCGGCAACACCCGTTCGCACAGCGCCTCGTGGATCGGTTTCTGCCGTCTCTCGCGTACCCGTCTCACTGGATTCAAGCGCAAGGCTCTCGGCGATCCGTCCTCGAAGCTCTCTGGCGACATACCGCGTGCCAACTTCACCAACATCTTCATGGCTGAGATCCTGGGTCCGCTTGTTCTGGTCGCCCTTACCCTCATTCCCTACCTTTTCATCAATGCTCAGACTGGTGTTGAGGAAGCGTCTAATCCAAGTAACGACTCGGTCAAGGCGACCAGCTCGTTGATCCGTGTCGCCTTGGTTGCTTTTGGACCCATCGCTGTGAACGCGGGTGTACTGGCTGGCTTCTTCGCCTTGGCTTGTTGCGCGGGTCCCCTTCTCAGCATGTGCTGCAAGAAGTTTGGAGCTGTTCTAGCTGCCATCGCCCACGCCATCGCCGTCATCATGCTCCTTGTCTTCTTCGAGGTCATGATGTTCTTGGAGGGCTTCAACTTCGCCAAGGCTCTTTCTGGCATGATCGCCGTCGTGGCCATCCAGCGTTTCTTCTTCAAGCTCATCATCTCTCTGGCGCTCACCCGTGAGTTCAAGTCGGATACCTCCAACATCGCCTGGTGGACTGGTAAGTGGTACACCATGGGTTGGCACACTATCACGCAGCCTGGCCGTGAGTTCCTATGCAAGATCACGGAGCTTGGCATGTTCGCTGCCGATTTCATCCTGGGACACTTCCTCCTCTTCGTCATGCTTCCGGTCATCCTGCTACCGTGGGCGGACAAGTTCCACTCGGTCATGCTTTTCTGGCTTCGCCCCAGGTATGTTATAGTTCCCGCTCTGGTGCATTCATTCAGCTAACAGATTCAGTCGCCAAATTCGTCCTCCCATCTACTCTTTGAAGCAAACCAAGCTCAGGAGGCGCAGGGTCATCCGCTACGCTATCCTCTACTTTGTGCTCCTCGTCGTCTTCATCGCGGTGATGGTCGGGCCCGTGGTTGCCGGCAAGTACGTGCCAAGCTCGCTTTTGACCAGCATTCCTATGGACTTGGTGCAGCCCACCGGTCTGAACAACAACGACACCAAGGAGTCGACCACCGGCACCTGTCTCTTGGGTGCATGCCCTGGTCCAGGCGGCGAAGCCGCGGAGACTGGGTTGGATGAGGACCTTCGTCGATTCATGGCATATTAGAGAAAGTCGATATGTTTTTGGCACTTGCATTGTACAACATGGCGCAAGCATGATATCATGCATGGAGACGGGCGCGTCTCGTAATGACTGTAATTTTCTCACTGCCCCCTGAGGCAAGCATCTCTTATCTGGTTTTGGGTGTTAGGGGTGGGAAATAGATGCTCCTTCGGTTATCCTCTCGTTTTTTCTCCAAACAATTCACCGCCTGTAAGGCGACTGCACATACTACGATACAATGGGTTTTGGTTGCACTGGAGGTCTTTGGCGGCAGAATATGTTAGATAGTGATTGTATCGCACAAATAAGGAATCCAATGCTGTCGTTGCAATACTCAAGAGCTTTGGTGAACTCGTGATCGACGGCTCTCTTGGCTCATTTAAGGTGGTCAGCCAGCTCGTCTCGAGGTCTGACTGCACGACCATATCGACGCCTGTCAGCATCCATCGCTCGAATCGAAACGCGGGTTGCGGTGGACGCCGAACGAATCGAGTGAAGGGTATTGGGTACGACTGGTTACACGTGAGACTGAAATTGTGGGCTCGTGCTTGCCTAACCCATGGCGCTCACCCCCGAAGACCTCCGAGGCGTGCGCATACTGCCCAAAAAGTCGCCGCAGTGTACCAGGCCTCCAACCACGGCGACCGACTCTCAACATGGATCTGCACGAAGCTCAAAACACGCTCGCTCGCCTCCTCGGCGATGTGAATGCGCAATTCCACAAGATGCCGGGCTCCGCCATCATCCTGCGGTACATCAAGTCGAGCTACCAGGACGATCCCGTGAGGAGCGCGATTGAGCTGTTTCTGTTCCTGTTTGCGGTCCGGTATATGCTGTCGCCGAGTTATAGCACGCAGAAGAAGGTGAAGCTTACGGAGGAGGTATGTTTGCACGCACGCAGGAGGGGATGCGGGACGGAGTGCTGATGTGGTGAATAGGAGATCGATGAGCTGGTGGACGACTGGACGCCCGAGCCACTTGTTTCCGCGCCGACGCAGTTTGAGGAGCTGGAATTGCAGAGGACACCGGTCATCGTTGGGTAGGCCATCAATAGAGAGGCGTTGCGCCATAGCCATGCTAATGCGCGCGCAGCCCAACAGGCCCCAAATCCAAGCTCTCAAACGGCCGCACCGTGACGAACCTCGCCTCGTACAACTTCTACAACTTCGTCGCAAACGAAACACTCAAGGAGAAAGCCATCCAAACCCTGCGCACCTATGGCGTCGGCCCCTGCGGTCCGCCCGGCTTCTACGGCACCCAGGATGTGCACATGCAGACGGAGCACGATGTAGCAGCACACTTGGGTGTGTCCGCCTGCATCATATACGCACAGTCCTTCTCGACCGTGTCCAGCGTCATCCCATCGTTTTCTAAGCGCGGCGATATCATTGTGGCGGACAAGGCGGTCAACTTTGCGCTGCGCAAGGGTATACAGATTAGCAGAAGTACGGTGCGGTGGTACGAGCATAACGATGTGGAGGATCTGGAGAGGGTGTTGAAGCAGGTCACGAAGGAGCAGATGAAGAAGCCGCTTACGAGGAGGTTTATCATCACAGAGGGCATGTTTGAGAACATTGGGGATGTGTCTGATTTGCCTAAGCTGGTGAGTAAAGGGCTTGATTTGGGGTGTGGACGGGGCTAATGGGTGCAGGTTGAGCTCAAGCTCCGCTACAAGTTCCGCCTTATTCTCGACGAGACGTGGTCGTATGGCGTCCTCGGACGTACTGGCCGCGGTCTTACAGAAGCGCAGAACGTCGATGCGAGGGAAGTCGATATGATCATCGGCAATCTCTCCGGCCCCCTTTGCGCTGCGGGTGGCTTCTGCGCGAGTACACAGGAGGTGGTGGAGCACCAGCGTATCTCGTCTGCTTCGTACACGTACTCGGCCGCGCTGCCTGCTATGCTTTCTACGACGGCGAGCGAGACCATTGCGATGCTGCAGGAACAGCCCGAGATTCTTACGGGCCTCAGGGATAATATCAAGGCCATGAGGGCACAGTTGGACCCGAGGAGCGACTGGGTCAAGTGCACGAGCTCGATTGATAATCCGATTATGATACTGGTGCTGAAGCCGGAGGTTGTGGCGTCAAAGAGTTTGACCATGGAAGACCAGAACCAGTTGCTCCAGGATGTCGTCGACGAGGTATGTTCTCCCTACCCCCTTTCAGTTCTTCAATTGGATAGCAAACATGCTAACGATCACGCAGTGCCTCGCCAACAGCGTCCTCATTACCCGTGTAAGAGCCTACCCTCTC
>Ga0247733_1000114_pt1 | contig 117226 bp, 120 predicted proteins | sample UWRJL043104R2_FD_180932 | JGI IMG/M metagenome (GOLD analysis project Ga0247733, IMG submission 180932) | Plant litter microbial communities from Arlington Agricultural Research Station in Wisconsin, United States - UWRJ-L043-104R-2 | ecosystem: Environmental > Terrestrial > Plant litter >... | reverse complement strand
TAACCCTAACCCTAACCCTAACCCTAACCCTAACCCTAACCCTAACCCTAACCCTAACCCTAACCCTAGTTATTTAAGTTACTTTAAATTAGTTAATATTAGAATACCCTATACTTAGGCAGTTAACTTCTATGCTTAAACCTCCTAAATACTACCTACGGCGATACTACTATATACCATTCTACTCTTACCCGGTCTAGGCTTAGGTAAGTGTACCACCGTTAATAATAAGGCTTACTAGTAGTATAAAGAAAAAGAGATTATAAAAATATTTAAAAGTTTTATAGAGGTCTAGGTTAAGGTACTAGCTAATATCTAATAGGTTTAATTAAATATATAGGCTAGGCTAGAGTTATAATATATTAGATATAGCCTTATCTATTATTAATTAATATTTATTAATAAATATATTAGGGCGTTAATTTTTTATATATATCTTTAAAGATTAAATCTCTAGTTTAGGTAAGCTACTCTCTATTAGTCTAACTAGGGATAATAAACGGGAGGGTACTAGAATACTTATAGAGATAGATAGTTAGCTTTAGATATAGAATTAAACTATCTTAATACTTTTATTAATATATACTTAGGTTCGGGAGGTTAAGTAATAGAGTAGTTAAATATCTAGCGGGATTAGTATAGTTAGACTATTAAAGATTAAGCTTAATATATCTAATTTTATATCTATTATATCTTATTTAAGGCGGTCGATTATATAGTAAGAAGGTATAGTTTATAAGAGTTTTAGTTTATCTATTAAGCTTAGGTAGCCTTAAGAAGGGGTATAAGGGTTTAAGAGAGTACACTTTAGGGCGTCCGTTAGGGGTACGTTTAGTTTATTTAATATTATCCCTAGATCTATATAGAATATAGGGCGGAAGGGTAGTTACTACTAGTAGTATACTTAATAGAGTCTTTTTTATAGCTTAACGCTAACTAACCGCGCGATAATAGTAGCTAGTTAGAGGTATAAGGCGGCTTAACTCCTTATTAGCCCTATTTTCTCTATCTTATTAATATACTAAAGGGTATACTATAGCCTATCTAGCTAGGCACTCTATCTATATATTAAGAAAAGAAAAGGGTAATTCGCTATTATATAAGGGGTAGTATATAGATAGAATTAGTATAAGAGAGATAAACTAAATACTAGCGTAGGAAGACTAGTTAAGTTAAGAATAGTAGATAAAGTAGTCGAAGGTATAAGAGACGAGCCTCTTATATACTAAGGCCAAGCTCCAACCGCGCTACGTAACTAATACTACTAGTGGGTAATAACCTAAGCAGGCGCTTAGTGAAAGTGGAAGAAGGTTAGAAGGGGTAGGAGAGATAGGAGGTAGAGAGGTAGAAGGTTTATCTTCTATCTCGTCTAGCATCCGATCGGTACCTCTAATACTAGCGTAGATAAGTTTTATTATATAGTAAACTTATAATTAATAGAAAAATAAGTATACTATATATATTAGAGTAGCCGTGGCTTATTAAGGTTAGAGCTAACCTTAACCTAATACTAGTGGTGCTATTCTTTAGTATAGTATCTCGCTAACTGCTTATTTAAAGGCGTTAAGTTGGAAAAGAATTGCAGCTGGATCAACGATTTGGCGAGACAAAGTGTGGGTATGCCGTATTAGGAGGGTGAGGTTAGATTGCCGCGGGATGCGGGACTGGATTTGAATAGCTCAGTTGGGAGTGCGGTGAACGAGAAAAAGTACTAGGCGTTTTGAGGGTAGTGATTCGACATGCATGGCGTTAGTGGCTTTGGAGTTGGGCGATTGGCGCAACTTGAAGATTTTTCTTATGTGGTATGTATAAGCTATACAGCACTCATTCCATGCCCAATACCATTAGACTTTTAAAGTACTCCGACACAAGCATATGTATTTGACCAAAGCCCCTTACAGCCCGTCCCCCCAGCAGCCGGATTCCACTTCACAAAGTTTCCCAGCGTGATTTTGTACTTTGCGACAATGGTCTGGCAATTCTCATCCTTTGCGACGAAATGGAAAGTTTTGCAGCCGGTCGTCATGCCCGTCTGAATCGGCGTAGGTGTAGCCACGCCGTTGCTCGGTTTGGTCGTTGTCGTGGGTTTGACTGTAGTAAATGTGGGCGTGTGGCCGTTGGTAGATATGCAAATATACTGTAGATAAATCAGTCACGAGTTCTCCTTGAGAGCACCAAGAGGAACAACGTACGTAATCAAGCCATAAACTCGAGCAGCTCGAGCCAACCGTTGGATTCCACTTCGTAATTTGAGAGGTCAAGATACCATTTGAACGAGCGATGCTGTCACAAGTATCCTTGTCCTTGACCTTGTAGAAGCTATCGCAGTTACTGGCCATACCGTCCTGAATGGGAGTGGGCGTCGCAATGCCATTTGAAGGGGCGGTGGTGATCGGCAGAGCAGTGGACGGCTCATGGCCAATGATGGAGACGCAGGCATACGCGTTCGCCCATAGACCTACGCACGAAGAGCCCACACTCGGGTTCCAGGCGATGATCTGCGCCGACGAAATTCCCTGCGACTTGGAGATCGAGTCGCAGTTGTCGTCCTGTTGGACAAAGTAGAACTTGTCGCAGTTGGCAACGATGGATGATTGGAGTGGAGAGGGAGTCTCGATTCCGTTGGAAGGCATGGTGGATGTTGGGGGAGGAGTGGTCGTGGGCGTTGTTTTGATGATGGTGGGAGTTGTGGTTAATACCGGTTTTGAGGTCGAGGAAGTGGTCAGTGTCGATGTTGATGTTTTCGAGGTGGTTGATGTTTGCACGGTGGTGGTTAGAGTCGGAACCGGCTCGTTTACGGCTTCTACGCAGTATGATTTTCCGGTGATCAAGTTACAGTCAGCTGTGATTGACGGGTTCTGCTCACGCAGTTAGCGAAACGCTCCCTCGAGTGACTTTTGGTGGGCTTTACCCAGCGGCAAAATTCCTCTAGGGTGATGAAGTTGTCTTCAAGGAAGGTGCGACAGGAAGTCTCCGACCTCAGATCGACCCACCAACTGCAGTACTTGGAGGTGTTAGTATCAGCTGGCAATGACGGCGAGGGCCCGTCGCGCGCCACTAGCTGAGTCGCTTCTACGGCGAGTGCCTTGAAGATGCCACCGATTAGAAGTACATTGAATTGAGAAGACAACATGGTTGCGTAAGCTGAGTATGCCGGCAATTGGAGTTCAACAGCAGTCAAGAGTTGCTCTTATATACAAGGGGTCAAAGTAACGCCACTTTCTCATCTATGACTACAAATAGCCTACGCAGATGGTTTATCTCAATGTAACCTTGAGCGTGCTCGTTTAGCTAGTATGGTCGAAACTGCACATAGTCCCCGTATATACTGCGCGTGATTTAACTCCATGAACGCTTGAACTCAACAAGAAATTACCTCCAAGCTTACTTGGTATAAGCATGCAGGTCCTTGCGCTAACATGAAAACTTTGTAGAGCTGTCTCTGCTGTCTCGGCCTCAGCGTTAGCGCTTAGCGGCGCAGTACGCAGGGGAGCATACATAGCGCTACGCATACAAGCCTCACGTCAGACTAGCCTCGGTAAGGCTGGCTAGAGTTGCGAGATTAAAAGCGGCGAAGTTCATCTGCTACGCGTGATGCGACTCAGTCTTGCCTGCAAGAAGAACAATTCGGGTAATATCTGCACGACAAGACCTACAGTTCCGGGCGGACTGCGACTAGCGGAAGGATCCTAATGCTAATAGTTTTCGTCTCAAAGCTCACTGCACGAAGACGGACTATCACATCACGGACAAATTCAGGAATCTTGGGTCTAACCGTAGCGCTAGCTGAATTAACCGCGGCCCGACTTGCAGCATGGAAGCATGTGGCAGCCGCATGCCTCCAAAGATTGCTGTCAAATTTTTCTCTCTACATTCACCTTACAATGGAATGAAGGAAGGTTACAATATTCTAGATACACATATTGGGTTTCAAGGCGCGAAATAATGACACATATATAGTCTAATTCGAGTTTGAGATGGATACAGGACCAAGAGAAGCAACCAGACTTTGTAATAGCAATTTGTTCGTAGCATGACGCCCGTCCTACCAACCACACCTGTCTTGCCAGGAACAGCACCCTCGCCAACCTGCACCAGTGCTCTTGCTAAATACGCACACCAGAACTTCCTAGCCCTTGAAGATATTCTCGAAGCCCTTGCCACCACAAAATGTGTTCTTATCGCCGGTGCATGGCGTATTGCAGTCAGTTTGATTCTTCGACCATTCGCCGCCGACGTAAGTGCCACACCAACACTGGTTACCCTGCTGCACACCTGCGAAGCGATAAGCTCGGCGATAGCAGCTATTCTTGCATTTCGGGATAGTCAGGGCTGGATCTCCACCGGTGGGGCTCATGTTTTTCTCAAGGAGTGGCACCTTGCTGTTCTCGGTATAGCAGCCCAGGGCAGTCCAGGCGGTGGGAGAAGGACCAAGCGAGCTGGTGCTGGTAGTGGGGGTTGCGGAGGTCGTAGTTGGAGTGGTGGTCGGTTTCGTCTTGTCTAGTTTCTCTTGGGTGACGATGCAGTATGACTGCCAGCGCCATGGCTTGCAGTCGAGACCAAGGGAAGGGTTCCAGCTGTGGAATTCCTCTGGCGTGATTCCAAATAACTTGCGCACTGATTCGCATGACTCGTTGTCGGTGTTGTTGTACCACTCGACACAGTCCTTTACGGTGTCTGGGTCCCATTGAAGTTCCGGTACGCCAGTGGTAGTAGCCTGGTGAGCGAGAGCCACAAGAAAAAGCAGAATAGAGGTAGACTTCATGGCAGACGTTGGTTCAGAAGGTACGATGGAGGAATGAATGAGAAACGTGACGATGACAAAAAGAGGGTGAGCAAACTACGACTATCTCCAGCGCTATACGCCTACGCGACGCTAAAGGTACAGCTGCTTTCCACGTCGGACGTGAGATGCAAGGGTTAAACCCGGTTTAATTACTTAATTTCATGCTTTATAGGGCTAATTATGTGCTCTTCCTACAATCTGACAACGGTCTAGATACGACCGCTAGCGATTGAAATACGGCTAGCGCCGGCGGACGTAAAAAGCAGCTGTATTGACGCACAGACCCACACCGAGCTGCGCCGTACGCCACCAATGTCTGCTACCTTACAATGTTCATCTCGCGTCCATGCACTACGCCGCATGACAATAACAAAATCTTGCAAACGACCGGCACCCCCGATAAATGGTGAGAGCCGAACGCCTCGGTAAGACCTTCTACTCGCCTTAATAATGTACGAATAAGGCGCGACCGCCGTCAACACTCACCTTCCTGCTGTGTGATAAAATCGCAACCGCTGACAACGCCCCACCTCAGAACCGAAATTCGCAAGCATGTCTATATTCTACCCATTCCCTCGCCTCCCAGCCGAGCTTCGCGCTCAGATATGGGAAATGACTGTCGAGCCTCGCACTGTCGACGTGCGAGTCGTGGAGAAGCGCATCCCCGTCCTACCCGATGTTCCATCCACTGGCTCTAGACTAGCCTCCTATCTAGTTTCTCATACCCCTGTGCCAGCAACGCAGCAGACATGCCAAGAATCCAGGAACCTCGGACTCTACCAGCAGGCCTTTTCCGATGTGTACCTCTATAACGGGGTTGAGCGGCGATATGTCTGGGCCAACTTGGGTATCGATATTATCGATATTGGAACCACGGAGTTCCACAACTTCCTACCAGTCGCGTCGACTATCCATCGATTGAAATTCGCGCGGGAAAATCAGGATTTCTTCTTCCATGACGAGGTTTATAAACTTCCCCGATTTAGTAATGTGAAGGAAATCCATGTGGTGTGCGCGGCCGGCCTATGGCAATGGCTCGGTGCTTCGGAGGATCACTACTGGCCTTGCGGCGTGGAGAATGTTTTTATGATTAATCCGGACGACGGTCGCAAGATGGGACTCGTTGAGATGGAGGAGATGTTTGCCAAGGAGCTCACGGAAACCTGGCGGCTGGAAGGGTACCAATATCCCTCGGGTGATCCTCTTGATGAAACGAGCGAGAATATCTAGTTATTTCAACGATTAAGACAACATCTTGCCAACATCCAAAAGCTCTAGATACATACAGCAGTAAATACATATACTATATTGAAAATTATGCTCCAAAGCGTGACCTGTTCAGCGCTTCGAAAGCAAACGGAATACACTATCCACACACTGGAAGACAGGCGAAAACAAATTACAGTAGTGGGAAAAAAACCCTACACCCCAAAGCCTCATCGCCAGCCGCGCTTGAGCTACTCACAATGGCGAACCTCAGTCTGAGTCGTTCGTCAACAGCAGTTATAATATAAGACCTACACACGAACCATAGTAGAACATATGAGCTCATCCATTTCGACGACAACGGTTGGCTGCATCCTTCGCCCGCTTGTAAGACTTGATTACCATCAAATGCTTTCTAGGTGAGCGATCCGGTCTATAAAATTCTTCTCTAAAATCTTGGATTCTCGTCCGCCCATCAGTGATGCCGTCATCCCTAGCCTGTTTCGCCGTTTGCGCCCAGTCGATAGTTTCCCATGCAGCTCCGGTTACCGGGTGGGTGCCCACGTTCTGTGTGACTAAAGTCATGCCACCGAAATGAGGTGAGGCTCTTGCCGCTTCGATGAGGTGTCTACCATGGTCCCCGGTGCGTGCAATATTGATTTGATCTCTGGTGCCGTCGAAGTCGTTCCAAAGGTGCACATTGTCGTTAGTCTTGTGCTCGACGTACGCGTCGGTAACTACTTTGTTGAGGTGATGAATATAGTCATTGTACTCATAAATGTCTCCCTTCATGGCCACATAAGGTCTGAAGTCGGGTGGTGTGACTCCGCGGCCGATCCAAAATTTGTTAAAAGTGGCGATGGCTGTTTGTTGGACATCAAGCCTGCCCGTCGCCTGATTATCTACGGACCAACCATCTGTGCTCCTTGAAGGCGTCCTGCCTAGATGGATCATGAGTTCGGCGTAGGTGCATCGACGGTTTGCTCCTCGTGCTGGTCGACAGGCCTGATATCCGGAATTTCCATTTCTGCAGTACCCGGCAATGACCATCCCCATCAATTCCTCTGCTGGTTCCCAGTGTCGGCATTTGAAGCCAACTGTTTGACGATCCGGTTCATTCAGAGCGTCGATCTCGTAGGCTTGGAATAACCAGATCCGCTCAAGGGCTCCCGCATATCCTCCGGCCCACACAGCTGTAAAGAGGTAGAAGTGGAAGAGGAGGTGAGATAACCTCATGATTGCCCGACGCTCGAAGGAGTTTTCGTGAAGTTGGAAGTGGCTTGTTTGGAATAGAAGATGCGGCTTTGCATAATCAAGAGTAGTAACGAGGGGGTGGAAGAATAAGAAAGATGGAGGAAACACCACAATCACGAGGGAGGTCTGATGCTTAATGAGGATAAGAGCTTTGTGGAGATGTAACACTCGTAAATCAGCATCGATGTACACTTATGCAAAGGAGTCAACGATAGTCTAGTCGCTTGTTCCTTTCCACAGGTCGAGCCAACTGCACGGCCAGAGCGATCCGTATCCTCGTTGAATCCCGAACGCATTTCTGAGCCATCAGCCTGTGCCTCATACTTACATTACGCTTGCACAAGTCTGGATGCAATCTCCCTAGTAAGGTTATTGTATGAGATGCTGTACGAAAAATTGCTGCGGAAGGAGCATCCGACCCACACAATAGATTGGACAAGGATGTATTCGCAACACGCACATTAGTTCATACTCCAGCGGCACATAAGGTCCCTTGCATGTGGCGAGACTGATGATATCTTGGCATGGCAAGCTTTCATGAATAGGTAGGTCAGACGAAACAATCTGGTTGACTCATTTTATCCGTTATAACTATTTGCGGCGAGTCCGTGCGTTTGATGGGGGCGGAGACCGAGACGGAATTTCCGACATGGGTAGCTTCGTGCTGGACCTCATGTCTAGCCCCACTTGAAAGGCCCGACCCTGGATTGGTTAGGCTGACTTACACTGTTGCAACGGTACCTTTGCGGCTTATGTATGGTTCCGTGCTACCCCCATAAAATGTGCCAGACCTTCTCGAATGCATTCCCTCTATCGTTCGGGTTCCTTCTAGAACTCTTCTATCTTTTCTTCCTTGGGCAGAGAGCCTTTCTACTAAGTTTTGAGATCTGTATCGGGGCAGAACCATTATCTCGGTGGCCTTCTTCCTATATCCTGCACTGCTCCTATTGTTCGAGATTGAGAGTATCTGGCTACAACTACTGTCGCAGGAATTTTCTACTCAAAAATTGCACTGCTCTATCTTAAGAGTATCTGTTTGGGCAGCACTTTGCCGTCATGAAGGCATATTTCTACTGTTTCCTTCCTTGCGCTGTACTAGCAGCAAGTGCTACGTACGTACTACGCCCTTCCAGAACATTCTAGCTACTTTCCCACCTGAGAATCTCTGCGGGACTCTGGTGTCCAGAAGTCCCTCCTCTTGGACTTCAGCTTTGTGTTAAAATCTCCCGTCAACCTTGCTAATTTGGCACGCCTGGATCCAGATCTTCTCCTCAAGACCTTGAGATCTCGCGCCGAGCTGAAGCAGACGATCTTGACGAATGGCTGGCGGCCGCTGAGCGGATCGTGGCTTTTAGACCGTGCCCAGTATCATGCAGCGAGACCAAGGACAGTACCTCAAGGGTAGAATGGTATCTGTTCTCCAGTGCGACGGAGCTAGCGTCCTGCAACGAGACCATGTTGCTCGACACGGTCGTTAAAGTCGCAGATGACGCGACCACACAAACGATCGTAAGAGCATGCACGGCCGACTACGATGCCGGGGTGAAGGCTTCCTTCGTTCCCGACGAGGGGAAAGCATCTCTCTGCACAACAGCCAATCGAGTGCTGGAAGAGACATCAGTCTACATTCACCAACCTACAGCAGCCAATGGTGACGAGTTCTCCGTCGAGCACCTGCTGTCTGCAGGGCATCAGATTTCCAATCATCTTTCATTGCAAAAGCCATCTTGCACGCACAACGCGATGGAATTCGCATACTCTCGATCAGCAGCCATTGGTCTCTTTGTCGGGGCCGAGCTCCATCAGCATGGTGTTACCTCAGCCGTCTTGAACAAGCTACTGGAGTACGTACAAGACAAGGACGTCTCAAAGACTACTATCGTTCAACTATGCGGGTCCAATGACCGTGGCGCAGACTACAGCATTGGAATTGTCGCCGCTAGCGCGAACAACTTTCCATACATTCAAGAGACGGTCAAGACATGGGCCGATGGAGGCTGCGTGTCCAAGATGGATGCGGGCGAAGATTGGATGAAAGTCACTCTACGCATCCCCGTTCCTGCTGAGACCAATTTGAACAACGGCACCAACTCCACACTGACATTTAACAACACGACACCTGCTCACCTTGGACAAAGATCTGGACTCAGCATCCGAGCCGACTGCAAGACAACCACGGTTCAATCCGGTGATGGCTGCTCTGCTGTGGCGAGTCGCTGCGGCATCAGTCCGAGCGATCTAGAAAAGTACAATCGCCCGAACCTCTGCAAGACACTCATCAAGGACGAAAAGGTATGCTGCGGCAGTGGCACCCTGCCCAGCACCCTCCCACCCGGAAACTCCGATGGCACATGCAAGCTGAGAACCGTCGTGGCCAACGACGACTGTACCTCGCTCGCGTCCAAGTGTGGTATTAGTTCGGCCGACTTCGCAAAGGCAAACACGAAAGCCAATCTTTGCTCGACGCTGGCCGAGGGTCAACAGGTCTGCTGCACCAGTGGCAAAAGACCGAACCTGAAGCCCAGTCCCGACAAAGACCTCAACTGTGCGACATACCTGACCAAGCACGATGACAGTTGTTCCAAGATTGCCGTTACTCGTGATTTGACTGCCGACGATCTATTGGAATTCAACAAGCAGACCTGGGGCTGGAATGGCTGCAAGCCCGAGGTGTTTTTCCCGGGCTTCCTCATGTGCGTGAGCAAGGGAACCCCACCCATGCCGGCCGCCGTTCCCGTACGTTACTCTTCTTCTTCTACACTCCTTCCGCACTCCTTGCGAACGTCTTGCTGATCATGATTCCGATTAGAACGCCATATGTGGACCAACGGTATGATGCTCTCGAACCCCGCCTGAAGTTATTTCCCTAAGCTAACATAACGATAAAAGATGCCCGACACCGTGCGGCCACCACAAGGGACAAACTTGACCTCGCTCAATCCATGTCCGCTGAATGTTTGCTGCAACATTTGGGGCCAATGTGGTACGACTGACGACTTTTGTGTCGTCTCCAAGTCGGATACCGGCGCTCCCGGCACTTCTGCTCCGGGCAAGAATGGATGTAAGTGCTCATCACCGAGCCCAAATTGCGCAGCATGTGACTGATGACGGTGACCAGGCATTAGTAACTGTGGCAGAGACATAATTAAAGGATCGCCTCCAGAGAACGAAATCAGAGTGGCCTACTTTGAGTCTTGGAATTCCAATCGTGAGTGTCTGACCATGTTCGTCGACCAGATGCCTACTATGTACACACACATCCATTTCGCCTTTGCAAACGTCACGAAAGACACATTCAAGCCAGAGATTACCGACGAAAAGGTCAAGGAGCAATTCGAAATCTTCAAGGGCATGAAAAGGTTCAAGAGAATCATCTCGTTTGGTGGCTGGGCTTTCAGCACTGAGCCCGGAACTTACTCCGTTCTGCGCGAGGCTGCCCTCCCCGCCAACCGCGAAACGTTCAAGAACAACATCATCGACTTCCTGAACGAGCACGATCTCGATGGAGTTGATCTTGATTGGGAGTATCCTGGAGTGAGTGGTTTCCGCCTATCTTGTTGTAGTTCTTCTCGGAACTAACCTAACAAACTTTAGGCACCTGACATTCCTGGCATCCCTAGCGACGACCCCAAGAATGGTCTAAACTACCAGAGGCTTTTGTCTAGTCTGAAATCTTCCTTGGGCTCTTCCAAGACAGTCTCGTTTGCGGCGCCCGCATCCTACTGGTACCTCCGATCGTTCCCCATCAAGAATATGGCCATGGATCTGGATTACATCATTTACATGACGTACGACTTGCACGGCCAATGGGACTACGGCAACGAGTACGTTTCCCCTGGCTGCAAGTCTGGCAACTGCCTGAGATCCCATGTCAACGAGACGGAGACCAAGGATGCCCTTTCCATGATCACCAAGGCCGGCGTACCATCGAACAAGGTTGTTGTGGGTATTGCTAGCTATGGCCGATCATTTAAGATGGAGCAAGCTGGTTGCGACTCTGAAATGTGCAAGTTCACGGGATCAGCTCGCGTATCCAATGCCAACAAAGGACGTTGTACGGACACTGGAGGCTACATTTCCAATGCGGAGATTCAAGAGATTATAGCCACGGGCACAGTCAACAAGAATTGGACGACAGAAGGCTCGAACATGCTGGTTTACAATGACACCGAATGGGTGGCTTATATGGACTTCGACTTGAAGGAGAGTCGGTCAGCGTTCTACTCGTCTTACAACTTTGCCGGCACCACGGACTGGGCTGTTGATTTGCAAGATTTCTGGGAGTAAGTCGTTCCACTTTGCTGCGAAAGCTTCAGCACGCTAACCATGTATGCAGTGGGGGTGGCATGGACGATGGTGACGACTCGGACGCGTACGTTGACGAGAACTACTGGGCGGACTGCACGGGCCAGTACGACACACTCCAACAGCTCCAAGATCACATAGGCGATATAGCAGGGCACTGCGCCGAGAAGTATATCATCAATGTCCAAGTCGACATTCTGGAAGAAGCGTTGAAGAAGTACAAGGAGCTGGTCGACGGTGGCTACGACAAGAAGTTTGAGACGTACGAGAAATCCATCAAGGAGTCCATTCCCGCTCAGATCAACAGCTTCATGGCTAGCGACAAGGTGGACCAGTACTTCAAGTGCAAGGAGACCAAGTATATTACATGCTGCACTTCGTGCCAGTATGCAACGTGTGCACTCGACTGCATTCACGGCCAAGACTGCCAGAACGGCATAGGTACCGTCGACATGGACAAGTGCCCGAAGATTGAGTTTGAGCAGCCCACCATAGGCGGTCAGACGAGTATCCCTAACGCGACTTTTACCCTCAACGACTCGGAAGGCTTCTACAAAGACCTCGCAGAGGCGACGGGAGTCGACGAGTCGTGGATCAAGTTCGATAAAAGGCTGATAAGGATCAACAACGGGTGCCAGTACAGTGGCGAGGACGTGCTAAAATGCATGGACGAAAAGAACAACTTTTTCCGCGACTACCCCATCGCTAACAGCGATAAGATCGTAATCGACAACCCTAAAAAAGCCATTGGCGACTCGTACTCGAACGCTACGGACATGCTCGAACGATTCCGGATCATGGATTATACGGGTGACGAGGACGAGCTGACGCAGCTGTCTGACCTAGTCGACGCCATGTCACTGCCTGCCATCACGACGCAAGAGGCCGTTGACAGCATGCAGAAGATTGTGGAGCAGGCCAATGAGATTGAGAAGAAGGAACGTGAAGAGACGATTGTTCTATGGGTCACGTCATTCCTCTTCTTCATCCCTATTGCGGGCGAAGCTGCAGGGGCCGCCAGCCTAGTCGCTGCTCGTTCTATCCTGCGCCTGATCGGTACCGTTGGTGATGTGGCTGTGACCATCTACGATGTGGTCAGCAATCCCGACAGTGCGTTCCTGGCCGTCTTCTCCTTGGTGGCGGGCGCGGGTGTCGGGCGTTCTGGGTACAAGAACGCGGCCGAGGCGCGACGAAGCATCAGCCAGAAGGACTACGATGGCCTCGGCAATGTCAAGACCAACTTGGACAAGGTGGAGGGTATCCGAGGGGTCATGTGCCCCGCTTGAGACCCTGCATGTCTATCTGAACGTGGAAAAGGTTGATGATAGTACCATTTCCAAAATACAACGTGTGAATTGCATTTGCACGTGAGCGCATGAAGTCTCTCCCCACCCCCCCCCTCCCACTAAAGGCGGATGAAGTCGGAAGAGTGGTGTGGTGAACATCATCCCACCGTGTTCCAAAAGTTCTGATTGAAGTTTCTCGTGTAGTGTCCATGGTGTGCCGTGCAGCCGAAATGCAACTCAATACCATTTGCCCTTCCTGCAAGCTTCCGGTGTCCAGTCCCAGCGAGTAGAATTGAACTGGGCCTCTTCATTGCCTTCATGACCGCGACTGAAATCGATGACGACCACGACGCCCAATGCTGACCTTCCAGGACGCACCATGTAGACAAAACGACGCTCATCTAGCCTACCCTTGATCGATCTGCCGGATTTTTCTCCCGGAAAGGGTGGGTTGAAAATCCTGTGGAGCCTCTCGAAGCAAGCGCACCGTGATGGTGAAGGGGGCCAGAGTTGAATCGATGAATAGTGATATACCGCGTTGTTCTCGTCATAAGAAGAGCGGATTGATTTGGGTCCACAGAAGCTTCTATACGTGATCCAATACGGATACGCAGACACGATGCAGTGGACGGCTGGCTGCAGTAACTCTCGTCTTCATCAAAGAACTACAGGAGTAATTGTAGCCTTTGAACTTTGTCCGGACTATGGGAAACGATTTCGTAGCGCCGCAACCATGGTTGTTCTCGGGGTGGTATTTCGAGCTTGAGCGATTCTCCTTTGGAGCGACGTTTAGGTTGCCGACGTAAACGTCGTTCTGTGGTAGGAGTGACCCTTCCTCCGCTACAGCAGATCCGTCTTCTGAGGCAGGTAACTTCTTGTTTCCCGATCCAAATTCCGATATGTAGAAAGTTCGCTGTCGACGTTCTGGAGTTGGGAGCCATTCTCGACGCGCTTCAACGATCATCGCTCTCCCAGTACCCTTGTCGAATTAAAGCATGATGTCTGTCCACGAATCGTGTATTTGTCCCTCGTTTTCGTGGCGACGGTAAACCTTGCATACCTCCATGGCCGTATGGGTCAGACCTTCCAGAGGAAAGCGAACGCAATGGTAGGAGCCTTTCCCATCTATCTCTTCTGTTTGGTTCCAAACCGCATAGAAGTGATCGCCGTGGACTTCGAAAGCGATCGTAGACCCTAAATCTGTACCGAAAAATATGTCTAGCTGAAGTGGAGAGCATAGCATCTTGTATCTTTCAGATAGAGCCACGCCTGTGATTTTCCATGTGATTTTCCATTCGTGCTAACCATTTTCGTCTTCTGCACTATGCGTTCCATAATAGATGCAATCAGCTGTATGTCTCGCAAATAGCATGTAGCTAGACTCAAGTTGGATAGTCTTTAGAAGTCGAGTTCTTCCAAGCAGAGCGCGTTTCGTGTCGTATACAAGGATGCTTTGGATTGGGGTCCCTCTTCTCCTTCAAATGAACGGTGACGATGTCATCGTTAAAAGATAGTAAAGAGATCTCGCCTGGAGAAGACGAATCCTCCAGTGCCCTATCAGAGGAAGTATCAATGTTGTAGACTTGTTTCGATGTGTCTACGTCCAAAAACGCAGATATCATTAGTTGCCAAGAGGCATATACGTCCGTTGCAGTACAGGTAATCGTTCTTTTGGCCTATAACCTGGGCGGAAAGAGGATGCGCTGTAGGAAAAGCATGTCGACGATCGTGTACACGGCTTAAGGCGACCATATACGAGATGTGCTGCTCTTGAGCGAGCCGTGCTTCTGTGGAATAAGGAACATAACTCCGTTATCTTTTAGTTCACGTGTATCAAGATGGGGACAGCTCTCGTAACTCTATTACCTTGATAGCGCACTCACAGAGCGAATTCTGTAGGTGTTGACATGTGCGCGTGAGGTTCACGATATCATCGATCGGAAGGAACCTCGAAATGCATTAAAGCATCTCGAGAGGAACATCAATCAAAGAGATAGGCATAGATTCTGTCCAATGTCCTAGTGAAGTTCTGGAGTTTGCCGCATACGAAATTCGGGGGTAGATTTGCTAAGGATGCGGATCGCTGGAAGATGCGGCTCTTATTATTGTCGTGATGGTAAACTGACAATCCAGGATAGCCGCCGATTAACAACTTTTTGCAATGGCTGGAGTGCTCTACCAATCATCAGCTTTGATTTCCGTGGCCAACGAACAACAGCGGCTCCACCGACTCGTGTCGAGTGCGAGGTTAGACCCGGGTTTCGAGAGGCGAACGGACCCCGTATCTTCCCACGAGCAAGTTCCTATCATGCAGCACTCCCTTCCCGAACAGGAAGCGGCCAAGAAGCGGGACATAGAATGCATGCAATTGACACGCAATGGTAATCTTTCGGTAGTCTAAGCTTAGTTCAACAGTACTGGGTGACTGGTAAGTCTGCCGGTAGGCTTCATCTCTCTCAAATTAATGTGCGTCGATTTGCGCGATAGAGCCACTGTTGCTAATATTGGCCACGGCGGCTAAAGAGCGTACTAGGTTGCACAACTCGGAAGGTATGTGTTTGAACAGAAGGCTCGCACATGCCCTAATGGCTTCATACCTAACAGGTTACCACACATAGATGGCTCAGTTGAACTATCGGATGAAAAGTTGACGCAATCGGGGAGAAAATAATGCATTGTAGCCCACCACATATTTCACCAGTACTCCTTTCGTACATACCCTGTATAGGCTGCTAAACGAAGGTTTTTCTCTATCGCCTTTAGTACCCGAACGCTACGTTCGACTATTAGCGTGACTCCCTGCCATTCAAAAGGCCGCACAGTCGATCTGTCAACAGGATGTTCGAAAAGTATCCGGGGGTTCTTCCTCTCGCAGCTAAAAAGCTGGGGTATTAACTCTGTACTCAAACACTGTATATAAACGCGGTAACTGTTCTCTTAAGCTAGTAGTAAAGCGTCCGCCTAAGTTAGCGGTGCCGGAGATATAGTTGAATAGGATAGGGTTTGAACGCTGGTACGTTAGCGTACCTCAACCATAATTGATGAATAGGTAGCAGAAACGTGATCTCTACTAGAGAGTTAAAGGTTATATAAAAGCGACTAGGTGTTACGGGTTGTCTACTTACTGAGCCTGAACCGGGTGAGGGGAGGACAGCTTGGCGTATGAAACCGAGGTAGTATTTGATTAGATCGAGCGAAGGAGTCAACTGCCTTCGTATAGGGTGTAATATAAACCAATTCACGGAACCGCGTTCAGTGAGTAACTAACAAGACTTGTGTGATCTGGCAATAATTCTAAAAGGTACAATCTGTATTGAGTTTGACTACGAAGTATATAAAAGAGTGTTCGTCGCTGACTATATACTTCCACCGCTCGAATCGCTCGAATCGAGTGCCTCGAGCGTCGTACGTGACTGCTTGCGGGGTAGTCAACCATGGCTACCCCCAACCATGGCTACCCCCAACCATGGCTACCCGCACACTCCGGTCCGTCCCTGATACGCTTTACCTAAAGAGATGGGCCAATCATAAGGAGTCTGAATGGCCCCTACAGACGGTGGTAACAGTAGGGCTTATATACAATTAAGAAGAGAAGTATATTGCGCTATAGATAAGAGCTATTCTAGCAGACGGTAGCAACAAGTAGAGAAAAAATAGGGTTAGGGATAGGGTTATAGCTCCGCCTACTATATAAGCAAGGCCCCTGTTTACGTTTACGGCACCGATAGCTGCTACCTCCGCGCCAGTCAACAACCCTTGTCGTCAATTCACGCCAAAATGCGCTCCATTTACGACCTCTGCGCTGTCAAACCGTAACCCTCCAGCAGGAAATCAAACAGGCCCTAAGCTTGCCATAAGTAGCCGCGCGTAGCGCGTCATATTTGCGCGAGACCGCCGTCGACGGCGACCTCGCTGGCGGTCATGAAGCTGCTGTCCTGCGACGCGAGAAAGGCAGCCACCGCCCCAATTTCCGCCGGATCGGCCATGCGCTGGAGCGGGTTGAGCGAGGCGAAGGCCTTCATTCCCTCCTCGCCTATCGCTTCTTTCGCGAGTTCAGTCGCTGTCGGCCCGGGCGACAGCACGTTTACCCGGATGCCGGTGCCTTTGAGGTCCTCCGCCCAGGTCTTCGCCAGGTTGCGCACGGCCGCCTTGCTCGCAGCGTAAAGTGTAAATGCTGGGGAGCCCGTGGTGCCAGCGCTCGATCCAGTCAGAATGATCGAACCACCCTGGCCCATCAACGGCAGCGCCTTCTGCACCGTAAAGATTGAACCTTTCACATTGGTATCGAGGATTTCGTCACAGTGTTCGACGGTGATCTCGCCGAGCGGAACCTGGCTTCCCGCCCCGGCATTGGCGAAGACGATGTCGAGGGTTCCGCGCTCGGCCTTTACCGCCGCGTAGAGTCGGTCGAGGTCTGCCAAATCGGAGATCGAGCCCTTCACCGCCCGGGCATTAGAACCGAGGTCGGCCAGAGCCGCGTCGAGCGCGGCCTGTCGGCGGCCGAAGATGAAGACGAAGGCACCCTCCTCGATGAAGCGCTTTGCCGCTGCGAGGCCAATGCCGGTAGCGCCGCCGGTGACCACAGCGGTCTTTCCGTTCAGTCTGGTAATGTTGGCCATCTTTTGTTGGAGTTGTACGTAAGCTAATAAAATGTTTAGATGAGGACGAGTATGTACTTCAAAACATTGCGGAGATCAATGGCTTTAATAGCTATCAAGTGTTACAAGAATTGGTTGTGGACAAATCTTCCTCTACTTCGCTGTTCGTTAAAGCCGAGAAACCCAGAATTGGTCTATCTACCAGTCCGCTGATCTCGTTGATTATAAATATCACGTGCAGGATCGTCCCACCCCAACAAATCTTCCTCTGAGCTCGCTGTTAGATAAAGCCGAGAAAGCATAACTGTTCTATCTACGAGGCCGCTGCTCCTGTTGATTATGAATGTCACGGGCAGACTTGTCGCCGCCCCGAATCATTTGACTAATGCCGCCTTATTATCACGGGCAGATTGTCGCCACCCCGAATCGATTGACTAATGCCGCATTTAGATGTCTCTCTTGATCTTAGCAGCTATAGTGAACATCACTATATCTATCTTCTAGACGAAGCAGCCGAATGCTCAAACCTCTCCGCACGCTCAGAATCATCAATCATGCCCGGAACATCCCCAGTCATCCTCATCCTCGGAGCAGGACCAAATATCGGCCAGGCAGTCGCTCGCACCTTTGCGTTGAAAGGCTACAAGGTTGCCCTCGCCTCACGATCACTGGATGAGGCGAACAGCACAGACAACCAACTAAGCATCAAGAGTGACTTCACCAACTCCGACGATGTTGTCAACGCGTTCAACAAGGTCACTGAAGTGTTTGGTATTCCAAGTGTAGTCGTTTATAATGGTAAGTCCTAACCTAAGGATGCTTTTGAATAACTACTGAAAATTCGCAGTGAGCGCCTCGACGCTCACCCCAGCTAAGGACCCGTTCGCCCTTCCGCTGGCTGCATTCAATCGAGATGTAACAATCAATATCACTAGTGCTTTTGTCGCCGCGCAACAAGCTGCCTCTGGTTTTGCACAGCTGCCTGCTTCTGCTTCAAGGACATTCATCTACACTGGAAATATCCTGAATGTTGCTATCCTCCCGTCTTTCCTCGACCAAGGCGTTGGAAAGTCTGCCGGTGCACACATGATTTGGGCTGCTTCAGCTGCTTATGAAGACCGTGGATTCAAGTAAGCTGCTTGCTACCCTAATTCTCTCGTGATGAGACTTTAACTATAACAGGTTTTATTATGGTGACGAACGGAAGGCGGACGGGACGGCTATTTATAGGGTCAACGGAGACGCCCATGCGGAACTTTATTGGAAACTTGCAGAGGAAAAGACTCATGGTCCGTGGATGCAGACATTCGTCAAAGGCTTGGGATACAAGAAGTTTGACAGTCATTATGCGTCTTCTAGCTAAGGCTTTGCTCAAGCATCGAGCGTCTCGCGTCTATGTTGCAGGTTCAAGCAGGACATCTTGACAAGTAAGGCAGCTTTGCCCAGATACTAGAACACGAGTGGGTCGCTGTGAGTGCCATATTGCTAGTCAAAATTTAAGCTTGTTTCTATGAAGCATCACCATCTACTTTTGAAAGACGGGTCTAGCTCTTAAATAAAGGGCTTGTTCTTGGGTGCGGCTAAGTTTGCCATGCCCCGCTCCTCAATGACGCACACCGCGCACGGTCCTCTGCGAGCTCCACTTGTTGTTCAACATCGTTCAGTTTCACCAGACCACACGTCGGGATTGTCGCCTCTTCGTTGATAGATTCGTTCTCCGTAGCACCTTAACCGATGATGAACGATACTGGGGATAATCACACCTCGCTTCCAACAAGAGTGAGCAAGGCCTGCGACAGATGCCGCAGGAATAAGAGCCGAATTAGTTCTTCGCGTCATATCAGACCCAACCACCCGCCTTAATACTTCCAGTGCGACTCATGCAGGCCCTGCCAATTATGCCGACGTGCAAATGTGGAGTGCTATTCTAGTGGTGGCGAAGCCGTCCGCCATGCTCGCAAGTAAGGCATCCTTCGATTCTGCCTGTTGGGTGCGCCGCCGAACATGGACAGAAGACGACGAACGGAAAAACCAAAATCTGGTCACCCAGGTCCCGCGGAGTCAACCTCTTATGAGGATGATGCGACCAATTCGATCCTTCCGCAGGGGGCATTGGAAGCCGCCTCCGACGAGGGCAACCCTGTGGAGGAGACGGAAGCAGTCCCTAATCTGAGAGCCGGCGACATTCATTGGGCGAAGCTGGGGCCGACTCGACCATAGGTATCGTTCACAAGGTCATTATTGCACCATCTCGTTCTACAGACGTCCGGTTAACACACAAATCAGATCTACCAACTTGGTGATAATCCCATCCTCCGAAGAACAACATCCGCCATACCTGGGGGCGATCTAAACCCTAACCCTAAACGCCAGCTCCGTTCTAGCCCAAGCCATGATCGCCTACAGTAACATACGCTCTAATTTAAGCTACAATACGTTCGAAGTAGCCATCACAAGGCCAAACTTAAACGAAATTCGTGCGAGCCTCTTCCTCGTGAAAGGAGGGAACAGACACTATAAACGCTCGTTTCTCAAGGCCGGTGCTAGCATAGCAAGTGCCGGGAAACAGGCTAGTGCTTCGGAAGCGCTAGAGACATTGTATTTTGAACTTCAAAATCAGGCTTTGTTTTTGGACTAGGTTAAGGATGGAGTGAGTTTCTTGCGAAGTAATATGGATTATTGATGCATTTGAGTCTACCGACAGGCTCCCGCTAGCTTCTAATCACTTCCTCAGTCTCCGTGTTCTCTTCATCTTCCCATATCTTCATGTCTGCTTTCAACCGCCTTGCAATCGGATGCTCGCTACCGTGAATCTTCCCGAAACCCTCCAGTGCTTCGTGAGCCACTCGATCACGATCTTCAAACTTTCCAAGCGCGTGATATACTGTAGCCAGATCAATCAGTCCATCCAGCCTGTCCGGGTGGTGCCTGCCTAGTCCTTGAAGCATTCTCATTTGGCGGTGTGTGACATCAACCATGAACGGCTCTACTTTACCCCATTTCTTTTGCTTCATCCATATCTTTCCAAGAAGATACCGACCCCACAGGCAGGCATGGTGGTCGCGGCCTAAATCGCGCTCGGCAATCTCTAGAGCCCGCTGGAGGAGACCCTCAGCGCCTTCAAGGTCACCTAGCCCGCTTTTTACACAAGAGAGATTCACCATAGAGAGTAGTGTCAATCCATGCTCTTTGCCTAGTTTCTCTTTCCGAACCGCCACCACTTCATCCATCATATCTTTTGCCTCTTTGAGGTGATTCAGATTGCCACTCTTCACAGCAGTCGCGCAGAGGTTCTCGCATGCTTCTAAGGTGCGGAGGTGATGACGCCCGCGGACTGCTCTCATCCCATTCACCGCCTGTAGGTGAAGTTCCCGAGCTCGCGAAAGAGATTTTTCGGTGTAGAAAATGGCTAATGTTCGCCCAGATAATCGACCGCATTGAGAGTATCCTGGTGTAAGGACCCAAAGAGTTCGGTCAGACCGATAACAGCCTTCTCCAGCAACTCCTTCGACTCAGAGTGGCGGCCTTGTTGATAACGTATCTCGCCAAGTGCACACTTTGTAGTCAAAGTCTCATGGTTTTGATCGCCCAAGTGGGCATTACAAGCATTATGAACCTCTTTCGTCAGCTCGGCGGCATAATCCACCTCTGCAAGCATTTGCACGGTGTGTGAGAGCGCCAGTGTGATTCGTCGTGTACTAGCATGCTCTAAGCCCAAAAATTGCAATGTTACGTCCCGGACCGCTGTCTGTAATCTCTTTGCTTCCTCCCACCTCCCGTTGTGGGCATGGACGATGCTAAATTTGGCGTATATGAGTGCTTTCTCTTTATTAAATCCGCCCTCAAACAGCGGCCAGGGTTTCATACGAGCCATTCGCCTGTCGCGCATGCGTTGCTCGATTGAGTGTCGGCATTTAGAAACAAATTCGACGTGAGGAAGAAGGTATTTTAGAACCAGTTCTTCCTCTGTAGTGTTTCCCAAAGGTGGTAGCAAGATGCAGCTCGAAAGTAGGACTGCTGCCGCTTCGGACCATACACATTGCTCAATGATACTCATTTCAGGCCTCTCGCGCGCCCACTTATGCACCAAGGGATGAATGGAGTACGCTTCGGTCTTGTCGTTATAGATGACCAGCGAGAATTGAGTAAGTTGTCGCAAGGCACGGCGGAGACGATCTGGGTCGAACTCTGCTGTTTTCCGGCCATCTCGAATGACCTACACACGATTAGAAAATGGATCTACTCCTCCAAGACTGAAAAACTAAATATTGACATACATTGGGCAGAACCGGTGGACTGTGATTCTTGAAGATGTAAGCGAGGAGGGCGAGCTTGGTGTCTGACCACCACATGGACCATCCGGACGATTGGCCCGCGAGTCTTGCCTGCAGTTGGTTATTCTTATCCACTTCCGCTTGTGTTCTTTCTATCTCGGAGTTCACGATCGCTCGTCTTAAAATGTCAAAGCGAATATTCTGGTTGTGCAAGAACGCGAAAGTGTTCAGCAGTTGCAGTGCGTCTCGGCAAGGCTCGATATCTCTTCCTGCGAGGGCTATCCGGTTCAGTTCAAAAGTTGCGAACACTTTCAAATCGTCGAAACCGTCTTTCACCCTCACTGGCAACCTGGTCTGTCTCTTCTTCTTCCATTGACGCTCCCAATACTCTAGATATTCGTGAAGCTTGCAGTAGCCTTGCCGAATCGTTTTCCCAGCCTGTGTAATGGCTATTGCCAGATACCCAAGAGCGTTTGCAATGCACGTAGCGAGGTGTGAAATGACAGAATCCCAAGGTCTTTCGAGACCCGCAGCTTTGAGAAGTAGAGAGCTTGCTTCCTCATTTGCCAGTCCCTGGAACTCGAAGAAACTATCGCCGAGCTCAGGAACCGTCCCGTAAATCTTGCTATGAGGATCTCGAGTCGTAATGAGTATGTGGCCTCTACCTCCTTTTGGGAAGTATTCGTGAAGCTCCAGTTGTGGGTCATCAGCGTTGTCAATGATCAGTAGCCAAGGCTCGTGTAGCTCTCGGTTTGCTAGCCAGTCAAGGGCACCTTTCGAATTTTCTGCGACCCCGCCAATAGTAGAAACGTTCTGCGCAAAGGTTTGTTCGAGCCGCTGCGGGCTGCTGCCGTCGACCCAAAAGACACCCCAGAACCTTCTCGTATTGCATCAGCACTTCGTCGACCAAGAAGTTGAGATCATAGACCTACTTTTCTCTGTTGTCCTCAGCAAACTTACAGCAGAATTGCGTCTTGCCTGCCCCTCCAACCCCGTAGATCACGAAACGTTTTTGCCTTTCTTCTCCCTTTCCCAATGACTCCTCGTGCCCTCGTGAGGTTGGAGGGAGAAGCCATTCTTGTAGACTCTTCGCCTGCGCTTCGCGACCGGTGTAGAATGGATCGACAGGCTTGGGCGTTTCGAAGTGTTTGTTCGTGATTGTAATACTCTTTGCGATGTTTTGTCCAATGCTATTGATGGAAGTGGTAATTTGATTGAGGACAGCGAGAGATACCGCGTTGAAGTCTAGATAGGTGGAGGATATGCTTCCCTCGTAAGGTGGCAGTGGTGCTTCTTGCATCTGCTCCAATCTGTTTGCTAGACCTTTTAACATTGTGCTCAAGCCGTCGAGTTTTGATTCCTGGTTCTCATGATGCTCGCGTGCGGAGTACCTATCATCGCCTCAGCTATATCTGCAAAATCGAGCCGAGAGTACAGCTCACATTGAAATGCACTCAAGCCAGATCTTCAGCGCCCCATGGCAAGTGCTGATTTGATTGCGAAAGCCAATAATGGTCCGTTCTTGATTGCGCTTCCGATGTTGTTTAATGAGGCCATCCCGTTTCCCCGCGACAAGGCGGTGATCGCCATAAATTTGCCTCACAGATTGATCTAATTTCTGGACCAGCCTCTGGCCATTCTTAAGCGTCTTCTCTGTATTAAACCAGAGTACTTTCTCCTCTTGGCTAGTTGCGTCATTCTTTGCGTGCCTTGTATATTCACGCTCTAGTTGGCCATGTATTGCCATCAAAGCCTCGACCTCGCTGATCAAGCCTCCGATTTCTTCCTCGATTGACTCTGCAGCCGCCTTCACATCTTTCAGGTATTTGATCAGTCGAAATGAGACATCAGCGATTCCGACTCCAGCGGCGAATATTGAGATTGGGTCGGCCATGTTTATATGCTGGTAGAATGTTCCGGCTTTTGAAGAAGATGGCAGCGACTACTCGTGAGACCTGTGAAGGTTTAAGTCAGAACTTCGATATATGGCGTGCATCGCATGCTCCTTAGAAGATAATGAAGGATAATAGCCTCTACAGCCGGCACATCCAGTACGGCACAGATGTGTCTAAAAGCTCAGAAAGTCTAGTTTCCCTCTGCAGTGCTGATGACCAACAGCACTTCGGGGGCGCAAGGCAGCTAGTGAGGGGTAACGCAAGCGAAAACGCCTCAGTGGTAAGCCAGAGAGCTACGCAATCGATAACCAATCCAGGTTGCTGGATTATACGGTTGAGAAGGCTGTAGTCCAACGTGGCGCAAGCCTAGTTTGAAATCTCACCTATCAGAAATAAATATCGGATAATCATTGAGGGGGAATTGCATGGTGCAGCTACCAAGGCGCCAAGATTCTGCAAACGGACGCGAATGTCTAAGACGGCGTGCGCCCAAGTGTCATACTGCTCTCCATTGGTTACAAACATACGGTGGAAACCCGTCACTGCATATCGGCCCCCCCTACAAGAAGAAAAACCGGGCATTGCCGTAATCAGCCGAATAAGCATGTTGACGGCGATCATTCCAAGATTGCTTCTAGGAGGGAACATGTGACCGAAACACCTTCCCGGCTGAATTGTATTCATAATGCGACCACCAGCGAGAGTGCAGAGCCGCATCATACGACACGCATCTTCTCCAAAATACCACGCACGCGTTCTACTACCACAAGCGTCTTCGCCTACTATGACTGATATGCATAACTTGATAGCACTTGACCTGATAGACTCCAGCGCGCTGCTTGTGGTTTTGGCCATTGCTAGCCTGGCCAGCTACCGAGTCTGGAGGAATCAGGCTCGCAGAAGAGTAGGCTGAAAATTCTCCACACCATGTTCAGTTACAGTCGTTAACAAACCGAAGTTGGATGACCAATATGCAGCGCAGATGGGATGCAAGCCGCTGCAAAGATGGGCAGCAAAGTGGCCGGAAGGATTGGATTTGCTTTGGAAAGCCACTCAACATGCGCGGGATCGCACTATCATGCAATTCTTCCTTGAAATAACAGAGCTGAGTGGCGCAACACACGAACAGCAACTACGTAAGAATCTTTTTTGTTCGACGAGTTAGTCGACTAATACTAAGGGTTCAATGTTTACAGTTGGAGGACGTCACATTGGCACCGTAGATCCACGCAATATTGAGGAAATTCTGTCAAAACAGTTCGAGAGTATGATCAATCTCCGAGACATGATTAAAATGTCGCTAATCTCCGGCCAGACTTTGGCCTTGGACTCCGTCCTGTACACTTTGCGCCACTCATGGGAAGCGGGATTTTTACGCAGGATGGCGCGGCCTGGAAGCGTTCCCGCGCGCTTCTTCGCCCCCAGTTTGCCTCTAACCGCTACCAAAACTTCTCGGAGGTCAAAGCCTGCGTTGAAAGCTTGATTCGCGGCATCCCCAAGGATGGCGTTGTTGATCTACAGCCACTCTTCTTTCGGTTGACCTTTGATACAACTACGTTTCTATTGTTTGGAGAAACGACCAGCTCGCTGCAAAACAGCGAAGTTGCGGGTCAAGAATCAGAATTTGCGAAAGCGTTCAACGCCAGCCAAGAATACCTCTCCCATCGAGGTCGGCTCGGGCCATTCTACTGGCTCACGAACACACCAAGCTTTCGCCGATATTGCCAAATCTCTCATCGATTTGTTGATCAAGAAGTGCAGAAGGCCCTCGATGCTGCTTTTTCATCTAGTCCAAAGCCTTCTAGGGTAGATAACGAAAACTTGACCGATGTCCCAAAAAGGAACCGATACGTATTTATCGACGCCCTTCTCGAGCAGACGCAGAATAAGATGGAGCTTCGTGACCAATGCCTTAATATCTTGCTAGCAGGTCGAGACACGACCGCATGCTGTCTCACTTGGACACTGCGACTTCTAGCCCGGCATCCTCTGGTCCTTGACAAATTGCGCTCAGAAGTCGAATTGATTACCGGGCTCGGGGAAGACGCGCCTCAGCCTACACGCGAGCACCTGAAGAAGATGCAATATTTGGACCTCGTCCTTAAAGAGGTCCTTCGATTATACCCATCTGTTCCCGTCAACTCTCGTGCAGCACTCAAAACTACCGTACTCCCAGTCGGTGGCGGTCCGGACGGTCAGTCACCGGTTCTCGTGCGTGAGGGAACGGCAGTGGGGTACTCTGTGTATGCTATGCATCGGCGAAAGGAGATTTACGGTAAAGATGCGCTCGAGTTCCGACCAGAGCGTTGGGAGGATGGCCAGCTGCTGCGGGAAGTCGGGTACGGTTACCTTCCATTCAACGGAGGGCCTCGTTTATGTCTTGGACAAGACTTCGCTCTCCTCGAAGCGGGCTATACGGTCGCACGACTGGTTCAACTATTTCCATTCATTACTGTACCAGATGGCGAGCCGCAAGTTGAGGTTGGAAAGGAGAAGCAAACGCTGACTTTGGTGGTGACTCCCAGTGATGGATGTTGGGTGAAATTGCGTTGAGGTGGAATTATGATGGAGACCTTCTACTGTAGCTCCCCGTAAGGTTAAAAGCAATTACGCGTTCACGGTGCGCTTATTCCTCAACCGCGTATCTCGTATGGAAATGTATAGTGGTTTAAAAGATATAGTTATTACAGCCGCCTCTTTAATCTCACTTGAACTCGGCTGCTGGGTGCAGTCCATCGGGCACTTCCAAAGCCGTCGTGTACGCCGATTTCGATTGATCTTTGCCCCAGATATCCCTAACGACTGGCGCGACAGTTCTATCGGCGTACTCTAAACCCGCGTTGGGAACTGGCCAGGGAACAGACGAGTTCTTCTTATTGAACTTGCCGGCGTAGCTAACATTGAAGTACATCTGGCTCAGCGGAACTTTGCCAGCCCATGAGCGTACCTTGTCGCCGGTCTTCTCCGCAACAAACTTGAAGACGTTTGCACCGACATCCCACCTCCCAAGCGTATTCAGACCCCAGTTCGCTTGAACGGTACTGATCTCACTGTAGTGATTGTAAAAGGTGTTGTCAGTCGTCCCGACCAGCTCTGCCGGAATGGCGTCGCCAAGCAGAATCCCCACAACGCGGTTTTGCTTGGTGTACGTATGGTTTTCGTCGAAGGTGACTAGCACGAGAGTGCTCCTCATGAACTTTTTGTTGTTCAATAGGGGTTCGAGGAACTTTCGTGTCCATGTGCCTGCCACAGTGACCGTAGAGTCGTGGCCTAAGTCGTATCAGTCTAATCATCGATACTCGAGCATTCGCAGTGAGCACTAACCGTCGCTCGTCATGTTAGGTGTGATGAACATCCATTGCGGTAGCGCATCAGCATCAAGGTCTGAATAAAACAGTGTCAAATTCTTCATCTTCGCAAGGCGATTGCTTTTGTCGGTCACTGAATCGTAGAGCACCGCTGGGTTATGTTTTCGAACGTACGCGTTCGCGCCGGTTTTCTGGTTGCGATACTCCTTCCCTTCGAAGCCCGTGTATGGCATGTCCTCCTGATATTCTCCCCAGCTGACTCCCTTCTCTTCAAGCAGATCTACAATTGTCGAGACGTTCTTAGGGATCGCGATCATGTCATCGTGGTTAATGCCGTAGTAGTCACCAGATATCGCCGCGGCGTAGTTGGGCATCGACGGATGTGTGACGGCGAAGTGGTTCGACAGCGATATGCCTTTATTGGCCAGCCATTTCAGGTTCGGATCGCCCGCAGCGAGGTCATAATCGGTGTTCTCCAGCCAGATGATTGCGAGGCGGTCAAATGCCTTTCCTTCCACCCATGCTGCTGCGCAACTACATGCGAGCAGCGAAAATGAGGCTATGCGTGCGACGAGCATGGCACAAGTATCTTGAGGCTACACTGCGAGAAGGGCAGTGTCCGGGTACCGAAGTACTTGTAATCTGGGTCGTTGAGAAGAGGAAGAAAAGAACGTTGAAGCTGCGAGGAGAAGATCTCGAGCAAACATCTCAGCGACTGAGGTTTTGTGAGGTAACAAAGACGGGACCACCCCACTTCCGATCAACACCTTCCGCATCCCACCCACGTACAACGGCGCTTCCCTTGCGGGTATCGCCACGAGACGCATGCCTCAGGCCTATTAGATTAATTGCATACAGCACACGGAGAAGAAGCGTTGTAGTGGTGCTTGTTATCAGGCTTCTTTTGGGAAGGTGGCAGGCATCGCTTGATGCATGCAGGGGGCGTGCCGGCTAATCCAATATTGATTGGTCGGGCGTAGCCGGCACCACCTCCCCTTCAGCGAATCGCCAGGGTCTAATGCATATTGCGCGCACGTGTGCGGATTGAACTACTCTATCGTGGCAATTTTGTTGCAGAGAACTTCCATTCCATTGATGAGTCCGTCAACATGGATCGCGCCAGAGGGTTTCGGTTGAGTGACAGAAGAGAAGGCACTCTCGCAGGGGAAGAGCGTCTGGGGCTTCTGCACGAAGATGGAGATGAAGATGGAACCGAAAGCTCGGACGAAGAATTCGATTGGGCTCGGCAGGACATATCAGCGCATCTTCCGAGGACAGCAAGTTGGTCGAGGACTCTGCTGATCACGCTCCTCGTGGCTTTGACATTTGGCTTTATCATCCATTCAATCTTCGTACCCCACCGAGATCAAACCACGTCAAGAGCTTTAGCCACGCTTCGTCCTGAGACGGACTACATACTGGATCCCAAATGGAACTTCGACGCCGCGACCATCACCAGAGAATACCATTGGACCATTGCAGAGTACGACCTCAACCCCGATGGCGTATACCGGCCCATGACGCTCATCAACGCCATGTTCCCCGGACCGCTGATCGAATGCAATGAAGGCGACGAAATTGTGGTGCACATCAACAACCAAGGCACTAACGCAACATCTATTCACTGGCATGGCCTCTACCAAAACGGCACCAACTGGATGGACGGCACTGTTGGCATTACGCAGTGTCCAATTGCCCCAGGCCACTCCTTTACATACCGTTTCAACGTAACCGGACAGACTGGGACGTACTGGTACCATAGTCATATGGCTATGCAATCCTCGGATGGTCTAGTCGGCCCAATCGTCATACATGCCAAAGGCGAAGAGGCAGAGCACCTTCAGAAAGTGGCTTATGGGGAAGACCGCGTCGTGCTGGTATCGGATCACTATTACGACATTTCGTCTACTCTTCTCATGCAGTACCTCTCTCCCGGAAACGAGAATGATGAACCGGTTCCTCAGGCCGCTCTGATCAACGGTCGAGGATCAAGGAACTGTGAAGATCTGCCCAGCCGAAACTGCTCATCCGTGGGCGTATTGGATGCTCTATTTGATTTGTCAATGGAGCATAACACGCGCTTGCGCATCATCAACGTCGGCGCGTTCGCAGAATTCCAAATGCAGATCGACGAACACGAGTTCCAGCTCACCGAAGTCGATGGCGTCGACGTTCATCCACAGTCAATCCACCGCCTCAACATCAGTCCCGCGCAGCGTTACAGTATCATCGTTACTCCACCAAATCCGAACAACGGACTATATTGGATGCGAGCGCGCATGGTCACGCACTGCTTCGCGTATGAAGAGCCGGAGCTGAAAGAGGAAGCGCGTGGAGTGATTAAGTATTGGGCTCATGGAGAGAATATCGAGCCTGAAAGCAAAGACTGGCCGGAAGTTATTGAGCTTGAATGTAGGGATCTCAACACAAGTGCGCTCAACCCGGTGAAGGTGATGAGGGCGCCAGATAAGGCCGATGATCAAATTTACCTTCGCTCGAGTTTTCAGATTCGCGACTGGCGTCTTAGTCGCGGATATTTGAACGATAGTTCTTATCGTGCGAATATCTCGAATCCAACGCTAAACAACGTTGTATCTGGATACTCACAGAAGCAAGAGCACTACGCTTCATTGCTCGAACAACCGTTTGGTGTAAATGCAGACATTTTCGACCCCGAAAAGACACTAGTGTATCAGACGACAGGTATTCGTACAATCGAGATCTTGATCCAAAATCTCGACGACGGAAACCATCCTTTCCACCTACATGGCCACACGTTCTTTGTCCTTGCATCCGGGCACGGTTACCCGCCATCAGACCTCTACCAGCAACTGAATTTGACAAACCCACTCCGCCGCGACGTAGTAGGCGTCGAGGCATTTGGCTGGACACTGATTCAATTCGTGGCGGACAACCCAGGTGTGTGGGCGTTTCATTGCCATATTGGCTGGCATAATGAAGCGGGCCTACTCATGCAGTTCTTGACGCGCGCGGACGAGATTGCAAAGTGGACACTACCTAAGGAGGTCGAGGGGCTATGTGAGGTTGAGGGAATCGAGCGAGGCGCCGGCCCGGCAGACGAGATCTGGTTTGGCTCGTGGGATTGATGCGAAATACAGGCATTTTTTTACTGGACTAACCAATATTCCCAACCACTGCACTCTTTCAAAGAATAGATTCGGCCGTTCAGGGATCACTCGCTAAATGTGAGGATCACTAGGTTCATCTAAGCCACTGCACGGTGGCTTTCTCACTCGAGTACCGAACAATATCTCAGACCAGGTCGAGACGCTCGCCAAACTGCAGGGCATTGCGAACGCACCATATGGCTACACACGCTTGCATCACGTCACTGTGTGGATCAACTGACGACGGATCAATCATTTCCTGCGTCTCACCCAGATCGAAACGTGTGAGTCTTAGTGTACGATTTCCACATCACCAGGTGAAGATCGAGTTGCTGCCGACTGTCATTCAGGTTTTTCGCTTGATGGCAGAACGATGAATCACAACAAGTTGGGTACAGAATTGCGCTCTGTGCAATATCTCTTTTGAGGAATGAATCTAAGGCTCGTGGCGATGATATAGCGGCAGCACAATAAATGTAGTTGTCAGTCAACGCGAAAGCGGCAGAAACATCAACATTTGACCACGAACGTTAAAAGTATCTCAAACACTCCGCACATCCACCCAACCAGCCCTTCACAGCCCTCCTAAACCCATCCTCATGCAAATTCAAAGTCCTCCCTATTATATAGCTGCACCCTCTCCCACAAACTCTCTCCTATGATGCTCGCCTTCACATTCTCCGTAGTGAAGGAATCCTCCGTACTCATCACCCTCTCTGGATGAAGTCCATTTAACAACTAACGATCCTCAACAATCACCACCGTATTACTACCACTATTCCTTCAAATATGCCAAAACCTCGTGAAATTACATTCGACAGACATGGTCGCGGGACCATCAATTTCGACAGGGTACCCCGCTGGTACATTCACCTTAGAGTTCAATGGATGAGTAGCGGCTTTCGACCAAAACGGTCTCCTAGCTACCAGGTTGCTACAGCAGTGTACGAGAGTGTGTTGCGGCGTAGTGAAGAAGGGACCGGCGTAGTGAAGAAGGGACATGCGCTCGTCGAAGCTAGCGCTATGCTAGGTTGATATTGTGATAAAAATAGTAGTAGGCAGGATAGGTCTTGGACTGATACTCAGGACTTAGCAGCAAACAGCACGGACATCCTGCGCCAATGTGGCGTTCGAATACAATGTTGTGGCTGAACCTTTTTAAGCATAGTAGCAGGCTAGCGCTGACAGGCTACATATATAGTCTGCCTTAGCCAATAAAACATCTGCGTGCTTCATCCTCGCACAAAAGTCCCAGAGTTCGAGGAACTCTCTTGCCTCCTCACAAATATCTCTCTAGGGTCTATGCAGTGGCTACAGGATCGTTTCAACATGGTTAACCTTCTCACCTTTACATCTCTAACATACTTGACACAAATTGCCTGTCTGGGATGCAATGCGCAAACCAATACTTCTATGCTACTGGACATTGTTCCAAAGCGCGAGGTATTCTACGTTGGCGGGCAGTACACGAACATCACGGCAAGTGTCGATGTCTAGTATTTTTACGCGCTTACCTAATAATGTTGAGCAGGACGATGCAACCAATGCTACGTCAATGGCTATCACAGGGCAAATTTACGTCGAGAAGCTTTCTCCCAACCCAGCCCCAACGAACCCACTACTGCCCATAATCTTTATTGCAGGCGCAGCTCAGACCGGAACGAATTTTCTCGATACTCCAGACGGACGGCCAGGATGGGCATCGTATTTTCTCTCCAAAGGTCACACGGTTTACCTTTCAGACCAGCCTGCACGCGGCCGCTCCTTCTGGTATCCCGGACAGGGAAGTGTCGGGTACATTGGTCCCCCCAATTCTGTCTCTGATATCTTCACCGACGTAGCAAACAACGGCGACCAATGGCCGCAGGCAAAGCTCCACACACAATGGCCCGGCACCGGCCGCATTGGCGACCCAACTTTCGACTCTTTCTACAGAAGTCAGATGCAATTTCAAACCGACCGCTTCATTAGTGAAGAACAAAACGCGCAGGCATATTCAGCTCTAGTGGACCTCGTAGGCGACTGCTATATCATCAGTCACTCGCAAGCGGGTGCATACGGTATCTTCAGCCAGAATCTTCTCCCTCGCTGAAGTGGTTAACGATGAATAGGTTGGAGAGTCGGAGACATGCGCTCCGACCTTGTCAAGGGTATTGTCCAGCTCGAGCCGTCCGGTCCGCCGTTCACGCTCCGCCCCCCGTTCGGAAATGATCCGGCTTTCGCCTTCGGTCTCACCGATCTCGGGATTGGATACGACCCCTCTGCAGGCAAACATGCCGAGAAAATCGAGACGATTGTGGAGCCAGCAATCGACGACGATCACAACGAGTGCATCATGCAGAAGTCCCCAGCGAAGCAGTTGACAAACCTGGGCAAAATCCCAGAGCTTGTTGTTACTGGCGAAGCATCGTTCCATGCGCCATATGATTACTGCACCGTCAAGTATTTGGAGCAAGTTGGTGTAGATGTAGAGTATGCGGATCTAGGGAAGGAGGGCATTCATGGCAACGGACACATGTTCTTTATGGAGAAGAACAACCTTGAGATTGCAGACCGGGTGTACCAGTGGTTGGAAAAGCACTGAAATAAAGCATAACAAAGAATCAAACACTTCACATGCGGATTTGAAACAAGGTGCAGGGAGAGAACCTAAGTCTCCGCGCCTCTCATCACCGCGGTCCAATCAGCTCGCCCGCGCATCATGCCAACCCGCTTACACTGGCACACACTTACATGGAGCTGCCGCAAGCGTAAGGGATCACCCGCACCGGCGTACGGGATCACCCGCCCCCAGCTGCTAGACTGTCAGATAACAGAAGAAATGCAAGCTGCGTGGGAGGGCGCCAACTAGAGGATCGTATTGTGCGGCGTGTACCGGCGCATGGACGCCTGGCTGTGCCTCTCCGCACATCGTCTGCGCATCCACGACATATAACGCGTGCGTCGCCGCGGCGTGCGAAAGCCCGCCCTCCATACTCACCACCAACTTCTTAGGCTCATTTGGTACGCGTCATCTCCAAAACGCTATTCACGCCACCATGACAAGCTCAAGTGTGGAGCAGCCACCCTCACCAGAGTATCTAGCAGAAACCAATGACCCGTATTTGGACCAGCGGGTTAGCATCGCGTTCATCGTGATTGATACCTTTTTCCTACTGGTTTTCTACGCGAGCCGGTATTTCAATAAGAAGGCCGTGGGATGGCCCATGTTGGTGTGTAATACGTTGTGCTATGTGCTTTGTATGGGGAGTGCGGCGACGGGAATCTGTGAGTCTTTTACCCTCTTTTCTTACATGGACTGTAGGCTTGCGAGGATGATTCGAGATCACGAAGAAGCATTTTCAATGCTTGAGGAGAGAAAGCTAGACATAACATCTCGATGTCTCGTCCAGAAAGAAAAACTTGTTGAGCGGATGATGCATGCTAACGTTCCGTAGTAATGGTTCAGATAGGCGGCGTAGGACACCACGTCGCTGCCGTCCCAGTGACCACCTTTCAGACCTGGCTGCAACTCTCCAAGGTCCTCGAATTTACCTACACGCCCGCTGTCATGTTCGCCAAGCTTGCCGCTTTATTCCTTTACTACCAAGTCTTCGAAATGCCGGTTTACCGCCGAGTCATCATCGGCATCGGCGTGATTCTCGTTCTGCAAGGTGTGGTATCGCTGATCCTGGCGTTTTCGATTTGCCGGCCTTTCAGGTACTTCTGGACTCAGGCAGTTGATATCAATGATGGGACTTGTGGAGACGTGATGCTATTTTACAAGACCTATAGCATTCCGAGTATAGTCACCGATGTGGCGATGCTAGTGCTCCCGTGGCCAATTCTTCTCAAATTACAAATTCCTACATCAGAGAAGATCGGTCTCATACTTACTTTTCTCGCTGCTTCGCTGTAAGTACACGCCTCACCTCTACTACCTCGCCATCTCGCATATATGAAGAAAGGTCATTGATACAATGTAGGGGTATAATCACATGCGCGCTTCGCTTCGCCGTCTTCTTCACCGTCCCCCTCTTCTCAGATCCCACGTGGTACGCCTCAGGGGGTCCTATGATCTACGCCCTCGTCGAACCCTCCATCTACATGATCGCTAGCATACTGCCCACCACGCGGCATCTCTACCGACGATTCTGGAGAGAAGCGCGACGAACTATGCAGCTACGAAGTACGACGAGCGATAGTGGTCCGAGGAACAGCAGTCTTTCCAGGCCGGCGGATAGCAAGCGTATCGGGAGCAGAGAAACAACTAGCCGTGGAATCACACGGCATATGGATATCTGGCAAACAAATACAAACGCGAGTCAGGAGGAATTGACGCTGGGGGAGTGGTATCAGGATCAGCAGGAGTGGCATCACATGCGTGATAATGAGAGAAGATCAGACTCGGAGGCATTTAATACAAAGCCGAAGAATTTCGTCAAGAAACAAATCGAGGTGCAAGATCGGGAAAGACCGATAGAGTGAGGTTCAAGTCTTGTGTTTAGTGTCTGCCACTACATCTGGTCGTCTGTTCATAGGACTTCGTCCTTCCTAAGAAAAAGCGGGCCTAGAATAGCTTCATGACTGTATTGTAGGCGATAGATCAAAGTGCCTACCAAGCTTTCCGACGAGCTCAGATTACGTGTCCTTGAATCTAGTCTAGCCTTCTGGGACATAATTTTCTATTTCAACTATGAGGTTGCTAGGGGATTGCGCAATAGCCCCCTAGGTGACAGAAGTAAACGTATGACTTAACTACCTTGCTATAACCGCAGAGGTTGCAACCCTACTAAAATAATGCGTTCTACGTCTACACGCTGAGCTGTCGTTACATGTCTCTTCTGCTATTTTCTATAGGATGAGGTGGCTCCAAACCTACTCCCGTAGAACTCTTTAGGGCTGGTCGAGACTGCGAGACAGTGCGGACGGATGATTCAGCTATACGGGCCCACAATATGTTACCTTGTAGATTGATTGGGCAAAGATCGAACGAAACGCAGACTTTGGTAAGATTGTTTCTGGTGTAAATCATAACACAACGTTCTGTTGCTAAGGCAAGACTAACTTATGTTATTTCGTCTCCACTCAATGTTACTATGAGGGACGGTACGATACGTGCTGAAACTCATATAGAGGGACGCGTTATGGGCGCTGAGTCTTTCCTACTTCTTTGAGAAGTGAGCAGTTCAACATAGGTACTGTGTAAACACAAAACTACTAGTCAGTTGGCTTATTGATTTCTATTATCACTCGATTCGACTTTGCGTGAGTATGGCCAAACGAGAATTGGCATTATGCTGATTGATCCATCAAGTAACACCAAGACGCAATCACAAATGTCGTGCTACGCAACCGACTTCATCTCGCCATGATACTAGAACTCACTAATCATGACTTGAAACTACAAAGGCTGACGTGCCAACGTCGCGCATGCTGCGTTTAGTGATCGTATCGCGCACTAGTTCCACAACCTGAAAACGCACCGAATAGAAGAATAATCACTTTGCGGCATGAGACCCCACCAATCAGCTCGGAAGACCGAACTGAAAACGTTTAGTGATCGGAATATATATAACTTGGTCAACATCGCCGACCACAGCGTACCTTTTACACTCTAAAGCCAGCTCAGCGTCAATCCAAAACACGAATCCCAAACCCAAAGCAACTCCCCTTCAATGGCCTCTCCCGGCCCAACAAAGGTCTTCATCATCGGCGGCACCGGCGCCCAAGGCATCCCCATCATCCGCAGTCTCGTCCAAGACAATGCATACCACGTCCGCGTCCTCACCCGTGACCCTCTCTCCCCGCGCGCCCAGTCCCTGCAAGCCCTCGGCCCTAACGTCGAGCTCTTGCAAGGTGATTTTACCGACGAAGTAAGCCTGAAGAAAGGGTACAGCGGCTGCGATGCTGCCTTCGTCAACATCGACGGTTTCAATACCGGAGAAAAGGTGGAGATGTACTGGGCAATCCGCGTGTACGAGTTAGCCGTCGCAGACGGCGGCATCAAGTTCTTCGTCTACGGCAATCTGGAGTATATTTCAAAGCAGGCGGGATACAATCCGGAGTTTCGCAGTGGGCATTTCGACGGCAAAGGTAGGATTGGAGAGTGGATCCTCTTTCAGAGTAGGGAGGCGCAGAAGACGGACCCGCAAGCTATGCGTGTGGCTCTATTCACAACCGGTCCGTACATCGAGATGGTGATCGCAAAGTGGACGCTCATGACGCCAAGCATTGAGAAGAATGCGGATGGAGAGGATGCGTTGACCTGGAGGGTGCCGTTGACGAATGAAGGTGCTGTTGCGCATGTGTCGCTGGATGACTGTGGGCACTACGTGCGCTGGCTTTTTGACCATCCCGACCGCGCGGATGGCCTGAATCTGGCGGTCGCTATCGATCATATCTCGTACGCCGATCTCGCTGCCGCGTTCACTAAAGTCACTGGTCGTCCCGCCCAGTTCATCGATGTGGACTTTGACACATATTGGAGCGAAGGGCCGCTGAGTTCGCGGGCGGACCTACCCGCTGGGTACTCGGCCGATATCGACGATCCGGCTACTATGTCTGTTCGGGAGAACTTCACGGGGTTCTGGAATATCTGGAGACACTCTCGGAAGGGTGGTGAGGGGCATATTAAGCGAGACTATAGTTGGTTGGACGCGATCCATCCGGGGCGAGTGAGGTCTGCGGAAGAGTTTTTTAGGAGGGAAGAAGAGAAGGCAAAGAGGGCAGGGAGTTCGCTTTGGGAAAGAGTGCAGCCCGGGAAGCTCGAGCCGATCTTGAAGTTACAGGATGATGGGTTCAAGAGCCCTGTCAAGGTTTGAGTCAGCACAGATGTAGCTGGAAACGAGGGGTGTACTTTGGGCGAGTGACCCGAAGCTGAAATTCTAGCAGTTAGAGAAATGTTCAACTTGAACAGTACAGCGTTCATTGTGGCCGTACGCACAAATCAGCCTTCGCCATAATGTACAACCCCGCTCCCAGGAACACCAGAAGCGGTAAAATGTCCACAGCATGAAGAGAAAACCAGCACTTCGCCTGAACCATGAAATCCGAAAATCTTGTCCGTGGTATATCCCATCCAAACCGTTAACATCGTGATATTTCCACTGCAGACTCGAAACATGCGATATTACAGTGCTGACGTGAGCCTGCATCACCGCGGAGTGCCGTCCAGGCCATCCAATCCACCACCGCGTCCCTGGCCAATGCTCTGTCCTCTTAGTCTCCCATCCAGGCCCCTCTCTATCCCCAAATCAACAGGCGTACCAACACCAAGACCGAAATTATATCCTTCAGCAGCAAACATTCCCCCATCGTCACCCAGCACGGGCGGATCTACGTTGAAGGGCAAAAACCACCCTGCGTTCGACGGGTCAAAGAAGCCATTGCTACCCATGCCAGTTGGATCTAGGCCCCAGAATGCTGCATGTTGTGGGTGTGGATGCGATGAGAGGTCTGGAAAGGGCGAAAGATCCATTTGCTGACCAGGGTGGATCATGGTCGGTGATGTGTTGAGCATAGGTAGGCTGTGGTGCGGATGTTGATGCTGGTATTCGGCGATGTACTGCTGCTGTTGAGCGCTTGCTTGAGCAAAGTAAGCGGGGTCGAAAGCGTCAATTGCATCTTGAGGGTTAATATTGATCTGGCCCATCTGCTGGTGTAGCTGGCCGGGGTGTAATTGTTGTGCTTGATGTTGGGTATGTGCCGCTGCCACCGCCGGGTTCGTTGCAGGTGCATCGGATTTGGAGACGGATTTGGCCTTGTTCTTTCGCGCTTGCTTGCGTTGCTCGGCTCTTGAAGGCGGCGAGAGGGACGCAAAGAATTCTTCCACGCTTTGGAGGTCGCTTTTTTGCCCCAGGACAGCATCGGTACCAGGTTCGTTCACAGTAGGATGGGCTGCATCCTCGTAGTCTGTCTTTGAGACTCCATGCGGGTACCTGTCAAACCAGTCCCCGTACTGGAATATCATGGCTTTGCTCTTCTCCCCCGTCGCAGCCGGACCTCTTAGCTGCGCGTCAGCGTGCTGTCGATAGAGCTCCTTCAGATTCTCCGCAATATAATGGAACATGCCCCAATACTTCTTCATTTTGCTGAGGTATTTAACGTTGTATGCGAGGTATTTTTTCGACTGTGCTTCAAGCTTCGGGTTCTTTGAAAAGACACCGTGGACGTGAACTGTCGATGAGAAGAAGGCGGAGTAGCCAGCAAAAGGAGCTACGACGTTGTGATCCATGGCTTCGTTGATGAGAATTGAGATTTGGTTCGCGGCGTCCAAAGCGGTACGAGCCGACTCGGTGAGGAAGTCGTGCGGAGTGTCTTTTGGTGGGCGACTGCCAGCTTTGGAGGGGAGGGAGAATCGATGCATGAAGAGTACGATTTGCTGATAAAGGATGTGGAGGTATAAAAAGTTGTTTGCTGTCCTGCCAATCGCGTGGCTCTTCAAGTTCTCAGGACTGTAGACGAGCATTTCGGGCAGCGCCTCTTTGAACTCCTTTGCCTCTCGCTTAATATTGTGGAACGTCGACTTTGGTGACCACATTGGCTCCGGTTCGCGCTCTTTGCCGCCCAGGTTGATGTACTTGACGAGCTTGCCCCATATGCAAACAAGTCGGATGGTGTATGCTGTCACGCCCATGTTATCGCGGGGGTCGGATAGTTGTCCGCTGTCGGCCTCGACAGGGTTTGGTGTGTTACCATCGAGGTTCTCAGTAGGCGCGTATATTTCATGAATGTACAAATGCTCCTTGACAGGCAATTGCACCTCAATGTACTGCTCGTGCACAAAGAGTGGCCGGTCGGTCCCGGATGAGTTGAAGCGATCCATGAGGAAGCAAGACCACATGGTCCGCCGCCGAATCTCTCGGTCTGTGTGGCTGAGAGGCTTCTTTTCGGTTTCGGTGGAGCTGGGGTCGAATTCCAATTCCTTGTGCAGTTGTAGCGCATACGCCATTCGTTGCGCCATGCCGCCGAACATCCAACTCCGGCCACCTTGACATGTGCCGAATTCGTGGAGGCCGAGTAGCAAGTAGCAAATGAGGATGGTTATGTTGGGCGCATCGTATCGCTTCAAGGCAATCTCGCGCGCACGTTCAGCCCAATTATCTCCGCGCAAGAAACATGGTTCCGTTCTTAGCTGCGGATGTGTCGAGAACCGGGCAGATATGGCGCATATCGCTAGTATGAGCACGGGTGGTACGTTTCCAGATGCCAACCTCCGCATGAAGCTGGGCTTGTGTAAGAGTGGGTAGCTCTGGCCGTAGACGAAGTCGAAATACACTTCGGCCAGATGCTCCTGGATTTCTTTCGGGGGCAGACTTTCGGCGCCTTCGGTGAGCAGACTGTTGTCGTCGGAGTCTTTTGTTCGCGAGGCCGACCCTCCTAGGTCTGGGTTCTCAGTCCGCGACTTTGCCCACTGGTCCAGATCACTTCCAAAGGCTTCTTCGGCGCCTCTTTTCTTCACCACCGTCGGCGTCTTCGGAGGTCCGCCGGGCAACGCAGGCTTGACAACCGACCTGCCGACGCCCGCGATCGAGGGAAGGCTCTCCTTGGGTATGAGCTTGACGACTCGATCCTCCATCCGCCGCAGCCGCTTGTCGAGCATGGCCATGTAGTCGGTCCGCGGTGCCGCCTTCCGCGTCGTCACCTTGTAGACGCAGGGTATTCGGCTCCGCAGACAGTGCTTGCACGCCGGCTTCTCGCCCGAACATCGGATCTTCTTTCTGCGGCAGGCGATGCAGGCGAGGGGCAGCCGTTTCCGCTCCTTCCCGGCTTTGGTCTTCATCTCGCTCCAGGCTGGAGGATCGAGTCCGTCCTTGTCCCTTTGCATGCCGTCGGAGCCATTCCCGCCCATGCCGTCGTCCAGCTTCATGCTCATGGAACCGTCGGTCATGATGTCCCCCATGGCAAGCATTCCCAGGCCAGCCGCGCTTTCCGGACTGGTATGGTCGCCATCCTGGCGCAAGTTCCCCGCACTTCCAATGCTCATGCGGCGTGGGTGGGCGCTGCCGCCACCGCTCACATTCTCGTCGCTCATATTGCCGATGCTGCCGCGGTGGGCCGAAAAGTCGGTCTTGAGGGTGGGTTGGGGCCCGTCGTAGGCGTTGCCGAAGCTCTGGCTCCGGGCATAGGTCATGGGATAGTCGGAAAAGGACGGCATCATGGTGGTCGGGCTGCTGCCGTGCAGGGAGGCGCGCAGCTCGGGCAGGCCGTACTCGTTCAGGATGAGGGGGTCGTCGTGTTCGAGGTGCGAGTGCTGGGACGTGGCTCGGGTGGTTGCTGTTGCGCCGGAATCGCCCATTGCGTGGATAGATGGTTGTGCTACCGCCGAGATTAGGGCAGCCGTCGCATCGAACTTGGTCTCTCGCGGCGAGAGATTACTTCACTCCTCGCGCGACATGAGCATTTCCGCTGGGTAGGGGCCTGGCGGTTGTGTCGTGTCGGGTCGTGTGTGGTATACGGTCGACGTCCGGAGGTAGATCGGATGTCGAGAACAAGAAGACGCGGAGTCGGAGCTTCCCCACAGCACGACGAGAGGCACAAAGGGCCGAAGAGAGGGTACACTAGCAAAATGCTCCTTGCAAGGCCGGGCTGATAGGTAGCCACGCAATAGTAAGACTAATTACGATGACCCGCAGTGATGTAGACGAGGTTAAGGTGCAACCCCATCCGAGGCTAGCACTGCGAACGTCACGAACAAGGCACTGCAGATGGCTTGCATGGGGCCCTCGTAATATCGCCCACAGGATTCGCGCGTTTTTGCTGAAAAGACGGCGGATTCGCGCCTACATCCAACCACAGGCCGGCCGAGCATCCCTGTCGCCCAATGGCGCTCCCCACATGGGCGGAGAGCGGCGGCGAGACCTCCTCTCTATTACTCAGACACGACAAAGCACAAGGAGCACGCCCGCATCAGCGCCCGAAGACGCTGTGCGCGCGGCTGGAGCCCCCCCTAGGCCCATCCCGCCATGCTTCGGTGCGACCACTGCAGACACTGCGCGTGTCACGAGGCGTCCCGCGGCCGACATGCGATGGGATGGAATATGGATATGCGACGGCGGCGGCGGCGGCGGCGGCGGGGAGCGGCCTCTGCGCGCGTGCTTTGTCTGCGGGGCTCCCGCGTCTGTCCGCCGTCGTCGCGTGGCACGCCGCACATATGAAAAGCTATCAAAACTCCAATATGGCTCTGAGCACAAGAACCGCTTCTGCCACGCATCGACGCGCCGATCGCCTATTTGCTACACGAGCATCTTCTGTTCTGCCTTCCCCCGTGATGCGAGGACGAGGTTTGCGGTGAAGAGCGGCGGCCAGCTGATCGGGGGAAGCCTGGGTGTCAGCTCGAGTCTGGGAGGGAGCATCCTCTATGCGCAGCCTTCCCGACACGCTGGAAATCAATGTTTCGAGATGTGCTCACACACATTGTGGGCTGCCTAGAAGGGCGAGCGCTGCTGATGGCAAGAAGAGGCTTGACTTTGAGCATCACGGGTCCACAGAACATGTCCAAGCTCCTCCACAGTCGCAACCTTCCATCCATCTTCTGTCCCCGTCTAGAACCCTTCCAGACGCTCCAAATCACATGGTCTGGTCCTCAAACCTGCTAAATCCTACTCACAGCCGTCACTCAACTGGCTGATTTAGCCAAAATATGCACCGTCCCACCGCCACACGCAGCGCGTCGTCGCAGCCAACCCCGAGACACGCATAGCAATTCGCCCCAAATTACCACAAGTTGACCCCACCCCGACCACTCCTTTATCAACGCGACCCATCTGCAGCACCGCCCTTCTACCCGCCCCGGGCAGCACACCCCTTCGTCCGTTCTGGCACACCTGGGGTAAGCATGCATGCTGCACAGACGCCCAAGATCCCACTTCGGACCATGCGGTAGACGCACGGGAGCGGCTGGGGTATGCTGGGGTAGATCTTGGTAGTGCTATGCGAGGGGAGATCGTTTGCATGGTCGTTGGTGGACGGGCACTTGCGAGGTGCGAGCTGGTATGGACCTGAACGGTGAGGGCTTGGACCCGCCAAGGTCATGTGAAGACGTCTTTTCAACTGGACATCTCGAGATGAACTCTTACTGAGTACTGTCCTCGTTCATCGCACAATGTGTCCGACCTGCAGAAGCTCACTGCAGCATATAGTAAATGGCGCACATCCTTCCCCTTCCAACATTTTGCCTTCCACAAACTCTCACTTCATCTCAGCACCTTCCCTATCCTTTCCTATAAGGTCCACTGGTATGCAGGGTCGTATAGGTTTCTCCTACGCGGCCATTTTACCCCACAGTCCCAGCTTTATACGCGCCGGTGTCGCTCCGGATCTGCGTACACGTTGCATCAAGCATGCCGCGGAGCCATTCCAGAGTTGAGACCGTGAGCCTTTTCCCGATCACGAGTTCTCCAGATGATGAGATGAAGGATACAAATGTATAGTGAACACAAAACGTTAAGCATTCGTACTGTCTTGCTGCGGCGTCTTGCCACAGCGACAGGTAGTTAAACATGATGAGCCAAAATGTCACCAAATTCTTGACCCTGCAACATACCACATGCCAACAACTTCAGCCAACTACCAACACAATATCGCAATCCATCCAAGTCACTACCAGTCCACAACCCTTCCGCTATCACCAACCCCTCGTAGATCTCCAACGCCATTTACTCTCCCTCACCAACCTTCGCTGCCACACTCCCCTTGTAGTTTTTATAGCTGGTATAAGTACCTCGCGAATTTGTGTAATCATCGTAGTTGCCGTAGGACTTGATATGTCTCTTCGATTTTGACTGCGCTTCAGCTACGCATATATCAGTGTACTCTTCGTCCCAAAGGACCAGAGAGAAAGGAGTGAGGAAGTCAAAGAGCAACATACCATCTGCCTCCTGATCCTTGGCCGCTTTGTTGCCAACCTGCGTGGCTACGTTCCCCTTGAAGTCTCCATAGCTGACGTAGTAGCCAGCACCGTAGCCCGCGTACTCGCCGTATGGCTTGTTGCGCTTCTCTGGGTTCGTGGCTGCATCGGATGTTGCTGCGTCGCGCTTGATGTTCGTGTCTACAGCATCGATATCTAGATATACGTTAACATAAGTGCTCCGCTGGTAGTCAATCTAGCAGGATTGGGGAAAGCGTACCATGGCGCATCTCGGACATTTTCACGTCGGCGTTCGCTATCAGGCCATTCTTGTTGACGAGGATGGGGGCAGCAGCTGCGAGGACGGCAAGGTTGGCCAGGAGGATGGTGGTTGTGAGAAGCATTTTTGAGAGATGCAGCTTCGAAGGAGTATGCAAAGATGGAACGGATGCACACGGAGTCGGGTTATGTATCTACGCCCACGTATCCATCATGCTCTCTCAGGTCAATCCAGTTCAGTAGCACAAATCCTCTGTGCCTTCCGGCATAGTACAAGTCGACTGGCGTTGGACCTCTTCAAGGCAATCATACCCTCTAGAAAGATCGATGTGGTATACGTGCCACCTTGCGACCCCGTCAATCGCGTGCTCACAACACAGTCCCGGCACAGGATGCAACAGCTTGTTACAACCCTGCGAGATACTCTAGCCACGACTGCATCCTGATGTTGTTATCGGATGCTAGTCTTCGCCGGCTAGTCTCGGGCGGATATGTAACATGGACGCAAGATTGTCCCGGTGACACGGAGAAACGAGGTGTCATCTATTGTCGTGCTAGCTCCCGTCGGTTTGTAGCAAACAATGAAAGTACAGGACGTTGAAAACTACAGCGCAGGCGCACAGGGTGCGATCAAGCTGAAACCTGTACGAACCCAAGAGACAGACGACAGAGTCGTACCGAACAAACTTTCCTACCTAGTATTCGAGTGTTGCTATCACTCTCAACAACTTACTCCTTTTACTTGCACCGCTCACCATGTTCGCCCGTCTCTTCCGCAAGAAAATGGTCACCGATGAAGACAGCGAAACCCTTCTTCCCTCTTCTCCATCAGCATCAGCAGCCGTCCCCACCGCACGACCCAGGCAATCCCGACGAAGCAGAGATCACCAGATAGCCATCCGCACATTGCTAATCTGCACCGCCGTATATGTAACAGCCAGCGTCGGCATCGCGCTGAGCATCCAGAACATCCAGAACGAGACATTTGTAGAGAATGCAGACAGCTTCTGCCTTGGACATATCTCCCAATATTGTAAGCGGAATCTGGTATGGGAGGGTGGCTCGATGTAATGGAAGCTGACTGTGCGAAGCACCGCTGGTCAACGAAGTGAAGCCGAATTGGCGCACTGTGCAATTCAATGGGACGTTCCTGCACGAGAATGTATATCGACAAAGTGCAGGACCGGAAGTCGATGCTGCATGGGACGCTTTGGGAATCAATTGTGAGTGTTGTGAGCCTGATAAGTAATCAGTCAGTGACAAACATGTCGAGATCGGAGTGTCGTGGTGCCGCCAGAAGAAGCAGAAAAGACAGGTTTGGGACCAGATCAAGTAAAAGTGGCACAAGTGTATGGCGGTGGATACCCAGCGAACGTCGAAGGACTGCACCATTTGCATTGTTTGGTAAGATGTTCTCATTCCTCGCTTTCGATGCTAACCGCCCCAAGAACCTCCTCCGGAAAGCGTTTAAGTGGAACTACGACTACTACAGCGAGCAAGGGAAAGGCGCGTTCAAGGACGGCGAGGATATCGTGCGAATCCACGTCACTCACTGCTTGGACATCTTGCGCCAGCAACTAATGTGCGTCACCGACGTCGGCGTCCTCGGGCAAGTATGGTGGCAGCCGGAGGGCGAGTTGGGCGCGGTGCCTTTCGTCGACTTCAATACCAAGCACCGGTGTCGCGACTTTGAGGCGATCAGGAAGTGGGCGGAGGTGCATCAGTTGCCACCGGAGGAGTTGGTGGACATGAGCACTTTTTATCAGATGCCGAGGCCAGGCGATACCGTCTATGGCGCAATTCCGTGAGGAGAAGTTGCTTCGAAGATATTAGACTAGTTATGACGACGAAACAAGTGAAGCCACCTGCCACGTTGCCCGTCATTCCAACTCATAGTCGTGGCCGTTGTTGCAGTCATCGTTGCGGTCGCGTCGTGCCCTGCGCGACTGGCCCGACAAAGTCTTTCTTCCGTCTGGACTTTTCAGTTCTGCCGCGGCTTGACCACTCCGTCCTGGACAATGTAGTAGACTACTGTGCTGTCGGTATCGACCGTCGCGAGCACTATCCTCTTGGTCTTCCGCCACGGGTTGGCCGGTCGATCCTGCTCTTTCCCATCCTCGGTCCCAGGCTCCGGCGGGACCATGGTGGTGGTATCAAAGATGGCAGCGAGCCGTCGCAGCGTCCACTTCTCGCTCAGCCGCGTCGGCAGGATCCATTCGCGCTCCGGCTCCGCCTTCACCTCGAGCCCGCCTGCCTCACCCTCGGTGCGGGCCTTTCTCGCGCGGTCGGCGTCCTTGAGCAGTTCGATCTGCTCGTCGGGGTGTGTATAGAGGCGGTACGGCGGGAGGCCCGAGAGCAGCGGGCGCGGGAGCAGCTCATTGGTGATGGGCGAGGTCGAGTGCTCGACGAGGTCGGACCAGTAGTGCTGATGCTCGAGGTTGTGCTGGATCTGGCGGGCGAGCGAGTGCAGACTGGGCAGGTGCGACTGCGGGGATCGTAGCTGCTCGTCCTGGATAAGAGCCTGGAGCGGGGAGGGCTGCACAGCCGGTTTCACGTGCTCGAGCCGCGTCATGGTCAGTAGAGGCGGTGCGAGGTTATTGGGCGTGAGGGGGCTCGCAGCGCGGGTTGCTGCTGGAGGGGGAAGGAGCGTAGATCGATGGCTCGCTAACCAAGCCCCTCCCGCAGCCAGTCGCAGAAGAGGAAGAGGGCACCGCGGGCTACGTAAGAGCAAACGAGCCTCCATGGCACAGAGTAGATCTTCTCAGCGTCTCCAGCCCCTTACTCTACACATCAAGTCCACTGCATCAGCTGCATCAACTGCATCAACCGCATCTGCTCAACACCACCGTCTGAACAATCTTCACCCTCAGCATCCCACGGCCAATCACCAGTCATGCAGCTCCGCAATTTGACTGGCGCCTTCCTGCTTGCGGCTAGCGCCACAGCCCAGGTCATGACCATCCAAACGTCCACGCCGACGGATGTGGGTACGTCTTCTCAGCCATGCTTTGAGGTGTGCGTGGTCGAGCCATGCTCAGCCTGTGCGCATTCATCCAGTCGCTCCTGATGCCGACGTGGCTAACATACTCAGGCACGACCACCACCGAAGCCCAAATGTCGATTCCCCAGGGCGAAACACCCATCACCACATTACTGACCAACCCTCTGACGGACCCGACTACTCTTGCCCCCACCATCCAGACCAGCACCCCCGAGATGTCCATTCCCGGTGGAGAGACGCCTACGGTGGCACCCAGTACCATCACTACTCCACTGCCCTCTCCATCCAATAACGGCACCACAACGCCTACAGGCCCGGTCAACTCCACCACTCTGAGCACGTCGGCCGGACCTTCGCAACAACCGACGTCGGGCGCAGTGCCCGTGTTTTTGCAGGGCAACGGCCAGGCTTGGGTCTCCGCCGTAGCAGCATCCGGCCTCTCTGTGGTGTTCGGCTTTGCCTGGGCTCTGCTCTAAGGAAGATTATTTTTATAGTCCGGCCGGTCGATACGAATACGCGTATGTGGAATACGCGTATATAGACGCGAGACCGAGGTCGGCGTATTTGGGCCAATTGAATAGCAAGTGCGATGACGCGCCTGCTGGACATGTATCTAGGTCGTGCAAGCTGCTTATCATCTTGACGTAGATGAATGTCTACTCTTTCAATTCTCGCAAGCAAACCCCAGGTTTTCGTGCGAGTGCGAAGCTCGTGAGGACATGATTGGCCGACAGAGATGGGTCAGGGACTCGGGCAGCGTCTAGACGCCCGACCAGGTGGAGCCAGCGGATCCTCCCCAGACGCCGCGCCGCAATCGCGTGAGCCGTCCGTGCTCCTTCAAAATGACTTGGTTCCCGGTCTTTGACAAACAAGAGCTCACCTCCTGTTTCGTGCGCTATTACTCTCGTCGAAATAACCCGCATCACTCTTCAGCCGGTGCCACCATCGTTCCAAGGTCGAAGGGGCAAGCGCCGCACGGAGAACTTGGCCTGACGTGCGCCGCGTCAACCATCTGACGCTACCGGGGCCAGGCCCCAGATCACCGCCACAGGATCTACCTCGTTGCATTGTCTTCGCAGCGTCGTCCTTTCTTTCCGACCGTCTTCCCCCAATTATTGACAGTCGCACCGTCCACCGCCCATCATGGCGCCTTCCAACGCAGACGTGCCCACCCCCGTGCCGTTCCCCCATCCGGACTCTTCTGAGCACGATGCCGCAACCAACCCCAATTCACCGGCGTCGCCAAACAATAAACGCTCGCGCGCCTCGACCAATGCCTCCAACACGTCCGTTGGCAATCGCATCCGTACCGCGAGCATAAAGCTCATGGAGACCAACCCTCCTCCCGGCTTCATGGCTGCGACTGGCAGCGTCACGTCCAAGGCGCCGTCGCTTTCAGATATTCGGAAAGGCTCATACGGCAGTGGAGGATGGAGCGACGAACCGCAGAGACATGATGCACATCGCCGCGCAAGCCAGGCTGATGAGAACGGAAGCTGGTTGCAGAGGCGTACAAGCTCCCAGAGCGCTGCAGATCGACCCAAGGGCATGCAAAGAGGTTCTTCGGATAGACTGAAGGGTATGGGCGTGGAGCCTTTCCCTGCCTTGACGGAGGAGGAGACGAGCACATATCCCACGCGAGAGACTCAGGTCGAGGGAGGGGTTTCCCAAGTCCAGAGTTACGATGACGCGCACAACGGCGCGCTGAAACACAACCATGTCGAGGAGAATGTAGCCGCAGGTGAAAAGGGGCGGCCTTCAATGGAGCGTCAGGTATGTCTTTTTCCCCATCCGCCCGTAGTGGCAGCCTATCACAGGGTCACGGGTGGCTCTGGTGTCATTCAAGAGCCTGTACTATTTCAGGCGATGGACTAGGAGTCAAATTGTCATAAAGGTGCCACAGCTAACACAACACAGTACTCCAATGGCTACGAGCCTCCACCAAAGCTGCCGTGGACCACTTCGACTGTCATTGGGTTAAAAGCATTCTCGGAATGGGTCCGCACCCCCGCTGGCTTCCTCATCACACTCTACGGCTTGAATGTTGTCGCCTGGGGCGGCATGCTCTTCCTCCTTTTGTGCAATGCTGCACCCGCAATGTGCAAACCGTCGTGCAACGACCTACAATCGCCCCGCAGGATATGGGTCGAAATAGACTCGCAGATCCTCAACGCGCTCTTCTGCGTAACAGGCTTCGGTCTTGCTCCGTGGAGGTTCCGCGATCTCTACTGGTGGGGATTCTGGCGGATCGGCGGTGCGTCCCGCAAAGAAATTGGCATCAGAAGACTTGCTGGCATACATCGCGGATGGTTCCGCCTCCCAGGCTCGGAAAACTTGCCAAAGGTATACAAGGCCGAGGCGCTGAACCCAGAAGACCCTGCCATTCCCATCCCGCACACCAAAGTCCCCGACGCCCCACCCACGGCAAGACATGCGCCGCCAACCAAAGCCTGGCACATGGACTTTGTCGTTTGGATGAACATGTGGAACACGTTCTTTCAAATCGCTCTGTGTTTCTACATGTACCACTACAACAGGTACGATCGCCCTTCCTGGGCGACCGGGTTGTTTGTTGCGTTGGGCTGTGGTGTAGCCGGCGCGGGTGGTATCATGATGTTCATCGATGGCAAGGCTGTCAAGAAGATAGAGGGTATACCCATGCCGGAAGGCGGCTACAGAAACCCGCATGCGGATGTCGAAGCGACTGCGCCGCTCATGACGGGTAACGGCACGAAGTCGTGATGACGAGGAAAATCATTTGTATACATATGCTAGCGATAGAGGCGTCTTATTGGTTCGGGACATTGCTTGGATACTTGGCGACTGCGCCTGATTTTGGCCACAAGGAGTCACCTATACATTTTTAATTCAGGCTTCTCATGCATGCTTCCGACTCGTACAAGATCCTGGCACTTTTCGAACCGTAAAGTCTTCTTGATGTAAATTATAATTGCTGGTTCTGACTTGCTCGGAGTATTGGCTCGCAGCCGTCCATTACTACTACGCAGACTACAGCTGCAGCTACCAGCATGGTACATATACACCGTCAACGCTTGCAAGCTTACACATGCACACGCCTTACAGTGGCGAACAAACACCAACTTCAAGCCAAGGCCTCCGGTGTACCCGAAGCGGCTATCTCTGCATCTTACACGAGCGAATGGTATGACGTATGCGGGGAGTCGGGGATCCCGGGCGCGATGCAGCGGATGACTATGGCACGAGACCGAGTTTTGAGTGGGTTTATAATGGGACAGGTGGCGCGTGGAACCTGCTCGTCTCTACCTACACCCTCTGCGCTGCCTTAACCGATCTTGTTGTTCTCTACATTGACCGGCGAGGAGCACCTTTTAACCTACAACACCTACGACTCCGAGATAGGACCTTTGGCTTGGATTGGGATCTGGATCACTTTTAAGTTGCGAAGAAGAGCAGGCAAACATGGCAGCGGCGGAGTACTTTCTAGGCAGCGAGGCGGCGCAAAAGATGCAACCTCAACACTCGCAAACACCATACCCGCAGCAACAACCTCATTACCACCCACAACCCTCATCGCAATACAGCAGCACCCCACCACCCGCCTACTCACCCTTCGCGCCTCCACCACCGTCTCAACACCAATACTCTCAGCCTCCCCAAACACCACAAGTCTACCCTCCTCAGCCTCAACCGCAGTACCAGCATCCACCCCAGACCTATCCAAACTACCCGCCCGAACAGCAACCAGGAAAACCAGCGCTACGACCACGACGACACCCACAACAGCAGCAGCAGAGCGGATACCTAGGCGCACCACTCCAGCCCATAAGGAGCCACTCGCAACCGCCCCGCGTCCACTTCGCCAAACAAGACGACTCAGATAGCGACTTCTCGCGCTCCAGCTCCTCGGGAAGCAGTGTTTCTCCGCCGCGGCGTCGGCGGCGGAAACACCGTCCCTCTACTTCCACATCTACCTCGCACCACCGTTCAAACCACCATCGCGCATCCTCTTTCGACGACCGCGAAAAGCCCCGGCTATCATCTCGCGACCATGACCGCGATTACGACCGCGAGAAGCCACGGCTATCATCTCGCGACTATGACCGCGATTACGACCGCGATTACGACCGCGACACACGGTCCTCGCACTCGCATCGCCGCGACTCGCATCGCAAGGAACATAAGGATCGGTCGACCTTTTTGGGCGCGGGAGTCGGTGGACTCGTGGGGGATTTGATCTTTCCGGGGATGGGGACGGCGGCGGGGCTGTTGCTTGGGGGGTATGGGGGGAGGAAACATGCGGACAAGGAGGAGAGAGGGAAGGAGAGAAGGTAGTGGAGGTGTCGAGATGGGATTAGGGAAGGGAACGATGTTGAGAGGGCGCTGGATCGCTCGTACGGTTTGGCGGGAGGGCTTGGGGGGAAGCGAAGAGCGGAGGATATACCCCTGGTTAACTATATTCTTAGATGAATGAGCTTGCTGCATTGACTTCCTGGACCTTCGATCGAAGTGTCTGTAACCTCTGCGTCAGCACCACACCTCTTACAGCCTGTGCTTAAGAACGATGAATGTCAGTGAAGGTAACTAGGGTCCGGTTGAGAAAGAGTTTGGCGGAGCATGATCACGAGGCCGCAGTTGATAGGGACCCATCCTTCGCGCATGACACGTTCATACCATGAAAACGTTCCTCAAAAGCTACTTACAGTATGAATTCGTCAGCCAACAACCATTCGCTTAAAACGCATTGGCCTCTGGTAACAGAGATCTACAGGCCACCCTCTAAATCGCTCAGCTTTATGCCGCCGACGCTCTCCGTGCTAGTTTGAACGATGAAATCAATTTCTTCTTTCAAGCTGCATGAGTGGTTCACAAGCCTAGGGCTACCGAACACATCGCTGACTTTGTGTAGCCATATCGGACTTCTGACAGCATCCATCTTCGAACAAACTCCTCTCAGGCTTGAACCGAGGAACGGATTCTCCGGGCGCCCCGCTAGAAAGCCCCATTTCTCCATTTCTTTATGCAAGGTGCCGAAGAGGAGAGCTCCGCAGTAAAAAGATGGAGATTTGTGTGGACAGGAATAGTCGATGGCGCGATACTTGTCAAGCAAAAGGTGCAGCTGTGAGATTATGCTGTCAATGGCATGAATACGCTTCTGTTCAATCTCCCCTGCGCTTGTTAGCATCATGCGCTCGCCTTGAATTATGTATTGGCTCAGCAAACCTACGTGTAATGCTCTGACGGATAGGGAGGCCCAAAGTTTGGATTGCGCCGGTGCTCTCCTGGATCGCTACAGCCGTAGCCTTCTCAAACTCTAGCGATAGATCGAATGTCGCCGAAACGCATATCCACAACATTAGGTCTCGGCCATAATGGGTTGGAACGGGGTGAGTACTCCTCACGTAATCGACCCAGGCGTCGACATTGTCCGCGATAGCTTCTTCATCCTTGAGCTCGTAGTAGTCAACGAGCACGGCGATCTGCGCAAGCCTCTCAAGGGTTATTTCTTTCGAAAACTGACGTTTGCGAAGGTGGAGGATGTTGAGGAGTGCCAGAAGAGCTGCTTCGTCCCATTCGGAGGCAGGGACGTGCAAGTAACCATCGCTGAGGGGTACTGCTTCTCGGGAACCAGCAGATCTCAAAGCTCGCTTGAACCAGGGCGAAGGGAGGGTCAAGTGGCGTGAAGAGACGAGGTAATGTATGACCTCTTCCTCAGTATGTCCGGCCGCGTCGGTATCTTCGCTGCTGAAAACGTAGTCGACATTGTGGGACAGTTCCGTGACTACGGCTTGCGCCGCTCCACTAACCAAGACAGATGTCTTTTCACCCTCGTCCAAAAATGAACTTTTCCTACCCTTCCTCTTGCTATGCTTTCTCTCATTGATAATCAAACTTCCCCAGTCTTGATCATCGTCATCATCTTGCTTGATGACTAGCTTCCCTTCTGGCTCCCGCTGCAGCTCCGGTGCAACGTGCTCTGGAATATCGGCAGTCGGATCCCATGGTGCAAAATTCTTGCACGGATCTGTCAAGACAATAATCGTGTCATAGTCTGGGTCGATTTTGTGGATGGTGGGCGGCATGGCGAACTACCTGGTACGTGAATTAGTTATGTGTCGGAGGAGTGGCCTTTTCTTTGGACGCGGGGCAGAGTGCGACGCAGCAGTTATGAGTTCATGTCTCGGTAACGCTAGTATTGCAGTGCAGGCACTGCATGTTTACGAGCCTGCTCCGGATGCCCTGGACTAGCCTGCCCGCTACTGTTGTGTAACCTCACCCATCCAACCAACATCAAACACATTCTGGAGTCATCGGTGCGCATTCCAATCATGCTTCCGATCGATTTCTCCTATTTCCGACGTATCGGCTGCACTGTACAGCCATGAGAAGTATGTGAAGAGTACTGCTCCGGCAAATCATGGACACATATCCTTAAGGGCCATTACCTGCGATCTCTACCTTTTCGTCTCGAAACTCGTTCAAGTACCTTTACTTCCATGTTCCGAAAAACTAAAACATAGATTGTTCCCATTATAATAGTAGATTGTGTGAATCGAGTCAATGAGAGATGGCAAACTACACAAAATAATCGCAGGAGTGACCGCAATGGCCTCAAATCAAAAGCTAAAGCATGACTCTACAGTTGCACACACTCAAAGAAGGCAACAGCAGGGGGAGGGCACTTGATCCACAATTTTTTGGACAAAGTGTAAAGAGAGAAGTAAGAAGTAAAAAGGGTACCTAATGCTACATATATCCCTGGGAAATGAAGCCAAGTGCATTGATCTTTCTAGCCTCTTCTTCTGATGTATTGATATGTTTTGCAGCCTTTGCTATCGTTAGCCTGCATAACCGCATCGCGCTACAAAGGCAACATGCAAAGTGCATGAGGACAATAGTGTATCAGACGGCACAAGATAATTCAGAGTGAAATCCGTCCTAGTTGTGTGCTCTACTCTGCTCTTCTCTACTCTACGTATCGCTCTAAGCCAGAGGAATGAGACGCTAGACGGAGCTCGAATTCTTTCTGCCCATCGTTCTGCGTTGGTTGAAGCTTTAACGCGCTTGGACATGGCTCAATGATTATATTTGTTTTCTTCATAACAACACCGAGAGCTGTTGATATCGTGTCAAATTTCTGCAGAGCCATAAATCTAAGTACCTTATCAGCATCTATGAATGTAATGGTCTATATTTCCATGTTGTATTTTTCACCTTTCAAAATATTTTTCACGATCAAGTAACAGGCTGCGAGCATCCCACATCCTATACATAGCTGCATCTTGAGGCGAAGAGAGAAGAGCCTCAAGAATCTCTGGCAGATATATTTCACCAGAGGCTCCATATTGGGCACCTGGTCTTTCGGAGAACTCATCATCAGAACTTGCATAGTCACGTCGAGATATGACGTGGTTATAGTAGCGTGCGGATTTTGTTGTGGTGTCAGTGTCGTTTCTGTTCCGACATAAGCCGGACCGGAATCGGTGATGTTGGAAACCTAGTATGTTAGACAAGGTGACCGTGTATTTGCGGGAAAGCTTTTCGGTGAATGCACGTACCTCAATTCTATTGTATCTCTTCTGTTTAAGATGTGGAGATAACTCCCTGACGTCAAGACAGCACAGCTGGAAGTAAACTGAACAGTATCAAGACGATTGAGAAACTTGCTAAACTCAGCACGGAGATAGGTGAATAGTTTTCCGTACAGGTCAAGAGTAGCCCGAGATGAAATCTTGTTTACATCTATAACGCACCAGCCATTGAGGGGATCCGCTTTGTCGTCCATAGGCCAATCATTCGGTGTTTGGAAGAGTGTTCTTCCTGTGGTCAACTTCTGTGTAGTTACAAGTTGTGGAAAGTAGAGAACTTACAGCTTCAGTGAAGTGAATTCGAATCGAGGATGCCCAAAAGGTAGAAGCAAACCATCCTAGCGAAATCGATGTTTTGCGAGGCGCATGGATGGCGTCGCATTCTTGTAGTACCATCGATCTCGGTAGTCCATTCGCTCAGGCGCCATTATCGTGGCACAGCGTACCTTTCTGAGTTCTTCGAGCCCTAAACCCCCCGGAACTGGCAAATACTGCTCAACTCGAAGCCATTCTTGCCTTTGGAGGTTCAGAGAAAGAATGTTTCTCGAATGGAACCTCCAAGTCTTCCGATGGAGAGTTCCTGGCGTTTCTTTGTCGATACTGGAGCACACAGTGCTTATGAGAGGACCGAATCGGGATTGCAGGGCCGAAATAAGGCTGGTGGGAAGAAATGTAGAATACCAAATGTGAATAAGACCTTCAGCTATTTCTGGGATAGGGCGTTTTTCCGAAAGTGAAGTGAACGCGAAGAGCAACAGTATTGCGTTCCGTGCTACGACCTCAAACTCTCGGTCGTCAATATCGACTTGAACTCTGCCTGCAATGTTTTCTGGGAGATTTGTGATGGTTTTGACTACGTTCTTAAGGTCTCCCGAAGCTACTAGGTATCAAATGAAGTCATTCTTTGGTATGCCGAGGAACGTACCTCAAACAGTAGAGCAATGCGATCTGCGTGTTGGTTACCTTCGTTCTGCCCCAACCGAAGGATGTCAATAGCTGGTACATTCCCCCACAGATACTTGTCAGTGCACCCAAAAGGGTTGCGAATTTCAGTGGCGGCATCTCCCTTGGACCATGCTGGGGCCCGATTCTCGCGATCCCAGGCCGGACGCCAGCTAGATTTGCTGAGTGCAGACTTGCAGGCTTTCTTGTTATCCAGCCAGTGAGCCTTCTGACACTCTGGTCCGCAATACTTGGGATGTTAGTTCAAATCATTTTCTTATACGGCTGAGCACCTACCAATACTAGTTTGCAACCTGCACACTGAGCGGAGCCTTTCCTAGTGCAGGTTATGGTACCGTCAGTCCAATTTGACATGCCGTTGGTATGACCGGTGTTGTCTGCATTGGAAGTGAGTCGTCGTCGGTCCGAAAGAATAAAAGCTGTTGCGGATCATGGTAAAGAAGAAGGATAAGAGTGAAGGAAATTATATAATCGCAAGTCTTCTGCTTCTTGGCGACGCCGTGAGACGCCTTTTGGTATGCGGTGTGCCTGCTAGCCGCTGGCCACAGGAATGTGTTGTGAGGGCAAGGAGAGGTTGCATGCAGATTCGTTCATATGTGGAGGGGGTCTCCATTCATTCCCATGACTAGATGACCCAGTGACATGCAACTGGAATTGTACTCGTCAATAAGAGCATGAGTTGGGCTAGGCTGCTAGATCTCGGGGAGTGAAAGGTATGCATCAAGGGATTAGGGTACCCGTTACCAAGCGTAACTTCGACGTGACCCCCGGTCACTTGCAGTGAGTGAATAATTGTGACGAGTATGTCACTGATTGGCCAGCTTTCAGCCACGGGCTTGTGCCCTCGATTTCCCAGTCGGACCTGAAGTCAGTGCAGATTCAAAACCAAGTGTTTTATTGACTTATTTGTTCGTAAGAATACTGAATTCTGTAGAGTTTCTGCAAAGTCGTACCGGTAAAATTAGTCGTACTGCTCCTCCAAATCATCCTGTCGTGAGGGCTCACTTTCCATCCTCACCCTTCCTCCAGAACTGGCAAATCCACCACATCGCACCGCTCGACTAGTCTCCTCCAGACCAACCTGATGTCATCGACTTCCACATCAATCCCTACCCCTGTCAGCGTATTCTTATTCCCAATCAACACAACACCAGCCCTCGCTCGTGTCATGACTACATTCAACCGTCGCATATCTGTCAGAAAGCCCAAGTCGCCGTAGGAGTTACATCGAACAGTGACGAACACAATGATATCCGCTTCACGACCCTGGAAACCGTCGATGGAGGAGACTTCGATATTGGGAATAGCGGTTGCGAGAAGAGTCTTTTGGCGTGTGTAGGGTGTCAATATGGCGATGGATGGGGCTGTATCTGAACCTTTCGGGGCCATAGTTGCATTAGTACTAGGCGGTGATGTCGTGAGAAGTCGGATAACTCGTTTGCAGACATCGACTTGGTCGCTGTTCGATTTTGATTGGTGGCCCAGGTCTTCAGATTCGCGGCACTCGATCCAGACCATACGGTTCTTCTCAGGCCAAGAAAAGAGCGATGGACGCAGAGGGCGGGCGTCATCGGCTTCGGCAGTGTTTAGTTTGCCGTCGTAGAACTCGCAAGAGCTGAATTCGCAGATAGAGTGATGCATGCGGTACTGCGTGTCTAGCATAACCTTCCCAATACCTTGTCTCGGTGGTAAACTATAATGGCGTTCAAATAGCGAGACGTCGTAGCCCGTCAGCACGGCATGTTGCTGGACGATGGCGCGGAGTTGGACGTGGTCCCCAACCAGTATCGCACGCGAACATCCTTTTACGAGAGGAATTAGGGTATCGGGCTCTGTGAGCTGGGAAGCTTCGTCCACAATGACGACATCAAAGTCTTCGTTGCGAAGCAAGCCTAGCGCAGCACCAGTGCAGGTTGTGAAGATGAGACGGGCATCTTTGATGCGTTTTTGCGCTTTGCGGCGGGCTGGGTAGTTTGCACTGAGATCTTTGCCCAACATGGCGTCGCACGTGTACGCACGTAAGTCCTGGGCGACTTTGGAAAACTCATCCTGATGTTAGCACAAATGGCTACTACGGCTAAGATGATGATGCTTACCTGCGTTGACACCCTGACCGGAACAACCCCACTCTTCTTCGCATCGGAGTTGGCAACAAACCTCCTCAGTAAGTTGTCCACTGCATTGTGCGTTGGTGCAGTGATAAGAAATCTTGACTGGGGAAGTTCTTTCAACAATTGGGTCATGATCACAACGATAGTATGTGTCTTCCCTGTCCCTGGGGGGCCCCAAATGAAGGTCAACGATTGCTTCATTGAAGCTGTCAATGCAGCATTTTGGCTTCGGTTCAGCGATGGAACAAGAGTCACGGGTAGCTCGACACCGGATAACTTTATCTGAGCCGCTGGTGGTCCCAGCAGCATTCCATAGATCCTGCAACAAGCTTCGCGCTCGGTGTAGAAAGTAGTCACGGCATCGAGTGCGGTTTTGCTAGTGACGAAAGACGCACACTGTATAATGCTCCATGCGCACTGATCAAGATACGATGGTGGATGATGGAGGCAACGAAACGTAGCTTCGCCAGATCCAGCAGACAACACAACAGCATCCATGGAGAAGGGTCTTGCGATTGGAGCGTTCTTCGGTGGTTTGGATGCCGTGAGCCGAACATGATCATCAACTTTGAGGACCCCGCTTAGGAAGGAATCGACGCGGAGAAAACACTTCACCACCGCGTGAGAGTCTCTATAACCGTCCATGCAAAGCTCGAGAAATTCTTGCTCTGGATTACGACGGCTGGATGCTTCGTCTATGTGATCAAGCGCGATACCGAACAAAGACGAAGTGAATTGTCGCATCGCGATCGGGCGTTGCACGAGAAGTCGCGAGCTTTCAGGCTCCAGGATTCCTAGTAGTAGGTCCAAAGCAACTTCGGCGGAGCGGACCGTAAGCGAAATGAGCTCGACGATCTCTGCAAAGTCTTGCAATGAAATACGTTTCAACTCCTGTAAAAGGAGCAAAAACGGATGCCGAATGAAATTGCCCATCTCGTTTGATAAGAGAACAAGGCGTTGCAGGAGCGTAGGTGCTAGATGAACGAGGGTCTCCTCCAGCACCGTTTTGTAAGTCTTCCACGTTTGAGATTGCAGGTAAGTGGGGATGAGATAGACCGCGTCTAGCAGGTACTTCAGTAGGGTTGATGCTACAAGAAGCCGGTCTAGCAAACAGGATGAGCTCGCCGCCAGGTCCAGAATGTGAGAGAACGTGTCCCGCAGCATCATTTTCTCGTCGTGTTCCTTAAGTAAGTCAAGAATGGTCCGCAGCTCCGACACCGAGTCGACACGTCGGAGGTGAGACAAATTCTTGTCGCGGACCACTGCCACTACTATTTCGGAGTAGTCCGTCCACTTCATAGAAGTCAACTTGGGGACATTGTAGTCCTTATCGAGCTTCTCGAACAATGGTAGAACCTCGTCGGTGTCGATGTAATTCAGCCACTCGTCAAGGACGCGCATAGAATTCACGTCTCGATTACTGATTACGTAGACTTCCTATATCCCATCAGTTTTACCGCAAACGACAGCGAGCTCGTCATAGGGAGCGCTGACTTACCGCTGCTAACACGCCATTCTGCTGTACCCTGCCAATATGCTTCTGAATATCTCGACTGACTTTATCCAAAGCAATGCTAGCTTTGCAGTCAAAATTGGTTCCTTCTTGCACAGTGCGCTCCCTTTTCCGGCGTCTGTCGCCTTTGTTCTTCTCACTTCGGTAGAGTGAATCGTCACCTTGGGGTCGCCGCAGGAAGATCCATGTGTTGGCCCGCTTGCGCTCGTAAAGTTGAAAAACATGATCATCGCAGAACAGCCTGTAATTGACCTTTGTAGGCAGCACCTTATAGTTCGGCGAGTGCGGCCCCTGGGAATGTGGGAGAGCGAAGATCCTAACGCCGTCATCAACTTGGACTTCACTTGCTCTTGCGATCTTCTTTGGTACGTAGATTGCAAAAGTCAGGCGTTCATCGACCGTCAAGAGGATCAGTTTCTTGTGGAAGGTTTCTAAGACTCGAGACACTGTAGGCAGAAAACTCCCCATGCGGTCGGTAGATGATCTGAAAACTGGCTTCCAGTGCTGACGCGGCTGATCAAGTCGAAATCTGCGCAATTCCTCGGGTGTGACCAAGTCTGACTGAAGAAGCCCGTTCCGTACCAGACTCGGCGTCGTGGCTGAAGGTGGCAGGCAGCTCAGAAACCAAATCTGCTGCTCATCGGTCAGGGTACTGAAATCGAGGAGATGACTGTATTCTAGGACGTTGTTGCCACTACGCTCACACCAGCGTAGTACGATCTGCAGCAACTCAAATTCAGATATCGCAATTTTGTCTCGTGTGAGGAAAACTTCCATAACGTCGATATCATCGCTGCTACCCGGATGCATGTTGGCGACCCGGTGAATGAATTCCGAGGAAGCAGCATGCAAAACGTCCAGGATAAAGGGAGCTACGCTGAGCTTGGGGTTGTCAGGATCCTCAAGCTTTGTAAACTCTTTGAGGTTTTCCGGGACCCGGATGTGGTTTCCGTCCACACATTGAGAAAAGAGCCGGTTGAGCTGCTGACACTGTGGGCTCATAGCATTTCCTAGACGCGCCCATTTCATGTAGAGATTCTTGACTTTTCCCAGCGACGCGTTTGTATACCGGGCAAAATATTCAGCACGGGAGTCACCAGTCACTTCTCCAAAAGTGACAAGCTCTTTGCCTCCAGGATACTGCGCGGGTTCCGCCATTGTTCGCGGGATGATGTCTGGATCCCAGGTGACGAAGACTATACGTGCTGGTTGGCAAGTGTCAAATGGATGCACCAAATAGCCTTACATTTATCCCCATCCAAGTCGCCGCCCGACATGAGATCAGCACTCGGTCTGCTTCCTCGAGTTGAAAAAACGATGCAGTCGACTAAATCAGAAAATTCTGGTACATGGACTGCTTTGAATTTCTGCAAGTCGCCTGGATGCAGACAAGGATTTCTTGACACCATCACCTCTGTATTGATGATGGTACGCTCTACCCCATCCTCATGGGTGATTCGTAAAAAGCATTCCCCTTCGTTGAGCTTCCCCGGCCCCCCATTCTTGCTCGAAGGGTCGCACACGCCGAAAATAAGTCGTGAATCGGGAATAAGTATCCGGCATCTCTGTTCGTCTCGCTTGTTCAGCATTTTCGCGTATTCTTGACGAATCAAACCTCCCAGCGTTGGACGGACAGATTCAATGCCTTCTAAAAGAAGCTTCTCTGCGAGATCAATCCTGTCACAGTAGGACAGAAACTGAAATACTGCCCTGGAATCACCTCGACTAACATTGCTCAAGAAGTCTAAGTGCTGCTGCTGCTTTCGAAGAAGCATCTCTTCGGAAATGCCTAGTGTTTGCAAGAGCACAACCACCTCATCGTTAAGGCTGCCAAAAGCATAAGGCTAGGTCAAGTTAGCTCAGCTCTTAAGTAGCAGATCGAACGTCCGACCTTGGAGTAGTCAACAACCGCAAAACTATGATCAGAAGCGTCTTTGAACTTCCTCATAGATTCTCGAAACTGCACTTGCACCTGCCCACGAAGGGTACGGTCCAAGGTCAATACACCCTTGTACCCACGATAACGGATCTGAAACACAGATGGGTGGTAGCGTTTATTGCGAAAGATTATCTTGCATCTCTGTTCTAGTTGACGCGCGAGCTGAGGAGAGATCAGACCACATCCGTCGGTGAAGATGTAGTCATCGCGTTTGACATCTTCGATATCCTCGCAGCGTTCTGATGGAAGTTCAAGGGCCATCTTCGCGCTCGAGAAGAGGAGTCCAATCCGCTTGGCTTTCTTGCCCACGGATTTGAGTTTCGAAAGATCTCCCATCGCTTCGATGTTGGTTGAGATCTGCTCTTTCGAAGCAGCGTATAGAAAACAGGATCTGGACTTCAGTTGGCTATTCGAATGACCAAAGAAGTGATACTGAAACCCGTTCAACTTGACACCAGTGGTAAGTAGCCTTGTAATGTAATCGCCGTTCTCTCTGCCAGTAGCCAAGCGTGGCGGATCATCTGGTGACTTTGCGGGCCATCGTAGGCGGAAGTCGGCGAGAGTCACCAACAGAAGCTTGTCCAGCGGTTCCTTGCGCGTAACACGGTTAGAAGACACGCTCTCAAAGCGCAGGACAATTTCCTGCTTCGCATTAGAAGATATGAGGGAAATGCACTTGACTAGTCCGGCTGCATTCGTCTGCTTAGCTTGCGGAAGGTTGCGGATGGAGTAGTTCCATGATGTTATGTCGGGGTCAACTTCGCGCTGAAGAATATGGCGATATGATCGCAAGTTTTCCATTGCGGTAACTGATAATCTTGTGCAGTATTGCGAAGGTACTGGCATTTGAAAAGCGGGGTGGAGGCTGTGACGAGCTCATGTGTGATTCGTGAAAGATCCAGCGTGCATACGCGAAGTTACACGAGCGCGCCACAACAGCGAAGTGGTCTGATTTCTGATAAGAGTGATGCCTGCCTTGTACTCTTGTTGAGTCCTTAGCATAAACAGAATGACAGGAAGTCAATGCCTCTACGTCATCGGCGCGCAGTGTACCGGAAAGACAACGCTGGTCAACGCACTTGAAGACAGGTTTTGTCGAGGGGAGGAATTCTTCTCGGCACAAGGTTTACTTTCAAAGCCAGGGGTCATCCGAGAGGTCGCGCGTACGGTGTTGAGAGAGAAGCAATTCACCCGCGACGACATCAAGACATCACCTTCTCGAGCGTTACAGCTGCAAAAACACATAATCGATGCGCAATTCGCCGCCGAAAAGGCTGCGATCAGTCTCGATACTCCCACAGCATGGTATATTTCTGACCGCTCCGGCCTTGATCCTATCATATATGCGCAGCTGTTTGTCGGCGAGGAAGCGGCAGGCGAGATGCTGGCATCGGAGAACTGGAAAGAGCTCGAGCGTCGTATGAAGGCGGGCATCGTGATTTTGTGCGAAGCTGGGTGCAGTTGGCTAGCTGACGATGGGACGCGGTTGATGCCAGACGGGATGGAACAGTGGATGCGCATCGATAACGCGTTCCGCGAGCAGCTGACCGCTTGTGGCATTCGTTACACAGTGGTTCCGAAGGACATGGTCAGTCTCGAAGCGCGCGTTCAGTTGGTGCAGAAGTGTGTGGTCAAGCCGGGCGGCGAGTGATCGATGGGAGGTGAGACTTGGGGATGCGAGGATGTTGGGGCGCGAGAGAAATTAGCGAAGTGGAGGATCGGGCATTAGGGCTTAGGACGATAGATCCAACAGGGTCGTAGTTATTGCGAGCCCGAAGATTATGCTGTCGGGCCGTCAGTGGGTAGCGAGATGGTGCGGGCGAGGCAAGAATTGTTCATTTGGTGTTTGGCACACAAGGAAAGCTTCAAATACGTTATTTCACACCGTGAATTTCCTTAGGGCATACTAGGAGCGGATACGAGCTCTCAGATTGATTGGTAGGTCGTACGAGGAATCATCGTGATGTCGCATTCTTGAGTCAGTAAAGCTCATCGAGAGAAGTCTCCACACATTCTGCCTGATATTGGCGATCACAATACCTTACAGCAATGACCCAAACTCGAGAACCCGACTTGATCATCCTCGTGCAAGTATGTCAAATCCGTGACCAGCGTCCATTTAAAGTCCGAGCCGTGCCTTCAACCCTTGATGTGCAAATACTCCTCATAATAGTTTGCAGGTGCCCACGATATTTCTCCGTGGATGTCATCCCACTCTACTCTTCTTTCCTCCTCAGGCGAGACAGCACCAAGCCGCTTGCATAACCGTAGTCGAACCCCATTTCTAACAGCATGCGCCCGTAAAGCCTTGTCCAACTCTTCACCTGAAGCTGCTCCCCAAAAGGAGTATACTGAGAGCTCTGCGAGATAGGGAATCATGCTGGGTTGTTCCTCAAGCAAGTACGCAATCGCCGACACGCAGACCCTTTCTGGATCTGGATTCATGTCGAGTATGATGCTGAGTCGTTGCATGCCCGGCGGCATCTTTTCCACCATCTTTGTTGCGATCACTTCAATCTGTTCCAAATGCACGTCGATGCCGGAGAGCAAGTATCGAATGGACAACATCAGACACTGCAGGTTTGGCAGTCTTCGGAGATCGAGAAAGTCAGGTTGGGCCGATGCAAACCTTAGGTTTGAGGCTTGGGGGAGACTCAATGCGGTCAGTGTTGGGGCGTGTATGGCCAGCGCTGACACAAGCAAAGTGAAAAACATATCTCCGTAATAGTGCGAGTGTGCAAATTTAAAGTCGAAGCTGAAGGTCCGGAGTCCTTGGAAAGATAATATCAGGTCGCATAGAGAATGAAAGGTGTGAAAGCCTTCCCGAATCTCCAAGTGCTCTGCCGTAGAGAGACGGGTCGTGCTCCGACGATCGATGACTTTCTTCAGGTACTGCAGGTGCTCTGACATGTCCTCCTGTCTCAAGGTCTCCCGTTCGCTGTCGAAGCCGTATAGGAAGACGCGCTTCAAGCTTGGCAGGCGGAACCATGGCTTGTGCAACTCTGCCTCAGAGTACGACGTCGGCTCTTGCAAGACAAGCGCCAGATTTCTCAGCTTTCCCAGTAGTCTCACTGGTTCAGCAGAGATCTGTTTCATTAGCCACATGTAATGCATGCCAGGCATGTCCTTCAGACTCGTATCCAGCGTGTTCAGATCCGGCAACGCATGCAGAAAAACCGCGAACAAGGCCTCTTCCCTATCCCATCCAATGACATTGTCCGCCCAAGCGCGCTTGCTCTTTCTGTCCGCAGTAAGCCGGTTAATCGCACGCTGCAGTACGGGGTGCAGATTATCAATGCGACAGCCTCGCCCCGCGTTCCAAGCCCGCTTCCATTCCCCACGGATTGTGAGATGCTGCACGTAGGCAGCGAGTTGTGGCTGCTCGAGCAGCAGAATCACCAGATTGAAAAAGATCTCGTAGTGCCTGTATTTTGGACCGCAGAAGATGGAGACATGGCGGTAGAGGTGTGCAGTGGTGATGCGGTTGAGCTGTTTTGACGCGAGCGCGAGGTGGAAGAGGTCTGCCGATGGCGAGACATGGGATGCGACGACTGAAATGAGCTCTTCGGGGAGGCTTGTAAGAGGGAAGGTGGCTATTTTCGCAGTCATGGCGGGAATACTCGCGTCGGGATCAGTTGACGCGTTGTCGTTGTCGGTGGCGGGGTAGATGGAGAGGGGCTCAAAAATAAGCAAATGACATAAACATGAACGAGCCTCGTCAAGGGTGTGACAGGAACAGGCACCACGGTTATAGGAGCGCCCACATAAAATTCGTCCGTGATCTCTATCGTCTCGCGGGGGGAAGCAGGCTTCAACGCTTACGCCGCGCTGACGCGAAGAACCTCGGAAGTGGGAAGGTGGTGCATGCGGCATCGACCAGCGACAGTTGTATGTTATTATCTTGATTTGTACTCCTAATACTTGACTACACTTTATCCTTTCTTTTTCCATATTGCAGTAAAGCCTTGAGCGGTTGCATAAAGACCCCTATTCGCCGGAACATTATCAGTCGCAAAGCGACGTGCATAAATAGGCGACCGCAACATCGCTCGGACGCCTTCATCTGAACCGTTCCACGCTCAGCAGCTTACCGGCGAGTATGGAGTCATCTATACCAGTAAACATCGCTCTTGATTTGGCGCGACACAATCGACCTTCGGAACAACTGAACGAGGCCGACTTGTGCAATACTTTACAGGGCGTGCTGGCCGGCACATTCACCACAATGGGCATACGACAGCTACTAGGCTACTTATCAGAGATAGACAATAGCGATATCCCACCAGCTGTTGCAAAAGACCTTCAGTCCCTGTACACAGACGGCCCGCTCTTGTACGTGGATAGGGATGAATTTCTAGTCTACAAAGCTTGCCCAAAGACAGCGAGTCAGCTGTGGTCGATCTTACAGGTCATTTCATATCAACCACTACTAAGATCTAGCTACTAATTCTTCTGGTAGGAACCACTGAAATTGTTCAGTCAAGAATCAAGACCAGGTTTGAACATGCGGGAGTATGAGCGGCGCACCTTTAGTCGCATCATACGCCTTCGATCGATACCGCCAATCATAGCTCTTCAGGTTCTGACCTCTCTCTCAAGATACTTGAATATAGAAAGACTACTCTCCGAGTTCGTCAGGGGCGGGCAATCCGGCACATCCATTCCAAAGTCATTGCGAGACCCTGATCTCGATTACTTATGGACCTTTTCCATCAAGTACTACTATCTTAATCGCGGCAAGCCAGAGGTACATCACGGTCAAGTCGCAGGTGTTTTCCATGAAAAGGACAGTGGACTCTTCATCTGCCGAGGGTCGGCTTTGGTGAGCTTGAGTTTCGATACCAAGATCAACTTCAACGCCCCTTGGACACTTGTCGTCCTATCATGTCACGAAAAGATGTATGAGAACGTGGACAAACTCAACAATGGTGTGTCCGCATTTTTCTGGGCAATACATCATGAAATTACGCACACAAGAGCGAGCCTGGAGGGTGTGTCGGACGAGATAGCTTCCCTCGCAGTGCCCTCCGTAAGTAGACACAGGCTCGACTGAACAATCTTCAATCACAATGTCTGATAACAACAGGACGATTTTCTTTTCGACAACACTCTACATCAAACCCTTCTGTTTGAGGACGAATCCTACACGAACACGCGAATGTACTTCTGGGCGCTCCAGTCACTACGAACAGTGAACGAGTGTATTGCTTCAATTATATCCACTTGGCAAGACTATGACAAGTTTTCGCTTATGCCTGCACATTCTCGGCTTGATACCGATGCACAGATCAACTCTTACATATGGAAAATCAACAGGCAGATCCAAAAGCTGATTGAGTTGAAGTCGACCAATAACAAGAGGCAAGAAGATATAAGATCATTACGTGATGGGGTTAGTCGCAAACATCGATTCCGAGGTGCCACTGCCATAGGCAGCAAGCTGACCATATCAAAAGGTTTTCAACGCATCTTCCGTTCTCGAAGCTCGGACCACAATCGCGCAAGGGAAGAACGTCCAACTGTTGACATACATCTCGCTGGTGTTCCTCCCAGCGAGTTTCGTCGCCTCCGTGTTCAGTATGGGCATAATCCCACCAACAATCGACACCAGAATCTTCGCTGTCACCTTCAGTCTCATCTGCGGGGCCACCTATACCACTATTCTACTCGTGGCCAGTGGGGCAGTCTCAAGAGTCGCAAAGAAAGTTAAGCGAAGACAAGGACGAGCAGGTGCGGACGAAGCTGTTGCAGGCTCAAGTTCGGTGTGGCGGAGCAAATCAAAGACTGCGCAAGACGAAGTGTGATGAGACTCAACATGTATTGCCGGCGACATGTCCATGGCATCGCTATCCACACGCTCAGTCAACACCTTTCCCTCCTCATGAGCTGATGCGAGCTGCCAACCCGTTCCGGATTCCAGCCGTTCATCTCACCTTGCGATGAAAACGACTCCCTTCTCATCTCGTGGGAAGCCGCGCAGACAAGCCCCTGAACTCGCCAGCTTTCGAACCTCTCACCAAGTGCAAGACTAACACCGTAGAAGAACTGTCCCAAGACGAACACAATCTTAGCGTATACTGAACTAATCGGTAAGCAACGCGGTGTAAACGAGAGCGTGACTATCACCTTGTGTAAAGGGCTGCTGCAAAGTGGTGCAGTCTTGAGCAAACGGTTCGGATCTTTCCCGTTCGAACGTTACTCTTCGAAGGTGGGGGACGTGGGTGTGCTCCAGCGGCAACAACACGACATCATAAGCTGACGAAGCAGTTTCTGAGAGGGATAGAAAGGGCTATGCGCAAGGCCAAGTAATTCAGGGCAGTTGTGCAGTTGCCCGTGAAGTCTCATTCGCTTGCTAGATGCCCAACCATCGAAAATTCATCATCGATGGCTCAGGACTCTCAATCAATGTCCATTCACACCGTTAATCTGATTCAATCCACCCACTCCATTCAACTCCCCCTCATCCCTCATCTCCTTCTGCCATGGCAACGGCTCCTTCGCCGCCTGCGCCGGCCCCAAACTTCCTCCCTCCTTCCTCCTCTCCGCCCACTCCTCAACATCCTTCTGCTCGACGAAATTTCCATGTAGGCCCAGCCTCAGCTTGACCGGTAGATGAATCGCTGCCAGCGGCCCTTGTGATATATTTTGCGCATCGAAGATGAGGATGTCGTTCCGCAATACATCAAGGTGATTCAACAACGCTATGAGGTAGCCCTCCCCCTCAGCCGTGGATCCCGCTTTAGGTACAAAAATTGGCTCTTGGAAGGTACACGTTGCCCCCGCCCACCATGTATCCTTCTTTCCAGAGTCCCATTCAAAGTGGCCAAGGACATTAAATAGGCCACCAGCGGGAGGTCCACATTTTGGGAAATCGTATGGTTTCGAGGGGTCGATGATGCACTGCCAGAAGTGATTGTAGCGTTTCGTGAGGACGCGATCGTCTATGCGCGAGAACTCGCCGTTTATGCCGAATAATTTGGCGGGTTTGACGTGCGTGTGTGTAGGGGTCTTGGGGTCGAAAACCCAACGGTAGGTGTCGGAGACGAGCTTGTTGCGTTGGAGGAGGGTGGTGGGCGTGTTGGCTTGTTCGTCTGGTGGAAAAAAGAAGAATACGTTGTCCGAGGCTACGGTTAGGTCAACGACTATATGGCCATTTTCGTCTTCGTAGGAGCCTGCTACGTGGCCGTGGAAGCCTTGGAGAGTCAGTAGGTTTTCGAAGTCTTCACATAGAAGGACATGAACGTACCATTGTCGGCACGCAGCCACACGATGTCCTCAGGCTTCCCATTTCGTCGTGGGATAATGCCGTACCATTGGTCTTCTTTCGGGTCCCATGCAAAATGGTTGCCGCCTTTTTTAAGCCTGTCGGCATTGACTTTTATCGGCGTGAGAGGTAGGATGAGGTAGTTCTTCGTGATGGCGCAGTCATGGATCATGCCGCAAAAGGGGGCTTTGTACCAGCACTCTTCTGTCTTCTTGCCGTCCTTGTCGATAGTGTAAACGACGATGTCGCAGCTCGCATCGTACCCATTGCCTCCAGCTTCGTAGCCGTAGCACACCATCTCACCAGTATCAGGATCGAATTTAGGATGTGCAGTAAATGTCGGTGATTGCACTTGCCCATCAAAGTCGTACCGTCCTATCGTCTCTAACGTCACTGGGTCCATAGCGAACGGTGGTCCGTCTTCCTTCATAGCCAGCAACACACCTCTCCAGAAGACAACATTGGTGTTCGATGCAGTTCTTATTATGCCCTTGACCATCTCGTTATCCGTGTACGGATTCCTGTATTTGCCCAGCAACGATTTCCGCGCTTTCGTCTCCGCCTTGAACCGGTCGGTATGCACAAAACGCTGCTTAAAATCCACGTGTCCATTCTCAAATCGGAATGCTGACACCGATCCATCACCATTGAAGTGTATATCTTCCTCAAACATTGGCGGGAACCGATGATCCGGCTGCACACGGTAGAAGGTGCCATTGATATCTTTAGGAATGGTGCCGGTCGTTTCGAGCTCGAAGATATCAGCTTCCAGTCGCGACGGCTTGTTAAAACCTTGAAAGAAGCCAGAATCGGGAAACTTGACTTGATCGCCTGAGCGATTACCTTCGTGGTAGGCAGGCGTTAGCGGAGCAGCGAGCGAGAAGATGTGCACCATGTTGGAAGCGGAGCCACAAGGAATCAATGTTGGGAGCTCCTCTTCCGATTTTCGTATATAATATCGAAGCTGTGCTGGTAGACTGGTGTGTGGTGGTGTGACAGGATGTACCGCGGTACGCATCCGCACGAACGATGTTCCTCTGCAGGCGATGTGGGGACGGGTAGCGCGCGGGGTCGCGCGTTCGCTAACGCGGGGTGCAGCAGGACATCGGCTTGATGGCACCGACTGGAGATCCTGTAGGGCTGTGGGGGCATCCAAATGGGGCTGTGGCAGTTGTGATGGAAGGCAGCTCTACCGGGTACAGCTCGTGCATGCAGATCAAGCATGTGCGTCGTACACTTAGTGTATGCTCGGCAATACGCCGTGCATCAGGACTTGCATCTTGGGTCAGGTCAAAGCTTCTATAGTAGTAACATTGCTGCCGGGTGTACTATCTCCTTGCGCGCTCAGAGAAGCGCGTTCTCAAGTGGAACTATCTTCAAAGAACCACCATCAGACGATCCCTACCCTCAAGATACAAGCAACATGAAAGGAACCATAGCAGTCGAGGAGGCCATCATCGACCAAGCCGGGGTCGAGGCTCACACCTTTGCTCAATTTCAAAGTTTGATGCGGCCAGGAAGCGACGAAACATCCGGACTCTCAGCTCACGAGAAACGTCTTCTTGACATCCACGATGAACGTCTGAAGAAGATGGATGAGCATGGAGTGGAGTACATGCTACTTTCGCTCACCTCACCCGGTGTGCAAGGCGAGGCCGATGCAGAGAAGGGAAAGAAGATGGCGCAAGTCGCAAATGATTACCTCGCGGGTGAGGTGAAGAAGAATCCGAAACGATTCGGAGCTTTGGCCGCACTATCGATGCACAACGCCAAAGATGCTGCGGAAGAATTGAGGAGAGCCATAAAAGAGTTGGGAATGTTTGGAGGATTGGTGAATGACTTCCAGTCGAAAGGTGCCGAGGCATACGAAAAGGTGTACTTTGATACGCCAGAGTACGAGTCGTTCTGGCAGACTGTGCAGGAGCTTGACGTACCGATTTACTTTCACCCCAGGTATGCCATCCCGCAGGATCTGGCAGCTGGGACAAAGTATGGTGATCGGAGACATCTGCTCGGTGCTGGTGTACAATTCCATCTTGATTTGAGTTGGCATTTGTATGCGATATGCTCGTCGGGCATCTTTGATCGGTTCCCAAAAGTTCAAATCGTCGCGGGACATCTTGGAGAAGGGTGAGTGCCACAAAGAGGACTAGGCTCTAGATCTAACGCAATCACAGCATACCTTTCAATCTCTGGAGAGCAAGCCATTGGATCAACCATCCGTTCAAGCGCGGATCGAGACCGATGAAGCAGGACTACAGCTACTACTGGACCCACAACGTTTCCATTACAACTTCAGGAAACTACAATACTCGTGGGCTGAAATTCTGTATCGAGGAGCTTGGGTTGGACCGGTGTCTGTATGCTATTGGTAAGTGCGATTGTTAAATGTCTTTGGGATGCCGACTGACCTATACTAGATACGCCATACGAAACCGTCGAAGAGGGTCAAAATTGGTGGAAGTCGGTGGATCTTCCAGCGAACCAGAAGGAGGCGGTGGCACGGACGAATGCGATCAGGCTGTTTAAGCTGCCGCTGGAGGAGTAGATAGAAGCTAGAAAATCAGAGTACAAGCCCCACATAAAGCTGATTTTGCCAGCGATCATCGACGAGATAGTGTTTACGTTTCTTTTTCCCAGGAAAGTATAGTGTCTGACAAATAGGAAGTAGTGGTCAACTTGTGACCAGGCTACAATGTGTGTGATCTGTGAGAAGGGGAGCGTCACGAATGGGAAGCAATGGTGTTTCTAACCCTTGTTATATCTTATCTACAGACTATGCCTCAGACGTTGGCTTGCTGAGCTTCAGTGCAGGGGAACTAGTGCTTGCATCTTGTCCGTACTCGGGCGCGCGCAAGTCATCGTCTGCCACCGGCTCGCCCGTGACGGGATGCTCGTAGTGGAACGGCACCACACGCGTGTCCGGCCACAGCATTGGATGCTCGCACAGCTCACTTGGACCGTTCGGATCGTCGGGATAAGTCGTCGACAAGAACGGCACATAGTTGGGCTTGGTGTGCGACCAACCCTTCTCAAAAGTCGCGTGCCAGAAGGGGAAGTACTTCAGGCGAAAGATTTTCCACACGCCATCCTCCTTGATGTACTCGTTCTCGTAGATGCCACCCTCCCACCATTGCACCAGGCCCCGCGGGTGTGTGTCCTTGACGCTCTCATGGGTGCCCGCCGACATCATGCTGCGGAAGCGACCTTTCGCGCGAGTGCCCTCGTCGTTCACGTCGATGATGCCCTGGATCTGGGGGTGATCGAGCAGGAAGCCGTGCACAGGGCCATTACGGCCGGCCACGAAGGCCTTGGCGAAGCGATTGATGTAGAGCCGCTTCACGCCCTCTTTGCCATTGTAGCGGCCACCGAGGAACTCGACGCACGTGTCCGGATGATCGGAGTACAGCTCAGCAACCTGGTATCGTCAGCAAAGGGTGATGGCATCGGCCACTGGGCGTCCCACCTCCTTGTACAGGCACTTGTCGAGATAGTAGCCGTACTTGTACTGGAGCTTGCGAACTTCCTCTTGATCTAACACCAGACGGTTAACTTAGCGTGGCGGAGAATGACTAAGCGGACCGCTCACCACTCAGACGCGTCACCTGCTTTTGCAACTGTGCAACCACCTGCTTGAGTTCTTCGACTTCGTTGCCCATGTTTGATCTTTTTCTTTTCAGATCGTTCTTGGCCATATGTAATGTCCAGAACATGTGCTCTTTTAAGATACAAACTCGTCGTCTGACTCGCCGCCTGGATGAGCTCCAGACACCCAGGCGCACTACTACGCCCTGCATCCAGCTGTACCCACATCCCAGGTTTACTATTGGGAAAATCAACTCCCGTTCCGCGTGAGCGAATGGCCTGCTTCCATTCTGCCGGCAATCAATATTTGAAGCTGCAGAGCGCGCGGGCGCATATGGCCGATAGTACACGTGGCGGGGTAGCTTGCTCCGCGACATGTGGGGTCTGCGGCGAAGCCACGATCGACCTCCACGCCATTTTCGTATGCACCGGATCAAGCGGGTCTCTTTGGGTACGCAGAGGGAGCTTTACGGCGGAGCGCTTGGTTCCCACATCTACCCCACGCACGACTCCGATTGCACACGGTGGTCCGAGTCTACGTCAGGAAAATTGTAGAAACTAGCAAGTTATATTTGCTATTTCAACTAAGACGCTGCTGTGAAACGCTGTATCTTTGAGCTTGTTATTACTACCGCCGCCCGCCGTCTGCCGTCCGCCATCTTGACCGACCGCTGCTGCCTTGACCAACTTCCGCCGTCTTGACCGAGCGCCGCTGCCTTGACCAACTTCCGCCGTCTTGACCGAGCGCCGTTGCCTTGACCAACCTCCGCCGTCTTGACCGAGCGCCGCCGTTGTCTTAAAAGCTGTCTCTTTGCTTTGACTTGTTGCAAGCCCATCAAGAATAAATTGCATCTACAACGCACACAGATCCAATCCTGCTGCTTTGTTTCACATAAATTACTATAACACAAGTTTCAATCGGAGACGACAATGGGCCTCCCTGAGCACATCGAGACGCGCTTGTTCATCAATGGAGAGGTACGTTTCCAATTAAAAGTTAGCTGCGTTAGCTCACGTCTTCCAGTTTGTAGAGTCCTCCAATGGCAAGACATTCGACCTCACCAATCCTGCCACACTGAAGCCAGTCGCAAAAGGTACATAGCACAGCAGTATACGAGTTTGAATACGTCTGATAAGTCTCCCAGTACACGAGGCTTCAGAGGAGGACACGGACCGTGCAGTAGCTGCAGCCAAAGCAGCCTTCCCGTCATGGTCGGCTCTATCACCAGACCAGCGTGCACCTTACTTCAAGAAGCTAGCAAAACTGATCCGAGAGAGCAACGATGAGCTGGCCGCACTCGAAGCAGCCTCCATGGGGAAGCCCGTCAGTGTATTCTTTGATGCGCACGTATGTGCATCCAAATGGGAGCATTACTCTGAAGTGGGCTATGATGTCCAAGGGACAACGAGCGTGCAGACCCCAGGGTATATCAACATGACCCTACGCCAACCTTATGGCGTAGTCGCCGCCATCATACCCTGGAATGTGCCGCTTCTGTTCCTCGCTGGAAAGATGGCGCCCGCGCTCATTGTCGGAAATACGGTTGTCTTGAAGAGCAGCGAGAAAGCACCCCTGACAGTAAGTTAATTTGCCGAAACACCGCGCATAGGTACGTCGCCGCAAGAGCCTCTCAATCTGACAATCGTTTCTGCAGTCCATCAAGTTTGCCACTCTTGTCAAGAAAGCCGGCTTTCCAGCCGGCGTCATCAACGTCATCACTGGTTTCGGTAATGTGAGCGGTTCCATACTAAGCCATCACATGGATGTTCGTGCATTGTCGTTTACTGGCTCGGGCCGTACCGGTCGCATTATCCAGGCTGCTGCTGCCAAGTCGAACCTCAAACAAGTCTACCTCGAACTTGGTGGTAAATCGCCTGCAGTGATTTTTGAAGATGCCGATATCGAGAAAGCGGTAAAGGAAACCGCCTACAGTATCCAGACGAATTCGGGCCAAGTGTGTATGGCCAATTCGCGCGTATACGTTCAGGATTCCATCTCGGAAAAGTACATCGAGTTGTTCAAGGAGCGCTTTAGCAAGCAAGTCACGATGGGCGATCCTTTGGAGAAGGACATTAACCATGGCCCGCAAGCAGACGAGGTTCAGCACAAGACCGTACTACGGTATCTGGAGATGGGCAAGCAGTCCGGCGATTTGGTCATCGGTGGCAGTGCTCCTTCTGATCGTGAAGGCTACTATATCCAGCCTACCATCTTCACCAATACCCCAGAGGACGCGCCCATCATGAAGGAAGAGATCTTCGGGCCAGTGGTCAACATCAACGTGTTCAAGACCGAGGAAGAGGTTCTCGCCAAAGCGAACAACACCGAGTACGGGCTGTACGCCGCTGTCTACACCAAGGTATGTTACAGACCACGCTTTCAATTCAACCGTTACTGACGTATCGGAACAGAATATCGATCGTGCGTTGCGATTCGCCAAGGGCCTTGAGGCCGGTACTGTCGGCGTAAATTGCACAAGTCCGGTGACGGGTCGAGACATGCCTTTTGGAGGGTACAAGTCCAGCGGCTCAGGACGAGAAGGAGAGCCTCATTACTCCCTGCACAACTTCCTCGAGACGAAGACAGTCCTCATCAAGATCGATTAGTGTAGTGGCTTCCAGAAGGCGCGTAAGCCCCGACAGTGTACTTAGGCCATGCACCTTTGCTCCACAATGTTCGATGACCCCAAAAAGAATAATAAAAGAACACCGTTCTGCGGTTCCAAGCCGTCTGTTGATTTTACCCGCTCCTTTCATGCGTTGGGACGAAATAAGCTAAACCGTGCCTGCGTTAGTGGCCCCCCACTTTACGAAACACATGGAGGGAGCTCCCCCGCATTTCTCCAACTCTTAGTTTTTCCTCACCCCATCGCAACGGGGCGGAGCATCTCCCTATCAACGAAGTCCCACATTACAGCGCTCTGCGTTGGCCCGTCAGATTGTGACTGACTAGCACCCTCCGACCGGCTCCAGTATTCCGGACTTCGGCCGAACATGGCCGAGGCTTCGGCTTCATCGCACCTGGGTCCATCGCATGCACCGATCCGGGGCCCAGGCAGCCACCGCGTGCACAGTAGCTGCGATAGATGTCGGAGCAGGAAGACAAAGGTAGACCATCTTCCCTGCAGTGATCCCTGCCAGTCCGTTAACCGTCACCGTAGTGCATCGACCCAAGTATGTCGGACCGATCTCTATTGGGCAAGACGCCGACAATGTCGGCCAGAAAGCTAACCACCATTAGTCCCGGGACCTTGTCGATACTGCGCCCGCACCGGCGCATCATGCCAGATAGCCACACCCCGCAGGAAGCGGCCGTACTATCATGTCACCGAAGAGGAGTACCAGTGTTCGATGCGCATTCTGGAACACTTCTTTCCTGACCGTGAGCTGAACTTGGCTACCCTGAGGGAGATCGCCAAAGATGTTGCCGATGGCAAAATTGCGAGCCCAGCCTCTGAACAGACGCACATGTCGGCAACTAACGAGGATGAATACCCCGACGACGAAGAAAGTCCTGAGGATGCCGAGCCTGCTGCGGAGGCGGTCAATGATCTTCACGAGCCCCTCGGATGCTTAATGAAAGACTCGCTTGGCAAATTCAGTAGGCAAGCTTCCATCCGATCTTCAACGCGATGCTGATCATATAGGATATGTTGGCGCTCATTCAGAGATACCTTTCAACGCGGCCGTCTGCGCAATGGGCGTCCAATCGCGAAGGAATCCCAACATCATCCAGTCTCCAAAGGTTGGGTCGTACCCTCCAGCGCTGCCCACCCCAGCGCCGTCTACGGACCCGGACTTCAGGAACCGCTTCTACCTTCCCCGGAGAGAGCTGGGCGACTTTTACATCTCGAGATTCCTGGAGGATGTCCATTGCACTCAATGGCTCTACTCGATTGAGACGTTTCTTTATCGAGTAGACAACACCTACGCTGGAAGGGCCCCGACACCTTCCAATTCTTGGATGTGCTCTCTGTATGCCATCTTCGCCATTGGTGCAGCCAACTACGAAGAGCCGACAGGCCAGTCGCCGTTGCCGGCCGGGTCTCCTGCCGCCACGGATGACCGGGCATCCGCCGACTACATTACTCTGGCAAAACAGCTGATACCGACCGTATACGATGAAGCGGATCTAGACAGTATACGAGCGTTAGCTATTATGGTGAGACGATTCCCTCGGTACGGGTCCTGACTAATGCAAACATATAGAGCATCGCCATGGAGAATCTCATGTCTAGAACAAGCTCATACTTGTACATGGGTGCGAGCATACAAATCGCATATTCGCTTGGTTTACACCGTGATCAAGCCCCAGAGTCAGCTTCCTCCATGGATCGCGAACAGAACCGCCGCATCTGGTGGACGTTGTTCATGCTGGATCTAGAGATTGCCTCAAGAGGAGGAAGTCCGACCTTGATAGACGAGAGACACCTGAAGATAACGACCCCACTTCCATCTGAACAGGTAAGTGCCGAATCAATGAGGGCGTATTCATCAGAGCTTACATTGGACAGATATTGTACCCTGGGATGCATACACCGCTTGCTTGGCAGGCAACATCGGTATCTCTATGCCGGTTCAAGAGGGAAATCATCCAAGCAGTATACACAGAGCGCTCCACGAACACGCGCACTATATCCTTCTCAACCATATCCAACCTACTCGTCTCCTTGCAGAAGTGGCTCCAACTGATGCCGCCCCACCTGAAACACGATGTCCCTGCCCCACCAACCCACAAACGCGCTGTCGCAGTCCTCCATCTACACTACTGGGGCTCGACCATACTGCTTTGCCGACCTTTTCTCCTATACCTTGTCCTCAGACATAGCACTCTCGCTTCGAGCAAGAAGATATGGTTCGAGCGCATGGGCAAGACGTGCATCGATGCGGCGCAGAAGAGTATCGCGATCTTGCAGCAGATGGCGGACGACAACGTACTTTCGAGTCTAACTGCATTTGATAGTACATGTTTCTTGCGGATTGTAATGATCTTTATTCTCGCGTACGCACACACGAAACTGCCCCAATACCGGACGCACATTGAGACATCCATAACCCTTCTTCGTGGCATGGAGCAAGTTGGTTTCTGCAAGATGTGCGCGGAAGAGACGCCATTACGGCTCACCGATCTAGGCATCACCTTCACCCCGGTAGATAACAAGGAGACTCCAACGGGCGTTCTCCTTGATGACGACTTGATTGCCCAGATTTGGGGCAACTTCGACCCGTAAGTGTGGGCGATATCTAGGTCATAGGTACTCGATTAACCATATCAAAGGAACTTCATGACGCCTCTACAGACCCAGCAAAGTCTCGATATCGCATTCGATGACAACAGTCCGTTCGATATGATGGAGTTTACCAGCTTGGACGATTCAATCGTGATCGATCCTTCGCAGGTTTACGCAAATTACGACTTCCGGTGAATAGCGATGCGCAACACCTTGTCAGAAGCCTTCAACAATTCCTCAACGAACTAGAATCTTCGACACCTTCGCCATCGTTAAGCGCGAACTACTTTGACAGCATCAGCCGGGCGGCTTTTGAAATTATGGTCGGCGCTGGCACCGTCCAATGTTGAATGAGCTCAATGACTACAGTATGAAGCTAGAAGTCAGTCGGCATTCTCGCTTGGCAAGTGTATTCGCACATCTGCAAATGCACTTTACAGCGACATCTAGGAGAGAGAGTTCGTCAGGAACGAGCCAATGATGAGTTGCCAGAATTGCAAATTTTCGCATGAATGTATGGCTCATTCTAGGCTTGCGCACTATATGAGTGCACGTCAATCAGTCTTTACAGTGGTAGGATGGCAGTTGAATACCTTCGATAGGGACGTTGGAGTTCCATCAGTCAACCATCAAACACTTGCGGGGACTCAACACGGGACTAAGGATGTCCATTATGCGAAGTTGGACATATAATGATGTGCAGCCACTGGCATAGGCGACCCATTTACTGGGTACTTGGCTTTTACGCCCAGGTCGGATCAAGCGCTCTCGAACATAGGAAGTGTTTGATTGCATACACGCATGGTCATTACAACAGGGCATTTGTTGACAGCCCGGCTATATTGTACATGCATCCAACTTGGAACGTGTTTCGCAGGCAACACTGTTGCGAGAGCAATGATATCTGTTAACTTTACAGCAACCAATCCGCTGTGCCGCTCCCCTATCGTAAACTACTAAGCAAGCATCCAGGCGACACTGACACGACACCTCCCAACAATAAAGCACTTGTCAAGACGGTCGCCACCAGCCCCCGATGCTGGGCAAATGACTTCGTACAACCGCATCCGGCACTGTAATCTCCTCGCGTCAGCCTTCCTCGTTTTGATTTGCCGGTCGCGCTAGGATGTACGGATCGGACGTCGAACCGCCCCGCTAGCCCCCCGGCAGATATCGACACCCGTAATTCCAGAACGTCAACACCACTCGCCCACGAATCGTACCGGCAGGGATGCAGCATGTATTGAGTATGCGTATACGGTGAGCGCTGCAGGAGTGCGGGGGTGGAAAGGACGTATAATTCGAGTTTGATGGGTTGAGGTAACGTTGCGTATTTTCGCGATATTTGCTTGGTGAGAGGAACGTGGGTGGTGAGCTTACTTATAACTGTGGTGCGGCTGGTTTGCTTTGGAGTGGTTCTTGACGCTTGCCTCACGTGTCTTTTGCTGCTTGGATTGAGTGACGAAGTATGGCGCTTGGTATTCTCGAGCCCAGGGCTGCAAGCGAGCAGCCTCCCGGTACGGAGTTTCTGGTCGATAATGCGCAAACCGCTGAAGAACATGCCCTCGAGCATGAAAACTTCAAGCATGGGAAGGGAAAGGTATGGTCTCTATGACTTTTTCAACGCTTTACCGGTCGCGTACTAACATTCACCTGCATAGAAAACAAATATCATACTCATTCCCCAACCATCCGATGATCCGAACGACCCCCTCGTAAGCTATAGCAATTCAGCATCTAAAAGGCCATCAAAGACGCCAAACTAACCTAACCCATAGCTCTGGCCAACCTGGAAACGCGAAATAGCCTTCGCCTTCCTCTTCTTCAACTGTATCATCTTCGCCGCCTGCCCAGGACCCATGATCGCCCCCGCGACCGTTGCGCTCGCCCTCCAGCTCGAAGTCCCCGTAAAACATGTCGCCGAATTGTCAGGCTATCAACTCCTCATCGTCGGCGCGCTTGGTCCCATCGTCTCCGTGCTCGCGCAAAAGTATGGAAAACGCCCGCAGTTTCTCTTCGCGAGCGTATTTGGCGTCATTGGAACGGGGATTTGCATTGCAGGTTTCGATCAATCGGATTTAAAGAGCAGTTATAAGGTTTTGCTTGCGGGACGCATGGTGCAGGGAATTGGTACGACGGCGTACGAGAGCTTGAGTGTGGCGGCGATTGGAGACATGTTCTTCTTGCATGAGCGGGGGTTGCGGACGGCGCTGTTGGTGCTCACGCTGGCCTGTCTGGCGTCATTTGTGTCCATTATTGGCGGAACAATGTTCGAACATCTGGGTGCAAGGACGTTGTTTGTTGTTTTGCTTCCCATCCAGATCTTCGGACTGTTGGGGACGTTTTTCTTCTTGCCTGAGAGTCAATTTCAGAGGGAGGAAGTATCCGAGTCGAAAGTTGCGGCTGACAGAAATGAGAGGGAGAAGCATGGGGAACTTGCTGCGGCACAGGAAGCGGATATCGTGGGAAGAAGTGGTAATTTGGCCGCGAAACGAAGCTTCGTCGAGGATTTACGGCCGACATCTGGCGTCACCTACACGCAAACTAGCATGCTTCAGCTTCTTGGCGAGATCTTCGTTCACTTCCTTAACCCAGCAGTGATCTGGATTCAAATCGTCAGCGCCGTCCTAGTCGTACGTCCCCCTTCCTACCCCCTTCCTAACCCCCAGCTCAACCCACTAAATCTCCACCACAGTCCTTCTTCGTAGGCACAGCCTATACCCTCGCACAAATCTTCACACCACCGCCCTACCGCCTCAGCGTCTCGGAAAATGGCTTCTTCTTCACCGGCGCCCTCGTCGGCGGCCTCCTAGGCGTCTCCGCCGGCCCACTATGCGACTTCATCGCCAAAAGACTCGCTCAGCGCAACAAGGGCGTGTACGAGGCTGAGTTCCGGATTCCGGTTTGCATTGTGGCGGTTGTGATGTTTGCGGTGGGGTGGTTCACGTTTGGGTGGGCGTTGGATCATCCGGGGGATGGGAGGAAAGTGTATCTTTGCAGTTTTTGTTATGGGTGTGTGTGTTTCGGGACGAGTGTGGCGAGTACGAGTGCGGGGTTGTATATCCTGTGAGTATCCATTTCTTCCATTTCTCTTGTGTCGGTTTGTGGCCTGCTTGTCTCGAAATGGGGAAAGTTCTTGACTTCGGGATTACACTATTGCGGTCAAAAGACGAGGCACCGACACCAGCTTCGACGAAGTGTACTAACATGAGTGCAGCGACGCCTTCCGCACCCAAAGCACGCAAATCTTCATCCTCCAGATGATGATCAAAAACTTCCTCTTCTACGCTTTCAGTACCTTCGTCAACGAATTTGTGTCCGAGAACGGCCCGGGCCATATGTGTCGTGTCTTCGGGACCGTCACATTGTGTGGATTTGTAACTTGTGTGCCTATGTGTAAGTTTGCTACATTCTACTTCCATCCGACTACTTCTTTGGACAAGATGACGAGACGGAGGAAGGCGGAGATGTGCGAAGAGGGAGAAAAGGCGGCGTCATCCCTACAAGTGCATCGAGATTTTGATATTGGACTGCTAAAGCTAACGTAACCGAAACAGACATATTCGGGAAGCGAAATCGCGTCTGGGTCCACGCCATGTGGCGCAAGTATCTCAACGAAAAGACGCAGTGAAAGCACCGGCTGTCATCTATTGCGGTAAACGGGCACATAGAAAGTAATAATAGTGCGGCGGAGTAAACAATACTAGCTACTGCAAGTGCCACCATACATGCTGTCTCCACTGTAAAACAATGTCCATGACCGCCTTTCAGTCCCACGGTCTGGACGAAGCATCTGTCAAGCCCTTGTCCACACCACACCAACACCTAGCAAATTCAAGTATTTAATAAGACAAACATCTCAACATCTGTAATTACGCAAGTCTCACACCTCGCCATATCTACAATTACAATACACATCTACTAACCCCCAATCCCCTTGACAAGAACCCGTTACCTCACCCCGTCAACCCTCCAGCTTTCCTCCACCGGGAGCAGCAATCCAAAGTCCTGCAAATCATCCCCGCACTAAACCGGCCTTAACAGCATAAAACCACCGAGCAAGAACCACCGACAGGATATCGCAACACTAACCCACTCGACGCAAATTTTCGAGCAAGAAGAAAAACAAAATGAACGTCTCGTACAAAGGTGTGTCCACAAGAAGAATTCTACATCCCATCCAACCACTACTTAATAAGGAGCCTTCCCAAGCCCGCTTCCATCCCCCAATCCTCCATCCCCACCCCCAACATCAATACTGTCCAAGAACCCACTAAAATCAGGCTTCCTAGTGTTAGACTTCCTCGTAGACCCGATCCTCTCCCCCGTACCATCTCCAAGGCCATTACTCCACCCCCTCGACGTACTCCGCTCCCCAACACTCCTCTTACTCAGCGACGCACTCCGACTCTTCCTTGTCGATAGATTACCATTCACGTTCCCACCAGGCGCGGTTTTGGGCCGACCAGCTGCATTGGTTCCTGGGGGACTGACCGATTTCTCGCGCAGGGAGTCGGGAATCGGAGGCACCGGTGGGACGCCTTCTGCCGAGTAAGCGGATTCACGGGCGGCGTATGCGTTGTTTGGCACAGGAGCTGACGGTGTGACTGGCTGAGATCGAGGTGTGAGTGTGGCTGCAGGTGCTGTTGGTGACTCGAGCGGTTGAGCTTGTTGTGGGACGGTGTGATCTGCGGTAACAAAGGAGAGGTCTGAGAGGCTGTGCATGCTAACCATCGACTCGGACGCCGACGAGTCGCTAGAGGGTTCCTGATGGCGCTTGGTAGGTGGACGGATAGAGTATGAGGTGCGCGGCGCAGACCCGGACAATACACGCTTCAGTTCATCAACACGGACGGTAGAGCGGGCAGAGGATGTGCTGCCAGGTGTTCCGGATGGGCTGCGGTTACGATGAGGAGACGATAGTCGTCCAACGAGGCCGTATGCGGTAGATGGAGGGCGGCTGTGAGCGCGTCTTGGTGAGGCTAGGGGGGTATTGTTGGCACTATCGAGGTTGCCGTTAGGAATAGTAACGCCGAGATAGTTGTTCTTCTGTTGCGTGGAGGCAGCAGTACGAGAGCCAGTGAGGGAGGCGGAGGAAGAGTCCTTGGTGTTGGTCGAGAGGCATTCGTCCCTTGTCCAGTCGGCGAGCAATTCCTCCTTGACTCTGTAAGGAAGCTGAGGTGTGGGCTTGAGTGTCTGTGGAGCGTTGAGCGCTATTGACATCGATCGACCTGGCGAACCTGGCGGACTAGAGGGCGGCGAGTAGAGTGACGTAGAGTACCCGTCAGCAATCCTGTCGACGAGAGCTTCGCGGTGATCGAACGGTTTCAGTGCTTCCGTCTGGACTATCTCCGGCGGTATTCTGGCGGGATCGACATGTGGTGTTTCGATGCGATCGATCGACATGGGTGGAACTCGGATACTCTTGACCCACAGTCCCTTACTATTCCTTCTTGATATCTCTGTGTGAAGCGTCCGTGCAACTGATGTTGTCTCGAAGTCCATAGCCATGCTTACAGCCCATAGGTAGCCGTGCACCAGGCTGCCTATTCGAACTTTTGAACCAGCGCTGTCAAGATTTTGAATGTCCTCTTGTAGTCGCAAGACCATGGGCAGTCCAGTTCTGACAGCATTGATGCCAAGTTTATTGACCAAGGTTGTAAGCAGAAGGTGAAGCAAGAGTAGGTCCGGCTCGGAATCCACGTATTGTAGTGCGTTCTCATAGACGGCAAGATGCAGGAGAGGAAGGAAAGTGTTCTTCCCCCTTTTCGGGGACTTTTCACGTTGTGACGCATTCGAGACCGCGCGTCTGGCGAGACCTCCCTTGTCATTATCATTCTCCTTCTTGCGATAATCATCGACAAACTTGAGATGTTCCTTCTTTTTCTCGAGATTGAGCCAGACAATTAAAGCGTCAACATACGCTTTTCGGACTTGTCCACTAGGATCGCGGAGAAGCCATTGAGTGCCTTCCCATGCTCTTACTCTCACAGAACTTCGCGAGACCGAGGCGGACGATCCATCAGGTCTTCGAGCATTTGCTGTTACGATGATGCTCTTGACAGTTTCGAGAGCGGTAAGACGCGCTGTTTCGAAGGAGAAGAAGCGGTCCACATTCGGCGGTTTCTCTTGCAAGCTAGCCGAGCTGGCCACAGCATTGACAGCGCCTGCGGGATCTACGATCGCTTCTGCAGTGGTAGAAATGGCAGATAACGGTGAAGGCTTGAGTCGTGCCAATATAGCGGCGACCATGTCTGAAACTTGGTCGGTGTAGTAGACATGAGTCGCAAGGCTGGCCATGCACTTCTTCACTGTGTCCAGAAGTTGCAGGCGAAAGTACGATGGTTGCTTGACGACTTCCATCACCACTCCACCCAAGTTTCCAGAGTTCTTCGGATCATTCATGGCGTTCCCGGAAACAACTGAGGTGGTTTGCTGGTGATGGGGCATAATAGCAGACCCGGGGCCGCCAAGCTGCAACAATAGCAATATATGTGAAATGAGGCCGATAAGAACATCCATAACGCTGAGTCCGATGAAGTTGATGGTAGAGCTGAGCAGAGAGTTGATGATTGTTGCAAGAACCAGTTGTCGTCCCATGTCATCTTCAACGATGGGGCTTCGCACGAGCGTCTCCATGGTGCCGACAAGTATCGCATATCGATCCTGCACGGGCGCCCACTGACATATCATGGCCATGAGTGTGGTTGCCCATGTTCCGATCCCAGCACCGCGGGGCTCCTCGTCTGGTTTTACGTGACTACCAACAAAGCTGAGCACGGCAGACGTAGCGAGTCGCAGCTGTCCCCGGTTGACACCTAGGAATATGTGGCGCAATGCCTGCAGCGCAACCAGGCCAACCTCCTCTTCAGCCAGCTTGTCTGCTTCGGCTGTGGTGCCCGATGCAGCTACCGGATCCGCTTCTTCGTCGTCCGTCCGCGACGTGGAGACACTTTGCCGCCGCCGCAACTGCTCGTCTTTCTCGTGCTCTTCCTTGTTGTTTTCGCGGCCCTGGAGGTGCTTGAGGTACTGTCCGCTTTCGGACATTATGTTCAGCAGAATGACAGGTATTATGACATCCAGTTGGCGGCCTGTCTGTGACCCGAGCGATTCCGACGAGGCTACCGCCTTCAGCGCGCGCAATCCAGACTTGCGGAACCTGATTGCGACAGGCCAGCTGACCGGCGTTTTTCCACCCTTGGAGACTTCCTTGGATGCGAAGCCGGCGTACAGCTGCACAACCTCCTCGTATTGGCGGATGTAGTCCTGGTCGGCGGCGAGATTGGCGGGGTCTTGATGCGCGCAAAGGGCTTCGAAGGTAGGGACCGAGTCCTCGAGCATGGCCACATCATTGGACTTGAGGACGGTGCACAGGCTGCGTAAGACGGCGCCAGCGTAGAGAGGCAGGTCGCGCGGGCATTTCTCGATGAGCGCCTTGAAGATCTCGAGCGTGACCTGGACATTGCTGCGTCTACTAGTTAGCCCCTCCGTTCCCAGCGTCTGGATGGTGCATACGAACCCTATCCGTGCCTTCCACACATCCGTCGTCGTGCGCTTCTCGAGAAAGTCGCCGACCTTCTGCAGCTTACTGCGCCGTGTGCTGGCGTAGTAGAGCAGGTAACTCAGTTCGCTCGAATTGGGCTTGACGTCGACATTGTGCTTCTGGTTCTTGGGATAGCACTTGAGCACCAGCACCTGGTGTTTTGGCCGGCACGCCTGCCGTGCTGCGTTCATCGAATTCGCGCGCGATGTGTCGACTGGGGGGTGCGGGCGCAGCGGATCTCGGCGGCGTCGAGGATGGATGGGGAACGGGGGACGGCGCAATGGCAGCAATCTACAAGCGCAGCGTGTGCATCATCAAGGCGCGCGACCCGGAGTTGGCGGCGGAGGGGAGTGCGGATGAGGATGAGGTAGAGCTAATCGTCGTGCAAATGTGGTCACTCTAGTCAGCACTCCCAGGTACCCATGCCAAGATGGTGGGTGATGACGAGCGTCGAACATCACGCCAATCACCGCGCACCACTTCTGCACCCCACATTGGCTGGTATCAATACTCATTGTTGTACATTCAGTGCATGGGTGCTGCTTTTACAATTAAGTATACCACGGCACTTGTTGCTAAGGGCCATCACAAGCCGAATACCCATCTTGCTGGGTTTACCCTCAAATCGCTGAGTACATATATCTTACAGCTCCTGATCTCGAGTCGCCGCCAGTGCGATTGAGACCGCCTTCTCTCTACGCCGATGAGGACCCCGATCCGAAAAGCGGTCTACTGTCAGTCGGAGACGAGTGTTCATCTCGTCGCGACGAGGAAGGTCTAGAACCACCGCCGCGATGCTTGAAGCCGTCTTCTGTTGGGAAGCCGGGCCATGTTCAGCACGTCGGACCCCTGGTTCTTTTCCCAAATTTGAACGGTGATATTTCGCTGTCGTCGGGAGCGCAGCTGGCAAGCCTAAGCCGCCTGCCCCGAGCAAATTGACCCCCTTGATCGAGGCCGCTTTGTCTTCTCGGCGGAAATGACTTCGACTCACCACAAGCACCCTTAAAGCCGCTTCTTCCCTTAAATGCATCTTCTCTTTCCGAGACTAATCTAGATATATCACGGCTTCGTTGGAAGGTACACCTCCTTTCAGCTTAACAAGCTGCTTGATATCGGTCTTGTCCTCCTTTGAGTATTTAGGCTTGTCGCCTTTAACGTGGACCGATGTTGAGTACGCCTCCACTAGGGCGTAGTCCCTGAATTCTTCGTGAACGTTCCATTCCTTCGCATTTTCGAGCTCGCACTCTGATATGCGTGGCATGGGTGCGCACAGGTCCAGCACGCAGCCAGGCTTGACGTGGTCCTTGTATGCTTCAGCCAGCGTGATCCCCAGCGATCAACTTTTCATCCGGGCTCTCGCGCAGGTTGATTCAGTGTTGGTATTTTTCAAGGGGCGGTGGATCGTAATGCGCGTTGGGAAGGACCTTGTGCATGCCGAGCGTCGTCTTCGCTTTGGCCGTTTTGTAGAGATGCAGCGCGCGACATTGCGGAGTGGCAACGGGCACTAGGGAGGACCGGCGGTGATCCAGCCATTGCAGCGAGCGTAACGATAAAATAAACGGCGGCGAGAAGAGTGGAACCACAGTCACGAACCGCAAACGCGCGGCGGACGACATGACGAAGGCTGGCAGCTAGCCACGACGCGGTCTAGCTCGTCTCCACTCCCATTATCTCTCCGCCGAGATGCATCGACCCACGTTTCTGGTAGCATTCTCCTCCTGATCCAGAAGAGCCATGTCAGAACACACAATTCCAAATGGTCCAGACCGCATGCACCGGATATGCTGCCCCAGAAATCTCCGCACTCGCGGCTATCGTCTTCCGCCTTTTCACAGCTAGTCCAGCCCAATTCGATCACCACCCTCAATTTACCGCCCATTTCAAATCACGCTAGGTAGATACCCCATGGGGTAGCTAGCTAGGCACGGCCATTACGTCCGCCAGCCCAGCCTACCCGAGCGGCTGCTTGTCTCCTACTGGCACTACTCGGGATCGCCTACCTAGCGACCAATCTCATTCCAGAGAACGGATGATGACCCTTTGACGCAAGCACCTCTTGACTCCACTCCCCACGGGGTACGAGTGCCACGAAGAAGCGCTACAGCAAGCTTGTTGTTTAAGCTTTCCCAGCCCACGGGACCTGGGACGAGACCCACAGCGTGAGCATGGGCATCAGTCCTGCATATAAGTTGATCGTCCTGTTGCATATTGGGCCTGCCTACTTCATCCTCCCAGGTCACTTCAGCTGGTTCAAGCTTCACCGCCAACATGACGAAAACTAGCGGGTACAACATCGCTGTAGGCTTGATCGTCGCAGTGGGCAGCTTCACATATGGCTTCGGTAGACTCCCTGGTCTCTCCGATCATCGTCTTTTGCTCACATTACCCAGGATTTGCTGCTTTCGCGACTAGTATCGGCCAGCCGGGCTTCTATGCATACTTCAACCTCTCAACGACAGGCCCACGAGCGGCGTACACAAACGACATCCTCGGCGCGGTCAATGCCTTGTTCTTCTTCGGTGCCGTATTAGGCGCGCTTTTCGGCGGCCCAATGGCTGACAGAATCGGCCGAAAGTGGACTTTGGTTACCGCTTCGATAATATCCATCTTTGGAGGAGCACTGTCAGCTGGAAGCGTCCACGTTGCCATGCTGATCATAGTGCGCATTCTGCAGGGCTCTGGGCTTGGTGCACTTGCGACACTGGTACCCATCTATCTCTCCGAAGCGTCGACTCCTTCCAAACGAGGCATGCTTACGGGCCTGCACGGATTCTTTCTCGTTTCCGGATACAACATCTCTGCCTGGGTCGGATTTGGCTGCTTCTTCTCGGACAACCTCACTTTTGGGTGGAGAGGGCCCATCGCGTTCACATGCATCCCACCTCTCATTCTCCTAATCGGATGCTTCTGGATTCCTGAATCGCCGCGCTGGCTCATCGCCCAAGGCCGCGTCGACGAAGCCTGGACCGTCCTCAGTAGACTTCACAAAGATCCCACCGACGTTGACGAAATAGCTGCACATGAAGAGTTCTATCAGATGCGACGCCAGATCGAGTTCGAGTCCCAGAACGCGACAGGCTACATGGCCATTTTTCGATCCGCTTCGTACCGCAAGCGAGTGTTCCTATCTTGCTTCATACAGTACGCCGCGAATGCTACAGGTGCACTGGTCATCAACTACTACAGCGTCATCATCTACGCGAACTTGGGTTTGAGTGGTTATATGCCACTTCTTATGTACTGCATCTATACGCTCATCGGCGCATTGGGTAACCTCTTCTCTTTGCTGACCGTCGACTACACGGGCCGTCGTATTGTAAGCTCTCATACTTCTCGTCCTATATCTAAGCTGACAAGATAGGCTCTGCTCACTGGCTTCACCGGCGTTCTGATCTGCGTGGTGGTGGAAGCCGCCATGATAGGTGCTTTCGTTGAAGGAGCATCGGTTAGCATTGCAGGCCAAAAGGTAGCGATCGTAGCCATCATGATGTAAGCACACTTGCTTCCCGTAAACGCAAGTATCGCTAATACAATCGCAGGTTCGTCTTCTTCTACGGCCTCTTCATAGACGCTGCGAGCTTTATCTATAGCGCGGAAATTCTGCCCACCAACATCCGCTCTTCCGGCGTCGCACTGGCTACGACTACGTATTTCATCTCATGCATCACCTTCGTCACGCCCGGCGCCACCGCCATCGCAACCATTGGGTACAAGTACTTTGTCGGTAAGTAGTACCTATGTTTCTTGTTGCGCGGTTGCCATGTGCTAACCGGGGTCCAGTCTTCGCCTGCCTGACCTTTGTCTCCGTCATTGTGGTCTACTTCATGTACCCCGAAACGAAGGGCAAGTCTCTCGAAGAACTTGCAGAGTTATTTGGAGACACCGTCGTGGTGCATCTTACCGATGCGACGGACGAGCAGAGGCAGCAGATGGATATGGAGATCAAGAATGAGCTCTTTGCTGAGCATAAGGAGGATGCGAGGGCTTGATTCGAAGGAAAGGCCGATCCTGCGCGGGCTCGTTTAGATACTACCTTCTTGACATAGTTTCAACAAATTCTTGGCCATCTCTGTTTCCACTCCTGATCCTCCGATTTTCGTGCTATCCACCCGCACCACTTGTTTTGAGTCACTCCTTTTACTGCTTACTTGAGTCTTCACAGCTATTGGTGCCACGAATATTTCCGGCGAGGCGTCCGATGGGGCGAAAACTTGGATAGTCTCTTCGGCAGAAGATCCCCATGCTTAGTTCACCACATGCGGCTTGGTCTATCGCGCGGCGTAAGCGTATCGTGCGTAAGGTCTCCAACTTATCAGTTAGCCTGTGCCACAACTAACTATATACAACGTGCTGACATCCCACCTCTACGCCTACCATAATTCAACAACATCAAAAATTCCCACCATCCACCAATTATGATCAGCAACCCCGCGCCCACCACCATGTCCAAGCACCCCCAAAAGACCATCCCAACCCTCCACAACCTTGCGCATTCGCAAGCCTTCCGCTGTCTCTGGGCCATGGAAGAACTCGCCATCCTGGATCCTTCCTTCAAGTTCCACGTACTCAACTACCCACGCATGACCCCGCACAATACGGAACTCGCCAAGCACCATCGTCTGGGCAAGTCTCCCATCATGACGCTTGAAAGCGTTGATCCCGCGGAGCCTGTGCCTACGCCGCAATTGGAACCGGGAATCCTCACCGAATCGAAATTGATTCTAGAGTATATCAACGAGGAGTACGCTGGAGGTCTGTGGGACGTGAACGACGCAGAGGATAAAAAGAGAGATGTGTTCTTCACGCAATTCGCCATCGACACCGTCAGCATGAAGGCGCAGTTCACAATGCTCTTCGACATCCTCCCCACGATGTGTCCGTTCCCCTTCAATCACCTTCTCAGCCTCATCGTAACGCCCATGAGTACGCATTTCCTGGGCGACTTGAATCCTGTGTACCAATTGCTCGAGGACGAGCTGAGCGCGGAGAGTCCGTGGTTTAGCGGGAAGAAGATGGGTCTTGCGGACTTTAATATGCAGTGGGCCCTTGATTTGGGGAGGCATCGCGGGTATCTTGATCCGGAGAAGCATCCGAAAGTTTGGGAGTGGACGGAGAGGATTAGGGGGAGGGAGGCGTATAAGAGGGCGGTGGAGAAGAGTGGCGGGAAGCTGGACTTGAAGTATTTTGGGATGAAGGGGTAGCGGTGGGGAGGACTGTGTGCGAGAATGGCATGAACCGGGCGGTGCTTGGCGCGTTGACGAGATGACTTGGGGCATATTGACTTTGAATTATGTATTTTTGCAATTTATTCGATAGTAACCAGAAAGACCTGTCATCATGTCAAGTGGCTGCCCATTCCTGGCTTTGCAGAAGTGATCTGGTGTGCGGAAGACGACTCGTTGTGCAAAAAGGCTCGATGTTCCCAGTCTCGATTGGTACAGCTTATCCATGTATGGGCAAAACGCAGCGAAATATCTCCGTGGGCAGGTAAATGAGGAGCGATGATTCAGAGCTCAAGTGGAGTGCGGTACGGTGAGCTGAGCTACATCACCCATCGATAATTACTACCATTCAGGTCGATATCTTGATTGAGAGCGCCCTTCAGAAACGGTTAGATACATTCGCGTTGTGGTTCCTGCTCTTCCTGAAATTGATTTTTTAGTTTCAGAGTGTACATACTTCCAAGCCCCAACACCAAGCATCAAACACAACGCCTAGGAAACAAAACAAAAAAGCACTGGTATCTCAAAAGTTCACAACCCCATATATATCCCAAAACCCCCATCCAACATCCGCTCTCATGTTCCCCAACCATCTCACGTCAGAACCCACGCAGCACGCACTCACTCATCAATACCGATACGCCTGCGGCGCCTCAGGTCCCACCCCACCCAAGCCCCACGCATTATTCGTCTGCGGCCGCGCCTGAACAATCATATACGGCGGCGGCAATCCATACGACGGCGCCACAACCGGCTGCTGCGGACAGCAATTGTGTACGGCGGCGCCTTCATTCGGACAGCATCCTGGGTCCGCGCGCTGTGGTTGAGGCGCGAGTTGTGATTGAGGTGCGGGTCGTGGCTGCGGGGAACAGGGGATGGGGAGGCCTGATTGAGCGAGGGGCGGCAGCGCAGGAGCTATTTTGTTGTAGTCTGCCCACGTGTGCTCGGGGAGATTCGAGAATGCTTTTCCAGATGTGAGGAGGAGGATGTAGGAGCTCGCGTGCGACGGGAAAAGATACAAACCCGCGACTCCCAGGAAATTCGGCGACTCGTCGAGGAACTTGTTCGTTCCCACCATGCCTTCACTCTTGTCTTTCAAATCCCAGCTCCCGCCCCCACAAACGGTGCGCATGAAGAAACTACCATCAGCACCTAAGCTGACGAAACACGGTGCTTCTCTCCCGCTATCTTTCCATACGGTTTTCCACGCGTCTTGGGAGATGAGGCGGGAGAGGATAGCTTTTTCGAGAGGGGGTGGGAGATTAGACCAAGATGCGGATGTTTTGTCGTGCGCGTAGTAGGAGGAGAAAGGGCCTAGGGAGACGGAGAGTGTACTGAGGTCGCGGATGACTTGGGGGTGGCTGTGGTAAAGGTATTCGGTTAGGGGGTCGGGGAGGTTGTAGTGACCTGATATGTACGTGTGAGTGAGGGGTGGGGGAGGGGTGGAGGAGTAGTCTGGGGGATGGAGTTTGGTAAAAATCTTGGTTGTAGGAAGGAAAATGACAGACAAAGCATTTGTCCAGAAAAAAGAAATTTTCAGTACTTACGACAAGACACCTGCCCATCATGGTCCCGATAGCTGATGAAATACGTCCCCCGATCTCCCAGCGCAAATTCAATCACATCCTGGATAGGCGGCTGCTTCGTGAACAGCGCCTCGACGTCTGGAGGAAGATTGTGCCTGTTCACCATTAACAACTGCTCTTTCCGTAAACCCCGACACTGCCAACACACCCAGCAGCCTCCCAATCTCGAAAGCGTAGCACAGGCACAGGCATGCGAACCTATATCGCGCAGCTCCCCACATACCCTCAGCTGTCTTGGCAACCTAATAGCGCTTACAGCGACGAGGGAACGGATGCACACAAAGCAAGGGAGCGCAACTCACCAGGCCCAATGGGTAGGACTGTTAAACATATACGCTTCCTTCCCGCCCATGACGAAAGACACAAAGATTGGCATCGTGCGTAAGCCGGCGCGCGCGCACAGAGAGGGAGACAGTCGCAAGCTGAAGGCCGAACGAGCGTGACCAAGAAGAAGGCGCGAGCGAAGTACAAATCAAGAGGTACAAATTTCACGAGGGCATATGAAGCGGAGTGCACTTATAGGGAGGAACGCAGACGAAGCGCGAGAGGATGTCGGAGTTCAGAGACCTGGAAGGCGGAGCAGGGCAGTCGTCAGGGCGTCTAGGCGTCTCATGTGCTTGAGGCTCAGCTCGCAGCCCAGCCCCTCTCTGTTCGTATCCGCTAAAGCTGACCACTAATTAGCGGCATCTAGTCTCGCAGCTGCACATCACCCGTTGCGCAACCAGTACATCGGGTCTTTGACACTGCAGTCTTGATGAATAAGAGTTTACTACTCAAAGCACTACCAAGAACATGTCCCGTCGCACGAATCCCTTGACCACTGCGTCCGCAAGCGATCCAACCCGTCCCTATCAAAACAATATCCCGACACAAGAATTCCCACACCAAAGCAGTACCAATATCATACCCCAAAACGACCGCCTCGTCTGTTGAACGCCATAAACCTGCACTATTCCTTAAACAGAATCGAACCGAAGCCTCTAAAACTCAGTACGCGCTCAATCAATAAAAAGTCAGATGGCCTACCTGTGGCCGCGACGCCCGGGCAAGGACGGCGGTACAAGAGGATTGCCGTATGCATTGGTGTTCATGTGCACTCGACAGTCCGGGCAGTACCATTTGGCGCGTCGAGAGGGAATATCCTTCTCGGCCATGCCGACGCACTCGAGGTGGAACCATTCCTTTTCGCACTTGTGCTTGTCAGTACTGGTAAGCAGAACTAGGGAGCTTTGACTCACATTGTTGTCGCATGAGATCATTTGTCCAAAGCTCACATCGTCACATATGCAGTACCTCGGCTCGTCTGGGTCTATCTCTTCCTGCGGTTCAGAGTCCTCGTCCGTCCTCTTCTTCTTCTTATTCTTGTTGCCCTGCGCCCGCTTCACATTGGTCACAGTCTTCTGACCGTCTTCTCCAGCAGTGATGTCACCCTTGGGTGGAGGCTTCTTGCGCGAGCTCGTGCGAGTCGGCGCAGCAAGAGCAGACTGGCTAAAGATGCTGTGACGACGAAGCTCACGGTTTGCCTGGTCCGATTCGTGAGGTTTGGGTTCCTCGCTCTGGGCTTTGGGAGTCGGTACATGTCCACGAGCAGAACGTGGGCGCGTGGGTTGAGCAACAGGCGGCTGGGTAACGTCAAGGGCAGGCGTCGTCACAGGCTTTGGTACTTTCGCAGATTGCACAGGGGCTGGAGGCGGACTGACTGCCTTTGGAGCAACGGACTCCCGTCTCGAGCGAGTTGAGGCTGCGGTAACAGCGGCTGGTGGAGGAGCGGTAGGCGCGACAGGAGATTTCATGGACTCGGCTGTAGACGAAAAGGTAGGTGAAGACACAGCAGGCGTCGCATGTCGACTTGCTGTTTTAGATTGCGTCTTCAAAAGGGGTTTGGGTGTGCTGGGACCTGCGGGAGCGAGAGGGATCTGGATAGACGTAGTCTTGGTGCTTTCTGGTAACGAAGCCGGCGTGTTTGATACAGGCGAAGGCGCAGCAGGTGTCAAAGTCCGCGGTGTCGACACGGAAACAGGCGCAGGTGCGAGAGGAGGCAATATGCGGAGGCGCTTTGGGTCGGGCTGCTTGGTGCCACTATCTTGTGATGCTAACGATGGTTCTCTGGTCTCGCTGGTGGGCGTTTCGACCGTGACTGGAGGGGATGAGTCGCGTTTCCGCTTATGGTTCGCTGGTGTTCGAGCGGCCGACTTCCTCCTCGAGCTAGGCGGCGTGTTGAATGACATTTCCATCAGTTTGTCGGCGGCTCCTTTGATGCGTTTCGTTGCGTCCTCGAGTTCCTTTGCGTCGAGCCTGGCTTGCCGGCGCTGTGACTCGCGCTTCGACAGTCTGGTATCGTTCACTACGCTGCCTTCATCTCCCCTGTTTGCTGTGTCTGTCGCGATACTTGGCGACGCGGAGTCGTCATTCGTCGCTTGACTCGGTGGTTCAATGGGAGTGAGAACAGTTTCTGTAGTCTTTGAAGGAGGAGGTTGAACGGCGATTGAGATTGCGGCGGGCGCTGGCTCTGCAGCGGGTGGCGGGGCGGCGGACCTCACAGATGGCACGGCGGGTTCTTCGTCCAGCATCTCGATGCCTGCGGCTTCGCAGCGCGCCTTTTCTCTATCATAAAATTCCTGCCCTCGACGGCCGGCCTCCAACTGCTTCTTTATCATGGTCTCGCTAGGCGTCCACACGGCATTCTTCTTCATCTTCTTCCTAAGGACGGCCATCTCGTATTCGGTGAGCTTGAACCATGGTGCCCATTTGCTTCCAGGTTTGGCATCGGCCGGGGGCGGGGACAAGCGGGCGAGGGCGTTGCTCGTGGATATGCCAGCAATAGAGCTATGCACATTTGTGCCGGCGCCTGGCACGCGGACGCGAGGTTTGGGCGGCCTCGCGGTCTTGTCCTTGAGTCGTTTCAGCTTTCTGGGCGAGACAGCAAGATCGATCGTGGACCTCACCTCGGAGCCAGAACCGTCTGACGAACTCAAGCTGCGGGCTCTTGCGCCAGGCAGAGGCACCGCCGTCCTCTTGCGATCTCGCGGGCGCGCAGCCGAGCTGGCGCCATGGCCAAACGTCAGGCGCAAATGCGGGGCTCGGTCGAAGGCGCGATTGAGCGAGCGGGAGGCTTTCGGAGACACGGGGACGGGGGTGGGATCGCGCGAGGGCGGCTCTGGCAGTGCCTGGAGCTTCCTCTTGATTATCTTGATGCGTTGACAGTGGCGCTCGGCGACCTCGTACAGACGCGAGGCCTCGGCGAAGGTCGACTCCCGGCACTGTATGGCCTTTTCGAGGGTTGCAGCAATGTCTCTGCGCAGCGTGGTGGGGTCGGGGCGTTCGTTGGCGGGTATTGTAGGGAGGGTGCCATACTTGACGGTGAGCTCGTGGACGCTCTGGACGGCGTCGCCGCAAGTGAGATCGAGCTTCTTGATGAGGCGCAGCGAGCGCTGCAGGTCTGAGGGGAAGAATTCGGTGTAGTCGAGGAAGTCGTTGACGGTGGCCTGGGCATCTGGGTTCGCCGCGGGCTGGGGCGTCATGTCGGACAGCGCAGCTCCATCTTCAGCCATGTTGTCGCATCGCGGGGGGCGCGCTGGGAGAGAAATGCCAGGTGGGCGCGTCAGACCCGCCAGCCACGCGTCGATGGTATCGGCGAGGGGGGATCGGGTAATAGACAGCGCGGAAGAGATACGGTGGCGGTGGGCGACGATGGCGACTGCACGCGCCGTGGTCGCAACGCTGAGGTGTGCTCTGCGTGCTAGGCCGCATCGGGCTGCGATGCTTGGCGCACCCATCGTCAGGCACGTCTCGCGCACCCTGCCCTGTGACCTCACTTCCAGCATCGATGTCCTTGTTTGGGCGGTTGAGCGATTGCCTTCCATCGGGCGGGCACACATCGTGAATGTGCGTTACTCTCTTTCCTCACTCGCTGGACTGCCTGCGGCTTCGATTAGAGTAAAACGCGGTGCCTTGAAGGCTGGCATGTTCACCCACAGCCTCCTCAACACCACCTGTAGGACCTGTTCCAGAAGGGCCCCGGCGCGTATGGCTTCATGGTGGACCGTATTCGGGGAGGGAGATTTGCGTCGGTGGTAGCTCGGGCACAAGGCGAATTGAAACATGTCTCTTGCACCTTGTGAGATGTCTGTCGTTAATGTCCGCGACAGACTTTGATTGCATACAGCCTGGACCAGCGCGGTCGAAAGAAACCCCCCCACCTACAGGTTTGTGCAGCGCAGCTTGATGGGCTGGCACATGGGTGTAATCCCACCCCGTTGACTATCCATGCATACCCTCTATTGCACCAAAGCCCTCACATCTTCATGTTGGTGCGGGACGAGGCCGTGTCTCTCACTGTCTCGCGGTTGCTCTCTGTCGCGCTTTCCTCCTACGTCGGGCTCGAGACAAACGCGTCTCTGTTCTCGCCGACTCACGCGGTGCTCTCGAGACCTCTTACCTCCCACAAACCCAGGCCAGCATCATTGCAAACGACAGCCCCTCACGTCTAGTACTCGCACCATGGCTTCGGCTGCCGCTCGTCTCGCTCGGCTCCGCAGCGTTGTGCAATCTGACTTGGACGCGCTCCCTCATAGGCCCGCACCGGAGCCCGAGGTCTTGAGCGATAACGACACGTCCGGCGGTGTTACCCTCGACGAGCCCCAGAGCAAACAACCTTCCTCTTCCTCAGTCGCGGACTCGGCCTCTGCTCCTGCCCAAGCACTGCCAGTCGCTTCCAAGAAGGTTCTGAAGACAACCGTCGAAGAGAATTCGGAGCGGAGGTTCGTGTGGAAGCAGGGAGCTGCAAGCTCGTACAACCTAGGATCTCAGCCAACACTCGCCGCCCTTCCCATTACGACGCTCCCGCCCACCGACCTCCAAAGGGGCGAGCTTGCCCACCAAAAGTACTTTACCCCCATAGTAGCCCTCTCGAAATACCCCTACCAATTCTGCAACAAGAGCTGCATGCAAGTTATAGCTTCGTCCTTCTTTGACGCCGGCAAATTCTGGGCTCGCGAGTGGGACCTGTAAGTCTTGCCCATACCTTCCTCCACTACTCTGACATGTGCTGACCATTTCAGATACTACGTATGGGACATTGAGGAGACCAAGCCTCTGATTCTCGTGAGTGAGACGCAGTTCGAACAGCTGCTGAAGGAGATCAATTCGACGTTGGGGCTTCAGCTTCGGATCACAAACCAGCAGCGAGAGGACGGTTTAGTGAGCCGATTTCCAGACCATTCTCGTTGTCGTCCCCGGTATCTTGGTCGATCGCACACCCGAGCTGACTACGACACCATGGTTTCAAACGTTCCAGGGGCTGCCTCGCGGCTTGTGGGCGAGCCGGTACCGCCTTCGCTGGAGGGACGTACTCTGGAGGACTTCAAAGCGGCCATGGAGGAGATGTGGGAGCTTACGAAGAACAAGGGCAAAGCTGCCAAGGAGAAGAAGATGCAGGAGCGCATGGCGAAGCAGAAGACGTTTACGGATCAGTTCAAACGTGCCCAGCGCTACCTAGGGCTTCGACCTTGCGCACAAGACGGTAAGCCGACGACAGTTCTTCACACATGGCTATTAGGTTCTAATGTTCTAGACAGGCCAGCCACCAGCCCTTCCTGGCCCCATCAACGACTCACTTCCGGCGCCTTTTCCATTCGACCACTCTGTGGTCTTTGTCTGCGTCGACGTCGAGTCTTATGAGAGGGCCCATCACAAGATCACGGAGATCGGCGTCGCGACATTGGACACGCGTGATCTTTCTGGAGTTGCGCCTGGCCCACATGGCGAGGCCTGGAGGGCCAAGATCCGCGCTCGACATTTCCGTATCCAAGAACACGCGCATTTGGTGAATTCTCAGTTTGTCAGTGGTTGCCCCGACCGCTTTGACTTTGGTCAGTCGTCGTGGGTAAGACTTAAGGAAGCCCCCGCCATGGTTGCGGACTGCTTCAGGCCCCCCTTTGCCGCGCATCCGGACCAAGAATATGATGGAAAATATTCCAACACATCCAATACTGCGGGTCCTGGTGAGCAACGGAACTTGATCTTCCTCGGCCATGACACGCTTTCGGATGTAAAGTACCTCCAGCAGTTGGGTTTCGACCCACTCACGCTACCCAATCTTCTTGAAGCCCAGGACACTGCAACCATGTACCGTGTGTGGCGGCGCGAGCAACAGCCGACGAAGCTTGGGAATATCCTATACGATTTCGATATTCCTGGCTTCAACCTCCACAATGCTGGCAACGACGCTGTGTTCACCGTGCAAGCGATGCTTGGTATCTGTGTACGAGAGGCCAGTATACGAGGCTCACCGGAGAGCAAGAATATGCGCGACGAGCAGAATGTAGCGAAGCTCGCGCAAGCCCAGGCGGATGCTAAGAAGCAGGCTGAGGACCTGGCTGCTGGGTGGAGTGACGATGAGGGTGATGGCGGTGCACCAGAGCCCATTGTCATCAAGGACTCGGTTTCGAAGCCTTCCTTGGTGGGCCAGTCAAACGTTTCGAGTCCCACTAACGGTGATGGGCAAGGCCGTGGCTGTAGAGGAAGCGCGAGTGGGCGCGGACGTCCTACAGACTCGAATGGCGCGTACCAAAGCCCCAGTCCTTCCAGCGGTGTTCCCCGAGGTGGCCGACGTGGTGGCTATCAGAACACTTTTCGTGCTCAAACTACTGGACGAGCTCGTGGACAAGGACGTGGACGGGGTGGAAATCGTGGTCGTGCACGCGAGACTATCGAATCACGCCCCGTAGACGGTTTGGAAGCATCCGGCGCCCAGGTAAGCGTCGACCTCATTGACCTTTCATAGAGCACTTCATTTGCTCGTGGACGAATCGGAGGCCTCCTTCTGACATGAGCGAATAGATCAAGTATTATTGGTGAGAGGTGCTTCCCACGGGTTTCTTGCCGGGTCTTGCAGCAAATGCATGAGCAGGCCGCAGGTAGTTGTGCAGGCTGCGCTAGTGGGGACGGATTTGTAGGTTTCTGAATTAGGAAAGTCTACTGTGGGGCAAGAGACGCTTTACGCTTTTATGTTACGTGAATTGCGAATATGTGGACTACATGCAGTCGGCACCGCTGGCTGGGCTACGCTAGCTCGTGTTTGGTGGCGCCCACAGTTAACTGCCTGGGCAGACATACCTCCATCCGAACTGCTGCACTCTGTCCCAACTCCTTGATCTTTGCATCTCGCCTGATTTCTCAGCACCCTCCATCAAAGTGACCCGATAGACCATCCATCTCTGCCATCCCAGACATCAATCTCCGTTGGACAAAGATGGGTGACGCACGCCAAGCCAAACGTTCACGACGCGGATCGGCGCGACAAAAATCTCCCCTCCCACGGCTTATTGCCGACTGGATGAGGAGCTATCTCCGTAGTCGCGTCACTATCCTCACCGCCCGGCGGCGATTACTTCTTGAACGCGACGGCGTCGCCCATTGCAGCTCCAAGACCCTTTCCGGACGAACAGTTCTTTTCATCTTTTGCGCTCAATGGCCCCAGAAGAGACTCTGACCGTCCCCACACAAAGCCATGGCGTCTCGGTGCACAACTCGACGTCGTCAAGCGGCTCGCGAAAGCCATGGAGGTTGGCGTCCTCGAAGAACCGCCAGCAGTTGGGTCAAGACGACCTCCGTCGTGAGAATACACACCAATCGCGACGCTCGGGTGCTTCTATGGAGCCCGCCTGGTGGAAGACTCGGCTGTTCAGCGGCATGATCAATGATGTACGGCGGCGAGCACCCTTTTACTGGAGCGATTGGAAGGATGCGTGGGACTATCGCGTGGTGCCTGCCACAGTGTATATGTACTTTGCAAAGTATGTTTGCCGTCGTAATGTCAACTGATTCGGACTTTTTCGACATGTGCTTGATTCTTTGGGCTAACGAGTGCGTAGCATATTACCTGCCCTAGCCTTCTCACTCGACATGTTCGAGAAGACGGGGCAAAGCTTTGGCGTCAATGAGGTGCTCTTGTCATCGGTGCTGGCGTCTGGAGTCTTTTCCCTTGCGGCATGTCAACCTCTTGTCATCGTAGGGGTTACGGGTCCTATCACAGTCTTCAACTACACTGTCTACGATATCATCACGCCTCGCGGGACCAACTATTTCGCGTTCATGGCTTGGATTGGCATGTGAGTGCAGCAGAACGTTGCTGTGGACGATGCGCTGATTCGGCTTCAGATGGTCCTTGATCTTCCACTGGATCCTTGCAATCAGCAACTCTTGCAATAGCCTGAAATATGTCACCCGGTTTTCATGCGACATCTTCGGGTTCTATGTCGCCTTCATCTACCTCCAGAAAGGGATCCAGGTGCTGACCCGCCAATGGGAGGTTAACGATGCTTCCGCGTACCTCTCAATTGCAATTGCACTACTTGTCACGGTGGTGGCGTATCTTTGCGGCATCGTAGGGAACTCGTCCTTATTCCAGAGGCATATCCGGAAGTTTATTGAAGACTACGGGACGCCGTTGACCGTCATCTTCTTCACAGGCTTTGTTCACATAGGGAAGAACGCCGGCATCGAACTGCTCAAGCTGCCGACGTCTCGTGCGTTCTTTCCGACGACGGATCGTGGATGGTTCATCCACTTCTGGGACATTGGCGTTGCGGATGTCTTCCTCGCCATTCCGTTCGCGATCTTGCTCACCATCCTTTTCTGGTTCGACCACAATGTGTCCAGTCTGATCGCCCAAGGGACCGAGTTCCCACTTCGGAAACCAGCAGGGTTCCATTGGGATATTTTCCTCCTTGGGCTCACGACGGGTGTCGCAGGTTTGCTAGGTATACCCTTTCCGAATGGCCTCATCCCACAGGCACCCTTTCACACGACTTCACTTTGCGTCACTCGCACTGTATCCGACGGTGATGACGAAGCAAACAAGGGCCACAACCGTCGCGTAGTCGACCACGTCGTCGAACAGCGTGTCTCCAATCTCGCGCAAGGCCTACTCACGCTCGGCACAATGACGGGACCACTCCTCATCGTCCTCCACCTGATACCTCAAGCGGTCCTCGCAGGCCTCTTCTTCGTCATGGGCATCCAAGCGCTTGAAGCAAACGGCATTACAGCCAAGCTGATCTTCCTCGCCAAAGACAAGCATCTCACGCCCCGCTCAGACCCGCTGATGCAGGTCGAGCGGAGAAAAGCAATATGGATCTTCGTCGCGCTCGAACTCATCGGCTTCGGCGCAACCTTCGCTATCACGCAAACCATTGCAGCCATAGGCTTCCCAGTGTTCATTTTCCTCTACATACCGTTGCGCACGTTTGGGATGCCGCGGTGGTTTACGCCGCAGGAATTGGGGTTGCTGGATGCACCTACTGCGAGTCCGTTCACCATGGAGAGTGTGGGGGGTAACCATGGGCAAGTTGTTGAGGACGAGGCTGCAAATGAGGTGTTGGGGTATAGTGATGGGGCGGAGCGAGGGGAGGCGGGGAGTATAAAAGAGTCTCAGGAGATGATGGAAGCGGGACGGACGAATGCGGATGTCGGTCGGAGGAGAGGTAGTGTTCGAGATGCGGATGGGATCGAGTCGGAGAGTGTCAGAAGAATCTAGAGTAGGACAGGTCTAAACAAAAAGGGAAAATGGCAATATGAAAGGAGGGGTTACTCGTATACAAGGTGCGAGAGGCGATGTTGCCTGTCGTCTCTGCTGCCTTCCGATGCTCCTCCTGTCGGCGGCACGCGTGTTGTTTGCATGTGCGACAACCGGTTTGGTCGACTCCGCGCACATCCGTCCCAAGCTCCAATGCATCATAGCATCATATCCTCGTGTCAAAACAAGTAATCAACCCTCGGCACCCAGAGTGATGAACAAGGCGTCAAGACACGGGTCGCGTGTCGCTTATAATAGCGCCTGCCCACGTTGCACGCCGTCCGTGCCCGCGTCCTCCACCAGTTCACCGGTTCGTGACAGCGGCGGCGCCCACTCAGCCACCCCGTCGGTGCCCAAAGCCCATCCCGTCGCTCGTGGGCTGAGCGCGATCCGCTGCTCCGAGGCACATGTTACGATTGGCCATGCCGCTGCGGCCAGACCCTGCATCGTTCGGCGAGGGCGAGCCATGTCAGCGCGGAGCGTTTGCGCATTCGCGCAGTGGTGGGGTACTTGATGATGATGCTTCGCCAGGCAGACGTCTGAGCACTATCTGCCGCGTCCGCCCGCTCGTCGTCTTTGCGTTTTTTTCCCTGCGCTGAGCATTGCTGCCCACTTGCTGTTCGTCTTCGAGGGATTCAAGTTTTCGCTTTTGCGCAATGGAAGCCGTCGTGTGGAGCGGAGTTTCGTACAAGCAGGGCACGCTGCCGAAGCTCAAGATTGCGCAGGAGATGGCTCGGCGCGACTCGTTGAGCTCGTCGATGACAGGAGACTCGGGGTATAATAGTGATCCGGAGATCTCGCTGTCGCCGCTCGACATTGTGAGCTCGGAGCAAGGTGAGTTGCATCTGCAATGGGCTGAGGGCGAATGGTCGCTGATGTGCATCGCAGTACCTTATACATCCGCCACTTTTACAATCGACTCGTCGGCTCTGTTCGATGTCAAGGAAGCCATCTCGTCCAAGGCGAAACGAGTGACTGCGAACAAGTGCAATCCGATCCTATTCAGGAAACCACAGGACAATCGTCGCGAAATAGGGCCACCGAAAATCGACGTGACCAGTGTTCCCACGACGCTAGAGAACGTCCCAGAACAAAGCAAGCTCGATTGGTCAAACGCGTTCAAGAAGCCGGCCCCGCCAGCCAACTCGACGTCCGACGTTGAGCAGTGGATCAGCACCAATCTGCAACCACACCAACCCAAAGAACGCAATTCGTCCATCATATCACTATCCTCCACGGGAAGTTGCGACATGTACTCCAACACCGATGACAACAGCGAGGACGAAGAGGTGGTCGGCAGCACTCCTAGCACCTTGTCTAAAGCTACCTTGAAGACTATCGAACTCATCATGCGCAAGATCGAGTTGAATCTAGCCTACGCTGCTTTCATGCAGTGTGCTGGCGGCCAGTCCGCCAGAGCCCAGGGCAGTACCGGTAGTACATCACGTGCTGGCCGTGGAGGCTCTCAAGGCTCCGGCGGGAAACGCAAGTCCCGTGTCGAAGACAGCCTGCCGCCGGATGACCCAGACGAAGACGGTTCAAACAAGAGACGGCGTATCTCCATCACCACTACAACCGAGGACTCAGAAAGCGGGCCCCGATTCGCCTGCCCCTTTTACAAGCACGATCAAAACCGTTACCGAAATAGACGCACATGTCCTGGACCGGGATGGCTTACCGTTCACAGGATGAAGGAGCACTTGTACCGCTCGCATGCCCAACCCATCTATTGCAACAGGTGCTACCTTATGTTCGACTCGGACAAGGATCTGTCGAGTCATCAGCGTGCAGATCCGTGTCCGGTGTCTGCCCCGCAGCCTATCGATGGCATTGGGCGCGAGACATTGACGATTATGCGGAAGAGGTCGCCTGCTTACAGGCTTGAGGAGGAAAAGTGGAGGGATACTTACCAGTTGTTGTTCCCGGATGTCTCGACTGCTGATATTCCTTCACCGTGTAAGTATGTCCGCACCACTGCGCTGATGGTCACTGATAAAAGTGTAGATTACGATAGCGCTTCTCCAAACGAGGGATCTCGTCGATTCCGCCGCGAATTGCTCGAGCGTATCCGTCAAGAGCTCTTCGCAACGGCTGAGCGGGAACCTGGCCCAGTCGAGCAAAGACTTCTTCGCCAGGTTTCAGGCATAATCCAGCGATGTGAGAACGAGCTCTTGTCGACATCCAACACGGCTCCGGTCAACGTCACCCCGGGTCTTTTGCACCCATCAATGCCCACATATCGCCGAGCATCCGCTCCGTCAATATTGGAAGAGCCAACACCTTCCTATGCGCAGCCAGAACTACTGCCCCCTCCCTTAACAAATGTGCCCAACTATACGCCGGCAATCCCCACGCCAATCCAGCCTTCGCAAAGTGGGCCTATGAGCCCTCAGGCTACGCCAGGGTTCAATGAAGTTCCGCAACTTGCGGGCGACGTTCCGCCCCTGCCCGGTGGTCCGTATCATACCTATCCGGAACCATTACCCTTCACGTCCAACGATTGGCTCGATTGGGATCTTCTTTTCCCTCCTGGACCGGAGGTGCAGCTTGGAGATAGGACGGAGACACATCCGACGCTTGTGTCGCCGGTGTGGACTTAATGGTAGGTGCACTGTGCTGGAACGTTTTGGCGTGAGTGTGGTTGTATCTCTTGAAGTAATAATGCTAGGGGTCCTGGCGGCCTTGATACCTATCTACAAAGTACCCATGGGCTTATTTGCCAACCTGACATACTGCCTCGGCCACTCCATCTCCACACCCAGCTCCTCCGCCCACGTCCTCACCAGATTCGGATTCCTCAGAAATTGCTTCGCGACAAGCACAACATCAGCCTTGCCCTCACTCAGTACACCCTCCGCCATAGCAGCACTCTCAATCTTTCCCACCGCCGCAACAAGCATGTTTTTCCCTTCCCTCTTCAACGCCTTCCTAACTGCATGCGCCAACTTCACTTGATAGAACGCATCGTCCATCGGGATCTGCTGCAGCGGGTTATTCGCCGCAGCTGAAACGTCGATTATGTCGACGCCCATGTCGCTTAATCTGAGGGCAAGGTTAACCGAGTCGTCGATTGTCCACTGCGGTGTCGAGGGCGAGTGTTCCATGAAATCGGTGCCGCTTATGCGGACTGAGAAGGGCATTGTCTCCGGGATTCGGGATCGAATCTCCGTGACGACTTCGAGCGTGAAACGGATGCGGTTTTCAAAGGAGCCGCCGTAGGCGTCGGTGCGATGGTTGCCCGCTGGGGAGAGGAAGGAGCTGAGGAGGTAGCCGTGGGCGGCGTGGATTTCGATCAGGTCTTTACGTTGTCAGTACTCCACCTCTACACTTATGGGGGTAGGAATGAGGATAGAGCTTACCGAAGCCAGCCTTGACAGCTCGATCCGCCGCATCCCCGAATGCCTTCACAACAATCCTAATATCCTCCCCTGTCATCTCCCTCGGCTCCACATAGTTCTCTAAATACCTAACCCTACTCGCCCCCACGACCTGCTCCTCCCACCCTCCCTCCTCCTCCGTGGCAATCCACGTCTTCTTCCCCGGATAAATCGGCATCATACCCGCCTTGCGTCCCGCATGAGCAAGTTGTATGCCGATTTTGCGCTCGCCCTCCTGCTCATGCACGAAGTCTGTAACCTTCTTAAAGGAGGCGATGTGGTCGTCGGACCAGAGGCCGAGGTCGGCTGGGGAAGAGCGGCCGAAGGGGTGCACGGCGGTGGCTTCCATGATGGTCAGGGCGGCGCCGCGAAAGGCGAGGTGGCCTATGTGCATGAGGTGGAAGGGGGTTGGGTGGCCGCTTGGGGTCGCGCTGTACATGCCCATTGGGGAGACGATGATGCGGTTGGGTAGGTAGAGGGCGCGGAGGTTGATGGGGGTGAAGAGGGCTGGGTTGACGGGGGCTTCGGGGGTGGTTGGTGGCATGGTTGCGGACGGCATGATGAAGTTCTGTGATGCGTGGTTTGTATAGAAGGGGAACGTACTGGAGATATCTTCAAAATGTGCAGAAAAATACTCTCTCTTATATGTTTCCTGTCAAGAATTGCCAGTGTCGGTAGTCCGCCGGGGCGGCGGAGACCAACCCATGATGAAGTATACGCGGCGAGTGCACATCCAGGCACAGGCCCTCGACTACTTCCTCACTAAACTCCGCTGACAAATTCGTCATGTCCGCACTACGACGGAGCTTTACCTCAGGCTCCTCACTGATTACTGCATCTACATGTCTCCGTACCCAAATATGTCCACTACTTCGCCCGCTCCGTCGACATCAAAGAAGCGCAAGCTCCGCAAAGGTGCAACCTCGTGCTGGGAGTGCAAGAGGAGGAAGGCCAAATGCGTGTTCTCGAATGGCGACGAGAGCGTGTGCGTGAGCTGTCGGAATCGAGATACGTCCTGTGTGAGTCAGGCTGAGAAGGATGATGTGGAAGCGCAGGAAAATGGGGATGCGAAGGTCTCGCGTCGGCGACTTGAGCGCGTCGAAGCTATGTTAGAGACGCTCAGTAAGAGTCACCAAAGTAAAGACGCATCAGGAAGTTTGGAAGACATCCCAGTCTTCCCATCCGCTCCAGAATCTCCTGCAGTATCTACAAGGTTATCCGGCGCAACAGACCTATCCAAGCTCTCGGAAGCCCTACACAACCTCCTCCCATCCAAAGACCAAGCCTACTCTCTCTGCGCAACCGAGAAATTCCTCCCCTGCTTTTTCCAGCAACTTCTTACACGCAACTACACAGCTCTTTCCGCGAATGGCGAAGCACCCTTGACCGGCGCCGTGGTAGCCCAGTTACCGCCGCAATCAGCTCACCCCGTCCTCATCGCCCAAAAGCTCCTCATGTACGCCTGTCTCACACAATATCACCACTCCGCTTCCCGAACTCCCAAATGGCAGGCTCAAGCCTCGCAAATGGCAGCTGCCGCCATCGATCTCGTCACCACCAAAGACGCCCTTGTCGCTAACGCCGAAGGGCCCGAGTGTCTGATGATGGAAGCAACGTGGCACGTCAACAATGGCGATCTGCGTCGGGCTTTTACTGCAGTGAGAAGGGCTATGGCGACAGCGCAGTTGCTTGGTATTCACCGGCCTTTGCATCGGGAGTACCAGAGATTAGATGGATCGGCGCCAGCGTTTGATCCGACGTATATATGGTATCGTATCGTTCATGCGGATCGTATATTCTGTTTGATATTGGGGCTACCGCAAGGCTCGACGGATGTTTCGTTCGCAGAGCCGCTTGCGACGAGTGGGCTTGGTCCCGAAGAGGTACTAGAGAGGACGCACTGCGCCATCGCCGCTCGCATTTTAGAGCGTAACGAAGGCGATTCCGACGATTCCCTGGCCACTACTCAATCCATCGATGCGGCAATCCAAGCAGCAACGTCGACGGTCGGACTCCCATCACACTGGTGGTCGATCCCCTCCTTTTCTCAGATCTCGTCGCAACGCGAAGTGTTCATAGCAACCACGCGTCTCGTCAGCCAAGTTCTGCACTACAACTTGGTAAACCAAACACACCTGCCGTACCTGTTCAAATCAGATACCATAAATTCTTCTCACACAGCGGCATACGAATACAGCCGAGCTGCCAGCACGACCGCAAGCCGCGAAATCTTACACCGCTACCTCGCACTCCAAGACTCAAGTCTAATCGCATATTCCTACCACTTCGTCGACTTCTTCGCTCTCATCGCAGCCATCACTCTAATCCTACCCCATCTGGAAAAACACTGGTCGTCTTCCACACAGGATCCAAGCGTCCTCTCACACATGCGCGCCAGCGATCGTGCCACAATCCTACAAGCCATGCGCACCATGGCAAAAGCACCCGTATGCAATGCGCCCAAGATCCTAACCGAGCTACTCGCTGTCGAAGAAGAAGCCTATGCCTTGCGAAGCGTAGGCTCAGGCCAGATCTTGAAACACGATCCGGATAGTCAGCCATATCTTGAAGTGTGGATACCGTATTTTGGGCGCTTGAAGGTCAATTCGGTAAAAATTTGTTTCAAGAGAGCGCTAGAGATTGAGCAACTGAGTTCTTCGGTTGAGAAGACAGCGAGCCTGGAGTGTCAACCGAAAGAAAGCGAGGTGCAGGTCGATGGTGCGCTTGTTCAAGATTGGTCTTTGGATGCGTTTGGGATGAGTCTTGGTGTTGGTACGGACGTGTATGGTGGGGCTGAGAATGGTTTCTTGGATAGCTTTCAGGAGTTCTTGGATGGCGCTGCATCGTGAGAGTAAATGGATCAGATGTGGGGGCCAAAAGGGAAAACCTTGAATCTTGGAGGATTTTATGGACCCTGATTCTGCACCTTGAGCGTGCTTTTTAGCGAGGCCGGTTGGTCGGGCTATAGCTTCCGCCTCAAAGAGTGGCGGCGGCGCAATAATTCGAAGTCGAGACGAATACGGTATAGTATACGACACACGTGGTGCTGTGGCAAACACTCTCGAACGTTCAATCTGTAGGTCATGCACGAGAAGAGGCGCCTCGTTGTCGGAGCTCCGTGCCACAGCGTCAAGGCCGGCTTCGAATCACAAACACTCAACGGATAGTGCCATCGCGGTGGTTTGATCCGCTGCGGATGCGGACTTCAAATTGGCCAATCTTATTACTGAGTTCTGGACCCTATTCGAGGTGCGACTCCTTAGCCTAGTAGAGGTCAAATGGTGGAGGGTGTCATTGAAATTTCAGTAGCAACGACTTTCATCCTCGATGCAACCCCGCACGATCAGCATTGATGAGGTGAAACAAGGCCCCCCGTTCAGCAACGATTAGAAGGAATTAGGCCACCATATGCGCGCAACATCCAACGACGGTGTTATTTGATACGAAGTACAATTTGATCGCAATTGGCTTCCGATCAAGCCACTGGGAGAGCTAGCATGGGGTTTCACGCCCGGCGCATCTCGTTACCACCCGCACCGCCTCGTCCGTATATAGCATATGGGGCTCGTCGCTATCCTCGTGAGGCTCCTAGCCTCGCGACTTCTTTCTTACATCAGATAGCACGTGGGAGACCTTCAGGAATTCTGGTTATCGCGTCATCATAGTCGCCGTCGTTATCGCAATTATGTCCATCGGAGGCCCCGGTCCGTTCAACCCCAGCGACTACTCACACAGCAGCGTTGTTACGGTCAACCGCGATAGAGTCGTTCACGAAAGTGCGCCACCGCTCGTAACGAGATGGGCGCCTCCGACTGAGTGCCGCGATCGTTGGATGTTGGTCAATAACTCTACGAAAACCTATCTGCAAACAAGGCCCATGATTGGAAATGCTACAAGCAGCATACCTGCTGAGTCGTCTGCGCCGCCGCCACCATCGAGTTTATCCTCGACACCTCCACGGTCGACAATGACCAGGAAGAGGCAAGCGCCTAGTCCTCGAGTGGCTATTACTACCAAGTTCCAATATACTGTTGAGAGTACGTGGTTTATATGTTCTAATTGTAGTAAAGGCATACACTGACGTCGGGCGTACCGTTGCGTAGGCATGGGCAGCGATCCTCTTTTCACTTCATGCCAGGCATACTCAGACCAACCGCTTTACAGTCCGGGCATATGCCCCAGCGGCCTGGAAGTGGTTGAGGTGACAGAGATCCACGCCCCCAGGGCCAACGGCGGAGTAAGAACGTCTTGGCAAGCAAGCTGCTGTAGTAGGTATGCATACTACCTCTTCTTAGTATCCGAGCATCGCTCAATAAAACGTTCATAGTGGCATGACCTTCGGCTCAGACGTGTCGCGCTACTGTCAAAGCACCGTCAGCTCATTTCTGGTTGCCCACGCACTCATCACCACGACCAACACCTTCGACGGATCTTCAACGGAGGTGTACGAAGTGACAACCGTCGATGATCAAGCTACTATCACCATCTCGAACCTGACGTCTCTGATGGTCACAGGCCTGGCCGTCGCAGAGCCCGTAGTGGTAGCCTGGAACCTGCAAGAGATGACATCCTTCCCTACCAAGTATCGCAACTCCCTCGCGAGCAGAATCGGAGTCGTTCTGGAAACAAACGCAACGCCAGTCAGCACACCGGCTCTCCCCAACGAAACGGGAGACCCAACGGGAGACCCAAAGGGCGACCCAACGGGCGATCCAACGGGAGACACAACGCCGATACCCAACGCATCACTCAGTACTGGGGCAAAAGCGGGAATAGGCGTGGGCGTGGTGTTTGGTGTTGCACTCGTTCTTGGGGCGATCGTGTTGCTGTGGCTTCGGAGGAGGAAGCAAGGGATACCTTTGAGTCCGGAACGAGCGATAATCCCGGAGATGGCAGATCAAGATAGAACGCACGCGAGGAGAAGGTGGTTCCTTGGTGGGAGATGGAGGACTGAGGTAGAGGTGATGCCTACGCCGGCGCAGGAATTGGACTCAAAGACTGTGCGTAGTCTTCCTGGGCCGCCGGTAGAAATGGGATCGGTGGAGGTCAATCATCGTGAGGGAGTCTCTCGATGACATGAAGATCATGTTGAGAAGGGAAAGATGGAACGCTAGATTATCAGAAATGGAGTTAAGAAGGGAAATCGCTGAGAATTTAGTAAGCCCCTGATTCTATACCTTGAAAGTGCATCCATCGAGGCTGATCGGCAATAGCAAATTCCCATCTAAAACCTTGGCAGCGATGCAGAATCTCATAGTCGATATGAATACAATAGAGCAGATGCCTCACGCGGAGCTATGGCGAGCACTCTCCAACGTTCAATCAGAAGACGAAGCACGAAAGAGGTGCTAATCCTGCAGTATCCGGCGGGGGGGCGCACCAAAAAGGGCATCAAAACAAGCAGTGTACAATAAGGTTGTTGTTCTAGCTAGGTGGGCAGCAGCAGCTAAGAGCCCGAGGGGTCGCCAAGCCTTGTAGAAGGCCTGGTATATCATAGCAAAGCCTCGAATGGTACCCTAGTCGTGGGTGCTCCGTTCCACAGCCTCGTAGCCGGCTTCCAATTGCAAAACCCCGACGATAGTGACTCGCTGCGATCTGAATACGTAGTGGCCAAACGTATGGTTGAGATCTGGATCCTAAATGAGTTGCAACTATTAATCATAGTAATAGGCAACTTGTAGAGATTGACGCTGAAAATTCAATAGCAACGATTCTCAGCCTTGGTGTTACACAGACCGCCCGATTAGCAATAAATAGATGTATCGAATTCTCTGATATGCATAGATAGTGGCGACCGACCGACCTGTAGAGGTGTGGCTTGTCGCGATGCTGCATTCAGATGGTTGACAATTGAAAGATGATCACGAGTCATCGTCTAAATAAAGTCTTCCAGCGGTCGATACAAATTGCGCACTTTTGCTGTCAGACCATCGTCTTTCTTAGCATTTAAAGCCGCGATCTTGGTCACAAGGGACGTTCTGCACCTTAGCAAAATGCAGACGTCCTCATGAGATAGTAGGAAAGAAGGGTTGATGCCTCCGCGTTGTCGGTTCAGCAGTGTGCGCGGATCGAAGGAGATCATCCACCCCTCATATAAATCGCTTTGTACCGCCAGCCGAGCATTTGCATAGAACAAACAACTGTTCTCTATCAAATTAAACGTCCCTCTAGATGACACCAATGGTAAAGCTCGCATATTTTAGCTTTAAACTTTTCCACAAAGCTTGTGGCCCCTCGGTAGTTCTAGTGTTTAGCACGCGCCACTGGGTCTTCTCGCGAAGTGCTTCCTACGTATCGCGCAGTCACAACACTGTGATCTGCAGTCGTCTCAAGAGTATCTTTCCAATTTAAGAAGGCCTCAAACGAATAACCGTCTGCCTCTATCGCCTGCATAATCAATTTAAGTTGCCATTTCTGCATTGACCAAGATCGGAAGTAACAGAAGGTCTGACGCGGTTTCATTGGGGCGTTTCTCTATTGATCGGCTACGCGATATGGTAATATCTGCTTCAAGTCCTGGTCGCTGACCAAAAGTGGTGCAATCAACTATTGTGGAACAGTGCTAGAACTTCTGGATTGTCGGACTCTTTCGGTAGGAAGGGGGTAACTCGTTCCGCCGTGATCTGATTGGCGAATGCGTAATCTCGGAGGTGGTGCCGAGCATTGTTCAGGAACAGGCGAGTAAGCGTCTTCGCCAGAATTGTAGCATTTGCGATTTCCGAGTCTGATTTACTTCTCCGATGGGTGTACGTCAGTCGCAAAGATGACCCTGGTAGGCTGAGTCGGCGGGTCCGTTGCCGCATTGGTGCTGTTCGGTTGCGCTGCATGTGTGCGCCTTTGGAAGGGCCTGTACCCGGCGCCAGGTCATCTTGGTAGAAAGTCTATGCGCCTCGGTCGCTTAAAAGCTTGGCAGATTTACGCAGCCCCACAGGATGCTGCTAACTTCGCATCATTCAACAAAGTGGTATATCTATTAACCAACCCCCAAAATTCTTCACAACAATGGCAAGTTGGCCGAGGTAAGAATTTCTCCCATCCTTCACTATGCCCTTCCTCTCTAACATCTTCTAGTGGTTATGGCGTGTGACTCAAGCGCAAGCTTACTAGTATATACTAGAGAATTCTCATGGGTCTTTACCCGCGGGGGTTCGAATCCCCCACTTGTCAATTACTTTTTGTCCTTTTTTTTGCATTTTTATCACCCACTACAATGGCTTACCTAGGTAAGTAACTAAGGTCTTGGAAAAGAGGCACCGTAATGCAGTGCACATTAAAGGTTCCAAGTAATAACAACAGGTTAACTACTAAAAGTTCAGCGCCCCAAAGCCGTCAAAATTGGCCAGATAGCATGTGCGGATGCTGTTATTAATTGTGTTTAAGGCCACCCGCTTTATATATCTCATTACCTTTTGTACGCTGTACTGTACTGGCGCTATCCCGCTTAATAAGCCACCGTAATCCCACGCTTATCCCTGCCGAGCGCGTCAGTTCGTGGCATTCGTGCTGTCGTCGTTGTCGTCAGTCTCGGTGTGACTGTCGGATCCGTTTTTACCGCTGCCGCTGCTCGGAGTCAACACTGCCGCGCATTTGCCTTTGCTAGTATTAGACGGAAGAAACACATTTGCAACAGTGTACGCTCACCTTGCTCGTCCGCCATCTTGGGCATTAGCTGTTGTGGCTGAGGGGCTATGGCTTCTAGGAGAGTGTCGTCACGAGCCTCTTGCGTTGGCTGCCCGTTTTCAACAATTGACGAGTTGGCGGTGTTGGCGGTACTAGTGGTGCTAATGGTACTGATGAGACTTCGCGGTGCGGGGGCCTACTAACTCGGTTTTCGGACCCCTCAACCTCTGTATCGTGGTGGTCCGAGATCAAGAGACCCGCATCGTCAGAATGATCGTGTGTTTGCGTACCGAAATCGTCTTCATCATCGTCCGTATTGGCATCTAGTTCAGACTGACTGTCGTCAATGACAACTGCATCCTCTACAGACTATTAGGAACGATAAGCCACTGCCCCGATAGGCCTGGGCTTACTTTGACTGCTACCCTTAACAGGCGCCGACTGACCAGAACTCTTTTTACTTCCTCTAGAAGCTCGTCTTGTACGAGGATACTCGAGTCCGCCGCTTTGACGTTCGTTCTTGGGGAGATCGTACTGACTGCTATCCTCACAAGGGGATGGGCTGGCGCTGCCCTCACGTAGGACCTCTTCAGAAGAACAGCTTGAGGGGAAATGCTCGACTTCGTATTCCTCAAGGGAAGTCAGACCGCCTGTGCCACTAGTAAGCTATTATAATAATAGATATCTAGTAGAAGAGGGAAGGAAGTTATATCGTCATAGAGTAATAGTATAAGTTTTCCGGTTATAGTAGTATTACGCAGTCTAGGCTTGACCTGCTATATACGCCTAATCATGTCACTACTTAGTCATGTGATATCAACAAGGTAAACCTCTCCTTCCGCCATAGTGCGGAATGCCTTCCGCCAACAAGAGGTACCTTCGCATACCTCTATGCAAGGCGTCCTCGTAGTCATCTGTAGGTTCCGGCCGCGGAATGGAAATTCTTGAAGCCCTGTAATGGCACAACCCTCAAAGCCTGAAGAGTTTTGCGATGGCTAGATCTGAAGAGAGTTAGGAAGAAGTCGAGAGCATTCGCTACCTGCCTCTTTATCCGAGCCCGCCGATATCCGGGCGCTAGCAGGGTCGCACACCCAGTATCTAGCTAGTTTCTCTACCGCGACATCTCGCACTCTTCCAGTCCACCTCAATCACTCCGAATTAGCGTCTTTCGCATCATCGCGATGAACAAAGCACGGTGCATCTGTCGGCATGACCGCAAGCGTCGTTGCTTTTGCGTCTGCCTGTGGCTGGAGCATTGACGTGGGTGGCTGGTATGAATCAGCGGCTTCGGCACGCTTAGTTAGTACCGCAGCGCTTGATAAGGATAATCAACACTGCAAGCTACAAGACTCATACATCAAACTCTGCGACCGTGACTACTAACAGCTGCTCCATGGGTGAAACTCATCATGAGAGCTCTCGGTTACGCCGAAGACTCAATGCACAAGTTGATCCACGATGGGCGGATACAATCCTGCTCGGGTGTTTCTACTGCTCCGGGCTGATCGATAGCATGGCTTTCAACATGTACGGCTGTTTTGTGAGTATGCAAACAGGTAAACTCTCCATCACTACAACCTCTCCACTTCAGTCCACCAACCTTTGTCAGGAAACACCATCTTCATAGGCCTCGGAGTAAACGGCCAACCCGACTCCGCACCGCGCTACTCCTGGTCCAAATCCCTTCTAGCGGTCCTTTGCTTCGCCCTGGGCGCCCTTTTCTTCTCCAGCTTCCATCGGTACTTCGGCGCGCAAAAGCGCTGGGTCCTCGTCTCCTCCTTCACCATCCAAGCGCTCCTCGTCTTCATCGTCGCTCTCATCGCCACGACGCGCACGATCGAAAACTATCCCCCGCTCGTCGTCACCGCCAAAGACGCCGAATTCCTCACCTTCACCTTACCAAGTGGGTTCCCGGCGTCAGATTTCGGACCCGTTGCGCTGCTGGCGTTCCAAAGCGCGGGACAGATTGTCGCGAGTCGCGTGTTGAAATATAACGCTATGCCCACGGTTGTGTTGACGAGTTTGTATTGCGATTTGATGAGTGATGCGCAGCTTTTCACCGCACCGTTGGGAGAGAACCCGGATCGGAATCGGAGGGTTTTGGGGGCTTTGTTGCTTTTGGCGGGGGCGATTTCGGGCGCGTATTTGACGAAGTCAGATGCGGGGTTTATGGGCGGGCTGTGGATCGGGTTTGGGTTGAAAGTAGTCATGGCACTGGCATGGCTGTTGTGGAGAGAGAAGAAAGAAAGCGTGAAAGCTTGATCTAGAGAGCATGATATATTCGGTCGGTTTTTATTATAATGTAGACTGGCGGTACGAAGAAGAGCAATGGCAAGTAATCTGTACCAACATTGCAGGTCGCATCCGAAGAGATCGCTCGACTCATGGTCCCTTCGAAAGATCGTCCATTCTGCTATTTCTTAGTTCCAGGATCCCTCAAGAATTCTACTCACACGCGTTAAGACATGGAATACATACTGTGAAAAGTAACTGCATCAGGAGCGTTGCTATGTCGCTCCAATTAAATTCCTCTTCAACTCGCGACACCAAAACTCCGCCATATTCGTCGATATCTAAGACTAGGATAGGCATGGGAGTTGAGGTGAGGACTCTTTCGCAGCGCAGCTAAATTGTAAGTGACGTCGTCGCGGCTGGTCCATACACACTCCCTAAGTCAACCTACTCTCGGCGGTGCTGCCACCCATACGGCAAGATCCATCTTCGGAAAACAGTAAGTCCCAACAATTACTCAAGTCGATGTTCTCAAGACTATTACATTTTCAAGAGCATCAAGAACCTCGATCCAGAAGAACGGAGCCCACTCTACGCCGTGGAATCGGACTGACTGGAGGCTAGACCCGTGCTTTCGATAAACTAGATGAGGGACCTATAGGAGCACTGTCCACTATCGTGAGGGTGGTTAGGTGGGTAAATGGAGGTGTTTGCGAATCAAGAATGTCGGAGATATAGCCTAGTACATGACACATGCATGCTGCACCGTTTGATGACCAGTATCCCATTCCTCTCAGATGATATTCCAAGACGTGAGTGACCCTGAAACCAGATCTCCCGAATGATTGCGGTTTCTTTTTGAACCGGTTAACTTCTCGTGGCTTTGGCGAATACGTCCCACGTTCTCGATAACAGACCTCGCCTAGTGAGTCGAAGATAGTTGAGGTCTTCTCTGATGAGGTCGGCCATGATCAAATCGAAGAGCTCTTGCAAAAAGGGTTTCGAGGAACACAGTGTTGACTCGGAGTGAGGATCATCGGTTGTTTGCTCGCAGCAGGAACAGACTTAGTGCTTTGTACGTATATGCGTAGACCAAGAGCGTGAAAGCCCAAACCGATGAGACAGCTTGGGTCAGCACTGAAGCGATTAGTTCCTGACACTTATCGTGGAAAGCCATGGTGTTGGGCAATGCCTTAACAGCGATGAATTAACCCAGACCAGGTCTGAGATGCGTCGTCAATAGAGATCATGCAAAGAAATGGCGTTGATGCTTCCCAACAGGATTATCTTCCCGAAGCTGCTGCGCCGCAGCTGCCGCATATACTACTCAGAAGCAAGTGAGACCATGGGTCAAGTTTTTACTAGGCGCAACTTCAGCAGAGAAGGATTTCGTGGGGGACTGATGTTCAGATTGGGGAAGGTACGCCTCGGTACACAATGATGTTGTTGCTCACACGTTCACCTCTTTCGTCACCCTAAGAAAAGACACCAACATGTACAATCAACAGTCATACTCATGTAGCTGGAGTGCTCTCTATCTCTCTAGTTCTTGGGTTCTTTTCCAACTTTGCTCGAACCGCCGAATGAACCGTCTCGCAAAAGGCATCATCTCCATAACTCTATCAATATCTCGTAATGTCGTCCAGATCTCGTAAGTCGTCCAGATCTCGTAAGTCGTCCAGATCTCGTAAAGTCATCAACTCGCAGAAAGTTGGATAAGCTCAACTGAAGAATAGTTATGGAGCGATCTATCGTCGGCAGTCTCCGTCAATGTTGGGCGGTACTAGACCTCTATATATTAGCCAACCACAAAACAACATAGAACCACAGTTCAGCTTCAACATGTGCAATGCTGCCTAAAGGTAAGTAAAAAACTCCGCTGCTATCGGCATAGGCATATCAAGCCGTGCCCGCCTCCATTGTCCCATAAAGTAATCTTTCGAGGTGAATTGAGTTCAGTCACGGGGCTGCAGTCTAGGCGGGCCATTGACCAATGAAATCGTGGTACCGAGGTCCATTATGTCGTAGAACGAGATCGGCGTTGAAGAAGTGACAAGTAACGCGGTGCCCCAAAAGTGGAGCCGGTAGAACGACTTGGAGGATCCGACTTTGCATACTCAGACCCACGTTCTATTCCGCACCACGAATCCTCTATGCAAGTTTAGCGAAGGCATAATCGAGGTATTCGAGGCCTGAGCTACGAAAAGTACTCCGTACTCATCAAGAGAACGACAATGCCTCAGCATACCACCGACCCCACTTGAACACGCAAGCACATCAAACACCGTTCCAATGTCCCACCCAGTCTACCAACTCCCCTCCCTCCCCTCCCTCCCATCACTAAGCAGCCCAAGACCAACCTCGACCACCATCTCACCACCTCGCTACCCACCCAGCACACCTACCATCCCAAGCACGCACACCCCTCAATCCAAGTACCACCACCCCTTCGGAACCCGTGCAAACCACGCGCCACAAAACCAAGCGACCAAAGAAAAAAACCAATAAATCCACCATACGTCAGCGCCCAAACAAAGCAGTCCGACGCGAAACCGGCGCGAAGGACCCTGCGCCTGCGCGTAAGCCCTCGCTTACGTGCCTAAACGAGCGAACGTAGTCGCAAGTACCCAGCACGATAGGTACGATAGTAGTCTGGTAGCGGCCAGCCTTTCCCGTGTGCTTACTCTCCGGCGCGCCAGGGATGCGGGCTAGCGGTTCCCGTTGGAGCTGGGGACTACTTACTGGTCTGGGACGGCGCGGTTGAACTGTCGTGGCGGCCGGGGACGGTGATTAGGCGGGCGTGGTGGAATGGTGTGGGCGTGAGGATAGGCGTCGGACTCTGTGCATTATCGCAGCGGAGTAAGAGTCGCACGGACGGGCCCAGGTCTACTAAACACGGCGGATAATGTAGGTAAGCCGCACCTAGTTCGTGACAGCCATCCATGGCCGGATTACTATAGGGCTGAGAAACGCAATGTAGGCGCAAGGCAGTGCAAGTATCGAATGCAGCGACGCTGCATCGTTGCGCCTCAACCTGACTCCACCGCCACGATGCAGCATCAGGCCAACGCAGACCAAACGACAGCCAAACGCAACGGCGGCGCAACGTCTCGGCACCATCTCAGGTCATCGCGGCGCCCCTCGCATCGCCCCGACGAAGTGCCCACCTGCCCAAAATAGCCCCGCTATCAAACGCTATAGCGAGCGAGCACGAACTTACCCACGGCGTCCTAAGCACCAAGCCAGACACACCCCATCGCAAACGTGAACAAGCTCGCCCGCAATCCTTCCAATACAATCCCACCACCGTCACGGCGCGTGCGCAGCGGGGATCCGCAGAGCCCCATCCCAAACCAAACCAAACCAAACCAAATCCATGCGCGCCCTCAACCGCGAAACAGATTCGTCCTCAGCCACGTCCATCGTTACGCATTCAGTCATCACCCGATCCCACCGCACGCCGCACCATGCTCGCCGCAAACAGCGGACCTCGGCAGCCATGCACACGCTCCCCGTTCCCCGTCAATCGCCTCCACATCTGCCCGTCCCAAGCCCCCATCCCCATCCATGCCTCAAGCAAGAAAAAAAAAATGCTCCATCTACCACCTACCAACCCCCCTCCTAAACGATCACGGATAATCCCAATCTACTCACCGCGCCAACGCCCCTTGGCACCCTCACGCGTTTCACCGCTCGACTCATGATCCGTGCCCCCCCCACCTGTCCCCCGGTGAGGCTGTTTCAGG
>Ga0247733_1000113_pt1 | contig 117562 bp, 105 predicted proteins | sample UWRJL043104R2_FD_180932 | JGI IMG/M metagenome (GOLD analysis project Ga0247733, IMG submission 180932) | Plant litter microbial communities from Arlington Agricultural Research Station in Wisconsin, United States - UWRJ-L043-104R-2 | ecosystem: Environmental > Terrestrial > Plant litter >... | reverse complement strand
AACCGTTCAACGCCCTGGCGCTGCAGCCTGCGGCGCTCCTCACGGGCCTCGTTATCGACCATGCTCACCAGTGTCATCCTTTCGTCAGGAAACGACACCCCTTACACAAACGATCTGACACCCTCCTGGACAGGCTTCTAATCAAGTCACGCTCACACGGCCAGGCCGGCATTCCACCGTCTCGCCGGGCGGACATGTCGATACAAAGACACACCCCGCAGAGCGGTCAGAAACCATTTGAGTCACACCCGGCAAGACCATGAAAACCAGCCTGCCAACTAGCAACCAGGCCAGCTAGTACCCATTACAGAAACCATCGCCAACGCACTGCCTCGGTTCGCCTAACGTCTCTCGAGCAACCAATCCATCCCGCTCGCGACTTCCCGCAACACCGAAACATGCCCGTCCCCGTCGAGCATCCGAAGCTCCGCCCCACGTATCTCCGACGCCAGATACGCCCCGTGCCCCGCAGGCACAACCCGATCATCCGCCCCCTGCACCGCCAACACCGGCACCTGGATCTCGGAAACCTCAAACCCCCACCCCGAAACGAACGCAACGTCGTCGTCGATGAGCCCGTCGTCACCCCACTGAGCGGATGCCGCAACATCGTCCCCGAGCGCCGCCCACTCCCCGTTCAACGCCGCATAGTCGGCGTCATTGAAGCTGCCCGGATCAAACTCATCCACCGCGGCAAACGCAGCCCGAGCATCCCGACCGCGAGTCGCAGCTTGCAGCCCACCTGGCGCAACCATCCCGCCCCACCAGTCGAACGAATCCGTTAGCGGAGCTAACCCAGCAAGCGTCACGACACCGCTCACTCTTTCCGGCAACAAGGCCGCGCAAGCCAAAGCGTGCGGCCCGCCGCCCGAGGCGCCCATAGTCGCGAATCGCTCCACGCCAATCGCGTCGGCAATCGCCGCAACGTCTGCCGCGGCATCCCCAACCGTCCGTCCCAGTTGCGCGGACGACCCGCCATAACTCGGCCGCCCATGAGACACCAGGCGGATGCCCCGCTCCAGCGCCGCCGTCAGCACCGGCTCCAGAAACGTCCCGGTCTGCGGCGACCCGTGATGCCATACCAGCGTCATGACGTCGGTCGCCCTTGCGCCGGTGTCGTGTACACGAAGCAAGCGCCCGTCCCCGAGGGCAACGTCCAAAACTCGTTGGTTGAGTAGCGCGCGACGAAGGAACTCGCGTATCGAAACCGTCACCAGTGCACGACCTCTCTCACACAGCGATCCCGCGATTGGACCCCGGCTTCACCATCAGCAGCTCATCGTGCAACCGCCACCGGCAGTCCTCAATAAAATCGACTGCCACTGCTGGCTCGTCGAGAAACTCTTAGTACTGCTCGTCGGTGAGCGCAAAGTACTCCTCATAGTCAACAACCCCGTTGCTCACCGGAATCGAAGCAAAGTACCGCCCGGAATCAAGATCGACCCCCAGCGAGTACCGATCCTCCCTGGAGAAGAACGCATCCTGAGGTCTCACTTAACTCTCTCCAATGCGCCTAGACCGATCCTGCGATCCATTATCGTCCGGCCACAATCTCGCTGGTTGAGTAGCGAGCGAGGAACGAGTCCGCGTATTGAAACCATAACTCGCGACACCGTCCAGCTCGCGTTCCTGCCCTCCCCATCGCGCTAAACTCAAAATGCCAGCCTCTGTAGCTCAATGGAAGAGCAATTCCGTCCTAAGGAACAGGTTGGGGGTTCGAGTCCCTCCAGGGGCACCACCATTCGCGTGCCGAATTAGTCGTCTATGCCGGGAGGTAACGGCTCTCATCTCTCCTCACCGGCGCGTCTGCCCACACTCACTTCTCGGATGGTCAGGCTGGCGGATTCAATTCGGCGCTGACCAATCTTCAAAACGCCATTGACGTTTCGACAGAGATCGAGATAGTCTCACCACTGCTGCAACCGAAGACTCAATACTCACTAAGGAAATTGGAAACCACTTGAACTAACGCCGAACCGAAAGGACTCCATTGCCACACCCTACTTTTTCCATATCAACACACACCGAGGACTTCGAGCCAGATGCTCGAGAGTCCTTTTTTGTTGCCGTGTGCGATTGTGACGAATCATCCTTTGTGGCTGGCTTTGGCTGCAGTCATCCATTTCATGTCGCACCTGATTCGGCGATCGACTCTACTGACTCAGTTGTCGCGTCCAGCCCTTCCACAACCCCAAAGGAGCACTAATGTCCGATCCACGCGCATTCTTGAGTTTCGATTTCGACCATAACGAGCTGTCGAAAATACTCTTCGCTGGACAGGCGAAGAGCGACTCACCAACTCCGTTCACTATCGAAGACTGGTCAAGCAAAGCGGCGCTGGCAGAAGCTGAGTGGGAGCGGCAGATTCGGGCAAAGATCTCGAACACGAACATGCTAATTGTGTTGGTCGGAAAGTCGATGGGCTCAGCATCAGGCGTTGTAAAAGAAATCGCTATGGCCAAAGCCCTCAATGTTCCCGTGTTCGGTGTCTACGTTGATGGCGCGACAACCGGATCTACTCTGCCTGCTGGCCTAACATCGGGTCGCGTAATCGGCTGGACGTGGGCTGGCGTCGCTGCGGCGGTCATTCAAATGATGGGCGAAGGCAAGAACAAGTGAGCCAAGAGACACGCCTGCGTCCAGACCCGGAGGTCGTTGACCTGTACCGGATCGCAGTCGAGATGGCGGACAGAGTATCGTCTCGGCGAGGGCAGTCGAATCAGTTCTACCTAACCCTGCAAACTCTCCTTCTCGGTGCGCCCGCACTTTTCGAAGTGGTGGGTCACGGAGGGGCAGTCGATCCGCTTCGTGGATTTCTTCTTGCGCTTGTCGGGGCCATAGTCAGCGCCACTTGGTGGCTACAGCTTCGAAGCTACAGAGAGTTGAACAAGGCGAAGTTCGACGTCATCAACGCGATCGAGGCGAACCACTTCGCGGTTAAGCCTTTCAGTGACGAATGGGCGTCACTGAAGAAGGACCCGGTAAGGGGCTGGAGAGGGCGTTATGCAGAGCTTGGTACGGTGGAACGCGTGGTGCCGATCATCTTTTTAGTTGTCAATCTGGTCTTAGCTGTGGTGGTGTGGCTGTGACGTATATCGATGAACTTGCGTCACGGATAGAGGGTCTCTTGGATCCTTCACAACGACCGCGAGAAGGTGCTGACCGGCTGTATCGCCTCTATGCACTGTTGGCGCTCTCGAGGGGCCGAGATGTTTCGCTCAGGGATATACACGACGCCTGGTCGGTATGGATGTCCGAGATTCAGCCTGATCACCCCGCACTCGTCCCGTTTTCTCAGCTCGATCCGAAAACCAAAGAAGAGGACCGGCCGTATATGGAGGCCGTGCGATTGGCGGCCGCTCAGGATTAACGCTTTGCCTGATGCCCTCAGACGAGCGGAATTCGACGATCGCCGTTTTCGGCCTCGACATGCAGGAGGTGGTCGACGTAGCCCTGAAAAGTCTCGGAAGTGCGAAGAAGGCGGCATATCTGATCAAACGCATCCTTAATGGAATTCGCTTCTCCTCGGTAGTGACGACGAATTTGTTCCAGAGTGAGGTCTAGGCGAGAGGCTTAGGTGAATCTGGAACTTGCCCGACCCGGGGTGAGGGATTCAACTGGCCGTGCCAGCGATGTGTGTTCTCAGGAAATAGCGAACGGCTGAACCCACGGTATGGAGGTTCAGCCGCTTTTTGTTGTTCGTTTGTGGCGGGGCGGATGGCGAGGTAGCGCTTAAGCGGTTGCCAGAATCGTTCGATTGAGGCCGACCTTCTGGGGACGACCAGGAGATCGACCCAGAAAGCATGCGCGGCGCCACGTCACTTAACGGGATTCTGCGCGAAGCGAGGCGTACGCATAGCGACAGTGGACAGCGCTACGTTGGAAGCGCACGAGAGTGCAGTTCAATAAGCGGCCTTATAAGGCAGAAGACGAGACATGGCCCCCACCACCAAAGAAGCTCAGCGCGCCGAGCTGCACAAGACCATCTGGCGCATCGCAAATGACCTTCGAGGTTCCGTCGACGGGTGGGATTTCAAGAGCTATGTGCTCGGAATGCTTTTCTACCGATTCATCTCTGAGAACCTAGCTGCGTACATCAACGCCGGTGAATACAAAGCCGGCGACGCCAATTTCAACTACGCGATCCTTCCTGACTCAGACGCGGAGTTCGGGCGCCCCGACACGGTTGCGGAAAAGGGGTTTTACATTCTTCCGAGCGAGCTGTTCACGAACGTTCGCCAGCGAGCTTCGCGTGACGTCAATTTGAACGAGACACTTCAGCGGGCGTTCACGAACATTGAAGGATCGGCCATTGGCAGCGCCAGCGAGGACGATCTGAAGGGTCTGTTCGACGACTTGGACGTAAATAGTTCGAAGCTTGGGAACACCGTCGCCAAGCGAAACGAAAAACTCGTCAAACTCCTCGACGCGATCGGTGATTTGCCACTCGGCAACTTCGAGGACAACTCCATCGACCTTTTCGGCGACGCTTATGAATACCTGATGCAGATGTACGCCTCGAGCGCGGGTAAGTCAGGCGGCGAGTACTACACGCCGCAGGAGGTGTCCGAACTCCTCGCCCGCATCACTGTCGTCGGTAAGACCGAAGTCAACAAGGTCTACGACCCCGCCGTCGGATCCGGGTCCCTTCTCCTGAAATTCGACAAGGTGCTTGGCAAAGGCAACGTGCGACAGGGCTTCTACGGCCAAGAGATCAACCTCAACACCTACAACCTCGCCCGCATCAACATGTTCCTTCACGACGTGAACTACGAGAAATTCAACCTCGCCCACGGCGATACCCTGACAGATCCCGCGCATTGGGATGACGAGCCATTCGAGGCGATCGTCTCCAACCCGCCGTATTCCATCAAGTGGGATGGCGACGCCAACCCCCTCCTGATCAACGACCCACGCTTCGCGCCTGCGGGCGTGCTCGCACCGAAGTCGAAGGCCGACCTGGCCTTCACCATGCACATTCTGTCCTGGTTGGCCGTCAATGGCACCGCCGCGATCGTCGAATTCCCTGGGGTTCTGTACCGCGGTGGCGCGGAAGCGAAAATCCGTAAGTACCTCATCGACAACAATTATGTCGACGCGGTCATTCAACTCCCACCGGACTTGTTCTTTGGAACCACGATCGCGACATGCATCATTGTGCTTAAGAAGTCCAAGAACGACAACGCCGTGTTGTTCATCGACGCATCCGCCGAGTTCAAGCGGACGGGCAACAAGAATAAGCTCGCCGACTTCAATCAACGGAAGATCCTCGAGGCCTATACCGTCCGTCAGGACGCAGACTATTTCGCCAAGATCGTCATCAACGAGGCAATCGCGGAGAACGACTACAACATTGCCGTTTCGTCGTACCTGGTCGCCGAGGACACCCGAGTAGCTGTTGACATTACCGAGTTGAATACCCATATAGCGATTGTCGTTGCTCGGCAAGCTGAACTGCGCGAGTCCATTGACGAAATCGTCGCGGGCTTGGAGGGCACAAAGTGAGCCGTATTGAAACGCTCATTGCGGAGTTCGCTCCTAGCGGGGTGGAGTTCAGAACGCTCGGAGAGATAGCCATTCTCGAGCGCGGAAACGGGATGCCAAAAGTCGACCTCACCGCGCAAGGCGTTGGCGCGATTCACTACGGCCAGATTTACACTCGCTATGGAGCATGGACGAGCGAGACAATTTCGTTCGTTGCGCCGGAAAAAGCGACGAAACTGGCGCAAGTTCGGCCCGGTGACATTATCATCACGAACACAAGCGAGAACATGAAGGACGTCTGCAAAGCGGTTGCGTGGCTCGGCCGCGAGTCGATTGTAACTGGCGGACACGCCACCGTGATCAAGCACAACCAGAATCCAAAGTATCTTTCCTATTGGTTCCAGTCGGAGTCGTTTCAAATGCAGAAACGCGCGCTCGCCAGTGGAACAAAAGTCGTCGATGTATCGGCAAAGCAACTCTTGAAAGTACGACTTCCGGTCCCGGCTCTCGAAGTACAGCGGGAAATCGTGCGAATACTGGATCAATTCACTCAGCTGGAAGCGGAGCTGGAAGCGGAGCTGGAAGCCCGCCGCCGGCAGTATGAGTACTACCAGCGATCGTTGCTTGCTTTCCCGGAAGATGAAGTGGCGTGGATGACTCTTGGCGACATCGGCAAAGTGTCGATGTGCAAGCGTGTCTTCAAGCACGAAACATCCGCTGTTGGAGACATCCCATTTTTCAAGATTGGAACATTTGGCGGAGAACCTGACGCCTACATCGCCGGATCCCTATTCGAGGACTATAAGCTCCGATATTCGTTCCCTAAGAAAGGGGACGTTCTTATCTCAGCGGCGGGAACCATTGGGCGAGTTTTTTCGTACGACGGTCGTCCTGCCTATTTCCAAGACTCAAATATTGTATGGGTTGACAATGACGAGACGTTAGTTCTCAATTCGTATCTTATTCACTGGTATCGAGTCATCGAGTGGGCTACCGATGGCGCCACAATTCGGCGGCTTTATAACGACAACATCAGAAGGGCCAAGATTGCTGTGCCCTCAATCGCGGACCAGAGACGCATCGTTGGCACCCTCGACAAGTTTGACGCCTTAGTGAATGACCTGAGCATCGGCCTTCCTGCTGAGCTTACGGCTCGTCGGAAGCAGTACGAGTACTATCGCGACCGGCTCCTCACGTTCAAAGAAGCGACGGTATGATCCAGCCGCCTCGACGCCACTACGATCCGATCGCGCTCTCCACAGAAAGCACGGTCGTCGCGGAGTATGTGCCAGATGCAAAGGCGGAGACTGCTTATCAGTCGGAGGCGGATCTTGAGCGTGAACTTATTCGGTTGCTGCAGTCGCAGGCGTATGAGTATCTGCCGATCACCAGCGAGACACAGATCATCGATAACGTGCGGGTTCAGCTTGAGCTAGTGAACGGCATCGTTTTTTCCGAAGCAGAATGGACGCAGTTCTTCAGCGAGCGGATCGCGGGTGCGAATGACGGAATCGTCGAGAAGACAGTCCGAATTCAAGACGATCACGTTCAGCTACTGAAACGCGACGACGGTTCGACGAAGAACATTCTGCTGATCGATAAGCAGAACATCCACAACAATCGACTGCAGGTGATCAACCAGTACGCGATCGACCAGGGTGACGGCGGGGCAGCTCGTTCGAACCGTTACGACGTGACCGTGTTAGTCAACGGACTGCCTATGGTGCACGTCGAGCTGAAGCGACGTGGTGTCGACATACGCGAAGCGTTCAACCAGATCGACCGATACCAGCGCGATAGCTTCTGGGCGGGGTCTGGCCTGTTCGAGTACGTGCAGCTCTTCGTGATAAGTAACGGCACGCTGACGAAGTATTACTCCAACACCACCCGTCGCCAGCACCTCAGTGAGGCATCCGGATCCAAGCGTGTGCGCAAGACGTCCAACTCGTTCGAGTTCACCTCGTGGTGGGCGGATGCGCAGAACAAACCAATCACCGATCTCACGGCGTTTGCGAAGACGTTCTTTGCAAAGCACTCATTGCTGAACATTTTGACGAAGTACTGCGTCCTCACTGCGGACAAGATGCTGCTGGTGATGCGCCCGTACCAGATCGTCGGGACTGAACGGATCCTTTCGAAGATCGCGATCTCCACTAACTACAAGAAGCTCGGTAACGTCGCAGCCGGCGGCTATGTGTGGCACACCACTGGTTCGGGCAAGACCCTGACCTCGTTCAAGGCGGCGCAATTGGCATCGAAGCTGCCGAGCGTGGACAAGGTGCTGTTCGTCGTCGACCGGAAGGACCTCGACTACCAGACGATGCGGGAGTATGACCGATTCGAGAAGGGAGCCGCGAACTCGAACACCTCGACGGCGGTGCTGAAGAAGCAGCTCGAAGACCCGGGCGCACGGATCATCATCACCACAATCCAGAAGCTCGCCAACTTCATTGCCGCGAATAAGGGTCATGCGATCTACGACGGTCACGTCGTAATCATTTTCGACGAATGCCACCGGTCGCAGTTCGGCGACATGCACACCGCGATCACCAAGGCTTTCAAGAACTACAATCTCTTTGGCTTTACCGGAACACCGATTTTCGCCGCGAACTCCGGAAGTGGCGGCAACCCGAAGCTGAAGACGACGGAGCAGGCGTTCGGAGAGAAGCTGCACACGTACACGATCGTCGACGCGATCGGCGACAAGAACGTCCTGCCGTTCCGCATCGACTACGTCAACACCCTCAAAGTCGGAAACGTCATCGATAAGCAGGTGTCCTCGATCGATACTGAACGAGCTTTGCTCGCGCCGGAGCGGATCAGCCAGATCGTGGCCTACACGCTGGAACACTTCGACCAGAAGACCAAACGCGCCGAGCATTTCACGCTCGGCGAGCGGCGGGTGCGTGGCTTCAACGCCCTGTTCGCGACCGCATCCATCGATGCCGCCCGGGTCTACTACAATCACTTCCAGATCCTCCAGAAGAACCTCCCGTCGGATCACAAACTAAAAGTCGGTCTGATCTACTCCTACGGTGCGAACGACGCAATAGAGGATGGTGCACTCGACGAAGAAGGCTTCGATGCAGGAGCGCTGAGCCTGGACGCCAGGTCGTTCCTGGACGACGCGATCAAGGACTACAACGAGATTTTCGGCACATCGTTCGATACATCCGCCGACCGGTTTCAGAACTACTATAAGGACCTCTCGCTCAAGCTCAAGCTGCGTGAGATCGACGTCGTCATCGTGGTCAACATGTTCCTTACCGGCTTCGACGCGACCACGATGAACAGCCTGTTCGTGGACAAGAACCTTCGCGCCCACGGACTCATCCAGGCATTTTCCCGCACGAACCGGATCCTGAACTCGGTCAAGACCTACGGCAACATCGTCAGCTTCCGCGACCTCGAAGAGCAGACGAACGACGCGATCGCCCTATTCGGCAACAAGGACGCCCGCGGCGTGGTGTTGCTCAAACCGTACAACGACTACTACAACGACTACGTCGAGAAGGTCACGGAGCTGCTGGAGTCTTTCCCCCTCGGCTTCCAAATAGTCGGAGAGTCTGCTCAGAAGCAATTCATCGCACTGTTCGGCGCGATCCTGCGCCTGCAAAACATCCTGACGTCCTTCGACGACTTCACCGGCCACGAAATCCTCACCGATCGGCAAGGGCAGGACTACCGCAGCGTCTACCTCGACCTCTACGCGGAGTTCCGCAAGGAGAAGGACTCAGACAAAGAGCAGATCAACGACGACATCGTCTTCGAGATCGAGCTCATCAAGCAAGTCGAGATAAACGTCGACTACATACTCATGCTCGTCCAGAAGTACCGCGACGAACGAGGCGACGGAGATGATAAGGAAATCCGCGCAGAAATTTCCCGCGCCGTGGATGCCAGCCCGACTCTGAGGAACAAGAAAGACCTCATCGAAGACTTCGTCGAATCGTTGTCCGTCGATGGTGCTATCGACGAAGAATGGCGGGCCTTCATAGAGGCCAAGCGAGCGGCGGAACTCGACGAGATCATTCTCGAAGAGAACTTGCGGCCCGAGGAAGCTCGTGCGTTCGTTCAGACCGCCTTCCGGGACGGAGGGATCCGCGGCGGTGGAACCGCGATCACAAAGATTCTGCCGCCTGCTTCCCGATTCTCCGCCGCCGGCGGCCACGGCGAGAAGAAGCAACGCGTTCTCGAAAAGCTAGGCATCTTTTTCGAGCGCTACTTCGGGCTCGGCGACTGAGTTCAGTCGGCTACCGGGCCCACGAGGCCCGGGAGGCTTGATTACCGAGCCTCTGATCGCCCGCCCAACCGCGCGGTGAGCCCATCGAGGTAGTGGCTCGCTTGCTCGCGGTCACTGTCCTTTTCTCTGTCCGAGAGCTGCGAATAAGGAGCAGCAATTTGTCGCTCCCATCTTTCAACAAGCTCAGCGGGAATTTTCAAGCCTCCGTCGTCGAGAGGTATGCACTGGTCGTGCAGGTACCGCTGCCAATGCGCCCACCGTTCATGCTCTACTTCGGCAATTGCCTCTAGGGTCTCTTCCGACTCCAGAAAATCGCGCGCGTTGATAGGCATCAGATCAACCTTCCGTTGATGAGTTTCCAGTAGTGCTCGCCCAGAGCGGTTAGCTCGCAAACTTTGCTCTCCATCGCTGCGTGGTACATGTGTGGCGCGCCGACCGGTCGCACGAGGTTCACCTTGACGTAGTTCTGGAGGATTTTGAAAGTCGCAGTGTTTGCCGGGTCAGGCGCTGGAATCGAAGCATCTTGAACTTGCTCCGCGGAGCGCTCGGGTTCGTACGACGGGTCCAGTTGAAGTTGGAAGTCTGGCGCGGGGAAGATCGTCGCGAGCTGCTGGAGATCTGTGAGGGCGATCGGCGGCTGGGAGTGACGCAGCGAGACGAAGGACCGCACGTTCGTCTTGAAAACAGGGCGTTGTTGCCATGGTCCGAGCGACTGGTCGATGTGCGCATACACGCTTCCCGGAGTGATTTCACCGACCAAGTTTGCTGCGGCGCCGTTCAGCGCGTCCACGAAGAGGTTCGTGAATACGCCTGTCCCACCAGACTCCATCGCATACTGTTCGGCGGTGGACGCGGACAGAATGGTCACACCGTCGCGTATGTCCGCCTGTGGCGCGCCCATCGCGTTCGTTGCTGCTGCTCCGCTGTGACAGCTGTCTAGAATAATGACCTTATTCGTCGCCGGCGACTGATTAGCCAGAGTCATTACCTCAGTCAAGGACAGTCCGTCGTCGCCGCTTCGGGAATCGCTGGCGCAGAGAAAGCCACCAGTGTCCTCCAAGTAACCGTGGCCCGAGAAATAGAACAACGCGATCTCCGCTGGATCTCGAAATAGCTCCCGCACCGATTCCTTCAACTGGTGGCGGTCGAGCGGCGACGCCGGTCCAGTACTAGTCAAGAGCTTCGGATTCGAGAAGTTCACCGTGCCATCCGAATGTCGCTCGAGGACGGAATTGACATCGTGAGCGTCATTGACGCACCCGCGAAGCGCCCCGATGTGTTCGTAGTAGTCAACGCCGACGATAAGTGCTTTGCGCATTGAGAAGGACCTAGAGCGAATCGATGAAGTCGCTAATGTTCTTGTCGCTCCAAGCGACTGTGCGGACACCCAAGATTTCGGTTCGATCATCTGAGTAGGCCCAAATGCCTCGGATGACTTTGCCCTCTTCCTTCGCGCAGGCGATTTCCCACTTCTGACCTTCTGAAGTCCGGGAGTTCGAGCTGACGAGAACGATAACGCCGTGCGATCGCCGGATGCGGGTTCGGACCTTGTCCTTCCAGTCCTGGTCGTACGCTTGCTTCACCGACATGTCGATGAATTCGTATGGAGCGCGGGGGGACAGCGACTGTCCTTTCAAGAAGTCCCGCTGTGTCTCGTCTTGGATTGCGAAAGCAACGAAAACGACCTTGTTATCCGCCATGATGATCTCCTTAGGGGGACTCGATGTCCCGTCGAGGTCAACCTATCGGCTCCATCCGACATGGGACGACCCGTTCCAGCGATCGTAAGGCTATTCCCCGCGCTGCTGCGATTTCCGGTGCGCCCTTCTACCCGAGCCAATCATCAATCGATAAGTCACTACGGTCGTGTGCTTGCAGCCTTGTTCGGCAATCTCTCTAAGAGAAGCGAAGGAGTCCGTCGACCGGTCGAGGAATGTGGACGAGGTCGATTTCATTCGTCAATGTAGCAGCGTATTGAGACTTGCGGCCGCTCATGGTTCCCATAAAGCGGTGCAGTTGTTGGTCGAGCGGACGTTCGCGCTGGGCCGGCTGGTTGCGGAAGGTGTGCAGTGCCTTGGACTGGCCCTCGTCGGCAATGACGTCGAGCAATCGGTCGGTGCCGAGAGCGCGGATGAGTTCGTACTCGAGGTCCGGGACGCAGACGAAGAAGCCGAGCTGTTCCATCTCATCACGGGTGAGCTCGGGGTGGCGATCGTGTTGCAGGGCCTGGCGGAAGAAGCGTTCCTCCGCGGCATCCACTAGTCCGGCCAGGCGGAGGTCCAGGCCGGATGGGCCGAAGGGGTCTAGGAAGCGGCGGATTGCGGTTGCTCCGCCTACGGGGATAACGGGGATGCGTTCGGATTCGAGATTGCGGCCGGTGCGGGCGGCGAGGACCTCGACGGCTATTGCGTCGCTGGGGCCTTCGACCAGGACAACTGTGGTGATGGTTGGGGCTAGGGCGCGGACGATGAGCTCTGCCTCGGCTGCGCCATCGGCGGCTGCTGCCCAGGTGATGGCTGCGTCGCGGAAGCGGTGCATGTCGGAGGGCATGGGGTTAAGTGTTGCAGGGTGCGGATGTATTGCGTTGGTGATGGTCTCGATACGCCTGCTCCTTCGTCGCGCGCTACTCAACCAACGAGGTGGGCGAGTTAGGTGAGGCGAGCGAGTGGAGCTGTTGATCTAGGGTGCGCCATGCGCCTAGCTCGAAGGTCAGGATTAGCAGCACTGGGGACGCCAGCACGAGTAGGAGAGCTACCCAGATCGGGACGGACAACCCTGTGAGGGTGATCGCGATCAACGGCAGCAGCGCGGCGGTGACCTGGACGGGGGTGTTTGGTGGGCGAGCGGACACGAGCCAAGTCCGCAGGACGTAGCGGATGACGATGAAGACCGTCACCGGGACGGCGATGGTTGCAACGATCGTGGTCGGCGGGATGTCGTAGTGGGGGTCGTGGGCGTAGCCGATGAGGTGGAGGCCGGCTCCGACGGCGGCCAGGGCGGTGAAGAGGAAGACGTGCAGGTAGGCCCAGGAGATTGTCCGGTCGCGGCGGGCCTCAAGCGCCAGGGCGTGGGGGACCAGGAAGTACGTCCACCAGAGCGCGAACGACAGGGCGACGCCGGTGGCAACGACGATGATCGTGGTGAACGTCCAGCCCTCGGCGGCCGAGATTTCGCGGGCGGATGCGAGGGTTCCGAACACGGTTTCACCGAGAGCGATGATGGTGAGGAGTCCGAAGCGCTCCGCAAGGTGGTGCGGATGCCACGGGGTCGCGCCGTCGTTCTTGCGGGCGGCGAGACGCTCGGAGATGACCGGGCCGAGGATCTCGATTGCGAGCAGGACGATGACGGCGGGAAGCGCGGCCGCTGGACTGACCGTCAGCACGGCCAGGGTGATCCAGCCGAGCTGGGCGGTACCGACGAATGCGACGTAGATCAGCGCGATGCGCCGGTAGCGCGGATCGGCGCGCACTGCCCGGATCCATTGGACCAGCAGCGCAACCCGCATCACGACGTAGCCGGCGACCATCACCCCGTTGTCGAGGGCGACGCCCTCTTCGATCGACGCGAACAGCGGCGGTAGCCCGATCGCGAGCACGATGACGCCGGCCATCTGCACCATCGTCAGCAGCCGGTACAGCCAGTCGTCGTTGTCGAACGCTGAACTGAACCACGTCACGTTGACCCACGCCCACACCACCGTGACCATGGCGAACGTGAACGCGGCGACTGCCGGCATCCATTCTTCGATGGCAATGCCGTGGGCGAGCTGCTCGCCGGCTACTCCGAATGCCGCGACAAAGGTCAGGTCGAAGAGGAGCTCGAGTGGGGTGGCGGTGCGTCCGCGCTCGTCGGTGCGGCGGGCGAGCACCCGGCGCAGGCCGTGGCGATAGTGGCCGTCGACGATGCTCACTGCGGGCGGCGGGATGCTGTGGAGCGCGGCTGGGTTTCGGCGGGCTCAACCGGCGGGTGCGGCGTCACGGGCACGGAGGCGGGCTGGCTATTTGGCCGAGCGGATGATGCGCGACAGCGCCCAGCCGATCGTCGAGACCAGCGGGATCGCGACGACCATGAGCGCGATGAGGTTGGGGCGAAAGCGCACGCCGTCGGGCCCGCCGACGTAGGCGCCCATCGGCAGGGCATAGCCGCCTCCGCCACCACCGTTGCCCTCGCCTCGGCCTGCGGGGGTGGCTTCGTTGTCGGGCATTTCGCCTGAGCCCTCGCCGCCACCGAAACCGAACATGACGAACGCGACGGGGAGGATGTCCTGGCCATCGACGTTGGTGCTCTCGCCGTGGGCCAGCTTGGCGCCCCAGTGCGGGACGGATGCAGTCAGGTTATCCAGAGGGTTTGTCATGGTGAGAAGGTACGCGGGTTTGCACAGGTGAGGGAAGACGTGGAGCAATGCGGGTGTGCGGAACTAGGATTTCGGGATGAGCGATTCGCGGAAGCTTCCTCCGACTGGAGGCGCTTTTCGACGCGCTGGAATCAAGCACACCCCGGGGTTGGCGAAGGATCTGTTGCGAGAGATGGCTCCGTTGCTCGCAGAAGAGGGAATTGACCTTGATGACCCCTCTACGTTCGACGCTTCGACAATCGACGCGACCCTTGACCGGATTGTGGAGCGCAAGAACGCCGAGACGTTCACTGCCGTTGGACCGGCGCGTGCTGAGGCAGTGCATCTTCTGAGATTGACCTCGCGGTACTTCGCTGAAGAAGACCTCGAGGGAGTGGAGCTTTTCCTGGACGGGGTCGAGCCGGATCCGTCCGACCGCGATGAAGCGTCAGTCGCTCAGGTTATTGGAGTCGCGCTGAAGCTGTTGGACAGCTGGAGCTCGGATCCCCGTGCTGCGATCCTGTTCTCCGAAGCGAGGGCGCCCGAGTGGCGTAACCGTGCCAGACATGCGGCTGCGGACATTGTTGAATTCGCTCAGACCGGACACGCATTCTCTAACCTGCGGACGCTCGTCGTAAAGAACGGCGGGATCGCGCTGCTCGAAGGGTCCGTACTGGCGGTAGGTGGCATGGTCATTGCGTGGGCGGATGCTGACGGGGTCGACATAGTGACGATGGCAGAGCGAGTCATCGTTTAGCCGGCACTTTTCGCCTGCTGAGTGATGTTGTGCAGCGGTGGCGGGCGATGCGGTGTCGTGGGGGATGGTTTCGATACGCGGCGCTCGTTCCTCGCGGCGCTACTCAACCAGCAAGACGGGGCGGCCCTTCGACAAGCTCAGGGAGCGAGACCTGCCGGCCAGCGGGGTGGTTAGGCTACCCTTAGCTGTGACCATCACCACCGACGTGTACGACGAGGCGGGGCGCCAGGACTGGGAGCCGCACACCCACGACGACCACATGCTCGTGTGGCCTGAGCGCGGTTCGGTCGAGGCTGACGTCGACGGGCGGGCGTGGCTGGTTCCGCCGGGGCTCGGGCTGTGGATTCCGGCCGGCACACTGCACGCCGTGCGCACCAAACCGGGCGTGCGGTTCAACTGCAGTTACTTCGAGCCGGATGCCGCAACCGGCATCGCAGACGGCGTCACGATGCTCGCGATCGACCCTGCCGCGATGGCGTTGCTTGCGCGCGTGGAGGCCGGAGAGCTGAGTGTCGGAGCCCGTGCCCGCGCGCAGCAGGTGATCCTCGATCTGCTGGCGGGATCCGCTATTCGTGGGCTCGTCATCCGCATGCCGAAAGACCCGCGCATTGAGGCGCTCGTCGAGTATGTGTTCGCGCATCCGGAAGACAGCCGCTCGGTGGAGGACTGGGCACACTCGCTTAACGTCAGCGTGCGCACGCTCTCGCGAATTTTCGTCAGCGGAACCGGCACGAGCTTTGCCCGCTGGCGCACACTCGTGCGCATGCGCGAAGCGATGTCGCTGCTCGACGACGGCCTCGCGGTCGGCGCGGTCAGCCAGGCAGTCGGGTACTCGGCGGTCAGCGCCTTCAGCGCCGCGTTCCGCCGCGAGACCGGGTTTGCCCCGGGGATGTATCAAAACGGTCATGCGGTGACCGAAATGCGACACAAGCTGACCGCCTGACGACGCGGGGAGCTACTACCGTTCTGTAGGTAAGGCTTTCCTTACTTCGCGCCCCGGACCGCACCTCCGGCGCGCGTGGCCCGAACGCACAGATCAGGATCATTCCGCATGCGTTCCACAGCCCTCTCGAGGCCCGTCCGAATTGCCGCAATCCTCGCCGCCGCAGCCCTCGCGCTCACCGCGTGCGCGACGTCGACCCCCGCTCCCGTCGAATCCGGCAACGTGCCCGACAGCGCCTTCCCGGTCACGCTCGAGCACATCTACGGCGAGACCACGATCAGCGAGAAGCCCGAACGCGTCGTCACCATCGGCTGGAACGCGCAGGACGTCGCGGTCGCCCTCGGCGTCGTGCCGGTCGGAATCAGCGACTTCACCTGGGGCACCGTCGACAAGTACCTGCCGTGGTTCGTCGACGAGGTCGAGGCGCTTGATGCCGAGCTTCCCGAAATCCTAACGACGTCGGATGCCGGGGAGTACGACTACGAGCAGATCCTCTCGCTCGAGCCCGACGTGATCCTCGCCCCGCACTCCGGCGTCACCGAAGAAGAGTACGCACGCCTCACCGAGATCGCCCCGACCGTCGCCTACGACAAGGTCGCGTGGGGAGCCGACTGGCAGGACGTCACCCGCACCGTCGGCGCTGCCCTCGGCCAGGCGGATGAAGCCGAAGCTCTCCTCTCCGAGACGAACGCACTCATCGACGCGCAGGCCGCAGCCCACCCCGAATTCGCCGACAAGACCTTCGCCTACGGCTGGGCCTGGGTCGAAGGCGACCCCGCTCTCGGCTTCTACATGCAGTCGGATGCCCGCGAGATTCTGCTCGAACAGCTCGGCTTCCAGCCATCGGCCAAGATCGCCGAACTCTCGAAAACCTCGACCGAGTTCTACGAGTACGTGAGCCTCGAAGAGCTCGACAGCGTCGACGCCGACCTCTACGTTGGCTGGTCGAACTCACAGGAAGAGTACGACGCGATGCTTGCGAACCCGCTCGTCGCATCCTGGGGTCCGATCGCCGACGACAACGCCTACATGATGACCACGCAGGAGCTCGGCTGGGCATCCAGCCAGCCGTCCGTGCTCAGCATCCCGTACTCGCTCGACCTGATCGTGCCGGAGCTGGCCGCTGCCATCGCTGACTAATACCGCGCTACCGGGGGTGCGGACGCGCACCCCCGCCGCACGTAACGCCCTCAACGCCGCCGGGATGCTCGTGCTCCTGGCGGCGTTGCTTGGCATCTGCGTGCTCAGTGTTCTCGTCGGTGCCCGCGACATGGCGGCGAGCGACGTGATCAAGGGACTGTTCGTGTTCGACGGCTCGACCGAGCATCTCGTGGTCTGGGAGTCGCGCGTTCCGCGCACCCTGATCGGCCTGTTCGTCGGCCCGGCCCTCGGGGTGTGCGGCGCGCTCATCCAGGCGTTCACGCGCAACCCGCTCGCCGATCCCGGCATCCTCGGCGTCAACGCCGGAGCTTCGTTCGCCGTCACCATCGCGGTCGGGCTGTTCGGCATCACGAGCGCGAGCGGATACGTCTGGTTCGCGTTCGCCGGCGCCCTCATCGTCACCGTCGCGGTCTACGTTCTCGGCGCGACCGGGCGCTCGGGCATCACTCCCGAGAAGCTCACCCTCGCCGGGGTCGCCATCAGCGCCGTGCTCGGCGGCGTCGCCTCTGCCATCACCCTCAAAAACCGCGAAGCGTTCGACAGCGTGAGGTTCTGGGCGGTCGGCTCGCTCGCCGGACGCTCGCTCGAGACCCTCTGGGCGATCGTTCCGTTCATCGTCGTCGGGCTCGTGCTGGCGATCGCCATCTCTCGCTCGCTCAACGTCATCGCACTCGGCGACGACCTCGGTCGCAGCCTCGGCGCGCGGGTCGACGTCACCCGCGTGCTCACGATCGCGTCCGTCACCCTGCTCGCCGGTGGCGCGACAGCCGTCGCCGGACCGATCGCCTTCGTCGGACTCATGGTTCCGCACGCCGTCCGCTGGTTCACCGGCCCCGACCAGCGCTGGATCATCCCGTACTCGATGGTCGCCGCCGCCATTCTGCTGCTGGTGTCGGATGTCGTTGGCCGCATCCTGCTTCCGTCCGCGGAGCTACGGGTGGGCATCATGACCGCCGTCATCGGAGCCCCGATCCTGATCCTGCTTGCCCGCCGACGAATGGCGCACGGGCTGTGAGCGCGCCCGTAGTGCCGCCGGTCGGCGATCGATCCGTGAGCGCGCCGGTTGTGCCGCCGCCGGTTGATTTCGGACGCCGCGGGTATGTCGTGCGCGCTCGCCGGGTCGCGGCATCCGCTCGGCTTGATCGCCGCGCGATCGTCATCGTTGCCGCGCTCATCGTTGTGCTGCTAGTTGTGTCGGTGGCGACGCTAGCGATCGGCACCTACCAGCTGACCGTCGGCGAAGTCGTTTCGGCGCTGTTCGGCCAGGGTGAGTCGCGCGTGCGGCTGATCGTCGTCGAGTGGCGGCTTCCGCGGCTGCTGCTGGCGATCGGATGCGGCATCGCGCTTGCGATCAGCGGTGCGATTTTCCAGTCCATCACTCGTAACCCGCTCGGAAGCCCGGACGTCATCGGCCTCGACGCCGGCGCGTACACCGGTGCGCTCGTGGTGATGCTCGTGATCGGCAGTGGGTCGTACTCGCTGATCGCGGCGGGGTCGGTCATCGGTGGACTCGCGACCGCGGCGGTCGTCTACCTGCTGGCGTATCGCGGGGGAGTCGAGGGGTTCCGGCTGATCATCGTCGGCATCGGGGTCGGCGCGCTACTCGCGTCGTTCAACACCTACTTTCTGCTCATCGTCGATGTGAACCAGGCGATCGTCGCGGCGTCGTGGGGTGCCGGGTCGCTCAACGCCCTCGGCTGGGACCAGCTCGGACCGTTCTCGCTCGTGCTGCTCGCGCTGCTGCCGTTCGTCGTGGCGCTCGCGCCCGGGCTGTCGCAGGGCGAGCTCGGCGACGACGCCGCGCAGGCGCTCGGCAGCAACGTCGAGCGCACCCGGCTGTTCTCGACGATCGTGGCCGTTGCGCTGACCGCGCTCGTGACGGCCGCCGCCGGTCCGATCTCGTTCATTGCACTTGTCGCCCCGCAACTGGCGAAGCGGATGACCGGACTTCCGGGACTCGGACTGGTGGCTTCCGCTGCCGTCGGTGCGACCCTGCTGGCAACCGCGGATTTCATTGCCCAGCGCATCGCGCTTCCGGTTGGGCTCGTCACCGTCTCGGCCGGCGGCTGCTACCTCATTTGGCTACTCGTCAGGGAGTATCGACGATCATGACAGAACACGCACTCGCCACCGTTGGCGTCTCGCTCGGCTACGGCAAGCGGTCGATCAGCTCGGATCTGACCGTGTCGATCCCGGCTGGATCGTTCACCGCGATTGTCGGGCCGAACGCGAGCGGCAAGTCGACCCTGCTGCGCGCGCTGGCGCGGCTGCTTGCCCCGTCGACGGGCACCGTGCTGCTGGACGGGCGCGACCTCACGGCGTTTGGCACCAAAGAGTTGGCGCGCAGTCTCGGGCTGCTGCCGCAGACATCCATTGCTCCGGAGGGAATCCGAGTAGCGGATCTCGTGGCGCGCGGGCGGTTCCCTCACCAAAAGACGTTCGATCGTTGGTCGTCGCTGGACGAAGCCGCGGTCGCCGCGGCGATGAACGCGACCGGCATCACCAACCTGTCCGGGCGGCACGTTGACGAACTGTCGGGCGGTCAGCGGCAGCGGGTGTGGGTTGCAATGGTGCTCGCGCAGCAGACGGATGTGCTCCTGCTCGACGAACCGACGACCTTCCTCGATATCGCGCACCAGATCTCGGCGCTCGAGCTATTCCAGGATCTCAACGCGCGGGAGGGCCACACGCTCGTCGCGGTGCTGCACGATCTGAACCAGGCGGCACGTTATGCGAGCCACATCATCGCGATGAGCGATGGACAGGTGGTGGCGAGTGGCGCACCGCGGGAGGTCATCACGGTCGAGATTGTGGAGCGGGTGTTCGGCATCCGCTGTCGGATCATCGACGACCCGGAGTCCGGTACGCCGATGGTGATCCCGCTGGCGCGGGTGGCGGACTAGCACGTTGGGTGGTGCGAGGGACGTAATGAGGGTCATCGCCGACGAAGGTGTCGCGGGTGATGGTTTCGATTCGCGTGCTCGTTCCTCGCTCGCTACTCAACCGACGAATTGCGCGGTAAATGTGCCACTTGGGGACTTTTCATCCCGGGCGCGCAGGATGATTCGTCCCGAAGTGGCACATTTACCTGGCGCTGGCAGCCCGGCGACACACTGCGAGACAGTACGTAACAACGTTGACCGGGACTAATCCGTGCTGTTGCGTTGTTCTTATCGCGGTGTGACCCAATGGCGGTGGTCGCCGCGTCGAAGAACAGTCACACAGCGAAACACTCTAAGCCCGCCGCTGAACAAGCTGGCAGACTCACCAAGGCATTCACGAGATGCCCCACAGCACGCAAGAAAGAGGTCCCAACCCATGTCGAACTCCACCCCTCCGGTCAGCAATCGTCCCGGAAGCGCAGCGCCCAAGCGCCGCACCGGCCTGATCGTCGGCATCGTCATTGCGGTCGTCGTGATTATCATCGCCGCGATCGCCATTCCGCAGGTCATCGCCAGCAACAACGGCGATAACAACAACAACGTTCCGGATGCCGACGCTCCCGCCTACACGCTCGTCACGCCCGGAACCCTCACCGTCGCAACCGAGGGAACCTACAAGCCGTTCAGCTACCACGACGAGACCGGCGAACTCGTCGGCTACGACGTCGAGGTGTCGAAGGCTGTCGCCGAGAAGCTCGGCCTCGAGGTCAAGTTCCAGGAGACCGAGTGGGCGGCAATCTTCGCCGGCCTTGAAGGCAAGCGCTTCGACGTCATCGGCAACCAGGTCTCGATCAATGACGAGCGTGAAGCGCAGTACAGCCTGAGCGACCCGTACTCGGTGTCGCCCGGAGCGCTCGTTGTCTCCGCTGACAACACCGATATCACCGGCTTCGACCAGCTGACCGGCAAGAAAGCCGCGCAGTCAGCGACGAGCAACTGGTTCGAGCTCGCTACCTCGTACGGTGCTGACGTCGAAGACGTCGAGGGCTGGAACGAGTCCGTCGCACTCCTGCGCAGCGGACGCATCGACTTCACCCTCAACGACAAGCTGACCGTGCTCGACTACGTCGCGACAGAGAAGGCCGACGACATCAAGATCGTGGCCGAAACCGACGACCCGTCACGCAGCGCGTTCGCCCTCACGAAGGACAACGCTGCGCTCACGACCGACATCAACTCGGCCCTCGCCGAGCTCAGCGCTGACGGTACCCTTGCAGAAATCGGCGAGAAGTACTTCGGAGCCGACGTCTCGAAGTAGTCCGCCAGCGAACGCGACCCGGGGCATCCGCTTCGGGTCGCGTTCCTTCTATTAACGCCGTCGTGCGAAAGGCCGCCATGACCATCGACTGGGAGCTGTTCTTCTCCTCATTCGGGCCCATACTCTCCGGAGCGATTACGGGCACGATCCCGCTGACGCTCATGTCGTTCACGCTGGGGCTGTTCATCGCGCTCGGCGTCGCGCTCATGCGGCTGTCGAAGGTGCGGGTGGTGAAGGCGATCGGATGGTTCTACGTCTCGGTCATCCGCGGTACGCCACTGCTCGTGCAGTTGTTCTTCATCTTCTACGCGCTGCCGAACCTTGGGGTGCTGATCGACCCGTGGCCGAGCGCGGTGCTCGCGTTCTCGCTGAACGTCGGCGGGTACGGCGCCGAGGTTATCCGCGCGGCGATCCTGTCGGTGCCGCGCGGGCAGTGGGAGGCCGGCTACACGATCGGTTACTCGAACACGCAGACGCTGTGGCGAGTGATCCTTCCGCAGGCGGCGCGGGTGTCGGTGCCGCCGCTGTCGAACACGTTTATCTCGCTCGTCAAAGACACCTCTCTGGCATCCGTTGTTCTCGTCACGGAGCTGTTCCGTGAAGCTCGCCAGATCGCGGTGTTCACGTCGGAGTTTGTGCTTATCTATCTGGAAGCCGCACTGATCTACTGGCTGATCTGCCTTGCCCTCGGCGGGCTGCAGGGACTGCTCGAGAAGAGGTTGAACCGCTATGTCGCTGTCTAACGCGCCGCTGTCCAGTGATGCACCACTGCTGCAGGTTCGCGGCCTGCACAAGAGCTTCGGCGACCACGAGGTGCTCAAGTCGATCGACCTGTCGGTGAAGCGCGGCGAGGTGGTGACGATCATCGGACCGAGCGGATCGGGTAAAACCACGGTGCTTCGGTCGCTGAACGGACTGGAGACTCCGGATGGCGGGGAGATCCTGTTTGACGGCGGTCCCGAACTCGACTTCCAGTATCCGATCGGCAACACCCACCGGTACGCGCTGCGCAACCGGTCGGCGATGGTGTTCCAGAACTACAACCTGTTCCCGCATAAAACGGTGCTGCAGAACGTGATCGAGGGTCCGCTGCGGGTGCGGAAGACCCCGCGCGACCAAGCGATCGCCGAAGCGGATGCCCTGCTCGACCGGGTGGGACTGCTCGCCAAGCGCGACCAGTATCCGTACCAGTTGTCCGGCGGGCAGCAGCAGCGCGTGGGGATTGTCCGGGCGCTCGCGCTGAAGCCCGACCTGCTGTTGTTCGACGAACCGACCAGCGCGCTCGATCCGGAACTCGTCGGCGAGGTGCTGCAGGTCATCAAGGAACTCGCGGAAGAGGGCTGGACGATGGTCGTCGTCACCCACGAACTCTCGTTCGCACGACAGGTAGCGGATGAGGTGCTCTTCATCGACGGCGGAGTAGTTGTCGAGCGTGGTGCGCCCGAGACGATCTTCACGAAGCCGGCCGAGCCGCGCACTGCGCAGTTCCTAGACCGGTTGCTGAACCCGCTGCACTGAGGGGTGTGTCACCCGTTGGTTGAGTGCGAGCGCCAGCGAGCGTATCGAAACCATGACCCGCGACTTGGTTGTCGCAGGTAATGGTTTCGATACGCGTGCTCCTTCGTCGCGCGCTACTCAACCAGCGAGGGCGGGGCAGGGCGGGCGAGGGCGCAGATCAGCGGACGCGGGACTGGTAGGCGGCCTGCTGGGCGCGTGCCAGTTCTACCTCTTGCTGAGCCATACGCAGTTCGGCATTGCGGCGGGACCGTTCGTGGAGGTCGACCGTGACGGGCCGACGTCCCCACTTCACGAGAGCGAGGCCGAGGTGCAGCGCTGCTCGATCGAGTAGTCCGACCCGGCGCACGGGGTGCGACGAGGCCGTCTGAACGGGTTGGGGTTGATGGTTCTGGCGACCGGGTGCGGTCACCAACTGGGTATTCATTTCGGATGTTCCTTCGAAATTGTGTGGCGCATCCGGGCGCGCCAAAGAGCGCGCTCGGGGTCGCCGAATAGAGGGGTGTCCGCACAAGGGCGGAAGAGGGACAGCGCGCGCACGGGCACGCTGAACGCGGGGTGGTTAGACCGGGGGCAGGCGCACGCAGAGAACTGCGGATGCTGCCTGGTCGAGCTTCGTGAGCGTCACCACCGACTGGACCGGTGGAATTACTGCGGTCAACTAGGCGGTGAAGACGCCGACGAAGCCGGCGGTACGAGACGCAATTGGTGTCTGGGGGGTGTTCACGCTGGGCTCCTTTCGTCAGATGGCGTAGGCAACACCGTAGCGCCGGTTGGGGCGGGCGCGCAAGGGTTGTTTCCGGAGCGTGACCTGGAGGGTTATCGACGAACGTGAGTGATGGTTTCGATACGCGGCCTCGCAAGCTCGGGCGCTACTCAACCAGCGATTCGGTAAGTCAAGGCCTGTGAGTCGACGCCCGGCGGGTGTTTCATCGACGCATCTGGCGGCCGCGCAGCTCTGAGACGGCAGCGGGGTCGCCCGGTGTCAGCGCAGCGACCGGTCGAAGTACACGAGCGTTTCGTCGCGGCGGATCTCGGCGAATCCCGCCTTCGCGAGCACGCGCTGGGAGGCCGTGTTGCCGACTTCCGTGTCCGCGATTGCGGCCGTGGCGCCGCCAACGGTGGCAATCCTCAGGAGCGTGAGTACGGCATCCGTCGCCAGTCCGCGACCGCGGGCAGCCTCGACGAGTCCGTAGCCGAACTCGACCCGGCCGTCGGTGGGTGGGCCGAAGAATCCGATGCCGCCGACCGCGAGCCCGCTCGCGTTCTCGATGACCGAGTAGAACGTGAAGACGGGTTCGGGGGAGTCGTTCGTCGCGTGCGCTGCCAGTGGTCGCAGCTCGTCGGCGAACGGGTACTGCTCGTGCCAGGCGTCGTCCTCGGCGGGCGTGCGGGCGAGGATGCGCTGCGCTTCGGCCGGCGAAATGCGGTGCAGGGTGACGAGTTCGCTGGTGACATCCATCCGGTCCAGTCTGGCGCACCGTGTTCGAGCCGCGATAGCGTCGTAGTTTCGAGAGCGGAGTGCCATGACCGAGACACAGATCGACCCGAGTGTTCCGCCGAGCGGAACGGGCTGCGTCGAGTGCGAGGCGACCGGCAGCTGGTGGGTGCACCTGCGGCGGTGCGCGAGCTGCGGGCACATCGGATGCTGCGACGACTCGCTCGGGCAGCACGCGACCGCGCACGCCGAGTCGACCGGGCATACCGTGATCCAGAGTTTCGAGCCGGGCGAGTTCTGGTTCTACGATTTCGACACCGAAGAGTTCATCAACGGGCCGGCGCTCGCCGAGCCGGACAGCCACCCCGTCGACCAGACCGCGCCGGGACCCGCCGAGCGGGTTCCGGATGACTGGCGCGACATCCTGCAGCGGCGCTGACCGAGCGCGCGACCGTCGAAACTCCCCACATCGACCCAAGATACGAATTTTGCATCGATGTGGGGAGTTTCGAAGCGGGGCAGGTGTGCGCGACGGGGAGCGCGCACACGGGTGGCGGGGCTAGGCTGCCGCCCCAGCGCGAAGGAGCCCCTGATGAACCCTCGATCGACGATTCCGGTCAACGGAGTCGAGCTGTGCGTGCAGGAGTTCGGCGAACGGGGTGACCCCGGCATCCTGCTCATCGCCGGCGCCGCGTCGGCGATGGACTGGTGGGACACCGAGTTCTGCGAACGGCTCGCGGCTGGCGGTCGCCGCGTGGTGCGGTTCGACCTGCGCGACACGGGGGAGTCGACGACGTATCCGCCGGGCAAAGCGGGCTACACCGGCGATGACCTGATCGCGGATGCCGCTGCGCTCGTCGAAGCGCTCGGCCTGGCGCCGGCGCACCTGGTCGGCATCTCGTTCGGCTCGGGCATCGCGGCGCAGGTCGCGATCCGGCACCCGGAACTCGTGGGCGCGCTCACCCTGCTGTCGGGCAGCCCGGGGAGCGACGGACTTCCCGGGCCAACCCCCGAGGTTGCGAAAGCCTTCTCGAGCGAAACCGAACCTCCCGACTGGGGCGACGAAGCATCCGTCGCCGCGTACTTTCTCGACTTCGAGCGGCTGCTGTCGGGGGACATCCCCGCGGACGAAGAGCGGATGCGGCGGATCGTTCACGAGTTCTTCGCGCGAAGTAAGAATCTCGCCTCCGCCGACAACCACTGGGCTGCAGCCGACGGGGGTGAGCCGCGCGAACGGCTGTCGGAGATCACCGTGCCGACGCTCGTCATCCATGGGTCGCGGGATCCGCTGTTTCCGCCGGCGCACGGCGAGGCGCTCGCGCGGGAGATCCCCGGAGCGCAGCTGCTGATCGTCGAGGGCATGGGTCACCAGAACCCGCCGCCGGAAACCTGGGACGAGGTAGTCCCGGCGATTCTGGGACTCGGTCGCCCGTAGGCGCTGGTCGATGCGCGAGCCACGTGCTCGCCGTCGCTGAACCGCGCTTGTTTCTGGTGGCGGGCGCGGAGCGAATTGGTGTCGTGGGCCTCCACGGGCGGGGCCCGTGCCCGCCGCCAGAAACGAGGGTGCCCACTCGGATCGTGATTCACGGAATGGTTCGGTTGACTATGACGACCGTCATAGAGCATGATGGAGCGTCACTATGACGACCGTCTTACTTTGAGGAGTCACCCATGCCGATGATCGACGTCTACGCCACCGCCGGAACCTTCGCCGACAAGCACCAGCTCGTCATCGACCTCGCGACAGCGGTGATGACGATCGAGCAGGTGCCGAACATCCCGATGTTCCGCCAGAACACCGCGGCCTTCATCCACGAACTGCCGACCGGCGACCTCGGCAACGTCGACGGCGACACCAACTACGTCCGGATCCAGGTGCTCACGAACGCCGGCGCGCTTGATCGCGAAAAGCAGCTCGCAGTCGTCTCTCAGCTCACCGACCTCGTCGCCGCTGCCGCCGGAGATCCCACCCAGGTCACGCGCACGTGGGTGCTGCTGACCGAAGCCGTCGAGGGCGGCTGGGGGCTCAGCGGCCACGCCAACACGAACGCCGAGATCGTCACGGCGGCTCGCGCGCAGATCGCTGAGCTGCAGCAGAACTCCTAGGTGGCGCGGTGGATGTCGCGGTCGAGACCGTGGGCATCCGCGAGCGTCGCGAGAATGTCAGCGAGAGCCGCGGACTGCGACGGAGAGAGCGCAGCGAGCAAGTCGCTGTCGTGCCGCTCGGCGATGCGGCGAAGTTGCGCGAGGGTGTCCGACCCGGCCGCGGTGAGCGAAAGCTCGTAGTTGCGCCGATCGCTCGCGCTGCGCGTGCGGGTCACGAGGCCGCGCGCTTCAAGCCGGTCGATCACCGCGACCATGCGGCTCGGCGGGCTGCCGAGGCGATCCGCGAGCGCTCGCTGGCTCATGCCGGGCTGTCGTCCGAGCATCCGGAGTACACCGGCATCCGCGGGCGACAGGCCCAGCGCTCGCACCAGTTCGTTGAATCCAACGGATGCGTGTGAACCGACCTGGGAGAGCAGGAAAGCGACACGAGAGCTGGCTGGCATGTTCTCAGGATACCCCCTTGCATTAACGATTACAACGAGTAACCATTATTTGCATGGACGATCTAACCACTCCTCGCACCCGCGGCCCACACCCGGGAATTCTCGCGCTCATCAGCGCCGGGCTCTTCATCGGCAGCCTCGTTTCCAGCGCGATCCTGACCGGCGGGCAGACCTTCGTGTCGCCCTTCGCTGACACGGCAACCGTCGCGGCGTACTACGAACAGAACTTCTTCGCGGCGCGGGTGTCGGCGATGCTGCAAGTTGCCGCATCCGTTCCGCTCGGAATTCTCGCGGCAACGCTCTACTCGCGGCAACAGCGCTGGGGCGCTCGTAATCCCGGGCCGGTCATCGGTCTCATCGGTGGCATCGGTTCGTCGGCGATGCTCGCGCTCTCCGGCTTGCTCGGCTGGACGATCAGCCAGTCCGCGGTGGTGGCCGAGCCCGCCGTCGCGCATGCCCTGCTGCTGCTGTCGTTCGCCACCGGTGGCGTCGGTTCGGTGCTCGGGATGGGGCTGTTGGTCGCCGGTGTCGCGGTGCCCGCCGTCATTCTGCGGCTGCTGCCGGGCTGGCTGGGGTGGGCCGGCCTGGTCATCGCGGTGCTCGCCGAGTTGAGCTTCCTCTCGCTCGTGGTCGAACCACTGCAGGTGCTCATCCCGATCGGACGATTCGGCGGCCTCGCCTGGCTCATCGCCGCCGGGTTCCTGCTTCCGATCCGCACGTCGAATCCCGCCCGCACCTGACCTCGCTACTGCAAAACTCAGGCTGTCAGCGGGTGTCAGGCCCTCACGCGGGATGGGGGAGCCCCGGGGCCTGAGTTTTGCAGTGTTGCAGGGCGGGGTGCTGGGACGGGTTCCAGGACGGGGCGCCGGGCGCGCGAGGGGGTCGAGGCGAAATTGCACCGGTGCTACCCTCGTGCCATGACGCCCCAGGACATCGCCAATCTCGCCCATCTGCGGCGCGCACGCGACCTGATCGACCGTGACTATGCGCATCCGCTCGACGTTCCGACGATGGCGGCTAAGGCGCTCATGTCGCCCGCGCACTTCTCCCGGCAGTTCCGCGCGGCCTACGGCGAGACCCCGTACGGCTACCTGATGACCCGTCGCATCGAGCGGGCGATGGCGCTGCTGCGCGGCGGAATGAGTGTGACCGACGCGTGTATGGCGGTCGGATCGACCTCGCTCGGCTCCTTCAGCTCGCGCTTCACCGAGATCGTCGGCGAGACACCGACGTCGTACCGGCTGCGCGAGCACGGCTCGGTGCGGGCGATGCCCGCGTGTATCGCGAAGGTGCAGACCCGTCCGACGAGATTCGGATCGAGCAGGATTCGAGAAGCGGTGCCGGCAGCCGCGATTTAGCGTTGCTGCCATGACTATTTCACTTCTCTACACGAACGTCACCGTCACGGACGTGGACGAATCGATCCCCTTCTACCGCGATGGCCTCGGCCTCGAGGTGCGCAACGATGTGGCGAACGGCGGATACCGCTGGGTCACGCTCGGAAGCCCCACCCAGCCAGGCGTCGAAATCGTGTTGTCTGTGCCACACGCCGGTCGCTCGCAAGCCGACGGCGATGCAATGCAGGAATTGCTGACCAAGGGCTCGCTGCCGATGCTCGTCTTCAGTGCCGGTGATCTCGACGCGACGTTCGAGAAGCTCCGCTCGCTCGGCGCCGAGGTGCTGCAGGAACCGATCGAACAGGACTGGGGTCCCCGCGACGCGGCGTTCCGCGACCCGTCCGGCAACATGGTGCGGCTGAACCAGGCGTCTGCCCAGTAGCGGCGGCGGGTAGTCCCGGCGCCCGCATCCGCAATCAGTTGCAGGATTGCGCGCCGCCGCCTACATTGGCACCTTCGCGACCGGATCTCGAAGGAGGCTCAGATGCAGGGCGAGCCAGCACGCAGTATCCGCCCCGCCGCCCAGCCCCGCCGCATCGTTGACGTTCCCGACGCGCGCCACTGGGCCGCGCTCTCGGGCGTCATCATCGCCGGGCTCACCGTGATCGAAGCGCTCGTGCGCATCACGATGGGCATTCGGCCCGCACTCGATGACGACGCGGCGCTCGTCGAGTTCATGGAGCGCACCAATCGGTCATCGCTCGTCGTCGTTCTCATCGACTGCGTGCTGATGACCACGCTCATCCTCTACCTCGCCTGCCTGCGACGGATTCTTTCCGAGGGCGGTCCCGCCGTCAGCTGGCTCGCCGATCTCGTTTTCGGCACCGGACTCGTGTTTGTCGCGATAACGCTCGTCGGCGACTCGATGGAGGCGGGAATCGCGCTGGATGCCGTCGGTGGCGGTTCAGACCCGTCGGTAATGCGTGCGCTGACGGAGGGGCACATCCTGATGTTCGGCTCGGCCGGCAGCCTGCTCACGATCCTGCTCGTCGAAATCGCGGCCCGCATCATCCGTATCACCGGCGTGCTTCCGGGCTGGACGGCCAACTTCGCGCACGTCGTCGCCGTGCTCAACCTGCTTGCGGTGCCCACCCTGTTCGCGAGCACCCACAGCACCTCGCTGCTTGCGCCGGGTGGGGCGGGCGTTGCGTTCTTCGCGGTGTTCCCGTTCCTGCTCTGGTTCACGGCGGTCGGAGTGGCCGCGCAGCGGATGGGTACCGTGACCGAGCCGGTCGCCGAACCGGCCTAGCGGCGCCTAGCCGAGTTCGCGGCGCCTAGCCGAGCTCGCGGTACAGGTCGCGCAGCAGCGCGATCTCGGCGCCGTGGTGCAGAACCTCCTGGTTCACCCACCACGCGACATCGCTGAAGGAGTCGTCGGCGTCGCTGCCGTATGGGTAGGTGCAGCGGCCGACTTCGTCGAAGGCGTCGTCGTCGGTATCTCGAAGCGCGAGCCGCCAGGCTGCTGCCGCAGTGGTGAAGTCGGCCAGTGCCTCAGTGGCGGTGCCGCGCGCTTCGAAACCCTGGCGGGTGAGTGTGTGGGTGCCAACGGTGTAGTCGGCTCGCAAGAGCAGGAGTTCGGTGAGGTGGCTGAGCCGCCACGCGATCGTCGTAAACGGGGGAGGGTACGGATGCGGGGCGTTCGCGGCATCGATTCCCCACTCGCCGCTACCCGAGAGTGCTGTCGCCCGGAATCCCGGTCCCGTCGAGCGACGACGGACCGACCAGCATCCGTCCACCGGCTCCCACAGGTATTCAGCCGTAGTGAGTTGCGGAACGTCGATCGGTGCACCGTCACCGCTGTCGAACGCTCCGCCGCCGAGGCGGATGGAGAGCCTCTCGGTGGCGTGGTCGTACTGGTCGAGCAGGGGTTGCACGCGGGTCGCCTCGGTCATGGGTACGGCCTCCTCCGTGCCACGTTACGCCCATCGGTTGGAGTCGACCAGAGGCCCGGTAGACAGGTTCGAATCACGATGCGAAAAAGTGCAGTGTACGCAAATTGGTACAAAATCGGGCGGAAATAGCGTGCGTGAATTGTGCACGGTACCCCCGATTCCACGCAGATTTTCGCGACTTTTGCAATGATCCTTCGACTTTTTCACCGTGCGATCACTTGTAACGCAATAGAAATGTGCGGCGCATAGCGTCCGTGAAGCGCGTTGGTTGGCTCTGCTGGCTGACGTTTCGCCTAGTAGACACTGACCCTGGGAGCTTGCAAGTGAACTTCAGTACGGAACCACGATCCGAGAGGCAATTCATGCGCAATGCGCGACCGACGGGGATGCTAGTCACCCTGACCCTGATTTCGGGACTCCTGGTGGGCGCCGCTGTGGCGGCTCCCGCCCACGCGGCAGATGCCGTCGCCGGCGGACAGACCGCGTCACCGGCAGACTCGCTGTTCCCCAACCAAGGAAACAGCGGATACGACGTCAGCCACTACGACATCAACCTCAAGGTTGACGTGACCCCGGCGATCGCCAGCGGCGTCGTAGGTACGACCAACCTTCCGAGCGCCACGACGACCATCGATGCGACCACTACCGACGCTCCGCTGTCGTCGTACTCGCTCGACTTCCAGGGGTCGACCGGCAACCTTGCCGCATCCACCTACGATGTCGACACCGTCACCGTCAATGGTGTTGCGGCCACGTTCACCCGCATCGAGACCAGCAGCACCACCAGTGCCCTCGTCGACAACCACAAACTGATCATCACCCCGGCCACTCCCGTGAGCGGCGCCTTCACCACGGTTGTAAAAACCCACGGTGCACCGGTCATCCACTTCGACACGGACGGCTCGGCCGAGGGCTGGAACAACACCACCGACGGTGCGACCTTCGTCAACCAGCCGGTCGGCTCGATGACGTTGTTCCCCAACAACAACACGCCGCGCGATAAGGCGACCTACACGTTCACGATCGACGTGCCCACCATGCTGAAGACTTCGGGCTACGCCAGCGCCGGCGGCAAGCCGTACAAGTCCGCTGTGGCGAGCAACGGCGAGCTCGTCTCGAAGACGCCCAGCGAAGACGGCACCCGCACCACGTGGGTCTGGAACGAGACCAAGCAGATGGCCAGCGAGCTGTCGATGGTGTCGATCGGTCGTTACGACGTCTACGAGTCCGACGTCACCCTGGCCAGCGGTCGCGTACTGCACGAGTGGTCGTTTATCGACCCGGCTATCGCCGTCTCCAGCCAGAACACCACCCACGTCTCCCGTTCACAGTGGAAGTCACTGCTGGACTTCTATGAGTCGAAGTACGGCCCCTACCCGGGAAACAGCATCGGCGTGGTGACGGACATCGTCCCGAGCACGATCAACTACGCGCTCGAGACGCAGGACCGTCCATTCTTCCCTACCAGCGCTGGCGGATCGTTCTACCACGAGGTAATGCACCAGTGGTGGGGCGACGGCGTCTCGCCGACCGACTGGAACGACATCACGCTCAACGAAGGCCCGGCAACCTACGCGCCTTTGCAGTTCGCTTATGAGGGGTCCGGTACTTCCACGACGACGACCGAGCAGGCGGTTTACAACACCTACACGGCGAGCGTTCAGAGCGGCGACAGCCGATTCACGGTCGCACCAGCGGCGATGACGGCGGGCAACCAGCTGTTCGGTGAGCACGTCTATGCCAAGGGCGCAATGGCTCTCGAAGCCTTGCGCACCGGTATCGGCGCGGCGAACTTCGAGACGCTGATGCGCGAGTATCAGCTGACGTACGGAGGCGGAGAGATCACCGGCCGCCGCACCGCAGCGTTCAAGGCCATGGCCGAGGAAATCTCCGGCCGTGACCTGACGGCTTTCTTCCAGACCTGGTGGTTCACCGCCGGGAAGCCCGCCTGGCCTGTCAAGTTCAACCTCAACGTCGCCGGCCCGACCACCCAGGTCAACCCGGGCGACGCGGTCAGCTACACGCTGTCCGCCCGCAACACCGGCAAGGTGCCCATGCCGGCTGACGGCACTGTCATCACTCTCGATGTGAGCGACGTTCTCGACGACGCGACGATCGGTGCACTGCCGACGGGCGTAACCCAGGACGGCAACAAGCTGACCTGGACCGTCCCGGCTACAGCGCTCGCGGCTACCGCGTCCGTCGACGTTCCGTTCACGGCGAATGCCTCGACCGCCGGGAACACGCTGAAGGCTGTGGCCCGTGCGTCGACTCTTGGCAGCACCTGCCTCAGCTGCACCGCCTCCACGGTTATCGGCACCGCGCCGATTTCGCCGGCCCCGGTCCCGACCATCACGGGGGGCACGCCGACCATCGGCATCCCTCTGACGGCTGACACCACCGGCTGGGCCGACGGAACAGCCTTCACGTACCAGTGGTTCCTTGACGGAACCCCCGTCATCGGTGCTACCGGCGCAACCTACACGCCCACCGCGAACATCCTCGCGGCGACCGTCACGGTGAAGGTGACCGGCACCCTCGCCGGGTTCAGCCCGACCTCGGCCACCAGCGCAGCAACGGTGGCCGGTGTCCGTGCAACCCCGGAGACCAGTGGAACTCCAGTGATCTCGAGCACAACCGCGAAGATCGGCGAGAAGCTCACTGTCGATCGCGGTACCTGGCTTCCCGGCACGGTGTTCACCTACCAGTGGCGCGCCAACGGGGCCAACATCACCGCTACCAACGGTGGTACGTCCACCTCGTTCACCCCGAACGTGGCCTCCCAGGTCGGCCAGACGATCGACGTTATCGTTACCGGCACCAAGGCCGGCTATGTGTCGACCGCTAAGACCGCTGCCGCTACCACTGCAGTTGTCGCGGGTGACCCGCTGGTTCTGACTCCTACGCCCGTCTTCGGTGCGGCAACACCGAAGGTTGGCGTTGCGATTGCTCCCGACTACGGCAGCTGGGACGACGGTGTTGTGACCACGTTCCAGTGGGCGGCCAACGGTGTCAACGTCGCCGGTACCGCCGGCACCGCAGGTTCGTACATTCCGACCGCGGCGACAGTCGGGCAGACGCTCACCGTAACCGTGACGGGCACGAAGCCCGGCATTGCAGGGGTGTCGCGTCCCACAACCGTCAGCAGCGCCACGGTCGAGACCGGCACGCAGGTTCTGCAGCCGACCCCGACCATCACCGGAACCCCTCGCGCCCAGACCGCTGTCACCGGCGTGCAGGGCACCTGGGATTCCACCACCACCAAGACAAACAAGTGGTACGCCGACGGCATCGAGATCTCGGGAGCCACCGCCACGACGTACACACCGACGATCGCCCAGATCGGCCAGGTGCTCACCTACGAAGTAACGAGCACCAAGCCGGGCTACTTCACGGTGATCAAGACCAGCGCAGGCAAGACCATTCTCGGGCTCGACCAGCTACTGAAGCCGACGCCGACCATCACTGGTACTCCGAAGGTCGCGGTCGAACTCACCGCGGTTGCCGGAACCTGGGATGACGGCACCACGCTGTCGTACCAGTGGTACGCCGATGCTGTGGCCGTGGACGGTGCGACGCTGTCGACCTACACCCCTGGTATCGCAGACGCCGGGTCGGTTATCACGGTCAAGGTGACCAGCACCAAGCCCACCTACGCGGACGCGTCGACAACCAGCGCTGCGACGGATGCCGTTGCTGCGGGTGACCTGGTCAACACTCCGGTGCCGACCATTTCCGGCACCCCGAAGGTCGGAGTAGAGCTGACCGTTGTCCCCGGCGACTGGGACACTGACACGGCCCTCGAATACCAGTGGGAATCTGACGGCGTTGCCGTCAGCGGAGCCACGGGTGAGACCTACACGCCCGATACGGGCGACCTCGGTGACACCATCACCGTGGCCGTAACGGGTACCAAGTCCGGTTACACCAAGGTCACCAAGACCAGCGAACCGACGGCCGAAGTGGCTGAAGGCGAGCAGTTCGGCGATACCCCGACGATCAGTGGCACCACGAAGGTCGGGGTCGAGCTGAGTGCCGAGACCGGCGACTGGGGCGACGATGTTTCGTTCAGCTACCAGTGGTCAGTCGATGGCACCCCCGTCGACGACGCCACGGACGCGTCGTACACGCCGACAGCTCCGACGGTTGGCCTGACGGTCACCGTCGCGGTAACCGGCGCTAAGGACGGCTACGCCGACCTGACGAAGAACAGCGCACCGAGCGCGGTCATCGCGCCCGGAGACCTGAGCAGCACCCCGACTCCGACGATCAGCGGCACCCCCAAGGTTGCCACCACGCTGACCGCCGTACCGGGAATCTGGGATGCCGGAGTCACCCTGACGTACGCCTGGTTCGTTGACGGTGACGTTGTCGCCGGCGCGACCGGATCCACGTACGCGGTGCGCACCATTGACGAGGGCTACAGCATCAAGGTCATCGTCACCGGCACCAAGGCTGGCTATGTGACGGTCGCGGCGCCGAGTGCGGCATCCGCTCTCGTCACGCCGGGCTCGCTCGTCAAGACACCGCAGCCGACGATCACCGGTACCAAGACGGCGGTTGGCGCGACTCTCGTCGCGGTGGCCGGTAGCTGGGACTCCTCGACGGCGCTCACGTACCAGTGGTACGCGAACGGCAAGGTCATCACGGGTGCCACGAAGTTCTGGTACACGCCGACCGCTGCGGAGCTTGGCAAGACGCTCCAGGTCGCCGTTACGGGAACCAAGACGCACTTCCACTCGGTAAGCAAGGCCAGTGCGTCCACCGCGAAGATCGTGGCTGGCAAGCTGACCAAGACGGGAACGCCGTCCATCTCGGGAACCGCCAAGGTCCACAAGACCCTGAAGGTGAAGACCTGGACGTGGGATGCCGGAGTGACGTTCTCGTACCGCTGGTACGCGAACGGCAAGTCGATCCCGACCGCCGTGAAGTCGAGCTACAACATCCAGAAGAAGTACCAGGGCGACAAGATCACCGTGAAGGTGACCGGCAAGAAGGCCGGCTACGTCACCGTGGTCAAGACCAGCCCCAGCACGAAGAAGGTAGCCAAGTAGTAACTACCGGCTGAAACGGCGAACGCCGCGACTCGAGTTTCGACTCGGTCGCGGCGGTTGTCGTTGTGCGTGGTTCGTGACAGCGCGCGGGTTCGTTATTGGTGCGGCCGTTTGTAGGGCCGCACGGATAACAAGGTGGCGCGGTGTCGAGGGTTACGCGAAGGCGTTCACGCCGGTGAGGTCAGCGGACAGCGTCCACAGCCGCGCGGCGACGTCGCGGTCGATCGCGTGGGCGTTGACCCCGGAGACCCGGGCCTCGGGGGAGCCGGGAACGGTCGGAGCTGCGATGTCGCAGTCCTCGCAGTAGACGCCGCCCATGCCGTCGAGCGCCGGTGAGGTCGCTGCCCAGACCGTGGTCGCCGCGCCCTGTTCGGTGCTCTTGAACCGCTCGTTGACGACGCCATTCTCGTCCATCCAGCCGGATGCGATCATTTCCTCGCGCGGAAGGTGCCGCTGCAGCGGTGTCATGATTCCGCCCGGGTGCACGGCGAACGCGCGCACGTCCTGGTCGCGTCCGAGGGCGTCGAGCTCGATGGCAAACAGGCTGTTCGCGGTCTTGGCCTGTCCGTACGCGACCCACTTGTCGTATCCGCTGTCCGGTTCGAAGTTCAGATCGCCGAAGCGGATGCCGGACAGCTTGTGCCCGGTCGACGACAGCTCGATCACGCGTGCGCCGTGCGCGGCGACGAGTGCGGGCCACAGCCGGTTGGTGAGGGCGAAGTGTCCGAGGTGGTTGGTGGCGAATTGCGATTCCCAGCCGTCGCCGACCCGCGCGAGCGGCGCGGCCATGACCGCGGCGTTGTTGATGAGCAGGTGCAGCGGTCGCTGCGAGGCGAGGTACGCGTCGGCGAAGGTGGCGACGCTGGCGAGGTCGGCCAGGTCGAGAGCCGCGACTTCCACGGCGGCGAGGCCGGCGGCATCCAGCACCTCGCGGGCGTGCTCGGGGCGGCGAGCGGGCACCGCGACGGACGCGCCAGCGCCGACGAGCGCGCGGGTGACCTCGAGGCCGAGTCCGGAATAGCCGCCGGTCACGATCGCGTTTTTGCCGGTCAGGTCGATGCCGGCGACGACTTCGGCGGCGGTGCTGCGGGCGCCGAACCCCGATCCGATCGGATGCTGCGGGGTGAGGGTCTCAGAAGTCATCATTTCTCGAGCGTACGCTCGCGCCGGCTGTCGCGCCGGGCATCTGTCGCGCCGGGCATCCGTGCTGCCCTCTGGTATCAGCGCGGTCGTTTGAGGGGGCGCACTGATAACGAACGGGCGCGCTGTCAGCCGGGTGCAGCGGCCGGGGTTTCGTGCATCGGGGCTCCGCGCTATTCTCGCTGCCATGAACGACCCCGAGCCCGTGAACCCCGAAGCCGTGAACCCCGAAGCCGTGAATGCCGAGCCCGTGAATACGATCGACGACTACATCGCGACATTTCCCGAGGACGTGCAGGTCGTACTCGAGCGAATCCGGGAGCAGATCACCAACGTCGTGCCCAACGCGCAGGAACGAATTCGCTACGGGATGCCGGCCATCATGCTCGGGAATCGCTACGCCATCCACTTCGCCGGCTGGAAAAAGCACGCCGGGCTGTATCCGGTCGCGAGGCTCGATCCTCCGTTGGAGGAGGAGATCGCGCCGTACCGTTCGGCGAAAGACTCGGTGACTTTTCCGTACAACAAGCCGATCCCGTACGAGCTCATAGGGCGGGTAGCCGCGGCGCTGCAGGAGATGCACTCCGGTCCCGAGTAGGGGGTGACGTGCAGCGGATGCCGGGTCGATAATCGAGAACGGGGCCGATTTCGATGAGGAGACCAGAGCATGGCAACGAATCTCAACCCGTACCTCGGGTTCCGTGACACCGCACGCGACGCAATGGAGTTTTACCACTCGGTCTTTGGCGGTGAACTGACCATGAGTACCTTCGGCGAGTTTCACGCGAGTGAAGACCCGGCCGAACAGAACCTGATCATGCACGCGCAACTCAAGACCGCGAGCGGGTACACGCTCATGGGAGCGGATACCCCCAAGTCGATGAGGTACACACCGGGCGACAATTTCTCCGTCTCCCTCAGCGGCGAGGCAGCGGATGACGCCGAGTTGCGCGGTTACTGGGACAAACTGACCGCGGACGGAACGGTCGAACAGCCGCTCGTCGCCGCGCCCTGGGGCGACAGTTTCGGGATGGCGACTGACAAGTTCGGCACCCGCTGGCTCGTAAACATCGCCGGCTCGTAGCGCGAGCGCGAACCGTGCGCCGGTTCGTTATCCGTGCGGCCGTTTAAGAGGCCGCACGGATAACAACCGGCAGCACGGTTCGGCGGCGACCTCCTATACCCGGCGAGCCGTCACGAGCAGGTACTCCCACTCCATCGTGAACGAGTCGCCGCCCGTGTTGTGGCGCCGGGCGAGGTCGACGAGTGCGGCATCCAGTGCGACCACGCGGTTGTGGTCGTCGGCGATGTTCTTGTACGTCGAAATCGTCGGGCCGTACTTCGCCTTGAAGTAGTCGCGGAACTCCTCCGGCGAGCCGAACTTGTCGATCCGCACCGTCTGCCGAACCGCGCGCAGGTCGGTAACCCGGTCGCCGAACAATTCGCGCACGTGGGCCTCGTTGCCCCACAGCGGTCCGGGCTGGGCGCCGGGCGGCGGGGCCGGGGCGTACGGCTTCATGGTCGAGAACATCTGGCCGATGAAGCCCTCGGGAGTCCAGTTGATGATGCCGATCCGCGCGCCCGGCGCACAGACGCGGACGAGTTCGTCGGCGGTCGCCTGGTGGTGCGGGGCGAACATCACCCCGACGCTCGACAGGACGACGTCGAAGGCGGCATCCGCGAACGGAAGTGCCTCGGCATCCGCTTCGACCCACTCGAGCGTGACGCCGAGTTCGGCTGCGCGCTTTCGTCCGGGCTCGAACAGTTCGGGAGTGAGGTCGCTCGCGATCACGGTCGCGCCGGTAGCCGCGGCGGGGATGGCGGCATTGCCCGATCCCGCCGCGATGTCGAGGACGCGGTCGCCGGGGCCGATGTCGCAGGCCTCGACGAGGGTGGTTCCGAGGGAGGCGATGATGTCGGATGCGAGGGTCGGGTAGTCGCCCGATGCCCACATTCCGCGGTGTTTGGTCTTCATTGCGCGGTCGGCGTCGGTCGCGCTCGATTGAGGGGCGCCGGTTTGCTGGGTCTTCATTTGCTGCGTCACGGTGGATCCTTTCGTGGGTGGTTCGTGAACAGTTCGAGTGTGCGAGCGTGGCTGGCCCCCGTCATCCGTGCTGCACACGGAGATTCGGCGTAAAATCGGGGGATGTTCCGGGCCGACAGGCACGATCTGACGCCGCGCGAGAGCGCTGTGCTCGCCGCCGTGTCGAGGCGCCTGACCAACACCGAGATCGCGAGCGAGTTCTTTGTGTCCCGGCGAACCGTCGAAACCCATATCGCCTCGCTGCGCCGCAAGCTCGGGGCCACTAGCCGCGCTGAGCTGATCGCGGCGGGCCGCGATGTGCGGTCGGATGCCCGCGATTCCTTTGTCGGCCGGGAATCCGAACTCGAGTCACTCGGCCGCCTGCTCGGGCGCGAGCGCCTCGTCACGCTCAGCGGCCCGGCGGGGGTCGGCAAGAGCCGACTCGCACTCGAGACTGCAGCGCTCGACGGCCGCGCGCTCTTCGTCGTCGACCTCGAGCGAGCGGAGCCCGAGCACCTGCCCCCGCTCATCGGCCGTTCGCTCGGCCTGGACGTCGCGACCGAGCTCGACCTCCTGTCGGCAATCGAGTTCGCCATCGGCTCCCGTCCTTCCCTGCTGATCGCCGACAACGTCGACCGGGTTGCCGACGAGGCTGCGCGGCTTGCTGCGCGGCTGATCGGATCGGCCGCCGAACTCAGCGTTGTGCTCACGGGACGCACCGCGACCGACGGGGTCGTGTTCGACGTCGCCCCACTCTCTGAGCCGGCTGCGACGCGACTGCTGGGTGACCGCATCCGCTCTGCTGCGGGAGACGAGCGAGCGGATGCCGCCGACCCGGCCACCGTCGCCAGCATCGGCGAGCGGGTGGACCGCCTGCCGCTCGCCCTCGAGCTTGCGGCGTCACGGGTGCGGCAGCTGTCGGTCGCCGAACTCGACGCCCGGCTCGCACTCGGCTTCAGCCTGCTCGACCGGGCAGCCCCCGACAGTCGGCATCGCACCCTCGACACCGCGTTCGCGTGGACCTGGGACTTGCTCGAACCGGACGAGCAGCGTGCGCTCATCGCCCTGGCCGCGCTGCCGGCGTACTTTGACCTCGACCTTGCCGAGGCGGTGCTTGGCGAGCGGGGTGGCGGGCTGGTGCTGCGGCTCGTCGACCATTCGCTGTTACTGGTGGAGTCCGACGAGCCGAGGCGGTTCCGCGTGCTGCACTCGCTGCGAGCGTTCGTTGCGGGGCAGCCGGGTGAGGGTGATGCTCTAGCGCTGCACGCGCGCTACGTCGGTGACCGGGTGGAGTCGCTCAGCCGGACGGCGCGCTTCGACGACAGCCCGGCGGCGGTGCGATCGAGCGTCCGGCTGACCTCCGACGCGGTCGCGGCGCTGGACTGGGCGGCTCGAAATGACGCGGCACTCGCCGTGCGGATCGCCCACGATCTCGCCGTACTCGCCGAACAGTACGGCGCACGCACTGACGTCATCGCAGCCATCGACCGGGCGGCTCGACAGCCGGGCGTGCGCGAGTTGGCGACATCCGCTGATCTCGTCGCGATCGGGGTGACGCTGTGCTTCGCCGACCTCGAGCTGGTGGCGCAACTCGCGGCCGAATCGCTCGACCGTGCGAAATCAGCGGACGAGCGGATGTTCGCCCACGAGCTCGCGGGATTCGCCGACGCCTACCGTGGTCGCGCCGGCGCTGCCTTCGAGCATCTCGACGTCACGGTGACGCTCGCGGTCGAGACCGGTTCGGTCTGGGACGAAGCCGCCGCCCACCAGGCCCGCGGGATCGCGCTGCGGATGCGGGGCGCGAGTGAGGATTCCGAGCCCGCGATCGCAGAGTTCGGCATTGCCGCGCGCGGCTACGCTCGCGCCGGCGACGCGATGCACGCCAACAACGCGCGCTACATGATGGCGTCGATGGCGGTGGCGTCGGGAGTGCGGCTCGCGGATGCGAAACGGTGGACGACCGACTGCATCGACTACGCGCGGCAGACCGGGAACGACCATGAACTCGCGCATGCGCTGCTCACGCGGTCGGCGCTGCTGGCCGGGCCGAGTGCCGAGGCGACACTTCAGGAAGCGCTCGGTATCTTCCGGTCGGTCGGCGACCTGCGCTGTCTCACCCGCTGCCACCTCGGGCTCGCCGATTTCGGCGGGCCCGAGCGTGCGGGGCACCTGCGCGAGGCGCTCGCCCTCGCACGAACGGCACACGACCCGGTCAGCGAGGCGACGATAGTGGCGCGGCTGGAAGCGGATGCGGCATCCGCTGTTCGGTGACCTCCCACGTCCTCGCCCCGCCACTTAGTTTTTCGGGCTCACCCCCTCGCCCCGAGACCCCGAGACCCTTCCAAAATTCAGGAACTTCCGGCTCGGTGTCGGCGTGTTGCGCGAGACACGCCGGGAAGGGCTGCGGAGTTCCTGAGTTTTGGAATCGGATGCCGCATCCGCTCTGCGGCGGAACGCGCGCCTCGCAGCCTAAAGTCGGCGATTCCGCTCGCCACACCCGATGCTGCAGGTGCTGGCCGGCGAGTCGGGTGAAATTGCCGACTTTGCGGAATTGGCAGCCGGAGAGAAAGGGCCGGCGAGGCGAAGAGGGTGCGGCGTATACAGCAGCGGTGACGCGAGCTGCCTACAGCGCCGCGATCGTCCAGCCGGCGGTGTGGGATGCGCCGGGCTCGAGCACGATGAGGTCAGTGCCCGAGTTGAAGGCGTCGGGCGGGCAGGTCATCGGCTCGACGGCGAGACCGCGGCGGCTCTTAGCGGGAATGGGCTGGTCGGCGGTGTGTACCTGAACCCAGGGGCAGGCAGCGTCCCAGCGCATCGCGACGCCGGATCCGTCCGCGGTCTCGACGCGCACCTCGGCGACACCGTCGGTGCGGGCGAGCCCGGTGAAGGCGTGGTCGATGAACGTGTCGCCGATCGTGCGGGGCGCACGGAAGTCGAACTCGGTCGCGTCGACGGGCTCGAGCCCAATGGGGATGAGCCGGTCTTCGGTGACCTGCAGCACACTCTCGACCGGCAGCGTCAGCGACCAGTCGTCGACAGTGCCGGCGCCCGCAACGAGGTACGGATGCGGGCCGGTGCCGTACGGTGCGGCATCCCGTCCGGTATTGGTGGCGGTGACGCTTGAGTACAGTCCGTCGGCGGTGAGCTCGAACAGCACCTCGACCAGCAGGCGGTACGGGTAGCCGACCTGCGCCTCGATCGTCGTCGCGAGGATCACGCGGCCGGGCTCGACGGTCACGGCGGCGAAGTCGGCCCAGGCGGCGAGGCCGTGCAGCGCGTTCGAGCGCCCCGGTTCGGTCAGCGCAAGGATGTGGTCGATGCCACCGAAGCTGTACTCGCCGCTCGTGACGCGGTTCGGCCACGGGGCGAGCGTCGCGCCGCGGAACGCCGGGCGCACCTCATCGGCGTCGAACGGCACCACGAGGTCACGTCCGCGATAGCTGAGTGAACGCAGCGACGCGCCAACGCTCGCGATGCTCGCCGCGTAGTCACCGAGCGAGATGTCGTACTGCGTACCGCTCAGCGGAACAGCGGATGCCGCGGCCGGTTCAGTCACGGAGGATGCGCTCATTGCGTGGTGCCTTTCGGTGCTGCCATCTCGATACAACTACGGAGATGACACTACTGGCCCGGTGGATCGCCCTTCCGTCACCCGTTCGCCCACTTTGGCCCCATATTCGGCGAAAAAGAGGGCCAAAGTGGGCAACTCGGTGTGTGCGCGGTGCGGGTGGGGAGCGAGAGCGGTGGGAGTGCGGGGCGTGCGGGGTGCGGGTGGGCGAGCTAGGAGGAGCGGGTAGTACGGTCGAGTCATGGGAATCCGTCATCTCGCGCTTGCTGCCGCCGCATCCGTTCTTCTTGTCGGGCTCACCGGCTGCACGAGCGATGCTCCGACCGAGACCGGGGCGACGACCTCCGCTCCGACGCCGACCGGCGAGCCGCTGCCCGATCCGAACTACGTCGATACCGCGCCGTCGGGAAGCCCCACCGTCGAGATGTTCGCCGACGCGTTCGACCCGACGAGCCTGTCGATCACCGCGGGGGACACCGTCATCTTCTCGAGCGGTGATGACGTCATCCACGCGCTCAAGGTCGCCACCCTCGAGGGAGTCACCGTCGCCGACGGAATCCCGCAGTTCTACCAGTTCAAGGACGCCGGAACCTACACCGCCGTCGACGAGATCAGCGGCGCGACCGTCACGATCACTGTCGCCGCGGCCCAGTAGCGCGAGCGCAGCAAAGCGAGCCCGGCAAACCCGCCAGCCGTCTACCGCGACGAGTATCTGGCCAGCGCGTCCGCATCGCGTGCGTGCGTCACCGCGCGGCGGGCAGCATCCAGTGCCTCGACCGGATCCGCCGCCGACTCGGCGACCTCCAGCTCACGCTCGGCCTCCGCTATCCGCGTGCGGGCGTCGGCACTGAGCCGCCGGCCGGACGCGAAATCGCGCACCGCCGCGAGCTGGCTCTTGGCCGAGACGAGCGCCCCGGCAAGCGCCGCGCGGGCGTGCTCGAGTCGCTGCTGCTGGTTGCGGGCGCTCGCGAGAGCGGTATCCAGGCTCGCGACAGCGGCACCAAGGGAGTCGAGTGCGAGCACCGGGTTCAGCTGCCCGTTCGCCCGAACGGTCACCAGTTCGCGCTCGATGTCGTCGATCGCGTCGATGATCTCGGCACCCGACTGTGGATCGGGGGCGGTCTCGCGTTCGGCGCGGGCCTCGGCGAGATCAGCCGCGGTCGACAGCACGAGCGCGTCGAGCGCGCGGGCGGCTTCGTCGACGCGGGATGCGGCACCGTCCACCCCGTCGAGCAGCCCCACCGCCCGGTGCAGCGACTGTTCCGCGGCCGCGAGGTCGGCGGCGACCGCGTTCACCCCGGCGGGGGACACCCCGCCCTCCGCGGCATCCGTCGACTCGGTTGCGCTCGCGAGCGCGGCTCGCGCATCGGCCACCGAGGTCGCATAGGCGGCGCTCAGGGTCGGGTCGAACTTCTCGCGCAGCCGGTCCCAGGTCGCCGACACCGTTTCGAGCCGAGCGGATGCCGCCCCGATTCGCGTCCGCAGCGACGCAATGCTCGCGGGCGCGTTCGCCTCGTCAGACCGGAGCTTGGAGAAGTCGTGATCCTGCGCGTCGAGGGCCGCGCTCGCCGCCTCGCACAGCGCGATGATCTGCAGCGTCCACTCGCGGCGCTTCTGCAGCGACTCCGGAATCGCATCGTCCAGCTGCTGCTTGAGCCGGAACGCCTGCGTCACCTTCGCCCGCGCACCCGCGAGGGCGGTCGCGAACTCGGCCGTCGCGGTCTCGCCGAACTGCGCAACGGCGAACCCGAGCTCATCATCGGCTGCGGCAAGCGACTGGTCTACGCGAACCAGCTGAACATTCGCGGACGTCGTCAGCGCATCCAGCCCACTCGCGCTCGACGGCTTCGCGCCATCACGGCGACGGAACAGCAGCACTAGTCCGAACCCGAGCAGCGCGAGTACGACGACAACGACGGTGACGCCCGCGGTGACAGCCCCCTGCAGAACACTCGAGTCGGCCGCGATCACGGAGGAAACAATGGGCAGTCCGGGCATGAGCAGAATCTTACGATGCGCACCTGTTCGAAAGCAGACTGGCGACAACCCGCGAATCTCCCGCAATTTTTGAGGTTAGGCCCTTAAGGTTGCGGTGTGTGGCGTGCCGACCGAAATGACGACGACTTCTCTAGTGAAGCCGACTACGAGCATGTGCAGGCGCCGGAACAAGTGACCGCCCCCCACGTGCTCAGTGTCGGCGACCCGCAGTTCGCTGCGGCCAACATCGCGGAGCCCGTCTGGGCCGAGTGGCGGGCATCCCTCGCCTCGGTCGGCGGTAGATCCCCACTGCTGCATTTTGTGGATGCCCCGCGCACCCGCATCGAACTGTCGACGACGCACCCCGGTGGTCTCGCGCAGTTCATCACGGGTAAAACCACGATGCTCTCGAACCTCATCCGCGACGACCTCGCCCTGCGCTCGGCCAAGATGGCCGCCGGATTCATCGCCGCCAAGAGCCTCGAACTCTCGACCGCTCGCGGAATCGACGCCGTGCACCTGGGTATCGGCATCGCCGAGTGGCACCACGACGACCTCGACTACCGTGCGCCGATCCTGCTGCGTCCGCTCGCCATCCGTCGCCACGGCCGTGACTTCGAGATCAAGCTGCGCGGTGCAGCGTTCCTCAATCCAGAGCTCGCCCGCGCCATGAACGCCCAGTTCGGCGTGCAGCTCGACCCGTGGGCGTTCGCTGCGCTCGCCGACGACGACGGTTCGTTCAAGCCCAACCAGGTCATCGACCGCCTGCGCGGACTCACCTCACACCTCGAGTGGTTCAACGTATCGCCGCGCCTGATCGTGTCGGCTTTCGCCGACGTCGCAACCGGCCTGCACACCGACGCCGCCGATTTTGAACACCCGGTTCTGGATGCCGTCGCCGGCAACCCCGCCGCGCAGTGGAGCCTCAAAGAGGGCTACACCCCCGTCGAAGCCCAGGGTGCGGACGAACGCCCGCCCCAGACCGACACCCTGCTGCTCGACGCTGACGCCGAGCAGGAAAACGTGATCGCCCAGATCGCCGCCGGCAACTCGGTCGTCGTCAAGACGCTCCCGGGAACGGGAAGCACCCAGACGATCGTCAACGCCATCGGCACCCTCGTCGGCCAGAACAAGCGTGTGCTCGTCGTCGGCGCTCGCCGCGCGTCACTGTTCGGTATCGGGCAGCGTCTCGGCGACATCGGACTCGGCGGCCTCGCGGTCGCGCCGCGCTCGCTTCGACGGGACATCATCCGCTCGATCTCTCGCAACGAGAAGGCGAAGCGCCCGAACGTGTCCGAGGTGGATGACGCCCTGCTGCGCCTGCGCACGGTTCTGCTCGATTACCGCGGTGCGCTCGCGAAACCCGACCCCGTGCTCGGCATCTCGGTGCTCGACTGCGTCACCGAACTCTCCCGTCTCGCGCTGCTTCCGCAGCCGCCGCAGACCACCGCCCGCCTCAGCCGCCACGCGGTCGAAGCGCTGTCGACCGACCGTCACCTCGCGGCCGCGACCATGGTTGCCGCCGCGAATCTCGGCGAATTCAAGTACGGCCCGGGCGACTCGCCCTGGTACGGGGCGCAGTTCGCGTCGAGCGATGCCGCCGGTCGCGCCCACGGGCTTGCGAAGCGTCTCTGGCACGAGCAGGTCCCGAACCTCATCGAGCGTGCGAACCTCGTCATCGGGTCGACCCGGATGCGCCCGTACGCGACGATCCACGAACTCGGCGTCTACCTTCGCCTGCTGACCGACCTGCGCGACACCCTCGACCGCTTCCTGCCGATGGTGTTCGACCGGTCGATCAGCGAGCTCATTATTGCGACGTCACCGAAGCGCGACACCCCGGAGATGTCGAGCGCGAACCGTCGACGGCTGAAGAAGCTTGCCAAGGAATACGTGCGCCCCGGTGTTCACGTGAGTGATCTCAACGACGCACTCGTGCGCATCCAGCAGCAGCGCGTGCTGTGGCAGCGATTCGTGGTCGAGGGCGTTGCGCCCGAGGTTCCGGTCGGAATCGCCGACCTGCAGGTCGCCTTCCAGGAGGTCGAGCAGAACCTCGCCGAGCTCGACGAACCACTCGGTTCGGTCTCGCGCGACACCGCGCTCGCGAACATGCCGATTCCGCAGCTGCTTCGCCGACTGCACGAACTCTCGGAAGAATCCGACGTTCTCAACAACCTGCAGGAGCGCACGTCGCTCATGGCGAGCCTCAACGATCTCGATGTGCTGCCCCTCACGACCGACCTTGCCGTGCGCCACGTGCCCGAGGAAGAAGTCGCCGCAGAACTCGAACTCGCCTGGTGGAAGTCGGCGCTCGAGTCACTGCTCGAATCCGACCGCGCCCTGCTGAACGCCAACACGAACGTGCTCGACCGGCTCGAAGCCGACTTCCGGCTCGTCGACGAAGCGCACGCCGCCGGCAGCTCGCAGCTGCTCGCGTGGCAGCTCGCCGAGAACTGGAAGATCGGCATCACCGACTGGCCGGAAGAGGCCGAGCTGCTCAAGAAGCTGCTGCGTCGCGACGCGCTCACCGCATACGACCTGCAGACGACCGCCCCGCACCTGTCGCGCAGCATCGCGCCGGTCTGGCTCGCGTCGCCCTACGAAGTGCCGCTCATCACCGACACCATGCCGTTCGACACCGTCATCCTCGTGGATGCCGGGGCCACGACGGTCGCCGAGAACGCCGCCGCGATTCGCCGCGCCCGCCAGGTCGTGACCTTCGGCGATCCGATCACCCAGACGCCGATGGCGTTCGAGATCGCGATCGACGAGACGATCCCCGCCGACACCAGCGCGCACGATGTCGAAGAAGACGAAGCGCGCCTCGACGCGCTGCACTCCGACTCCGCTCTCGCCCGCCTTGGCGCGCTGCTGCCGACCCTGTCACTCACGCGCAGCTACCGTCCCGGCGGCGAAGACCTCGCAGAACTGGTGAACCGACGCTTCTATGGCGGCCGCATCCAGTCCCTGCCGTGGGCCGGAAGCTTTCTCGGACACGGCAGTCTCGCACTCGAATACGTCGCCAACGGCACCGGGATGCCGGACAGCTACACGGGCGCCGTCGAGTCCGTTGATGCCGAGGTCGATCGCGTCGTGGAGCTCGTGCTCGCGCACGCCGTGCAGCGCCCGCGCGAATCGCTCATGGTCATCACCGCGAGCCCGCTTCATGCCGTTCGCGTGCAGCAGGCGGTGCTCAACGCTGCGACCACGCGCCCGGAGGTCACAGAGTTCATCGTCGGCGACCGCGCTGAACCCTTCACCGTTCTGACGATCGACCAGTCGGTCGCCGAGAGCCGCGACCGCGTCATCTTCTCGATCGGATTCGGACGCACCCCGCACGGCAAGGTGCTCTCGAACTTCGGCGTACTCGGGGATGCCGGCGGTGACCGCCTGCTCGCCGTCGCCATGACCCGTGCCCGCCGCTCGATGGTCATCGTCTCGTGCTTCACCCCCGACGACATCGACGATTCGCGGATGAGCCACGGTGCGGTCGCCCTCGCCGAGATCCTCGCCGAGATCAACGCGCGCCTCGCGGACGAGCCCATCCCGGACGACAGCGACCCGATGCTCGTCGACCTCGCTCGCCGGCTCGAACTACGCGGGCTGAACGTCGCCCTCGGGCACCGCGGCAAGCTCGGACTCGTGGCATCCCACGGCGGAATGTGCGTCGCAATCGAGACCGACGCACTGCTGCACGCGTCGAGCCTGCGCGAATCACTTCGCCTGCGTCCGGAACTGCTGCGCCGCCTCGGCTGGCACTACCTGCGCGTGCACTCGTTCGAACTGTTCAGCGACCCGGACGCCGTGGCCGCTCGCATCGTCACCATGCTCGGTGCGGATGCTCCGGTGAGCCAGGCGACGGAGCCGATCCCAATCGTGCGCTGATGACCGCGCAGAACGACCCTCCCGAGCAGTCACAAGCTGCTGCTCCTGCTGCTAACACGGAAATTCAGGCAATGCGAGCCGACGCGCATCCGGAAACCCCGGAATCCCGGCATCCGACAACGCCTGTGCGGGCCGAAACTCCTGAGTTTCCAGAGTCGCAGGCGCGTCGTCCGCACCGCCGGGTGACGACGGAGGCGGTTCCGGGCACTGACCCGACTCCGGCTCCCGAGCCGTCGCGGTCGAGCGGCACGGAAAACGACGCACGCCTCAAAGCCGACAAGCCGCCGCACTGGGGCTAGTCGCCTCTCTGTGCGTAACTCAGGCAGAATTTCGCGCCAACGAGCGGATGCCGCGGAATTCCGCGGGTCCCGTGCGGTCGCGGAGTCGTTCTGCCTGAGTTGCGTGCGGGGCTAACACTCTGCGCGCCTGGTGAGAGTCCGAAGGCGCAAACGGTGCGGTTACGCGGAGGTGTGCGGCACGTCCGGGTTCGCGACAGCACCGGTGTGCTTGCCGTGCGTGTTGGTCGGATCGCGGTCGACGTTCGCGAGCAGGTCGCGGATCTCCGCGAGCAGTTCGAGCTCGGTGGGCGGGGTGTCGGTCGGGCCGACTTCCTCGGCCTTCTTCTTGAATGAGATCTTCTTGAGGTAGTTGATCGGCACGATGAGTGCGAAGTAGACGACGGCGGCAACCAGTACGAACTGGATCACCGCGGCGACGACGGCACCGAACGCGATCTGCGCCGGTTCACCGCTCGTGGACGGGATCTCCACGATCCACAGTTCCTTAAGGCTCTCGGCCTTGAACAGCGCACCGATCGCCGGGTTGAAGATGTTCTCCACGAGGGCGGTGACTACCGCGGAGAACGCGGCTCCAATGACAACGGCGACCGCGAGGTCGATGACGTTTCCGCGAAGAATGAACTCTTTGAATCCTTTGAGCATGGGATTCCTTTCGTGTTGCGCCTGGGCGGCGTAGTGGCGAGTTAGCTGGACGAGCCCGAACCCGAGCCCGAGCCGGATGAAGAAGAAGGTGACGAGGACGGCGACGCAGCCGGGGCGCTGGCGGCCGGAGCACTCGAAGACGAAGAAGACGATGACGACGACGAGCTCGAAGAACCCGACTCCGACGACTTCGTGGTGCCGCGCGAGTCGGTGCGGTAGAAGCCCGAGCCGTTGAACGTCACGCCGACGGCCGAGAAGACCTTGCGCAGCTTGCCGCCGCAGTTGGGGCAGACCGTGAGCGAGTCTTCGGTGAACGCCTGGTGGATGTCGAACGCCGTGTCACACTGCGTGCAACGGTAGGAATAGGTGGGCACGGTCGTCCTTTTGCTTGATGCTGGGGGTAGAAAAGTAGGTGGGGGAGCGCAGCCGATTACGGGCGACGCGGCAGCCGGGTAATCCCGCTCGGGGTGACAACGCCGTTCACGGGCTGGTCGTGCACTTCACTCGGCACGGTGTCGACAAATTCACTGTCGAAGATCACAGCATAAACCGGGGGGCAGCGTTCCATCGATCCGAGAGTCTTGTCGAAGTATCCACGACCCCACCCCATCCGCATTCCTGACGAGTCAACGGATGCCGCGGGCACGAAGATGAGGTCGACCCCATTGATTGCGAGCGGGCTCAGTAGTTCGGTGGTGGGTGTCGGCATTCCGAGGAGGTCTTCCTCTTCGTCTTTACCGTCGTAGGGAGCCCAGTCGAGCAGCCCGTCGGGGCGGGAAACCGGCAGCAGCACACGGATTCCGTGGTCGCACGCCCAGTGCAAAAACTCTCTCGTCGACGGCTCGTCGGGAGTAGAGAGGTAGGCGGCGATCGACTTCACGTCGGTTTCGCTGGTCAGTTCGATCAGGTTCTTCGACAGTGCCGAATCCCAGCTGGCGCGCTCGACGGACGGAATGGTCCTGCGACGCTCCCGCAGTTCGGCACGCAGGGCTCGCTTTTCGTGACTCACGTCGACGCTCATATTTCTAATTCTAGAAGGCCAAGGGCAGGTACCCTTGGTTGTATGGCATTCCACATCACTAAAGCAGTCATTCCCGCGGCCGGACTCGGAACGAGATTCCTTCCCGCCACCAAGGCAATGCCGAAGGAAATGTTGCCCGTCGTCGACAAGCCGGCAATCCAGTACGTCGTCGAAGAAGCGGTGGCCGCCGGCCTCACCGACGTACTCATGATCACCGGGCGCAACAAGAACGCCCTCGAAAACCACTTCGACCGTGCAACCGAACTCGAATCGACCCTGGAGAAAAAGGGCGACATCGACAAGCTGCAGAAGGTCGAGTTCTCCAACGACCTCGCCGACGTTCACTACGTGCGCCAGGGCGACCCGCGCGGTCTCGGCCACGCGGTGCTGCGCTCGCGCATGCACGTCGGCCACGAGCCGTTCGCCGTTCTGCTCGGTGACGACCTGATCGACTCGCGCGATGTGCTGCTCTCACGCATGATCGAGGAACAGGGCAAGCGCAACGCCACGATTGTCGCCCTGCTCGAGGTAGACCCGGCATCCGCTCATATGTACGGAGTCGCGACGGTCGAAGCGACCGAGGTCGACGACGTCGTGCGCATCACCGGTCTCGTCGAGAAGCCCGCGCCCGGAACCGCGCCGTCGAACCTCGCTGTCATCGGGCGCTACGTGCTGCAGCCGGAGATCTTTGCCGTGCTCGAGAAGACCGACCCGGGCAAGGGCGGCGAGATCCAGCTGACGGATGCGCTGCAGACGCTCGCCGTCGAGAACATCGCCGGTGGAGTGTACGGAGTGATCTTCCGTGGTCGTCGTTACGACACTGGAGACCGCCTCGACTACATCAAGGCAATTGTGCAGCTCGCGGTTGAGCGCGAAGACCTCGGGGTCGACCTGATCCCGTGGCTCAAGTCGTTCGCCGCGACGCTGGACTAGCCGGCGGTGGCCACCCTCATTCCCACGCTGCGCGAGGGCGATATCACGATCAGGCCGGTGCGCCTTCGGGACGCCCGCACGCTTGAGCGCGAACTGCTCGAGAACCGAGGGTGGCTGCGCAAGTGGGAGGCGACCAACCCGGTCGGTCCGATGAGTTTCGACGTGCGGTCGAGCATCCGCAACCTGCAGGCGAACGCGCGTGCCGGCTTCGGACTGCCGTTCATCATCGAGTACAAGGGCGAACTCGCCGGCCAGCTGAACGTCTCGTCGATCAGCTACGGGTCGCTTTCGAGCGCGTCGATCGGGTACTGGGTGTCCGAGCGCTTTGCCGGTCTCGGGCTGACGCCGACGGCGGTCGCGCTCGCAACCGACCACTGTTTCTTCACCGTCGGCCTGCACCGGATGGAGATCTGCATCCGTCCGGAGAACGATCCATCGCTGCGGGTGACCGAGAAGCTCGGGTTCCGATACGAGGGGCTGCGTCGCCGCTACATCCACATCAACGGGGACTGGCGCGACCACTTCTGTTTCGCCCTCACCGTCGAGGAGCTGCCGGTCGGTGTGCTCCGTCGGTGGAAAGACGGCAAGGTTCCGGCTGGGGCTGGAGTGGTGCCCGCTGCGGACCGCGTTGCGGCCGGAGTCGGCGCTTAATTCGCTCTCCGCGCCGAACACACCCCATCGCCCTAAGCGGTTCGTGAGCATTGCCCTCGTAGCGTAGGCACATGGATGTTACGACCGGAGTAGGCAGCGGCATTATGCTCGCCCTCGCCGCCGGCCTGTGGCTCGTCTACCTCGTGCCGACCTGGCTTCGACGCAACGAATACCTCGCGACGGAACGCAACGCGATCCGCCTGCAGCAGACCCTTCGGGTGCTGGCCGAGACGACGGAAGTTCCAACGACGATTCGCGCCGAAACCACCGCCCGCAGCGTCGCCGAGCACCAGCGCGCGCTCAAGCGCGAACTCTCCCAGCGGGCAGCGGTCGACCGTGCGCGGGCGACCGCTGCGGCCCGACTTCGGGTCTCAACCGTGCAGGAACCCCTGCCGGCCGCCCCGCAGCGTGAACGTGCCTCCTCACACGAAGCACCGCGGATGCAGCGGGCAGGTTCCGGACGACCGGTCGCGCCCCAGGCTTCGGCTCGCCTCGTGGCCCGCACGTCGCTGACAGCTGCGCCGCCCGCTGGTCGTGCGCGGGTGCAGGCGACGCCGTCCGCCGCTGATCGCTCCCGCACCCGTCGACTGCGCCGAGTGCGCAGTTTCACGACCCTCGTGCTGTTGGCCGCGATTGCAACCGGCGTTGTCCAGGGCGTGACCATTATTGCTAGCGGCGTGGGGGCGGCATCCGCTGCGATCCTCGCGTTCTCGGTGGTGGCCGCGGCGACGTCGCTCGCGATGCTGAGCAGGCTCGCGGCCGTCACCCGTGCGCGGGTCGCTCCGGTGGTGCAGGTTTCCGCTCCGGTCGCGCGTCGCGTGGTCATGAGTGAGCCGGTCGTCGAGGCTCCACAGGCGTCGGTCGGCTGGACTCCGGTGCCGCTTCCGAAGCCGCTGTACATGTCGAAGCCGCGCGTACCGGCGGTGGCGTTCGATTCGTCGTCGATCGCCGCATCGCTCGCGGATGCCGCCGCCGAGGCCGAGCGCGCCCAGCGTGAAGCCATCGCCGCGACCGAGGTCACGCCGATCACCGCGGCCAGCCGATTTGCCGGAATGGGAATTGTGCCGGATGCAGACGAGTCGCGTCCGGACCTCAACGAAGTGCTGCGCCGTCGTCGGGCCGCGGGCTGAAACTGATCCCGTTCGCGTGATAACGTAGCTACGCAACAAGGGCCCTTGGCGCAGTTGGTAGCGCGCCTCGTTCGCATCGAGGAGGTCAGGAGTTCAAATCTCCTAGGGTCCACAGTTGTGAGAATGCCGCCAGAGATGGCGGCATTCTTCGTTTAACCCCTCCCGCTCCCGCTCCTGGGACCAAATGAAGGAACGGGCAGACCCTGCTCCGCGGAATTGCAGGCCGGTCTCCGCCCGCGAAACGTTTCATTCCTTCATTTGGTCCGGAGCGGGTGGAGGGACGTCAGCGGGCGCACGATCGGCTCTTCTCCTCCACACGAGCGCTCGGGCCTGACTCTCCACCGCGGCGGCGGGCGTGTCGGTGACCGTCGTTACCGTTCGGATGCAGGCGCTTGGTGCGTCGCAGTAACGGCAGTGAGTGGGGTGGAGTGATGGTCGACAGGGTGGCGATTGGATGCCCGGAGTGGTGCGTCGCACGGCACGAGGCTGAAGACGAGAACGGGGTGATGCGGCACCGCAGTGTGGTGCTCGAGCTCGGCGTGATCGAGCGGACAGAGTCGTCCAGGGGCGAGGCGACCGACCTCGTCATCGAGATGTACCGGCTCGAGGGGGAGTCGGCAACCTGGGTCTACGTCGGTGATGGCTTTGACCAGTACCTCGAGCTCAGCCTCGAGAGCATCGCGCGGCTGGCCGCGGCGCTCGCACGGTTGAAGCAGTGATTCCGGCAGAGGGCCGCGGCGATGTGGTCGCGGTCGGAGGGCGCGATCGGGTGCCGCGCCGGCGCGGGGACACGGAAGCTGCGCGTTACTTCACAGGCGGGGCGGGCGGTGGGCGGAGCAACTCGAGCGGATCGAGGTCGATTCGCGCGGCTATTCGCTCGGCGGATTTGAGCGTGAGGTTTCGCTCTCCCCGCTCTACACCGCCCATGTACGTGCGGTGCACACCAATAAGCTCAGCGAATTTTTCCTGGCTGAGCTTTTTCTCGACTCGATACGCCCGAAGGTTCAAGCCAAATCTCTTCTGCAGTTCGCCTTCCATAAAAACAACGCTTGTGGATAGCTACTTATGGGTCCACAGACTTATGAGTATCATACTTTCATCGAGCGGAGCAAAGCAGCTTCGCTCCCGCGAATACAACTAAAGGAAGTGAAGAATGCGCTACTCAACGGGGTCTTCAACACCGATTCCCGATTCGCTGACACGGATCGATGCCGCACGACTACCCGCGGGACCACCGACGCACCAGCCACCCGGGCGGCGACGAGCGCCGAGGACGGCACTTGTCGCCGCCGTCGCCATGGCGCTCGCAACGACAGCTCTCAGCGCTGCGCCGATCGACACGACCGTGGCGCCCGCGGCGGCTGCGGACACGAGCCAGTGGCTCACCGAAATCCCGCTGTCGTCCGAGGTGAGCGCGCCCACCGTCGCCAGCGGCCGCATCGGCGAGCCGACCGGCGCCGACCTCTCGGCCGGCTATCCGGTCACGCTGTACGGCTGGCCGAGCATCGAGGTGCTCGACGCGATGCAGGTGGGGGAGTCGGTGAAGCTCACTCCACTGGCGAAGGCTCTCACCGGCAGCAACGGTTCCTTCGCGCTGAAGATTCCGGATGCCGCGGCGACCGAGCGGCTGGCGGGAGGTGACGGTCTGGTCGACCTGGAGATCCAGGCGTGGTCGCCTGACGGACTCGCGAGTTACTCGTTCACCAAGCAGTACGACACGTCGACCGGCAGCGCCCGACTGGTCGATGTCGCCGGCGAAGGCGAGGCAACGACGGGCCTCGACCTCGTGACGAAGTCGACCGCGACTGCGGAAGGTATTCCGGCCGACGTCAGCGCGGTCATCAACAAGACGGACGTGTGCGGCGCGACGAAGACCCGTACCTACCCGAGCGTGGATGTCGTGGTCGGGCGGATGTACTCGTCGACGTCCGGCATCCGCTCGTCATTCAGCATCAAGAACAACGCCACCGCGACAGTGGGCGTGGCGGCGTCGGTCGCCGGCACCTACGGCGAGTACAGCCAGAGCGGAACGAGCACGGTGAAGCTGCACGGCTCGTACTCGTGGGATAAGTCGACGCTCAAGGGAGGGCGCCAGTTCCGCACGGACTTCACCTACGGGCGATTCAGCAACTGGTGCTACCCGGTGTCGGCGCCGAGCCAGAAGCGCACCTACAGCTACACGGTGCGGGCGACGCGGTGGGAGGGCGGCGGCTCGTACGGGGTGGAGGCCGTTCCGACGGTGAAATCGACCAACTGCCGGCCGTTCGCGTCGCACTCCAGCCAGACCAAGAGTTCGACCAGGGCGTCGAGCACGAGCGGCGGAGTGAAGCTCTCGTACGTTCTCGCGATCAACCTGACGTCGAAAGCCGGGTACTCGAGCGCGGCGTCCGCGAGGATCTACAACGAGTCGAGCAAGCAGAAGAAGCTCTGCGGAACCAACGGAACCCCGAGTTCACCCGGTCGGTTCCTGGCGAAGGCCTGACGTGACTCGGGGCGGTGAGCGCGAGCGCAGCGGAGAACGGGATGCCCGTCCGGCGGGTTCGGGCGTCCGCGGGGAGGGCGGCGGCCTCGGAGCAGGCCGCCGGGAAGCCGGGGTGAGGCTTTCGGGAGGAACCGCTGCGCGCGGGAGGAAAGGAGGGCATTCGAGGAGTGTCGCGGCGATTGCAGTCGCGGCGGCACTTCTCGCCGGGTGCGCCGCTGCGCCGAAGGCTGATGGTCCGCTCAGCGTCCCACCCGACGTCGACGGAACCTGCATGCCCGCCGACCTCTACGCGAGCACGGCGTTCGGCACGTCGCTCGTGAACTCGTCGCGGGACAGCCTCGAGATCACGAACGTCGAGATGATCGGCGCGAGTGGCCTCGAGCTCGCGAGCAACAGCCTGATGCCATCGCCGAAGTACAACCTGCTCGCGGACGCCTTCCCGCCCGTCGCCCAGTTTCCGGACCAGTGGCCGCTCGCCGAACCGATCGCCGAGACCAGCGTGAAACCGTATGACGCGCACGTCTCCCTGGTCTCGGAGATCAACCTCGTGGAGGGGGAGCCGGTGGGCAGCATGGACGGCCTCGAGATCTCATATCGGAAGCCCGACGGCGAACGGTTCGTGTTGCGCACCACCCATGCGCTCGAGATCCTGCGGGGTTCCTGCGCATGAGGCTGCGGAAGGTGGGCCGGTCGCCTCCGGGTGGAGGAGCGCTGGCGGGCGGCCGCGGGAGTGACGCCGGGGTTTTGGTAGGAAGTCGGCGGGGCGTCGGCGGGCGGTCGGCGGGCGCCGGACGTTCAGCGTCCGGCGAGCTCGCGCTGGATGGCTGTGGCGGCCAGATAGAGACCTGGGTCGTTTGCTCCGCAGCCGCGTCCCGACAGGGTGATGGCGGCGAGCTCGTGTCGATCGGAGGTAAAGAGCGGACCGCCGCTGTCGCCGAGACAGGTATTACGGGTTCCGCTGGGCAGGGCGCAGAGGTAGTCGCCTGCTGAGTTTGTGCCTGTGCCCGGGCTTGGGCCTGATCCGGGAACGGCGTCTGTTTCGGTCAACTCGGCGTCGAGTTCGAGTCTGCACCGGTCGAGGGAGACCGCGCGCAACGGGCGGGACTTTACCCGGCACGACGAGGCGCCACCGATCGACGATGAGCTCCACCCCCACGCGTCGAGTTCGTTGCCCGGGCGGAGCTCCCCGTCGTGCAGGGCGATCGGCGAGTGACGAGCGGATGCGGTGACAAGCCGCAGCAGCGCCGCATCCGCTCCACTCGAGAACGGTTCGATCGTCGCGACGTGCACACGCTCGCCGCTGATCGGGTCGGGGGAGCAGAGGTTGTCCGCATCGAGGATCACATCAATTCGTTCGGCGCGCTTGCCGTTGACGCAGTGCGCCGCGGTCACAACCAGGTCGGGTGCGACAAGCGCGCCGGTGCAGAACTGACTCGCCGACACGTCGTCCAGCGGCGCCGACGCGAGGATGATGGCGACCACGCCGCTCTGAACATCGGTGAGACCGGGTTCCGTGTCGCTGGGAGCGCGCTGCACGAATCCCAGAATCACCCCACCGGCAAGCGCCCCCACCGCAGTTGCACCCGCGACAATACTCACCACCGGTCGCCACCGACGTTTCAACTGCGCGCCCACATCCGCTCCTTTCTGCGAACGGCGTTCGCACCCGCTGACGCTCGCACAAGTAGCACGCGAACAGTGCGGCACGCTCCTGCGCTGTGGAAAGCGGCGGCCAGTAGCATCGACGTGGAAACTCGAGAGGGAACGGGACACGATGCCGAGACTGGATTTGACGCTCACCGAGCTCAGGAACTACCGCCCGGATGTCGCCGAGCCGGCCGACTTCGATGAATTCTGGCGGTCGACGATCGCCGAGGCCCGAGCCATCGGTGGCGACGCGATCGTCACTCCGGTCCAGACCGCGCTGACCGGCGTCGACGTGTTCGACGTCACTTTTCCCGGTTTCGGTGGCCACCCGATCCGGGCCTGGCTGTTGCTTCCGGCAGGCCGCACGGGCACGCTTCCGGCGGTCGTCGACTTCGTCGGGTACGGCGGCGGGCGCGGCCTCCCGCACGAGCGGCTCGCCTGGGTCACCGCCGGTTACGCCTACCTGCTCATGGACACCCGCGGCCAGGGCAGCCGCTGGGGTTCCGGCGGCAACACCGCCGACCCGGTCGGCAGCACCCCCGCGAGTCCCGGCTACCTCACCCGCGGCATCGAGAACCCGCACGACTATTACTACCGCCGGGTCTACACGGATGCCGTGCGCGCGATCGACTTCGTCCGCACCCTCGACGACGTTGATCCCTCGCGCATCGCGGTGTGCGGAGCCAGCCAGGGCGGCGGAATCGCGATTGCCGTCGCGGGCCTCGTGCCCGACCTCGTCGGCGTCATGCCGGAAGTGCCGTTCCTCAGCCACTTCGAGCGCGCAATCGGGTTCACCAACGAAGCGCCGTACAACGAGGTCGTGCACTACCTGTCGGTGCACCGCGATCTGGCCGCGCAGGCCTTTACGACGCTGTCCTACTTCGACGGGGTGAACTTCGCCAGGCGCGCGACGGCTCCGGCGCTGTACTCCGTCGCACTGATGGATCCGGTATGCCCGCCGTCAACGGTCTTTGCCTCGTTCAACCAGTACGGACGAAATCGCCGCGGAAGCGACCAGCCTGGCGGTGATGCAGAGATCGAGGTCTACCCGTTCAACGAACACGAGGGCGGCGGCGGACACCACTGGGTGCGACAGTCGGCCTGGCTCGCGTCGCGCGTCTAACGGGACGCAGCACAAGCGAGCGCGTTAACTGGACGTGGCATCCGCTCTTCGCAGAACGGATGCCACTGGCTCAGTGGTGGGTCAGCGCGGGTTGGAGCCGACCCACCGGGGAGCTGGCTCTGTTACGACTCCGGAAACACCGCGGCTTGCGGTGCCGGGGCTGCCGTCGCCGACTTCGCAGATGCACGGCGGATTGAGCGGCGAACGAAGTAGAAGATCACGAGCCCGATGATTCCGAGGAAGATCACCCACGGGATCAGCACTCCGACGACGACGAGCAGGCCGGACAGGAAGGCGACGAACGAGTCCCAGCCAGCGCCGAGTCCGGAGAAGAAGGTATCGGGGGAGTCGACCGGGGCATCGGCGGTCGAGATCAGTGACACCTCGAGGGTCGACATGCTGACCTGGTCGGCGAGGTAGCGCTGCTCGGCTTCCATGCTCTCGAGGTTGCCCTGGCGCTCGGTGATCGCGGTCTCGAGTTCGATGAGCACCTTGGTGTCCTTCGCGGTGGCGAGCAGCGCGGTGAGGCGGTCGACCGAGAGGCGCAGCGCGTTGATGCGTGCGTCGAGATCCTGCGACTGCGTCGTGACGTCCTGCGTCGACAGCGAGATCTCTTCGACCTCGCCGAGTTCTTTGAGCTTGTCGATCGTCGCGCTCAGGGTGGATGCCGGGATGCGCAGGGTCAGGCTCGCGCTGCCCTGATCGCCCTCGGTCGCGGCGTTTTCGGTGCGGGAGTCGACCCGACCACCCGCCTTCTCGACGATCGCCACGGCGTCGGCCGCGGCATCCGCTGGTTTCTCGACCGTGATGGTGGCGTAGCCGGTGGTGATGATCTCGCGGTCGACCTTGTCGAGCGCGGCTTCGTCGGCGCTGGCGAAGTCGCCGTCCGCGGTTCCGCCGGAGTCGTTGGCGTAGCCCTGCTCGGCGGCCGGCATCGACGAGTCGGAGCCGGCGCTGGTGGCGCAACCGGCAAGAGAAAGAGCTGCAACCAGCACTGCTGTGGAAATCAGAATTCGCCTCATGTGCTCACGTTAGCCAGCGATTTTTGCGGCCGCTACCCAACGTTTGCAACGATTCGGGCGTCAGTACGGTCACGACGCGGTCACGGCAATAGCAGGCGAGGGCGGCTGAATCCGGGTGAGCACTGGGAGAATGCTGGATGCTTCCGGCACGCGGGCTAGGTGTCATATCGGCGGGCGTAGGGTCGAATACACAACGACAGAAAGAGGAAGCCATGAGCTTTTTGGAGAACGCCAAGGACGCAGCGCAGGCCACCGGCAAGAAGGTCGGCGAGTGGGCGGATGACGCCAAGGAGCGCATTGGTGACGCTGTCGACGACGTGAAGGCAGACGCCAAGGTTCGTAGCGCCGAAGCCGACGTCAAGAAGGCGGAAGCCGAGCGCGACGCCACCCACGCCAAGAACGACTACAAGGAAGACCTGCGCGACAAGTAGCGCGTCCTCACCACTGTTGTCTGCGGTGCGTGATTCCACAGGTGTGCCACGGCGATCCCCTCGCCGCTAGGCTCGACCCCATGGAATCGCGCACCGCAGCTCGTTTAGACCGCAACGTCTCCGTCATCGGACTCGGCACCTGGCAACTCGGTGCCGACTGGGGAGACGTGAGTGAGGCGGATGCCCGCGCGGTTCTCGACGCCGCCGTCGATTCCGGGGTCACTTTCTTCGACACCGCCGATGTGTACGGCGATGGGCGCAGCGAGCAGTTCATCGGCCGCTACCTCGAGTCCAAGCCCGGCCACGACATCTTTGTTGCGACGAAGATGGGACGCCGCGAGGCGCAGGACCCCGATAACTTCACCCTCGTCAAGTTCCGCGAGTGGACCGAGCGGTCCCGCGAGAACTTGCAGGTGGATACCCTCGACCTCGTGCAGCTGCACTGCCCGCCGAGTGTCACCCTCGAGATGGACCAGGTCTATGACGACCTCGACGTGCTCGTCGACGAGGGAGTCATCGCCAACTACGGCGTCAGCGTCGAGACCGTCGAAGAGGCGCTCGCGGCGATCGAGCGTCCGAACACCGCGAGCGTGCAGATCATTCTCAACGCGTTCCGCCTGAAGCCCGTGAGCCTCGTGCTTCCCGCGGCGATCGAAGCCGGAGTAGCGATCATTGCGCGCGTCCCGCTCGCGTCGGGGCTGCTGAGCGGCAAGTACACGAAGGACACCACCTTCGCCGCGAATGACCACCGTACCTTCAACCGCCACGGCGAATCATTCGACGTCGGCGAGACCTTCTCGGGCGTCGACTTCGAGCAGGGAGTCGCGGCCGCTCAGGAGTTCTCGGCGCTCGCCGAAGCTCACGGACTCACCCCGTCGGTTGCGGCCCTCGCCTGGATCGCGCAGCTGCCGGGCGTCACGACCGTGATCCCGGGTGCGCGCAATGTCGAGCAGGCGCGGCTGAATGCGTCCGCTGGGTCGGTGCCGCTGCTGCCCGCCGAGTTCACGGCATCCGTCACCGAACTGTACGACCGTTACTTCCGCGCTGCGGTGCACGACCGCTGGTAGTTAGGAGCGCGCGAGCCAGTCGCGGATCGCGGCGATCGTCGCCGGCCACTCTTCGCGGTGCGGGGAGTGCCCGGCCCCGGGGATCGCGTGGTAGCCGAGGTGAGCGTTTGCGGCGACGGCGGGCTCGACGAGTGCCGGCGGCAGCATCGTGTACACGGCGGGGTCACCGGTCAGGATGAGCGTCGGAATGGCGAGTTCGTACAGCTGCGGAAGCACGCTCCACGGGTGGTTGTCGTCGAGGGTTCCCTCGATCATGGCGGTGCCGGCCCGGGCGGTGGCGCGCACCTTCGCGGCGATATCGCGATCGTCCCAGTGCGGCTGCGACGCGCGCAGCGACTCGGCGGTGTACTCGAGGTCGGCAAGCTGTTCGGCCCGAACCCCAGCCCACTCGCTGTCGGGAACGTACAGCGCCGGGTCGAGCAGCACCAGCCGTTCGGTGAAATCGGGGACAGCGGATGCGACGGTCGCGACGGCCCCGCCGAGCGAGTGTCCGATGACGAGGTCCCAGGCCCGGCCGCTTGCTGCGCGCGGCAAATCGCTCACGTACCCGGCGACCGAATAGTCGTCGGCGAGCGGGGCATCCCCGTGGCCACGCAGGTCGACGGCGGTGACGAACCAGCCGTCGGAGGACAGGGCCTCGCCCATACGCCACCACGTTTCGGCACTCGAGCTCAGGCCGTGCACCAGCAGGGCTCGGCGGTCGGCGGTCGGGTCTCCCCAGGTGATCGTCGGCAGGGTCAGCATGATTCGACTGTACCGACGCACGGAGGGGCGGCCGTTCACCGGCGGCGACGGTGGCAGGTTCTGTGCGCGGGTTGGCGGCATCCGCTGCCCCTATTTCTATGCGTGGGAATGGAATTGTGTGCGGTTCGTGTTGAAGTGGCTGTGAACAAAATTATGATCGTCGTTGGTTCTGTCCGTCCCGGCCGTGCCGGCCTCCCCATCGCCCGGTGGGTTGAGAGCGTGGTGAAGGAGTCGGGACAGTTCGAGATCGACTTCGTCGACCTCGCCGAGCTGAACCTTCCGTTCATGGACGAACCGAATCACCCGGCCAAGCGCCAGTACACCAAGCCGCACACGATCGCGTGGAGTGAGCGGGTGGATGCCGCTGACGCGTTCATTTTCGTCACCCCCGAGTACAACCACAGCTTCTCGCCGGTGCTGAAGAACGCCATCGACTTCCTGTCGCAGGAGTGGTGGCGCAAGCCGCTCGGCTTCGTGAGCTACGGCGGCGTCTCGGCCGGATCCCGCGGTGTCACGGCGATCGAGCCGGCGACGAACGGTGTTGGGCTCGTGCGCGCGGGTGCTGCTGTCGAGCTTCCGTTCGGTCCGGCCCAGGTCGTCGACGGCGTTTTCCAGCCGAACGACAAAGAGATCGCGATCCTCGGCAAGCAGCTCGTCGAGCTCGCAACCCTCGCCGACGCGCTCAAGCCCCTCCGCTAGCCAGTCCATCACCGAGTTGCCCAGAATGGCCCCAATTTCGCTCGAAATCGGGGCCATTGTGGGCGAATGGGTTCGTGGTTAGCGGGGCAGGTACGCGGTGCACATTTTTTGGCCCGAAAACCCTACGACGGTTGGATCGGGATCGGGGCCGTGTCCGGCACCGGGCTGGCATCTTTACCCCGCAGGTCGGGGTGCGCACGGCGGAACACGACCGGCACGATGAACCCGAGCGCCGCAAATACCGCCGCCACCCAGAACCCGCCGAGTTCGCCGTTGCTGTCGATGAGGAACCCGGCGATAGCGGATCCGGCCGCGGCACCAATCAGCTGGCCGGTACCGACCCAGCCGTAGGCCTCGGCGGTGTCGCTGAACCGAACGCTCGCGGAGACGATCGCGAACATGACCGCGAGGGCCGGCGCGATGCAGAGGCCGGCGACGAGCAGCGCGAGCGCGAGCATCCAGAACTCCCCGTGCATGAAGATCGCCAGGCCGGCACCGATGAAGACCAGTCCCATCCGGCGGGCGAGCGCCCACGGTCCGATCGGGGCGTGCCCGAAGCTGAGTCCGCCGATGAGGGATGCGACGGCAAAGATCGCGAGCATAAATCCGGCCTGCGGTCCGCCCTCGCCGTAGGTCGCTACGACTCCGGCTTCGATTGCCGCGCAGGCACCGATCAGAAGGAAGCCGACGACGGTCGCGAGGAGCACCGGCGGGCGGGTCAGTACGACGCCCAGTTTGCGGCGGCTGCGGGGGATGCGCACGCGGCCGACTTCGGGGGAGGAGATGAACCAGGCTCCACCGCCGAGCAGGAAGACAATGGCGATCAGGATGCCGAGCTGCGTCGACAACTGCACCGACACGAAGGTGACGAGCACCGGAGCCGCGACCCAGATGATCTCCTGCGCCGACGCGTCGAGCGAAAAGAGCGGCGAGAGCTGGCGGGAGTTGACCATCTTCGGGTAGATGGTGCGCACCGCCGGCTGCACCGGCGGCTGGCTGAGCCCGCCGATGAATCCGACGATCGCGTAGCCGTACAGCTCCATCGGCAGGAACGCGACGACGGCCATCGAGACGGCGGCGACGGCGGTCGTGAGGATCAGTACCGGACGCATTCCCCACGCGCCCATCCACCGGCTCGTAAGCGGCCCGGCGATCGCCTGGCCGACGCTCGTTGCGGCGAGCACGAGGCCGGCCGCGCCGTAGGAGTGGAAGATGTGCTCGACGTGCAGAAGGTACGCGAGCGAGAGCATCCCCGAGGGGAATCGGGCGGTGAGCTGGGCAGCGATGATCCGGGCGACCCCGGGGGTCTTCAGAAGGTTGACGTAACTACCGGTTGCACTGCTCACAAGGAGTCAAGCCTATTGCCGGATGCCGCCCCATTACCGAGTCGCGCTCGCAGATTTCGCGAGGCGCGGCGATCGTTACTCAGAACGCTGGCGCGTTATCGACGATCTCTTCCAGCCGACGCGACGCGTTCGGGCCGTAGGAGAGCGCCCAATAGCCGTCGCCAAATGCATAAGAGGCAGCCCAGGGTCCGTCGACGTCCCCGTCGGCACGCCAGATTTCGTAGCCCTGCTCGATGTGGGTGCCGCGCAGAGTCACCTCGTTCGTGACTAACTCTGCTCGCTGGAGCTCGGCATCCGATTCGCTGATTGGTCCCCAGGCGTAGGTCACGGGATCGTCGGACCCTCGCGACTGCTGGCACACGATCCCGCTGGATTGCAGAAATTGGAACAGCTGACCGAGGTCGGGTTCGCCCGCGACTTTCTCGGTGAAGGCGTCGCCCCGATCGAGGTAGTCGTGCTTCGCGAGTTTGCGCAGCGAGGACTTGTCGAGCAGGTTCGTGCAGGTCGCTGGGCCAGCGTAGGGCGGCGCGGTGATCGTCGGCTCGGGAGTCGAGGTCGGCCCAGCGTCGACGTCAGTGTCCTCATCGATGTCGGCGTCGGTGGGTGTCGGCAGGATGGACTGCGACGGACCAGCCAGCGATGACGGGGTCGCGTCGCCCGTACAGCCGACGAGCGACAGTGAGAGCGCGATGACGGCGATGGTGACAAGTGAAAACGGCAGTGCGGGCATGGGTTCCTCACCGAAGTAGAGCGGCGCTCTCCGCGTCACCCTAGGTGTTGCTGGGAACCAGCGATAGGAAGTCCGCACGCATTGAGTATTTCTTCAATAAAGGCTATAGCGGGGCGCGCGAACACCTTGGTTTCTATCCACAGCCTGTGGAAAACTCGGCGAAGTTATCCACAGCTGTGGATGACACGCCCACTACATGTAGGGATGGATGATTGTCGGTGCCCCGATATATAGTGGTTAGACCGTCAAGGCCGGAGGCGCGAAGCCAAGCCGTATTGACGTTTTAGGGAGCAAATCACGTGGGAATCACAGTAGTAAAGCGCAACGGCGAGCGGGAGCCGTACGACGCCAACAAGATCAACCTCGCCATCGAAGATGCGACGGTTGGTCTCGACGACAACATCACCTGGGTCACGCAGATCGCGTCGGAACTCGAGCTCACGCTCTTCGACGGAATCACCACCCAGCAGCTTGACGAAGCCGTCATCCAGGTTGCACTGCAGAACGTGAAGGACGACCCGGCGTTCGACGTCGTCGCCGCTCGCCTGCTGCTCAAGACCATCTACAAGCGCGTTCTCGGCGACTACTCCTCCGACGAAGAGCTCAAGTCGCTGCACGCCAGCCACTTCGAGGCCAACGTCACCCGCGGAGTCGAAGAGGGCCTTCTCGACACGCGCCTGACCGAACTGTTCGACTTCAGCATCCTCTCGGCCGCTCTCGAGCCCGCCCACGACCAGCTGCTCAAGTACATCGGTGTTGTCACCCTCAACAACCGCTACGGCATCAAGGGCCGCAACGGCGACGCCCTCGAGGTTCCGCAGTACTTCTGGATGCGCATCGCGATGGGCCTCTCGCTCAACGAAGCCGACCCTACGGCTCACGCCATCAAGTTCTACGAGAAGATGTCGAAGCTCGAGTACCTCGCAGCCGGCTCCACCCTCGTCAACGCCGGTACCGTGTACCCGCAGCTCGCCAACTGCTTCGTCATGGAAATGCAGGACGACATGGAGCACATCGCGAAGACCACGCGCGACGTGATGTGGCTCACCAAGGGCACCGGCGGAATCGGCCTCTCGGTCACCAAGCTCCGTGCCCAGGGATCCCCGATCCGTTCGAACAACACCACTTCGACCGGCCCGATCCCGTTCATGCACACCATCGACTCGATCCTGCGCGCGGTCAGCCGCGGCGGCAAGAAGTTCGGCGCCCTCTGTTTCTACATGGAGAACTGGCACATGGACTTCCCGGAGTTCCTCGACCTTCGCCAGAACTCCGGTGACCCGTACCGTCGCACCCGCACCGCCAACACCGCGGTCTGGATCAGCGACGAGTTCATGAAGCGCGTCCAGAATGACGACGACTGGTACCTCTTCGACCCGCTCGAGGTGCAGGACCTCAACGAGCTCTATGGTGCAGCCTTCAGCGCGAAGTACAACGAGTACGTCGCGAAGGCCGAAGCCGGCGAAATGCGCATGTTTAAGAAGATCGGTGCTCGCGAGCAGTTCAAGTCGATCCTCATCTCCCTCCAGACCACGAGCCACCCGTGGCTCACCTGGAAGGACACGATCAACAACCGTGCGCTCAACAACAACACGGGAACGATCCACCTTTCGAACCTCTGCACCGAGATCACGCTTCCGCAGGACGTCGACAACGTCTCGGTCTGCAACCTTGCGTCGATCAATCTTGCACGCCACCTGGATGACGCCGGCAAGCTGGACTTCTCCAAGATCGAAGAAAGCGCTCGCCTGGCCGTCCGCCAGCTCGATAACCTCATCGACATCACGCGTTCCTCGGTCAAGGAGGCGGATTACTCCAACGAGCAGAACCGCGCCGTCGGCCTCGGAGTGATGGGCTTCACCGACCTCATCGAGCGCCTCGGCATCAGCTACGAGAGCGAAGAGTCGTACGACCTGATCGACGAGATCATGGAGCACGTCTCTTACGCGGCCATCGACGAGAGCGCGAACCTCGCCCAGGAGCGCGGCGCGTACCCGAACTTCCAGGGCTCGCGCTGGTCAGAGGGCCTCGTGCCGCTCGACTCGATCGCGCTCACCGAAGCTGACCGTGGCCAGGAGATCAAGGTCAACCGCAAGACCCGCCTCGACTGGGATGCACTGCGTCTCAAGGTGAAGGGTGGAATGCGCAACGCGACCCTGATGGCAATCGCGCCCACCGCATCCATTGGTCTTGTCGCGGGAACGACCCCGGGTCTCGACCCGCAGTTCTCGCAGATCTTCAGCCGCGCAACCTCGAACGGCAAGTTCCTCGAGGTCAACCGCAACCTCGTGATCGACCTGCAGAAGCTCGGAATCTGGGACTCGACGAAGGAGACCATCCTGCGCAGCCAGGGTGACATCCAGAACATCGCGTCGATTCCGGACGACATCAAGGCGACCTACAAGACGAGCTTCCAGCTCTCGCCGTTCGCATTCCTCGAGGTCGCAGCGCGCGCCCAGAAGTGGATCGACCAGGCGATCAGCCGCAACATGTACCTCGAGACGCGTGACCTCGGCGACATGATGGACATATACATGTCGGCCTGGGAGCGCGGCGTCAAGACGACGTACTACCTGCACATGAAGCCGCGTCACACCGCCGAGCAGTCGACGGTCAAGGTCAACAAGGCCGAGGAAATCGGAACCGGCGCGAAGAAGGGCTTCGGTGCGGCATCCGCTGCTCCGGTCGAGACCGCTGCTGCGCCCGCCGCTCCCCGCAAGGGCTTCGGCTTCGGAGGGGTGAAGTAACCATGGGTCCCTTCGACAACACCGCCGAGTACTCCGTGCCGTCCGACCCCATGGACGACCTGCAGTGCGAGAGCTGCCAGTAACTCCCTCGTCGCTGGTTGAGCCTGCCGAAATCGCCGTTCGGCTGGCTCAACCTCCGCACCTTTAGAAAGAAGTATCCCCATGGGAATCCTTGGAACCGGCCTGCAAGACGGCCTCCTGCTCAAACCGATCAAGTACCAGTGGGCAATGGACCTGTACGACCAGGCCGTTGCGAACACCTGGTTCCCGAACGAGATCCAGCTCGGTGAAGACATCGCCGACTTCAAGAAGATGACCGATGAAGAGCGCCACGCGGTGACGTTCCTCATGAGCTACTTCAACCCGAACGAACTGCTCGTCAACAAGGCGCTCGCGTTCGGCGTCTACCCCTACGTGTCGGCGGCAGAGTGCAGCATCTACCTCGCCAAGCAGATGTGGGAAGAAGCCAACCACTGCATGAGCTTCGAGTACGTTCTCGAGACGTTCCCGATCGACCGTGAAGCAGCGTACAACTCCCACGTGGACATCCCGTCGATGGCCCGCAAGGAAGAGTTCGAGATGAAGTACATCCGTCGCATGACGGAGCAGACTCTCGACATCACGACGACCGAGGGCAAGAAGGACTTCGTTCGCAACCTCGTTGCGTACAACGTCATCCTCGAGGGCGTGTGGTTCTACTCGGGCTTCATGGTTGCCCTGTCGTTCCGCCAGCGCAACCTGCTGCGCAACTTCGGTTCGCTCATGGACTGGGTCGTTCGCGACGAGAGCCTGCACCTGAAGTTCGGCATCAACCTGATCCTCACGGTTCTCGAAGAGAACCCCGACCTGCAGACCGAAGAGTTCGCGGACGAGATCAAGCAGATGATTCTGGATGCCGTGGAGATGGAAGAGGAATACAACCGTGACCTGCTTCCGGGCGGCATCCTCGGACTGAACGCCAACTACATCAACCAGTACGTGAAGTACCTGGCTGACCGCCGTCTCGAAGAGCTCGGATTCGACTCGCACTACAAGGTGTCGAACCCGGCCAAATGGATGGCTGCCGCGAACGACACCCTGCAGCTGGTGAACTTCTTCGAGTCGACGAACACGTCGTACGAGTCGAACGCCTCGGCAACGACCAAGGTCAAGGTGGAGTAGTACCGCCAACAATTTCGACAGCGCTGCTGTTTGTTATTGGTGCGGCCGTTTGGACGGTCGCACGGATAACAAGCGGCAGCGCTGTTTCCGTTCGGGCTAGTCGCGGGTGTAGAGCAGGTGGGTGACGGATGTCCCGGCCACGATGTACGGATCGCTGAAGCCGACGATCGGGCCGGCATAGTCGCCGAAGAAACGCACTCCGGTGCCGAGGACGAAGGGTGCGAGGTCCAGCTGGATCTCGTCGACAAGGCCAGCCGCGAGTGCCTGGCCGGCGAGATTGCCCGCCGTCAGTGAGACATCCCGGTCTCCGGCGAAGTCCTTCGCCTGAGCGATCGCGCTCTCGATGCCGTCGGTGACGAAGGTGAACGGTGCGTCGGGGAACGGCCAGTCGGTCGGCGGCTCGTGGGTGACGACGAAGACGGCGTCACCGACGGCCGGGCGGCCGTTCCAGCCGTTGGTGATGTCGAACAGGTGGCGTCCGATGACGGCCGCACCGACGCGGGACCACTGCCGGGCGAGGTAGTCGGCGGTGGGAGCGGTGACGTGGAAGACGCGCTCCGGGTCGCCGCCGTTGAACGCGACTCTGCCGTTCTCGTACCAGTCGAAGATCGGACCGGGGTCGTCGTTGGGCTGCGCGACGAATCCGTCGAGGGATACTGCCGCGCTAAGGATCACCTTGGACATGGTGGCCACGGTAGGTCGGCGTGCGCCGAGGGGTCAAGCCCTCGCGGAGCGTACCGGTGTCGTGGGCGATGGTTTCGATACGCGGCGCTCGTTCCTCGCGGCGCTACTCAACCAACGAGCAACTCGTTGGTTGAGCAACTCGCTCGACCGAGCAACTCGCAGGTCGAGTAACTCGCGCGACCGAGTAACTCGCGCGACCGACCAACTCGCGCGACCGAGCAACTCGCGCGACCGAGTAACTCGCGCGACCGAGTAACTCGCGCGACCGAGTAACTCGCGGGACCGAGTAACTCGCGGGACCGAGTAACTCGCGCGACCGAGTAACTCGCGCGACCGAGCAACTCGCTCGAACGAGCAACTCGTTGGTTGAGCAACTCGCTCGACCGGGTAACTCGCGCGTTCGAAGTACTCGTTGGTTGAGTGCGAGCGCCAGCGAGCGTATCGAAACCATCGCGCGGTCATCCGAGAGGTGTCGACAGCAACTCCTCCGCGCGCGTCACAGAGCGCAACGTGATTCGGGGGTTCGCGCGGACTCCCATAGTGTCTACCAATGACCATCATCGACGGCGCACGCGCCACACAACAGGCTCCGCTGGCGGGTGTGTACGCTTCGGCGTCTGCCCTCATCGGTAACACTCCGATTGTCGAGCTGAACTCGCTCACTCTCGGACTGTCCTGTCGTGTACTGGTCAAGCTCGAGAGCCGGAACCCCGGCGGATCCTCCAAAGACCGCATCGCTCTCAATCTCATCCGTACCGCCGAAGCCAACGGCGACCTCGCGCCCGGCGCGACCATCGTCGAATCCAGCTCGGGCAATACCGGAATCGGCCTGGCGCTCGTCGGTCGCCTGACCGGGCATCCGGTCATCATCATCCACTCGGCCTTCATCTCTGACGAGAAGCGCGCCCTGCTGACCGCGTACGGCGCGACGCTCGTCGAGGCCGACTGGGAGGCCGGCCCGCAGGATCCGAACAACGCTCGCGCGATCGCCGACCGCATCGCCGCCGAGATCCCCGGCGCCTGGCGCTCGTCGCAGTACGAGAACGCCGCGAACCCGGCAGCGCACTATGCCACCACCGGCCCCGAGATCTGGGAGCAGACCGCCGGCACCGTCACTCACTTCGTCGCCGGGATCGGCACGGGCGGCACCGTCACCGGCACCGGACGCTACCTCAAGGACATCTCCGACGGCCGCGTCCAGGTCATCGGCGTCGACCCGGTCGGCTCGACCTACAGCGGCAACACCGCCTCCACGATCGTCGTCGACGGGGTCGGCACGCGCTGGCCGCAGTCGAACTGGCCTGGAATCTTCGACAAGAGCGTGACGGATGAGATCCGCGTCATCCCGGACCGCGTCGTCTACGACACCGTCCGTCGCCTCGCGCTCGAAGAGGCGCTTCTGCTCGGGCCGTCGTCGGGCCTGGCGATCGCCGCTGCGCTCGAGGTTGCGGCATCCGCTGAACCGGGCTCGGTGATCGTCGTGATCGCGCCGGACGGCGGCAACAACTACCTGAGCAAGGCGTTCAACGACAAGTGGCTCGAGTCCGCCGGCATGAACGCCGACGGCTTCGCGTTCGGATCGAGCGACTAGTGGCACTGCAGCATTTCGGCTGGTTCCTCGGCGCGGGCTTCGGCGTGCAGGGCTGGGGCGACCCGACCTACGGCATCGGCTACGACTGGAAGCAGCCGCCGATCTACCAGGAAGCCGCGAAGCTCTTCGAGCGCAGCGGACTCGACCTGCTCATCATCGAAGACGGCGTCGCGGTGCCCGACACCTATGGCGGATCGTCCGAGGTCAACCTGCGCGACGCGCGCTTCGTGCCGAAGCACGACCCGCTGCCGCTGGTTCCGTACCTGCTCGCCGCGACCGAGAAGCTCGGAATCGTGCCGACGCTCAGCGCGAGCTTCTACGAGCCCTTCACCGCGGCCCGCCTGCTCGCAACGCTGCAGCACTTCGCGAACGGTCGCCTCGGCTTCAACGTCGTGACGAGCGGATCCGACCTCGCTGCCCAGAACTACGGGCTCGACAAGCAGGTCGAACACGATCTTCGCTACGACCGCGCGCAGGAGTGGGTGGATGTTGTCCGCAAACTCTGGCGCAGCTGGGATGCCGACGCGATCGTTGAGGACACCGAGCGTGGCGTCTTCGCCGACTTCTCGAAGGTGCGCACGATCGACCACAAGGGCGAGTTCTTCCAGGTGCGCGGGCCGCTCAACACGGCGCCGATCGCCGAGGAACCCGTCATGGTGCAGGCCGGTGCATCCGGTCGTGGGCAGGACTTCGCCGGGCAGAACTCCGACGTCGTGCTGCAGCTCTCGTCGACACCCGAGCGGATGAAGGCGTATCGCGAGTCGATTCGCGCGGTCGCCACGGCGGCCGGACGCGATGCGGATGCCGTCAAGGTGCTGTTCGTCGTCAACCCGATCATCACGGCAAACGACGAGGAATCGGCTGCCGTTCGAGCACGCCGCGCCGAGCTGACGCAGGCCGCGATCGACGAAGCGCTGCAGGGGGTCTCCTACCTGTCGGGTGTCGACTTCAAGAAGTTCGATCTCGACGCGCCCTTGCCCGAGCTCACGACGAACAGCAACCAGGGAACACTCGACAATTTTGTGAAATCTGCACCCGCCGGATCCACTCTTCGCGAGATCCTGCAGGTGCGCGCGAACAAAGACGGCCTCGCCCTCATCGGCACGGCCGAACAGGTCGCTGACCAGCTCGGCGAACTCGGCGATGCGGTGGGAGGCGACGGGTTCCTGTTTACTGGGCAGGTGCATCCTGCGCACGTCCACCGCGTGCTCGATCCGCTCGTGCCCGCGCTTCGGCGTCGGGGAATCCTGCGTGACGAGCTCGGCGACGGAGGACTCCGCTCTAACCTTTCGGACTTCTAAGTGGCTATTCTCTCCCGCCAGCCGGTCTCGATCTCCGACGTGGTCGCGGTGGCTCGCGGGGGAGACCCGGTCTCGTTCGCCTCGGTGACCGAGCGCGACATCCGCTCGTCCCGGGCGATCGTCGAGGCTGCGCTCGCGTCGGATGAGCCGGTCTACGGGCTCAATCGCGAGCTGGGTGCCGGGCGGGATGTTGTGGTGTCGCCCGATCGGATCGCCGAGTTCCAGGCGCGGACAATTCGCAACTCGTCCGGCGGTATCGGCGAACCGCTCGCTCTCGACCAAGTGCGAGCGACGATCTTTGCCCGGCTCGCGGGATTCGCGCGCGGGGGAGCGGGCGTCACGGTCGAGCTTGCGCGGCGGTACGCGTCGCTGTTGAACGACGGGGTGCACGTGCACGTTCCGCGGTCCGGATCGGTCGGGGCGGCTGACCTGACGCATCTCGCCGCGATCGCCGCCGTGGCGTCGGGGAGTGGGCGCGTGGTTGTCGACGGCGTCACTGTGCCCGGTGCGCTCGACCCGCTGGCCCTGCAGGCGCACGAAGCTCTCGCCGCGCTGAGCGGCAACTCGTACAGCGTCGGAGTCGGCGCGCTTGTGCTGCACGACCTCGCGCGCATCGTGAATGCGAGCGACCGGGTCGTTGCCCTGTCGGTCGCCGCGACCGGCGGCAACCCGTCGCCGTTCAGCCTCGCAATCCAGTCGGCGCACCGCTCAATCGGGCAGGCGGCATCCGCCAAGCGGATCCGCGCGCTGCTGCTCGAACCGGTCGGTGAGGTCTCGACCCAGGACCCGGTGTCGTTCCGCGCGGCACCGCAGGTGCACGGCGCGTTTGCCGAGGCGGTGACCGCGGCAGCGGCATCCGTCACTCTGGAGCTCAACTCGAGCACCGAGAACCCGCTCGTCGATCTTGAGACCGGGCGGATGATCTCGGGCGGTAACTTCCAGGTCGTCGGACTCGCGATCGCCTACGACTCACTGCGGGTCGCGCTGGGGCACGTCGCCGCGACGAGCGAGCGGCGCATCGCGCGGATCTCCGGACTGCAGGCGGATGCCCGTCGCGCCGGTCGCACCCGGGTGCCCGGCCTGCTCTGGTACTCGGCCGCGTCCCTCGTGGCGGAGATCAAGCAGCTCGCGAACCCGGTGTCGCTGCTCGTGACGCCGCTGTCGGAGGGCGTCGAGGACCACTCGTCGAACGCCGCGCTCGCGCTGCAGCAGCTGGAGCGCTCGGCGGCCCTCACCCGCGACGTACTGGCGATCGAAGCAATCAGCGCAGCCGAATTTGTGGTGATTGGGGGCGACATCCCGCTCTCCGATGGCCTGCAGGATTTGGTGGATGTCGTCGCCGCGCACCTCGATGAGCCGGCCGACGTACTCGTCGCCGCCGTCTCGGAGTACCTCTTCCAGCCCGATTCCCTCCGGAATTAACCGGTTTCAAGGAACCGGCGGCGGATTTCGGGTCGTTACGCGATTAACCGGACCTCATCCGGCCCTGCGTTCCTTGAAACCGGTTAATTCGGGGCGAGGAGTGGCTTCGTGAAGTGCAGGTAGCTGATCGCTTCGAGGTCGCCGCCTAAGTCGAAGAGCGGCTCGTAGCCGAGACCGAGGTAGAGCGCGACGGCCTCGGGCTGGCGGGCGCCGGTGATCAGGTGCGAGGTGCGGTAACCGCGAGCGGATGCCTCGCGCTCGAGTTCGTCCATCACCAGCCGGGCGAGGCCCTGGCGGCGGTGGGCGGACGACGTCCAGATGCGTTTGACCTCGATGGTCGTCGCATCCTCGCGTTTGAACGCGCCGCCCGCGACGATCTCGCCGTCGCGCTCGACCAGCAGGAACGCTCCACCGTGGTCGGCGGTGAACAGCTCGGCCGGGTAGCGGCTCAGTTCAACGGATGACGGAATGCCGTCGTTGAGACCGTACCGTTCGTCGTACTCGCGAGACAGCTCCTCCACAAGCGGTGCAGCGCGCGGGTCGTCACTCGTCGTGTAGACGATGACGGGTTCTGCGGTCGCGGCGGTCACGTCATCGACGGTACGCGGGCATCCGTTCCCACCCAAAATGGTCCGCAACACTTCGACACGAACGCGGTGCCGCGGTGACCGTGCGGGGGTTTGTTATCAGTGCGGGGTCTTGAACGGGCGCACGGATAACAGAGGGGCGCACGGTCGCAGCAGAGGGGCGGGGCGAGGTGAGGGCGGGGAGCGGAGGCGGCTAGAGGCGCTCGATGATCGTCGCGTTGGCCATGCCGCCGCCCTCGCACATGGTCTGCAGGCCGTAGCGTCCGCCGGTCAGTTCGAGGGTGCCCAGCATGGTGGTGAGAAGGCGGGTTCCGCTCGAGCCGAGCGCGTGGCCGAGGGCGATCGCGCCGCCGCGGGGGTTGAGGCGCTCGGGGTCGGCGCCGGTTTCGGCCTGCCAGGCGAGCGGAACAGATGCGAACGCCTCATTGACCTCGAACGTATCGATATCGTCGATCGAGAGGCCGCTTCGCTCGAGGATGCGCTCGGTCGCCGGAATCACGCCGGTCAGCATCTCGATCGGATCGGACCCGACGACCGCAAAGCTGTGGAACCGGGCACGCGGGGTGAGACCGAGTTGCTGCGCGCGCTCCTCGCTCATGATGAGCACAGCGGATGCGCCATCCGTGAGCGGCGACGAGTTGCCGGCGGTGATCCGCCAATCGATCTGCGGAAAGCGCGCGGCGAACTCCTCGTCGTGGAACGCGGGCTTGAGCGCGCCGAGGCCCTCGACCGTCGTGCCGGCACGGATGGTTTCGTCGACGAGACCGGTTCCGACATCCACGATCTCGCGCGAGAAATCAGCGGATGCCGCGAGCCGGTGCGAGCGCGCGGAGTACGCGTCGAGGGCGGTGCGGCCGAGGTGCCACCGCGCGGCGATGAGCTCGGCGGAGATGCCCTGGCCGACGAGGCCGTCGGGGTAGCGGGCGTGGACGAGCGGGCCGTAGTTGTCCTGCCCGAGGGTCGCCGCATTGATCGGGTTCTTGCTCATCAGCTCGACACCACCCGCGATCACGATGTCGTAGGCGCCGGAGATGATGCCCTGAGCGGCGAAGTGCACTGCCTGCTGGCTCGAACCGCACTGGCGGTCGATCGTCGTGCCCGGTACGGAGTCCGGGAAGCCCGCGGCGAGCACAGCCGAGCGGGTGATGTTGACGGCCTGCTCGCCGACCTGGCTGAGGCATCCGCCGATCACGTCGTCGATGAGCGCCGGATCGAGGTCGTTGCGCGCGACGAGTTCACGGAGCACGGTGCCGAAGAGGTCGACCGGGTGGAAGTGGGCGAGGGACCCGCCGGGCTTGCCCCGGCCGGAGGGGGTGCGGATCGCGTCGACGATGACTGCCGTTGTCATGGAGGCGAGTGTAGTTGCGAAAGCCTCCCGTCGTGACTTCCAAAATTCAGGATGCGCTGCGCGACACCCCGTGGAGCGCGCGCTCAGCGCGGCGTGCCGCGAAGCATCTCCTGAATTTTGGAAGGTTCGGGGTGGAGGGTGCGACAGCTCGGGCCGGAGTCTGCACGTGATGATTTCGATACGCGTGCTCCTTCGTCGCGCGCTACTCAATCAACGAGTTTTTGTACTACCCGCCGGCCAGCACCTTCGTGATTCGCTGCAGGGACACCGGCTCGGCGGTGGAAAGGTGCTGGGCAAAGAGGCTGAGGCGCAGCTCCTCGAGCATCCAGCGGGCGTGCCGGAGGTGCGGTGCGGCATCCGCTGGCAGCGGCAGGTCGCCACCGGCCGAGACGTAGCGCGACGTTGCCTCTTCGACCTCGCCCATCCAGACCCGGTCGCGCGCGACGTTCTCGGTGAGCTTGCCGACGCGGTGCGTGATCGCACCGAGGTACACCGGGACCCGGCGCAGTTGCGCGATCCCGGTCGCCGACACGAAGCCGGGATAGACGAGATTCGAGAGTTGCTCCCGGGCATCCGCGAGCGGAGCCATCAACTGCATGCTGCTCGCCCCGCTGATCGCCTTCTCGGCGGCGCGCGCGGCGCCAAGGCAACGCGCGACTTCCGCAACCGTCTGGAACATGGCATCCACGAGCGTCGCTGACACCCGGTCGCGCGCGGCTTCGAAGCCTGCCTTCGAGAAGACCTGCCCGTCGCCGAGCACTTCGTCGATGCACGCGGCCATCGCGTCGTCGAACAGCTCGCGCGTGGATCGGTACGGGCTCGTCGCGAGTGCGAGTTTTTCGGCCGACGTCAAATGCTCCTGGATGTACGCAGACGGTGTCGGAATCGCGAGCTGCAGCATCCGCCGCACGCCCGTCCGCATCGAGCGCGCCTGGTCGTCGGCCGTTGCCATCAAGCGGATGCCGACACTCTTGCCCTCGTCGACGAGAGCCGGGTAAGCGCGGACGACGCCGGTGCCGTGCCTGGTGTCCAGGGCGCGGGGGAGCTCGTCGAAGTCCCACGTGGTGAGCCCGGTGCGCTCGACGGCGTTGGGGGCGTTCGGCGTGCTGCGCTGCGCGGAGCCGCCGCTCGTGGCCTTCGCGACCGACTCCCGCGTGCGGGTGCTGAGCTTGAGTCGCAGCGACGACAGGTTCTTGCTCGAGGCGACGGTCTTCCCGCGGTCGTCGAGCACCGCGAAGGTAACGCGCAAGTGCGGGGGAACGCGGTCGAGGTCGAAATCCTCCGCGGTCACGGGCGTGTAGGTGATGCTGCGGATCTGCGTAGCGAGGAACTCCGTGAGCGACATCTCGGTGAAGTCGGCACCCTCGGGGATCGCGTCGACGAGCTTGCGTGCCCAGTCGTTCGCGGGCACGACATTGCGGCGGATCGCCTTCGGCAGCGACTTGATCAGCGCGGCGACGAGTTCGTCACGGAACCCGGGGACCTGCCAGTCGAATCCGTCCGGCTTGACCGCGGCGAGCAGCGGCAGCGGGATGAGCGCCGTCACCCCGTCGTCGTCGGCGCCGGGCTCGAAGCGGTAGCTGAGGGACAGGCGCTGGTCGCCCTGGTCCCAGGTGCTCGGAAACGCGTTTTCGTCGATAGCGGCATCCGACTCTTCGTCGATGAGGGCTTCCGCCGTCATCGTCAGCAGGTCGGGCGTTTCAGCACGCGCCTTGCGCCACCAGGTCTCGAACGAGCGAGTGGATGACACGTCGGCCGGGATCCGCTGGTTGTAGAACTGGTAGACGGCTTCGTCGTCGTGCAGGATGTCGCGGCGGCGCGTTCGTTCCTCGAGCTCGGCGAGCTCGGTGCGAAGGGCACGGTTGTCCCGGTCGAATGCGGTGAGGCGGCGGTCGATGCGATCGAGATCCCAGTCGCCGTCGACGAGGGCGTTGCGAATGAACAGGTCGCGCGAGTAAGCCGGGTCGATGCGGAAGAACTGCACCGTTCGGCGCTGGATGATCGGCACGCCGTAGAGCGTGACGCGCTCGTGCGCGACGACCGATCCCTGTTTCTTCTCCCAGCGCGGCTCGGAATACGAGCGCTTCACGAGGTCGCCGGCGAGCGGTTCGGCCCAGGCCGGGTCGATCGCGCCGTTGACGCGCGCGAACAGTCGGCTCGTCTCGACCAGCTCGGCACTCATGATGGCGTTCGGCTGTTTCTTGGCGAGCGCCGAGCCGGGGAAGATGACAAACCGGGACTGGCGGGCGCCGACATAATCCTTCTTGGCGACATCGTTGAGCCCGATCTGGCTGAGGAGTCCGGCGAGAAGCGAGCGGTGGATGCCGTCGGGGTTCGTCGACGGGTCGCCGACGTGCAGGCCGAGCGGCTTTGCCATGCGGGAGAGCTGGCGGTAGACGTCCTGCCACTCACGCACGCGTAAAAAGTTCAGGTATTCGCTGCGGCACATACGGCGGAACTGGTTGCCGCTGAGCTCTTTCTGCTTCTCTTCGAGGTAGTTCCAGAGCGCGAGCAGGCTGAGGAAGTCGCTCGTCGGGTCGGCGAAACGCGCGTGCGCCTGGTCGGCCTGGGGGCGCTTTTCGAGCGGGCGTTCGCGCGGGTCCTGGATGCTGAGACCCGCGACGATCGCCATGACCTCGCGCGTGTTTCCCTGCGTCTTGGACTCGAGCACCATGCGGGCGAGCCGCGGGTCGATCGGCAACTGCGAGAGCTGCTTGCCGATGCGGGTGATGATGGGGTCGCCAGCCCGGTCGCCGATCGCGCCGAGTTCGCGCAGCAGGTCGAGGCCGTCTTTGATTCCGCGGGAGTCCGGCGGCTGCAGGAACGGGAACTCGGCGATGTCGCCGAGTCCGAGCGAGATCATCTGCAGGATGACGGCGGCGAGGTTGGTACGCAAAATCTCGGGTTCGGTGAACTCCGGGCGAGCGGTGAAATCCTCTTCGCTGTAGAGGCGGATCGCGATGCCGTCGCTCGTGCGCCCGCTTCGCCCGGAACGCTGGTTTGCGGATGCCTGCGAGATCGCCTCGATCGGCAGCCGCTGGATTTTGGAGCGAACGCTGTAGCGGGAGATTCGTGCGGTACCGGCGTCGATGACGTACTTGATGCCGGGAACCGTGAGGCTGGTTTCGGCGACGTTGGTCGCGAGCACAACTCGGCGGCGCGTGCCGGCGGTCGCGCTCGGCTGGAAGACGCGGTGTTGGTCAGCTGAGCTCAACCGACCGTAGAGCGGCAGGACCTCGGTGCCGGGAAGCGCCCGTCCCTTGATGGACTCTTCGGCATCCCGAATCTCGTTCTCACCGCTGAGAAAGACGAGCACGTCGCCGTTGCCCTCGCGAGCGAGTTCGTCGAGGGCGAGGTTGATTCCCTCGATCGGATCGCGGTCGATCGCGGGCTTGGCTTCGGCATCCGGGTTGCCGGACTCGTCGAGCGCCTCGACGACGAGCGGGCGGTAGCGGATCTCGACCGGGAAGGTGCGGCCGGAGACCTCGATGATCGGGGCGTCGTTGAAGTGGCGCGAGAAGCTGCCCGGGTCGATCGTTGCCGAGGTGATGATGACTTTGAGGTCGGGGCGACGGGGGAGCAGCTGCTTGAGGTAGCCGAGCAGGAAGTCGACGGTGAGGCTGCGTTCGTGGGCCTCATCGATGATGATGGCGTCGTACTTCTTGAGTTCGCGATCGCGGTGGATCTCGTTGAGCAGGATGCCGTCGGTCATGAGCTTGATGCGCGTGTTCTTGCCGACGCGGTCGGTGAAACGCACCTGGTAGCCGACGAGTTCGCCGACCTCCTGGCCGAGTTCTTCTGCGATGCGCTCGGCGATCGTGCGAGCGGCGATGCGGCGCGGCTGGGTGTGGCCGATGCTCGTGCGGCCGAGTTCGAGCAGCATCTTCGGGATCTGCGTCGTCTTACCCGAACCGGTGGATCCCGCGATGATGACGACCTGGTTGTCGCGGATCGCCTCGAGGATGTCGTCACGGCGCTGGCTGACCGGCAGGCCCTCGGGGTAGGCGATGGTGACGCCGTCGATGACGGTGATGGGGGGCGCGACGTTTCTGGTCGTAGCGGCGCTGTCCGATTCGACGGTTTCGATGGGGGATTCCTGCTCAGGCATGGCCCTCTATCTTAAGGCGGCCCCGTCATCCACGCTGGCGGCATCCGCCCCGCCCCCTGCACCGAGTTGCCCACTTTGGCCCCGATTTCGGCCGAAAACGGGGCCAAAGTGGGCAAGTCGGTGGGTTTTTGGTGCCAATCTGTTGACTTCGCAAAGTGGTTTGCGTTACAAAGTACTTATGAACGCATCGCACGGAGCTGCTGCCTCCTCAACCAGCGACGATTCCCAGCCACTCGCACCCGCCGAGATGCTCGCCCTGTACAACGACCAGCAGCGTGCCGTCGCGGTCAAGATGGGCGGCTTCGTTCCCGGCATCATGGCCGGCTGGGGCACGGCGTGGCTCATCGGCTTCACCGCCCTCTGGCTCATCGACGGGCTGAAGCCGGCCTTCTCGCTTCCGATCGGGCTCGCGATCGGTATCTTCATCGGCGTGCTCGTGATCGCGATCGGCATCTCGATCTGGCTGGGGGTTCGCAGCAGTCGCGGCGTGAAATCCGGCAGCGCCAACGCCTTCTCTGGCACCGTCTACGGCGTGACCTGGTCGGTCGGGTCGATTGCCATTGGAGCGATCGGCGGCGCCCTCATCCAGAACGGGCTGAGTTCCGACCTCGCCAACCTGTTCTACCCGTCGATCTACGTGTTCTTCGTGGGCATCATGTACGTGATGGCCGGAGCGATCTGGCAGGCGGTTCCGTCGGTGATCGTCGGCGGCTGGCTCGTGGTCATCGCTGCGGTCGCGCCGTTCATTGGCTACCCGTGGCACTACCTGTTCTTCGCCATCGCCGGCGGAGTCGGGCTGTTGCTCTTCTCTGTGCTCGGCCGCAACCTGCTCAACGGGTCGAGCGCATTCGCGAAAGCCGCTGCCTGATGGACGAGCTCGACCCCGTCATCCACGCCCAGGCGAGACTGCGGATCATGGCGACGCTCGCGACCCTCGAACTCGACGAGAGCATCGCGTTCCCGCGGCTGCAGGAGCTGCTCGAGATGACCGCCGGCAACCTCTCCACCCACCTGCGCAAGCTCGAGGAACCCGCCTACGTCGACATCACCAAGACGCACCGCGGTCGCACCCCGGTCACCTACCTCAGCCTCAGCAAGAAGGGCCGCCGGGCGTTCGAGGACTACATGGACACCCTGCGCACCGTGCTCGGAGAACAGCCCTGACCGCACCGACCTGCCCACAATGGCCCCGTTTTCGTGTCGGAACGGTGTTTGGGGGTTTGGCAAGGGGAGCCGCGGTTTGTTGCGAAATAGGTCGCTCGCTTACCGACTGTGACCCGGGCACTCGACCGGGCGGAGCGCCCGACCTAACGTCGAAGCGTGACAGGAACCGAAGAGCGCACAGACCGGGATGGGGAGCACCTCATCCTCGGCCTGACCGTGCGCGCGCTCGGAGCCTGGCCGGCCGGATGGCGCCACCCCGGCGCGCACCGCCACCCCGCCGTTGACGGGGAGGTGCTCGCTCGCCTCGCGACGTCCGCTGAGAGGGCCGGCCTCGACTTCCTGTTCTTCGGTGACTGGCTCGCGACCGCACCCGAGTACCAGTACACCGACCCGTACCTGCTCGCCCGCATCGAACCGTTCGCAGCGGTCGGGTACCTCGCCGCGCTCACCGAGCGCATCGGGCTGATCGTCACGGCCAACTCCGTGCACTCCGACCCGTACGCGGTTGCCCGGGCCACGGCATCACTCGACCTGCTCTCGCGCGGACGAATCGGACTCAACCTCGCGACCGGCGCCGAGGCGCGATCGGCGAGCAACTTCGGCTCGGATGTCGTGCCGAGTGCTCCGGACCGGCTCGCTGCCGCCGCGGAATACCTCGAGATCGTCCGTTCGCTCTGGGACAGCTGGCAGGACGACGCGATCGTCGCCGACGATGGCACGGGCGAGTTCATCGACCCGAACCGCATCGTGGCGACCAACTTCACCGGGTACTACCACTCGTCGAGCGGGCCGCTCAACGTGCTGCGCCCGCCACAGGGCCACCCGCCGGTCATGCTCGCCGGGTCGTCGTCGGGCGCCCGTGACCTCGGTGCGACCTACGCCGACATCTGCCTCGTCTCGCCACCGACGCTCGACGACGCGATCGTCGCGTATGCCGACGCCAAAGAGCGCGTGGCAGCATCCGGCCGCGATCCTCGCGAGCACCACCTGGTCACGCCGATCCTGCCGATCGCCGGCCGCACGCGCGCCGAAGCCTGGGACCGCTACGACCGCCTGGTCGATCTTGTGCAGCTCGAAGACCTGCGCGGCGCACCCGCCGGGCTCCCGGCCAACCGCACTCTCCGCGCGCTCGCCGGGGTGCTCGGCGTTCCGCTCACCGGGGTGCAGCTCGACGAAGCCGTGCCGCTGCGGGTATCCGCTCGTTTCAGCGAACTGGGCCGTCGCCTCATCGAGGTCGTCCGCTCCCGCTCCGGCCGCACGATCGGCGGCGAGCGTTCAACCACGTACCGTCACCTCCTCGTTGCCCACTCGGTGGTCGCTCCGATCATTGTCGGATCAGCGGATGACATCGCGAACCATCTCGAGACCTGGTTCCGTCGGTCGGCGATCGACGGCTTCACCGTGCTCACCCCGTACCTCGACGACCAGCTCGACGCGTTCACCGAACTCGTACTGCCCGAGCTGCAGCGCCGCGGACTCTTCCGCACCGGCTACACCGGAACCACCCTTCGCGACCACCTCGGCCTGCCGGTTCCCCACAACGTCCACCTGTCCGTCCCCTCGAGCCACCGCTAGGAACATCATGTCGAAGCCCATCAGAATCGTCGCCGTCTCCGGAAGCCTGCACTCGCCGTCGAAGACCACCGCGCTGATCAACGAGATCCTCGCGTCGTTCGGACGCAGCCTCACCATCGACGCCCACCTCATTGAGGTCAACGAGATCGGGCCGGAGTTCGCCGGAGCGCTGACCCGCGACCAGTTGCCCGAGTCCGTTGAGCGCGAACTGCAGCTCATCGAGGGTGCAGACCTGCTCATCGTCGCGAGCCCGGTCTACCGCGCCTCGTTCACCGGACTGTTCAAGCACCTGTTCGACTTCGTGGGGCAGTACGCGCTCGTCGACGTGCCGATCCTGCTCGCCGCAACCGGCGGAAGCGACCGCCACGCCCTCATCATCGAGCACCAGTTCCGTCCGCTGTTCGGCTTCTTCCAGGCGCTCACGCTTCCACTCGGTGTCTACGCGAACGACTCGGACTTCACCAACTACCAGGTAACGAGCCTCGACCTGCAGGAGCGCATCGACCTCGCGATCACGCGCGCGCTGCCGCTCATCCAGCGCAACGTCGAAGAGTCCGAGTCGATCGCCCGCTACATCGAGGGTAAGTAGTGACCGCGCCGATCAGCGCAGCGGATGCCGTTGCTCTCGCCGAGCGCGGAGCCCGCGTCATCGACGTGCGCAGCCTCGCTGGCCGCGAAGCGTCGGGCACCGTGGCCGGCGCCGAGATCGTGGCGAAGGATGCCGTCGCCGAGTTCGCCGCGACGCTCGCGCCCGATGAGGAAGTGGTCGTGTTCTGTGGAACGACCGCGGGCTCCGGACCGGTCGTCGACTGGCTCACCGACAACGGGTTCACCAACGTGTCACACGTCGACGGAGGTTTCGATGCGCTCAAGGCGTCCGGGGCGGACGTCTCAACTCCCACCGTCCAGAACCCCGGGGCGGCGAGCTAACCGTGTGTCCGGCGCCGGTTGAACACCTCGACACCATCGTCGTCGGCGGGGGAGCCATGGGCTCCGCCGCCGCGTGGCAGCTCGCTCGCCGCGGCCGCGACGTGCTGCTGCTCGAGCGTTTTTCTGCCGGCCATACCAACGGGGCGTCCCACGGGGAGTCCCGCAACTTCAACGTCGCCTACGCCGAGCCGACCTACGTCGACCTGCTGGTCGAGGCGCTTCCGCTGTGGCGCGAACTCGAGGCGGAGTCCGGCACGGACATTCTCGAGCTGACGGGAATCGCCAACCACGGTGCCAACCCGCACTTCGACGAGATTCATACGGCGCTGGGAGGGGCGGGGATACCGGCCGAGTTCCTCTCTCTTGACGACGCCTCTGAACGGTGGCCGGGCATCCGCTTCGATTCCCGCGTGCTGTTCAATGCCGAGGCCGGGCGCCTCAACGCCAACCGCGCCGTCTCAGCTCTGCAGTCGTCGGCCGCGGCGCACGGAGCGACCGTGCTGCACGAAGCGCGCGCGACAAGGCTCGACGTGCTCGGCGACGATCTGGTGCGCGTCACCGTCGAGGTTGCGGGCGACGAGCGGATCTTCACCGCCCGCCGCGCAATCGTAACGGTCGGCGCGTGGACGAGCACCTTGCTCGACGGCGTCATCCGGACCCCGAAGCTCGTCGTGACGCAGGAGCAGCCCGCGCACTTCGCCATCCGCGATGCGTCGATCGCCTGGCCGGGCTTGAATCATGCGCCGGGTGCGGGGGCCGACTATGCCTACTGGTACTCCGGCATCTACGGGATGTTCACCCCCGGGGAGGGGATCAAGGCCGGTTGGCACGGGGTTGGCCCGGTCGTCGATCCGGATGCCCGCGACTTTCTCGCCGAGCCGGTGCAACTCGCCGCCCTGCAGCGCTACGCCCGCGAATGGCTGCCGGGCGTCGACGCCGACGACCTCGTGCCGATCAGCTGCACCTACACGACGAGTCCCGACTCGAACTTTGTCATCGACCGGGTTGGCCCGGTCGTCGTCGGAGCCGGATTCTCGGGTCACGGATTCAAATTCACTCCGGCAATTGGCCGCGTCCTCGCCGACCTGGCGGATGGCGTTGGCGCCGCTCCAAGCATATTCGAGGTGACGAGATGAGCATCGTGACGACAACCGACCGACCACTCCTGCCCGTCGTTGGCGGTGACCTCCCGGTGCCGCTCGTGACCGGTGAGACAGTTCGCTACACGAACCTCGACTACGCCGCGAGTGCGCCCGCCCTCGAGACGGTTGCGGCGCACGTCGTCGAGGTGCTTCCGCTCTACGCGAGCGTGCACCGCGGTGCCGGCTACGCGTCGCAGGTGAGCACCTCGGTGTACGAGCACTCGCGCGTCGTCATCGGCGAGTTCGTCGGCGCCCGGCCGAACGATGCCGTGCTGTTCACCCGCAACACGACCGACTCGCTCAACCTGCTCGCCTCGATCGTGCCCGGCGAAACCGTCGTTCTCGACATCGAGCACCACGCCAACCTGCTGCCGTGGCAGGCGAAGGGTGCGCGGGTGGTGCTCGCCGGCGACACCATCGCCGAGACGCTCGCGCGCATCGACGCCGAGCTGGCGACCCGCCCCGCCGCGCTGCTGACGATTACCGGGGCGAGCAACGTGACCGGCGAAGTGCTGCCGCTGCGGGCGATCGCCGATATCGCGCACCGCTACGGAACTCGCCTCGCCGTCGACGGCGCCCAGCTCGTTCCGCATCGCCGGGTGAACCTCGCGCTGCAGGGAGTCGACTATCTCGCCTTCTCCGGACATAAGACCTACGCCCCGTTCGGCGCCGGAGTGCTCGTCGGCCGCGCCGACTGGTTCGACACCGGAGACCCGTACCTGCTCGGCGGGGGAGCGGTGACGCGCGTTTCGCTCGACGGCGCTGAGTGGCGCACCGGCCCGGCCCGCCACGAGGCCGGGTCGCCGAACGTCGTCGGGGTTGCCGCGCTCGCCCGCGCTGTTCAGGTGCTCGCGGAGCTCGACGAGAACGACTGGATCGGCCACGAGACCCGGTTGCGCGAACGACTACTGCACGGCTTCGCCGAGCTCGGCGTGCAGACCTTCCGCATTTTCCCCGACTCAGCGGATGCCGTCGGAGTCGTCAGCTTCGCGATCGACGGCGTGGACTCACGGCTGTTCGCGACCTACCTTTCGGCGGAGTGGGGAATCGGCGTGCGCGACGGAAAGTTCTGCGCGCATCCGCTGCTCGCCCGCCTCGGCGCGACCAGCCCGGCACTGCGCGCGAGCGTCGGGGTCGGATCGAGCAGAGCGGATGTCGACCTGTTGCTCGAGGCGACGCGCGCCTTCCTGGAGCGCGGGCCTCGCTGGTGCTACGAACTGGTCGACGGACAGTGGACCGTGCCGGGCGATCCGCGCCCGCGTCCCACCTGGGCGCCCGAGTTGTCCGCCGCGACGGCCTTCTACGGGTGCGTGGCGTAAGGCCCCGCTGATTGAGCTCGTCGAAAGCTCCGTCGTCGTCGGTGAGGTTTCGACGGGCTCAACCGGCGGAGATACGTATCGCGCCGGTGATGGTTTCGATACGCGGCCTCGCAAGCTCGGGCGCTACTCAACCAGCGAGGAAGGTTGCTCGTTGATTGAGTGCGAGCTCTGCGAGCGTATCGAAATCATTGCCTGCGGACGACAATTCCCCGCGCCGGTGATGGTTTCGATACGCGGCCTCGCAAGCTCGGGCGCTACTCAACCAACGAGTTGTCGGAATACTCGTTGGTCGAGTGCGAGCGCCAGCGAGTGTATCGAGACCATAGCCGTAGATCGTTGGTGGTGGTTTCGATACGTGGCGCTCGTTCCTCGCGTCACTACTCAACCAACGAGTGGGGGTTACGTATACAACGACACCGGCTGGACCGTACCGTTCAGGAAGTACGCCCCTACCTCTAGCTTCTTGTAGTCCACCGGGTCGTGCAGCGTGTGGGTGCGGAGGTTGCGCCAGTACAGGTCGAGTCCCGCCTTCGCGGTGGCCGAGCTCGAGCCGGTCGTCTCGAAGATGCGGTTGGTGATCTCGAGTCCAATATCGGTCGAGACGACCTTGAGCTGGGCGACATCCTGTTCGAGCAGGGCGCGATCGTCGAGCGTGAAGTCGTACCCCTTTTCGAGCGCTTCGTCATAGGTCGGGTTCAGCTTGTCGGCCAGTGCTTCGGCCGCAACGAGGTGCGACAGGAACTCCCCGTAGGAGCGCTGGATGAACGGGTCGTCCTGGTACAGCGCGGCGGGGCTGAGGAACCACGCGTTTTTGCGGGCAAGTGTGACGCGGCGGCCGTGCTCGAGCGCTCCGCGGGCGACGCCGAGGTACAGGTTGCCGAAGCCGAGCTGCAGCCCGGGCGTCACGGCGTTGAAGAACGGATCGTCGCTTGCGATACCGAGCAGGTCCGATTTTTCGACGCGAACGTTCTCGCACCGCACGGATCCGCTCGCCGACAGGCGCTGCCCGAGGGCATCCCAGTCGCCGAGGTAGTTCATGCCCTCGCGGTCGTGGTCGACGACGAGCGCGATGACTTCGCCGTCGTGGTCCCCGCCGCGAGCGAGCGCGTTGATCAGTACAACGTCACCAGCGGATGCGCCGGTCGAGAAACGCTTGAGCCCGTCGAGGCGGTAGCCGTCTCCCTCGGGAACCAGCACGAGTGCCGGGTCGACCGGGTTGACCGAGTCGCCCCACACCCAGTTGCCGGCGGCCGACTTGCGGTACCAGGACTCTTGCTCCGCCGGGGCGCCGATGAAGCCGATGTTGCCCTGGTTGATGTAGTGGTAGAGCAGCAGCTGGGCGATCGAGCCGTCGACCTCGGCGAGGATGCGGATGACGCGGAACGCCGTCTCCCAGTGTGCTCCGGCCCCGCCGAACGCGGCCGGGATCAACAGGTTGACCAGCCCGGCGTCGCGCAGCAGTACAAGCTCCGCCTTCGGGTCGAGGTTTGCACGGTCGCGGTCCACAACATCCGCTGCAAGAGCGGTTGCGGCTTCGCGGGCGATTCCCGACCAGTGCGCGAGTTCCGCGCGATCGGCGGTGCCGCTCCAGTAGCTTCTGGGCGTGCTGGACTGGTCGGGATTCGTCATCGAACTACCTCGGGTAAGTAAGAGTTACGCGGAAACTGCGGCGAGCTCGTCGTAGGTGGCGAACTTCGTGGCGATGTCGCTGCCGGTGAAGTTTCCGACCCAGCCGTCGTCATCGTGGAAGAAGCGAACCGAGACGTACTCGGGGCGCGTACCCATGTCGAACCAGTGGGTGGTGTTCTCGGGAACCGAAATCACGTCGCCGGCCTCGCAGAAGACCGCGTAGACCTTTCCGGCAACGCGAAGGTAGAAGACGCCGGACCCGCGGGCGAAGAAGCGGTCTTCGTCGTCGTCGTGCTGGTGCTCGCTGAGGAACTTCTGGCGCGAGGTCGCGGCGAGCTCGGCGTAGGCCGGGTCGTCCGACGGGGCGATCGACACAACGTCGACGAGTGTGTAGCCCTGGGCTTCGTTGACGCCATCGATCTCGGCGCGGTAGGCCTCGAGGACCTCGTCCTGGGTGGGGTTCTCGGAGAGCTCCTTGAGCTCCCAGCGGGCGAAGCGAACGCCGAGCGGGGAGAGGGCTTCGACGATGGTGTCAGCATCGCGCGTCTGGAGGACGGGGGTGGTCTCGTCGGTTTCATCCCAAACAGTCAAAAGTGTCATGTCGCAATGATATTTGCGCCGGATGCCCCCTCGCTGACCGAAGATGACGGTTCTCGTAATACAGGGTCACAGAATGTGCAATTAGGGCGGGCAGTTGGTTGCATGAGCGAACGCACTGATCGCAGTAGCCGGCCTCACAGCAGATGACCGGACCCGCGACATCCGCAGCTCTTGCCCTTATTGCCCTTCATCTTCAGGAGATTCACCCCATGTCTCACTCCCGCACACTTCCCTTCGTCGCAGTTGCTGCGGCCGCGATCTTCGCGCTGACCGGCTGCACGCAGTCGACCGGCGAGACCACCACCGGTTCTGCCACCGAGACCAACGCCGCATCCGCGCCGCTGCCCGCCCCGTTCGACGGCGAGCCCGTCACCGTCGCCCTGGTTCGCCAGAGCGGTGCCGGCGACTACTTCGAGGCGTGGGGAGCAGGCGCCAAGACGCAGGCGACCGCGGCCAACATCGAGCTGACCGTCACCGACGCCCGCAACGACAACGCCAAGCAGGCCAGCGACCTCGAGCAGGCAATCGCCTCGAAGCCCGACGCGATCATCGTCGACCACGGCCAGACCGACACCCTTCAGCCGCTCATCACTAAGGCAGTCGACGCCGGCATCCCCATCGCCGTCTACGACCTCGCCCTGACCGACGCGACCGGCGTCATCACGACGTCGCAGTCGGACGAGTCGATGGCCTCCGGTGTTCTCGACCAGCTGATTGCGGATGTCGGAGAGGGTGCGAAGGTCGGTTACGTCTCTGCAACCGGCTTCGCCGCACTCGACCGCCGCGCCGTCGTCTGGGACCAGTACGTCAAGGACAACAACCTCGACGTTGTCTTCTCGACCGGTAAGGTCTCGGAGTCGACCGCGAGCGACAACATCCCGCTCGTGGATGCAGCGCTCAAGCAGAACCCGGACGTGCAGGCGATCTTCGCCCCGTACGACGAGATCACCAAGGGCGCAGTGCAGGCCGTGATTCAGAACAACCTGCAGTCGAGCGTTAAGGTTTACGGTATCGACATTTCCAACGCTGACCTCGAGGTCATCAACGCCACCGACAGCCCCTGGGTTGCAACGTCGGCGACCGACCCGGCCGCCGTTGGTGCCGCCGTCGTCCGTTCACTCGCCCTGTCGCTCGCCGGTGAACTCGACGAGACCGACGTGCAGTTCCCGGCCATCGTCATCACGCAGGACTTCCTCGCTGACGAGAAGGTCGACAACGTCGATGCTCTCCGCGTCGCCGAGCCGAGCCTGTCGCTCGACACCACGGTCGTCGCAGATTGGCTTCCCGCTAACTCGTGACCTTCGATCAACCGATAGCCGCTGAGGGGAACGACACCGTCGTTTCCCTCAGCGGTGTTTCGTTTTCCTACGGATCCAACGTCGTCCTCCAGGACGTCAACCTCGACTTCGCCGCCGGTCGCATCACCGCGCTGCTCGGTGCCAACGGCGCCGGAAAGTCCACGCTCATCAAGGCGCTCTCCGGAGCCAACCCGAAGTACTCCGGCTCGATTGCGATCGCCGGTGAGCCGGTTGCCCTCTCGACCCCGACCGTCGCCCGCCACCTCGGCATCTCTGCCGTGCACCAGAAGGTCGCCGACGGCATCGTCCCCGGCCTCACCGTCGCCGAGAACGTGCTGCTCGACGATCTCGCCGGCGGCTTCCGCGGTCTGCTGCGCAATCGCCGCCGCGACTACGCCGCCGCCCGTGCCGCGCTGGCGCTGCTCGGCCTCAACTGGTCCGACCGGGTTCTCGGCCAGGACGCCAGGGACCTTCGGATTTCGGATGCCCAGCTGGTCACGCTCGCCCGCGCCCTGCGCAGCACCCCGCGACTGCTCATCCTCGACGAGCCGACCTCGGCGCTGACCTCGGCCGAGGCCGAGCGACTGTTCGAGGTACTGCGCGCGCTCCGCGCAGACGGACTCGCCATCGTCTACGTGTCGCACCGCTTCGGCGAGATCGAAGCACTCGCCGACAGCGTTGTCGTTCTCCGGGACGGCACCGTGCAAAGCCACAGCGAACGCCCGTTTGCCTGGCACGACATCCTGCACGAAATGCTCGGACGTCCGACCGAACTCTCGCAGCAGCGCGAGCACACCGACCGCGGCGAGACCGTCGTGGCAACGGTGGATGCCGTTCCGCTGTTCCCGGAGTCGGCTCCCGTTTCGCTGTCGATCCGCGGCGGCGAGGTGCTGGGGATCCTCGGCCTCATCGGTGCCGGAAAGACCGAGCTTGCCGAGGTCCTCGGCGGACTCGCGAAGCCGGCCGCCGGATCCCTCACCCTGTCCGGCTCGGACTACGCGCCGCGTCGCCCCGGCGACGCCATCAACGCTGGCGTCGTGCTCGTTCCGGAGGACCGGCAGCGCCAGGGAATCCTGCCCGGCTGGTCGGTCGCACACAACATCACGGTGCCGTTCCTCGCCCAGTCGTCGCGCTTCGGAACCCTGCGCGGATCGCGCGAGACCGCCCGTGCCCGCGACGTTGTCGCCGCGCTCGACGTCGTCACCGAATCGCTGAACACTCCGATCGACGACCTTTCCGGCGGAAACCAGCAGAAGGTCGTCGTCGGCCGCTGGCTCTCGGCCGCGCCAAAACTCGCCGTGCTCGACGAGCCGTTCCGCGGCGTCGACATCGCCGCCCGCCGCGGTATCGGCGAGCGACTCACGACCCTCGCCCGCTCCGGTGGCGCCGCCGTGGTGCTCTCGAGCGACGTCGACGAGATCCTCGAAGTTTCCGACCGCATCGTCGTGCTCGTGTCCGGCGCCGTCGCACTCGACGGGTACGCCGACGAGCTCGACCGCGCGACGATCGTGCAGGCGTTCCTCGGTTCTGATGCGGCATCCGCTATTCCTGCGAGCGACCTCGAGCAGGATGCCGAAGCGGTCACCTCCACTCCCGAATCACCGTCACCCGAAAGTACCCGCGTATGAGCATCAATTCAGCGATCGACAGCGTTCGCGCCAGCATCGGCGACCGGATCTCGGCGGGCATTGTGCGCTGGGGATTCGTCGGCGTCACGATCATCCTCGTCGGGTACTTCGTGATCTCGGAGCCGAACTTCCGCACGATCGACAACGTCTTCGGCATGCTCAAGTTCGTGGCTCCGACTGCGATTGCCGGGCTCGGAGTCATGCTCGCAATGACCGTGGGCGGGATCGACCTGTCGGTCGGGGCATCCGCTGGTTTCGCGGTCTCGATCGCGGCGTGGACCATGGTCGTCGGCAACCTGGTCGGTACAGCATCCATCGCGGTCGTGCTGATCTGCGGGCTGCTGATCGGTGCGCTCAACGCGCTGCTGATCGTGGTGGCGCGCATCCCCGACCTGCTCGCGACGCTCACGATGATGTTCGTGATTGTCGGGCTCAAACTGCTCATCGTCGATGGCAAGTCCATCTCGTCGAAGATGACGCTCGCCGACGGGTCGACCGCGCCTGGCAGCTTTACCCCGGACTTCCTCTGGCTCGATCGCGGAAGTGTCGGGCCGGTTCCGGTTCCGGTCATCATCTTCCTGGTGATCACGGCGCTGCTGTGGTTCCTGCTCGAGCGCACCCGCTGGGGCCGCGCGCTGTACGCCGTCGGCGCGAACGCCGAGGCCGCTCGTCTCGCGGGCATCCGCGTGCAGCTGTACCGCACCGCCGCCTACATGGGCTGCGGACTGCTCGCCTCGATCGCCGGCCTGCTGCTCGCGGCCCGCATCGGCCAGGGCGACGTGAGCGCCGGAAACTCGCTGCTGCTGGATGCCGTGGCCGTGTCGCTCGTCGGAGTATCGGTTCTCGGCATCGGCCGCCCGAACGCGTGGGGAACGGCGCTGGGCGCAGTGCTCATCGCGGTCATGGTTACCGGCTTCACGATGGCCGGGCTGCCGTACTACGCGCAGGACTTCGGCAAGGGTGTTGTGCTGCTCGTCGCGCTGCTGTTCAGCTTCACGTTCTCGAAGAAGCGGACCGTTGTGGTCGCGGGGAGTATGGCGAACTAGGTTCGTGCTTGCATCCGGTACCGGACGGCGTGGCCGGGACGAGTTGCTTGGCGCGGTGGGCGCGGGGCTGGGTTTCAGGCGGCTTAATATCTAGCGCGGGACGCCGGGATGGTCGGTTTTCCTTGGCGGCGGGAGTTGTTTTGTTCGCGGCGGGAGCTGTTCGCCGTCGGTGCGACTGTTTGCCAGAAGTGGGGCGAAAATCGGCTCTGGGTGCCCGTTTTCTGGCAAGCAGATGACTCGCTCGGCCTTAGAAAGCGCGGGGGCGGGTCTCCAGCTTGAAGCGCAGCAGCCATTCGATGAGTTCGGCGTGCCAGCGTGCCTGCATGAGGTCCTTGCCCCAGGCGTACATGCCGTGGGAGGCGACCAGGACTACCGGAACCTCCGCGACATCCGTCGTCGGCTGCAGGTAGCGCGCCTCGAAAGCATCGCCGAGCTCGACCATGTCCTGGCTGTTCTGCACCACCGGGATGATGACAGTCTCGTCGTGCGCCAGGTGGCCGAGGCCCTTGAGCATTTCGAGGTCGCGCAGCTCGACGCCGTCGGGCCAGTGGTGGGCGGCGACGACGGCGGGCAGGGCGTGCACGTGGACGACGGCACCGGCGCCGGTAACGCGGGCGATGCGGGCGTGCAGGCCGGCTTCGGCTGACGGGCGGTGCCCCGAGCCTCCGCGGCCCTCGACGCGCTCACCGAGGTGGTCGACGATGACAAAATCGGATGCCGTCAGCTCGCCCTTGTCGAGCCCCGATCCGCTGACCGCGAGCAGCAGCGGATCGCGGTCGAGGGTGATCGAGAGGTTCCCCGAGGTTCCGCGCATCCAGCCGAGCGCGGCGAAGCGGGCGGCCTCGGCGGCCAGCGCGGTGCCGGCGGCGTGCAGGGTCTCAGCGGTGATGCCCTCCGGCGCGAACTGGTTCGGCGTGATCTGGTTCATGCGGTGAGCTCGATTTCGTCGAAGGATGACACGACGGGAACGGTGCCGAAGTCGGCTCCGAACCACGGTTCGCCCTCGCGGGAGAACGCGATGACCTGCCAGCCGGCCGCGACCGAGGCCGCGACTTCTTCGGGGTGGTCGGTGAGAAAGAGCAGGTCGGAGGCCGGAACGGACAGCGCGGCGGCGATGGAGTCGTACGAGGCGACATCCTTCTTCGAGCCGGCCTTGACGGTGTCAAAGTAGTCGACGATGAGCGGCGTCAGGTCGCCGTCGGGGGAGTGACGGAACCACGGCACCTGGCTCGCGACCGAACCGGACGAGAAGACGGCGAGCTGGATGCCCGCGGCGTGCCACGCGCGCAGTTTCGGGATGACGTCGGCGAAGAAGTGCGAGCTGATCTCGTCCTTGGCGAATCCGTCGGCCCAGATCTGGCCCTGCAGCGTCTTGAGCGGCGTCGCCTTGACGTCGGACGCCATCCACGCGTGCAGCACCGCGACGATCTCGTCGGTCGTCGCGTCCGCGGACAGGTTCGCATCGGCGATGATCTGCGCGCGAGCTTCGACGATGAGGGCCTCGTCGGCGTGCTCGTCGAGCCAGGCGCCGAGGCGCGGGCGGGCGTAGTCGTAGAGGTCGCCGAGGATGAAGCCGGCGGCGCTCGTGGTTCCCTCGAGGTCGAGGACGACGGTGTGGGCGGAGGTCGAAACGGTCACGGTGTTCCTAGACGGTTGGTGCGGCGGTCGGTGCGGAGTCGGATCCGGTCAGGATCCAGGCGCGGGAGCGGGTGAGGAGTTCGGCGTAGGCGGCGGGGACGAGCGCGGCCGGCAGCGTCGTGATGTCAGCGGCGTGCGAGAAGCCGGCGACGCGGCGGATGCCCTCGACGCCGGCGAAGTGCCAGGCGTCCGAGCGGATGCGGGCGAGCCAGGAATCGAGGTCGAGATCGTCGGGTGCGGCGAGGCGCGAATCCCAGCGGGATGCCACGACGCTGACGAACTCGGTCCAGCTCGCGTTGATCGCCGCGCTGCGTGCGGCGGCGAGCTCGGTCGCACCGACGGCGTTCGCAGCGATGGCGGCGATGGTGAGGTTCGCCCAGAAGAGACCCAGGTCCATGCCGATCGGGCCGACGAAGCTGAACTCCGGGTCGAAGACCTTGGTGGACTGTTCGCCGTTTCGCGACCCGATCATGATCGAGCCGGAGTGCAGGTCTCCGTGGATGAGCGCTTCGGAACGTTTCGCGAAGACGTCACGGATGCCGTCGACGGCGGCGAGCAGGTCGGCATCGACCCATAGGGCGCGGACTTCGGCGTCGAGTTCGGGGATCCAGTGGTTGTGGTCGTCGAAGCGGTACGGCTCGGTGAGGACCGCGGCATCGGTGAGCGCGCACAGTTCGGGGTTCGCCGCCGTAGCGATGAGCTCCGTCTGCTCGGCGGCAGGAAGCCCGACCGTGCTCGTGGCGAGCGACAGTTCGGCGGCGAAGCGGCCGACGACAGTGCCGAGCGCCGCGAAATCGACGGTAGTCGGCGCTGAACCGGCCACGACATCCGCTACCTGGCGCACGAGCACGTCGCGCAGCACGTCGAGGTCGGAAAGGTCTTCCATCACGAGTACGTAGCGGTCGAGGTCGACCGGTTCAACGGTCGGAACGCTCGCGGGCACGAGCTCGGAGAGCAGCTCATAGGCGCGCGCCTCGGAGGCGATGCGGACCGGGTCGATTGGCCAGTCCGGGCCGACAACCTGCACCCACGGCGGAGCCTGCTTGACGGCAACACTGCCGAGCGGGCCGCGGGCGATGAAGACGCGGTTCATGTTGCCGGCGGTCACTTCGTCGACGGTCACGTCGGCGGGATCGTTCGCGAGACGGGCAATGAGGCCGGTGCCGGAGAGGTAGTCGACGACGTCGTCGCGGGTGACGAGCAGGTCGTAGTCGGCTGTCTCGGCGGGAAGGCCGGTGGTTGCGCTCATGCTGGGGTCGTTTCTGTCGTGAAGTAATCGGCGAGTACCGCCGGGGCAAACGGACCGCGATCGGTGACGATCGAGGTCACGAAGCGCGGCGGGGTGACATCGAAGGCGGGGTACCAGGCGTCGGTGAGCAGGGTCGAGGCCGTGCGAACGCCGAGGGTCGAGAAGACCTCGTCGCTGTCGCGGTTTTCGACGACGATGTCGTCGCCGGTCGCGAGCGTCGCATCCGGTGCCTGCACGAGAGCGTAGAAGGGAACGTCGAAAGCGGATGCCGCAACGGCCAGACCGAGGGTTCCCACTTTGTTGGCCACGCTGCCGTCCATGCTCACCCGGTCGGCGGCGGTGACGAGGGCGTCGATCTCGCCGATCGACGAACCGGGGGCGAGCGCGGCCGCACCCATTCCGTCGGTGATGAGCGTGACCTTCTGGCCCATTTCGCGCAGGGTGTGCGCGGTGAGCCTGGCGCCCTGCAGGTAGGGGCGCGTCTCGGTGGCGACCCACTCGAACCGCTTGCCCGCCGCATCCGCTGCCCGCACGAGCTCGATGAGGTAGGTGTCCATCCAGCAGTGGGTGAGGATGCGGGCGCCGTCGTCGAGCAGTGCGACGGTGTGCTCGCCGAGGGCTCGGCTGCGCAGGCGATAGTCGATCGCAAATGCGCGGGCGGCGTCGGTCGCGAGTTCGACGAGTTCGGGGGTGGATGTCGCCCCGGCGGTCGCCGCGATCGTCGCCTCGACGGCTTCGCGCGGGTGGTTGTTAGTGGGACGGGCGCCGGCGAGGGCGTCTCCGGCGCGGCGAAGGCTCGCGATCGCGCGGTCGAGCGGCAGGTTGATGGCCTGGGCCGCGGCGAGTTCCATGCCGGCGGCGGCGGCGAACATCGGTCCGGATGACTGGGTGACCATGTCGCGGATCGCGGCGGCTACCTCGAACGGGCTCGTCGACTGCACCCAGTCGACTTTCGCGGGAAAGACACGACGGTCAAGGATCCAGACCGACCCGGGCTCCGAACGCACCGACGCGTCGAGCATCGGTGTTATCGATGCAGTTTCGGCACCACGCTCAGCCACTTGTGCCTCCAACAGGACGGCCCCGGACTTCGATCACCGACCCATCGAGAATACCGGCCTCGCGCCTACCGCCCGCGCCGTCGTGTTACCCGCCGTTACGCAACGACCGTGCTGCCGTTCGTTATCAGTGCGGGCCCGCAAACGGGGGCGCGGATAACGAACGGCAGCACGGTGCGCGCGCGGCGGCTGCGGAGGCGGCTACTCGGTCGGCAGCGGAAGCCCGGGCGGGTTCACGAGCGACTCGTCGATCGACTCGGAGGTGAGCCCCCAGCGCTCGAGAACCTCGGCGTACTGGCCGCCGGTGATCGCCGATTCGAGCGCGATGTTGACCGACTCGATCAGGCCGTTGCCCTTCGCGGTCGCGGCGGCGATGTCAGCGGTAAGCGGCCAGCCACCGTTGACGGTTCCGACGAGCTTCGTCTCGGCGGTTGCGGCGGCGGCGTAGGCCGAGGTCGCGTTCGGTCCGAAGTTCGCGTCCGCGCGTCCCGACTTGAGGGCGAGGTCTCCGGCCGCGGTGTCGTCGAAGTAGAGGTACTCGACCGGGTCGAGGCCCGCGGCGATGTTCTCGGCGTCCCAGGCCTGCAGGATCTTCTCCTGGTTGGTGCCCGAGCCGACGATGACGGTGAGGCCGGCGACATCTTTCGCCTCGGTGATCGAGTCGATCGAGGAGTCGCTCTTCACATAGAAGCCGAGCAGGTCCTGGCGGTAGCTCGCGAAGTCGTAGAGCGCCTTGCGCTCTTCGGTCACCGTGACGTTCGAGAGGATGAGGTCGTATTTGCCCGACTGGATGCCGAGCGGCCAGTCCGCCCATGCGACCGCCTGGATGTTCAGCTCGAGGCCGAGTCCGTCGGCGATGAGCTGGGCCAGGTCGACCTCGTTGCCGATCAGGGTCGTGTCGTCGTCGGCGTAGAGCGCGAGGGGAGCCGCGAACGGGCTCGTTGCGACCGTGAGCTTTCCGGCCTCGATCGGCTCGAAGCCGCTCGCCTTGAGCGACGCAACGGCCTCGGGGATCGCGTCGAGGTGCACGCGATCCTGGTCGGGACCGAGGTTGAAGGTGATCGCTCCGGTGTCGGAAACCTCGTCGGCGGCCGCGGTCTTCGGGGCGTTTGCCGCGCCAACGGTCACGGCGGCGATGACCCCGCCGACGATGGCGAGGGCTACAACGCCGCCGATGATTGCGGCGGTCTTCTTTCGGATTGCCATGATGGCCTCGTATTCTTGAATGTGTAGTGAGTGCGATACGCGATCCACCGGATTGGCGGTCGCTGCCCCGCCCGGCATTCCAGTGCCGTGCGGGGCTTTTTTGCCGGGCTGTGCCAGCTGTGTGACCGGGGCTACAGTGCCTTGCCCAGGAAATCTTTGGTGCGCGGATGCTGCGGGTTGCCGAGCACGTCGGCGGGGGTTCCGACCTCGAGGATGCGTCCGTGGTCGATGAACACGATGCGGTCACTCACCTCGCGGGCGAAACCGAGCTCGTGGGTGACGATCACGAGCGTCGTGCCGAGGTCGGCGAGATCGCGGATGACGTCCAATACTTCGCCGACGAGCTCAGGGTCGAGCGCGGAGGTCGGTTCGTCGAACAGGAGCACCTTCGGCTGCAGCGCGAGGGCGCGAGCGATCGCTACCCGCTGCTGCTGGCCGCCGGAAAGCTGTCTCGGGTAGGCATCCGCTTTGTCGGCGAGCCCGACGCGTTCGAGCAGGCCGAGCGCGAGTTGGCGGGCATCCGCTTTCGACAGCCGCTTCAACGCAACCGGCGCTTCGATGATGTTGGCGAGCGCGGTGAGGTGCGGGAACAGGTTGAAGTTCTGGAACACCACCCCGACCTGGGTGCGGCGCTTGAGGATCTCGCGTTCCTTCAACTCGAACAGGCGATCACCGCGGTGCTCGTAACCGATCAGTTCGCCGTCGATCGCGACCCAGCCACGGTCGACGCTCTCGAGGTGGTTGATCGTGCGCAGCAGCGTCGACTTGCCCGAGCCAGACGGCCCGAGGATCGTGACGACCTCGCCCGGCTCGATCGTGAGCGAGACGTCGTGCAGCACTTCGTGGGCACCGTACGACTTCGACACCGATCGGATCTCGACCAGGCCGCGCGTGGCGACATCCGCTGCGGGGGCAGTAATCGTCATGAGCGGGCCTCCTCGGGTGCTGCCTTGGCGGGTACTGGTGCTGGTTCGTCTTCGAGTCGAGCCCACTGCTCGGACACCCACCGGCGCGCCCGCTGGATCGGGGTGGGCGGCAGTTCGCGCACCGAGCCCTTCGCAAAGTGCCGCTCGATGTAGAACTGGGCGATGCTGAGCACCGTGGTGAGGATCGTGTACCAGACCACCGCGACGGCGAGCATCGGGATGACCATGTGGTTGCGGTTGTAGATCACCTGCGTGACGTAAAAGACCTCGGAGAGCGCGATCACCGAGACGATCGAGGTGCCTTTGAGCAGGCCGATGATCTCGTTGAACGCGTTCGGCAGGATCGACCTGGCCGCCTGGGGAAGGATGATGCGGGTAACGCGCACTCGTGCCGGCAGGCCGAGCGCGGCCGCGGCTTCGAGCTGGCCCTGGTCGACGGAGAGGATTCCCCCGCGGATGATCTCGGCCGAGTACGCCGCCTGGTGCAGGGCGAGGCCGAGCACGGCCGCGGCGAAGGCGCTGATGAGCGACACCGTCTGGAACTCGACGAAGTACTCAGCGGTGAACGGGATGCCGAGCCCGATCGTCGGGTAGAGGTAGCCGAGGTTGAACCACACGATGACCTGCACGAGCAGCGGAATCGAGCGGAAGAACCAGATGAACGCCCAGGCGAACGACGACAGCAGCGGCGATTTCGACAGCCGCATGAGCGCGAGTACGCCGCCCGCGACGAAGCCGATGGAGCCCGCGACGACGGTGAGCAGCAGGGTCAGGCCGAGGCCGCGCAGGATCGCCGGTGCAAAGAAATACTTCGCAAAGACGTCCCAGTGGTAGCCGGGCTCGGTGAAGAGCGACCAGACCAACTGGGCGACGACGAAGACGACGAGCGCTCCGAGGATCCAGCGGCCCCAGTGGCGGGTGTGCACGACCGTGAGGGCGCCGAAGTCGGTGCCGGGCGCGTGGACATCGTGGCGCACGGGGGTATCGGCGTCGACGGTGGTGCGGGGCAGAACGCTCGTCATGGTCGTGCGCCTTCCGTGAGGGATTTGGTGAAGTAGTGGATGACGATCGTCTCGGCGTCCTCGGCCGGATCGAATAGCGGGGTGTAGCCGGCGCCGAGATACAGGCGCACGGCTTCTGGCTGGCGAGGGCCGGTGCTGAGCACGATGGTCGTGAAGCCGCGGCGTGCGGCTTCCGCTTCGAGCTCGGCGAGGACGAGCTTTGCGAGCCCCAGGCCGCGGAATTCGGCCGCCGTCCACATCCGCTTGACTTCGACGGTCGTGGCGTCCGAGGTCATAAACGCTCCGGCCGAAACGGGAACGCCGTCGCGCAACAGCAACAGGAAGGTGCCGGCCGGCTCGGTGAACGCGGCGTCGGGGTACCGGTGGATCTCGGTCGAGGCCGGTTCGCCGAACAGGTTGCCGTAGCGGCGGTCGTACTCACTTTCGAGATCGGCGAGTACAACCTGCGCGCGCGGGTCGCTGGGGACAGTGTGGAGAAAGAGGTCGGTCACCACCTCATCGTCCACCAGGAGGTCACCCTCGCGCTCGGGCGCGACGCGCTCCGCCTCGCTAAGCCGCGGCACCGGCGTGCTCCTTCTTCGCGGTTTCGAACTCTGCTGCGGCGTCGGCCTTCGCCGCGCGTGCGTCGCGACGGGCGACCTCTTCGCGCACGATGGGGATGACGTAGCGGCCGAAGTCGACGGTGTCGTTGATGAAGTCGTAGCCGCGGGCCGAGAGGATGTCCGCGCCGAGGTCGACGTAGTCGAGCAGTGCTGCGGCGACCGTTTCGGGGGTACCGACGAGCGCGTTCGAGTTGCCGCGACCTCCGCTGACCGCCGCGGGCTTCGTCCACAGTGCGCGGTCGTAGCGATCGCCCTGCTCGGCAATCGAAAGCAGGCGCTGCGAGCCGGCGTTCTCGGGGTTCTTCAGGTCGCCGACGAAGCTGTTGGCGGCGTAGACGCCGATGCGCTGCTCGATCTTGCCGAGGATGTCATGCGCCTTCTTCCACGCCAGCTCTTCGGTCGCGGCGATGATCGGACGGAACGCGACCTGGATCTTCGGTCGGGACGCGCGGCCGGCGGCCGTTGCGGCATCCGTGATCGTGCGGATCTGCTCCGCGGTGTTGGCGAGCGGCTCGCCCCAGACCGCGTAGATGTCGGCCTCTGCTGCGCCGATCGCGTAGGCGGCGGGGGAGGAACCGCCGAACGAGATCTCCGGGACGTGCCCAGCGTGCGGCCAGATGTCGCTGACGAAGTTGTCGAATTTATAGTGCGTGCCGTCGAAGCTGAACGGTTCGCGGTGCACGAGCGCCTTCTTGACGATCTGGATGTATTCGCCGGTGCGGGCGTAACGCTCATCCTTCGTCAGGAAGTCGCCCTCGGCGGCCTGGTCGGCGGTGGAGCCGCCGGTGATGAAGTGCACGTTGAGGCGGCCGTCGCTGATCTCGTCGAGCGTTGCGAACACCTTCGCCGCGTAGGTCGGGTATGACACGTTCGGGCGGTGCGCGAGCAGGATCTTCAGGTGGTCGAGCTTCGACGCGATGAACGCTGCGGCGGTTGCCGGGTCGGGTGAACCGGAGTGGTACGCGAACAGGATGCGGTCCCAGCCGTTGTCTTCGTGGGCGCGGGCAAACCGCAGCGTGTAGTCCTTATCGAAGCTTGCGCCCGAGCGGGCCTGGGTTTCGCCGCCGTCGTTGAGTCCGGCTATTCCGAGAAATTCGATGCTCATGCTGTGGCTCCTTGCCGCGCCTGGTGAATGGGATTGCCCGAAGGTAGGCCGGGCATTACACGGGTGGCAACGAAACCGCTTCACACTTCGTCATCTCGTCACGCGGCGTCATTTTCGTAGGAATTACTGGCGCTCGCCGCGACTGTTGTGCCATGTCAGTCGATAGAGCGGTCTCCATAGCGGTGGTCGGCGCGGGCCCGCGGGGAGTCGGATTTCTCGAGCGCCTCGCCGCCAACCTGCCGTACCTCGCGTCCGGCGCGAGAGTTGTCGTGCACCTCATCGACCCGCATCCGATCGGCGCTGGCCGCATCTGGCGGTTCGCCCAGTCGCCGCTGCTTAAGCTCAATTCGATGGCCGCCGACGTCACGATGTTCACGGATGCCTCGTCGACGATCGACGGACCGGTCGCGCACGGCCCGTCCCTGATCGAGTGGGTCGAGGCGGTGCGCAGCGGCGAGTTCTCGATTGCTGAGACGGCCGACGAACTGCTCGCCGCCGAGATCGCCGGCCTCACGGCGCAGTCGTTTCCCACCCGTCGCCTGCAGAGCGCCTATCTCGACTGGTTCACCCGGCACGCGATCGCGGAGTTCGCGAGCGCGGGCGGCGAGATCGTCGTGCACGAGTCGTCGGCGAACCAGGTCGACGACCTCGCCGACGGCGGGCAGCGGGTCGTGCTCGACAACGGCGAGCGGATCGACGTCGACCTCGTGCTCTACGCACTCGGTCACGCCGGCACTGTCCCGGAGCCCGACCACGCCGACTTGGTCGCGTTCGCCGCAAAGAATTCGCTGTTCTACCTTCCGCCCGCCTACACGGCGGACGCCGATACCAACGGGATCGCGGCCGGCGAGAAAGTGATCGTGCGTGGTCTCGGTCTCGCCGCCGTCGATCTCGTTGTCCTGCTGACCGAGGGCCGCGGCGGGCGGTTCGTTCCGGGCCCGGATGGACTCGATTACCAGGCCAGCGGGCACGAACCGCAGCTGTTTCTCGGCTCGCGGCGCGGCATCCCCTACCACTCCAAGATCAGCTCGACGCTTATCGCCCCGCGTCCGCCGCAGCGGTTCTTCTCGGCGGCGATCGCGCAGGAACTCGAGCGCTCGCTCTCGACGCTGGAGTTTCGGCGGGACGTCTGGCCGCTCATCGCCTCGGAGATGCTGTGGGGCTACTGCTTCGAGCTGTTCACCGGGCATCCGGAGCGCGTGCGCACGAGCTGGAAGAACTTCGCGCCGTTTATCGAGCGCTACCGGCACAACAGCTCGAAGCTGCGCGCGGCGATCGCGGCAGCGGTGCCCGACCGGCTCGATCGCCTCGACCTCGACGTGCTCGACCGGCCGCTGGCCGGTATCCGCTGCGCGAGCCTCGACGAGGTTCAGGATGTCGTGCGGTCGTACATCCGCGACGACCTGACCCAGCGCAGCGCTCCCGAGCACAGCGCGACACTCGGGCTGTTCACGTCGCTGCTGTACGCCCTGTTCGACCTCGGCACGATCATCGATTCACCGAAGTGGACCGCGCGCTCGCGGGTCGAAGAACTGGGCAGCGGATGGCTGGGGTACTTCAGCTTTATCGCGAGTGGCCCGCCGGCCCACCGGCTCGAAGAACTGCTCGCGCTGTCGCGGTCGGGGATCGTGACCTTTCTCGGGGCCGACACGAGAGTGCGCGCGGTCAACGGCGCGTTCGAAGCCAGCTCGGCGAGCGCGCCAGGGCTCGTGGTGGCCCACGCGCTCGTCGACGCCCGGCTGCCGCGAACGCGCCTGTCGACAACGGACAACGCCGCACTGCGGTCGCTCGTCGACTCCGGCGCGGGGGTTGAACAGGTCGTGAGCGACGCCGAATACACCGGGTCGACCGGGCTGTTGCTTGTCGCGCCCGAGGATTCGCGGGTGATCCGGGCCGACGGCACTCCGCATCCGCGACGCTTCGCGATCGGCCCGTTCACGAGTGCCCCATTTGTCGGGGCATTTGCCCGGCCCGGAACGAACGCTGTGTCGTTCCGCGAGAACGACCGGGTGTCGCGTGCGGTGCTGGCTGAGGTTGCGCGTAAGAGCAGTTCGCTGGTTGACCTTGTCGAAACCCGCACGTGAATCCTGCACATCCCGGTTTCGACAAGCTCAACCAGCGAAGCTCATTAGGCTGGACCGGTGCAGCTACACGAGATCCGAGTCCATAAGAGTGAAGAGAACCTGGCCCGCGAAGGCCAGCTGGCGTTTGCGATTGCGCAGGTGGCATCCGACCCGGTCGCGGTGACGGATGCGGTGACCGACGTGGTCATCAACCGCGTCATCGACAACGCCTCGGTTGCGGCAGCGTCGCTGCGCCGCGCTCCGGTCGTCGCCGCGCGCGCCCAGGCGGTCGACCGCCCGGCATCGAAGAACGGCGCGACGGTCTTCGGCCTCGCCGGTCGTTACGGCGTCGAGTGGGCTGCATGGGCCAACGGCGTCGCCGTGCGCGAGCTCGACTACCACGACACCTTCCTCGCCGCCGAGTACTCGCACCCCGGCGACAACATCCCGCCGATCCTCGCGGTCGCCCAGCACGCCGGCCGCACCGGCGCCGAGCTCGTGCGCGGAATCGTCACCGGCTACGAGATCCAGATCGACCTCGTCAAGGCGATCAGCCTGCACAAGCACAAGATCGACCACGTCGCCCACCTCGGCACGAGCGCCGCAGCAGGCATCGGCACGCTGCTCGGCCTGCCGACCGAGACGATCTTCCAGGCCGTCGGCCAGGCGCTGCACACGACCACCGCCACGCGGCAGTCGCGCAAGGGCGAGATCTCGACCTGGAAGGCGCACGCCCCGGCCTTCGCCGGCAAGATGGCCGTTGAGGCGATCGACCGCGCGCTGCGCGGGCAGACCAGCCCCACCCCGATCTACGAGGGCGAAGACGGAGTCATCGCCTGGCTGCTCGATGGAACAAACGCGCGTTACGAAGTCTGGCTGCCCGAGGCCGGCGAGGCCCGCCTGGCGATCCTCGACAGCTACACGAAGGAGCACTCGGCCGAGTACCAGGCGCAGGCCTGGATCGACCTCGCCCGCAAACTGGGCGAGCAGCATCCGGAACTCCGTGACCCTGCCGCGGTCAGCCGCGTCGTGCTGCACACCAGCCACCACACGCACTACGTGATCGGATCGGGCGCGAACGACCCGCAGAAGTACGACCCGACCGCGAGCCGCGAGACGCTCGACCACTCGATCCCGTACATCTTCACCGTCGCGCTGCAGGACGGCGCCTGGAACCACGAGGAGTCCTACGCCCCGGAGCGCGCCGGTCGCGCCGACACCGTCGCCCTCTGGCACAAGGTCACCACGGCCGAGGACGCCGAGTGGACCCGTCGCTACCACTCGCTCGACCCGTCGGAGAAGGCATTCGGCGGCCGGGTCGAAATCGAACTCGCCAACGGCCAGCGCATCGTCGACGAGATCGCGGTCGCCGACGCGCATCCGCTCGGTGCCCGTCCGTTCGCACGGGCGCAGTACGTGCAGAAGTTCCGTTCGCTCGCCGAGGGCGTGCTTCCGGCCGCTGAGATCGAGCGCTTCCTCGACCTCGCCCAGCGCCTGCCCGAGCTGTCTGCCGCCGAGCTCGGCGAGCTCAACATCGTCACCGACCTGAGCGACACCCCGCTTCCGGCCGGCCTGTTCTAGAGAGGCACAACATGCTCTACTCGACCGAAACTCCCGCCGACAAGCGCGCGAACCTGCGCGCGGCCCTTGCGACCGGTGAACTGCTGCGCTTTCCCGGGGCGTTCAACCCGCTCTCGGCCAAGCTCATCGGCGAAAAGGGCTTCGAAGGTGTCTACATCTCCGGCGCAGTGCTCGCCGCCGACCTCGGGCTTCCCGATATCGGGCTGACGACGCTCAGCGAGGTAGCCGGCCGGTCGCAGCAAATCGCCCGGATGACGAACCTCCCGGCGATCGTGGACGCCGACACCGGCTTCGGTGAACCGATGAACGTCGCACGCACGGTACAGACGCTCGAGGATGCCGGCGTTGCCGGGCTGCACATCGAGGACCAGGTCAATCCGAAGCGCTGCGGTCACCTCGACGGCAAAGCCGTTGTCGACGAAGACACCGCGATCAAGCGGATCAAGGCGGCGGTCGGAGCGCGCCGCGACCCGAACCTGCTCATCATGGCTCGCACCGACATCCGCGCCCTCGATGGACTGCACGCCGCAATCGACCGCGCGAAAGCGCTCGTCGATGCCGGAGCGGACGCGATCTTCCCTGAGGCAATGGTCGACCTCGCCGAGTTCGAGAAGGTGCGTGCCGCAATCGACGTGCCGATCCTCGCGAACATGACCGAGTTCGGCAAGAGCGAGCTGTTCACGAACGAGCAGCTGGCGAGCGTCGGAATCAACATCGTCATTTACCCGGTCAGCCTGCTGCGCCTCGCGATGGGGTCCGCTGAGCGCGGGCTCGACACCATCCTCGCCGAGGGCTCGCTGAACTCCGAAGTGCCGAACATGCAGACGCGTGCCCGCCTCTACGAACTGCTCGACTACGAGGCGTACAACTCGTTCGATTCGTCGGTGTTCAACTTCACCCTCGAGAACAACGCGAGCTGACCGGCAATTCTGCAGTATCGGGCGAGTAGCCTTTCACAACGATCGAATGCGAGGAAGCACATGACGGATACAGAGATTCACAAGGGACTCGCCGGCGTTTACGCCGACACCACCGCCATCTCGAAGGTCAATCCCGAGACGAACTCGCTGCTGTACCGCGGGTACCCGGTGCAGGAACTCGCCGCGAACTGCACGTTCGAAGAGGTCGCCTGGCTGCTGTGGCACGGTGAACTGCCGACCGCAGAGCAGCTCGCCGGGTTCGAGACTCTCGAGCGTTCGTTGCGCACCCTCGACCCGCGCGTCAAGCGCGTGATCGACGAACTGCCGCTGACGGCGCATCCGATGGACGTCGTGCGAACCGCGGTCAGCGTCATCGGCGCGACCGATGAGACGCTCGCCAACCCGGCCGGCGCCGATGAGCGAGAGCTCAACGAGGGGCGAGCGACCTACCTGTTCGCGCAGCTTCCATCGATCGTCGCGTACGACCAGCGCCGCCGCCGTGGAGAGCAGCTCATCGAGCCGCGCGAGGACCTCGGCTACTCGGCCAACTTCCTGCACATGACATTCGGTGACGTTCCGGACCTCGTGGTTGTCACCGCGTTCGACGTCTCGATGATTCTCTACGCTGAGCACTCGTTCAACGCGTCGACCTTCACGGCACGCGTCGTGACCTCCACTCTCGCCGACCTGTACTCGGCGGTCACCGCCGCGATCGGCGCGCTCAAGGGTCCGCTGCACGGTGGAGCGAACGAAGCTGTCATGCACGTTTTCGAAGAGATCGGCACCGCGGGCGGCGTCGAGATCTGGCTCGACAAGGCGCTCGAAGAGAAGCGCAAGATCATGGGCTTCGGGCACCGCGTCTACAAGAACGGCGATTCTCGGGTTCCGACGATGAAGGCGTCGCTCGACACCCTCATCGCCGAGTACGACCGCCCGGACATCGGCGAGCTGTACTCGACGCTCGAGTCGCTCATGAACGAGCGCAAGAACATCAAGCCGAACCTCGACTACCCGAGCGGACCCGCGTACCACCTGATCGGGTTCGATACCGAGATGTTCACGCCGCTGTTCGTCGCCGCGCGCATTACCGGCTGGACCGCGCACATCATGGAGCAGCTCGAGGCCAACTCGCTCATTCGTCCGCTCAGTGCGTACAACGGGCCCGACGAGCGGCACGTTCCCGGTCGCACGATCGAGTAGGCGCGCCGCAGCGGTGTCGCGAGCGATGGTTTCGGCCGGGTCCTCGCAGGCTCGGGCCCGCGCTGGGGTCGCACAATCGCTGGCGCGATTGTCCTAAGCTCCACCGCGCACTCGCTGGCGCTCGCACTCAACCAATGAGTTACTCGTTGGTTGAGTAGCGCCGCGAGGAACGAGCGCCGCGTATCGAAACCATCGCCGACGCGGCCGGTATTGCGGGATTACTCCAGCGCGGCCTTCTCGGACATATCGATGTACATCCAGGTGCCATCGACCTCCGCGAAGTACTGCGCGACGACCTGCCACGGTGCCGAGAACCCGGGGCGCGCAAAGCTGCCCTCGTCGTCCTTGAACGAGTACGCCGCTGACCCGTGCACGACCATGCCGGTCCCGTAGACGAGCCCCTCGTTGTCGGCGGTCAGTTCGGCGTCGTCGATGACGATCGCGGTCGGCACGTAGTAGAACGGCATGAGCTGCTGCTCGATGTACCGTCCGGTCGTCGCCGAATCCTTGAACGAGGCGACGTACTCGGCCGCCGTCTCGAACGCGTACCCGATCGCTTCCTCGCAGGTGCTGTCGGCGGGCGCCTGCGAGACCGGGATGATGCGGTTCTGCACATACGCGTCAGAGTACAGCGCGCACGCAGCGGCCCAGTCGCCGGCAGCAATGGCGTCATAGTTCGCCTGGATGAGGTCGTGCGCCGCGCTGACCGCTGCATCCTCGCTGCGGTCGAACTCCGGCAGCGGGGCCGCAGTGTGCGGGGCGAACGGAGGCTGCGGAACGATCGGCGTGCCGTCGCTGCGGGTGGGTCCCGGATCTGGCGCGGGAAGCGGCTGTCGCTCTGCGGGGGCGAAGAACGCGCATCCGCTCAGCAGCACCGCCGCGGCGAACACGGCAACGAGCGAGGGAACTAACCGATTATTTGTCACTCCTCGACCCTACCGGTGACTGCCCCGGCACAAATGAAGGAAGAGAGCGCTCTCGCAGACGTCACACCCGCGGAATTCCGGGGAGGGACCTTCATCCGTTCCTTCATTTGGTCCGGAAGGAGGGCGGCGCTACAGGGTGACGGTCACGCCGGGCGGGGTGTCGACCAGCAGGCCGAGCCCGTCGAAGGCCGCCTCTAGGTCGGCGCGCGACTCGGTGAAGTGCTCCCAGTGTTCGGTGTGAAGCCCGACCACGCGCGTGGCGCCGAGGACCTGTGCGGCCTTCACGGCATCCGCTGAACTGAGCGTCAGCAGGCCGTCGAGGCGCGGGACGCGGCCAGCTCCGGCGAAAAGAAGCGCGATGTCGATGGCCGGAAACCGGTCGGCGATCTGCGCAACGAGCGGAATCGACGCGTTGTCGCCGCTCACGTACACGGTCGGCTCGCCCGGTGCCTCGAGCACGAAGCCGGTCACCTCGCCGACGAACTTCTCGCTTCCGGGAGGACCGTGCAGGGCAGGAACCATCGTGATTGTCACCTGGCCGATCGACTGCTCTTCCCAGGAGTCGAAGCCGTGGACCGAACCGCCGAACAGGTCGTTTGCCGCCTCGCGCGTCGAGAGCGTCGAGACGCCGGTCGCGATGAGCTCAAGGCCCTCGTAGTCGAGGTTGTCGCGGTGGGTGTGGTGGCTGAGCAGAACAAGGTCCACCGGTCCGATGTCGGCGCGCTCGATCGCCGGGCCGGTCGTCTTGACGAGGGTCGTGGATCCGGGCTCGGCGTAGGTCTGCGGCGGATCGAAGGTGGGATCGGTCACGATCCGCAAGCCTGCATACTCCAAAATCGCCGTAGGTCCACCGATGTATGTGAGGGTCGTCGTCGACATAGTCTGAGACTATGCCCAACCGCCTGAAGAGCGCAGTCAGTCCGTACCTTCGATCGCACGCCGACAATCCGGTCGACTGGCGAGAGTGGGGCGAAGAAGCATTCGCCGAGGCCGCCGAACGCGGAGTGCCGGTGCTCGTCTCGATCGGCTACTCGACCTGCCACTGGTGCCACGTGATGGCGCGAGAGAGCTTCAGCGACCCCGTTCTCGCCGAATTCATGAACGAGCACCTCGTAGCCATCAAGGTCGACCGCGAGGAATATCCGGATGTCGACGCGAGCTACCTGGCCGCCGCATCCGCATTCACGAGCGAACTGGGCTGGCCGCTCAACGTGTTCGTGACGCCGCAGGGCAAGCCGTTCTACGCCGGAACGTACTGGCCGCCGAAGCCGATCGGCCAGCACCCCGCGTTCAGCCAGGTCCTCGCGTCCGTTCTCGACGCCTGGGCCAATGCCCGGGACGAGGTCGAGGGCAATGCCGCCGCGATCACGGCGGCGCTCGCCGCGACCTCAGCGCGGTCCGGGGGAGCGCTTCCGGATGACGCAGCTTTCGGCCGCATTGTTGCCGAGCTGGTCGGCTACGAGGACGCCGAGTTCGGCGGGTTCGGGAGTGCGCCGAAGTTTCCGGTCGCCACCGTCATCGGGCTGCTGCAGGATCGCGGCTCTCTCGGCGACGAGGATGCCGCCGCGCTCGCTGGCCGCACGCTCGACGCGATGGCGGCATCCGCTCTTCGTGACCCGGTCGACGGCGGATTCTTTCGCTATTCGACGAGGCGGGACTGGACCGAACCGCACTACGAGCGCATGCTCTACGACAACGCCCTGCTTCTCGGCGCTTACGCGCGCGAGGGTCGGCTCGAGATCGCCGAGGGCATCGCGTCGTTCCTGATCGACACGCTGCAGCAGCCCGGCGGCGGGTTCGCGTCCGCCCAGGACAGCGAGAGTCTCGTCGACGGCGTTAAGAGCGAGGGCGGGTACTACGCGCTCGACGCGGCGGCGCGCGAGTCGCAGCCGGCACCCGGACTCGACGGCAAGATCCTTACCGGCTGGAACGGGCTCGCGATCGAGAACCTCGCGCTGGCCGGGCGGCTGCTGGCGCGTCCGCAGTGGACGGATGCCGCACGACGGGCCGCAGATTTTCTGCTGCAGAAGCACGCGGTAGCCGGCATGCCGCTGGTGCGCGCCTCGATCGGCGACGAGGTGTCGGTCGCAAGAGCAACTCTCGAGGACTACGGCATGTTTGCGAGTGCGCTGCTCGAGCTCGCAGTCGTGACGGCGGACGTGCGGTACGCGGTGGCGGCGCGGGCGCTCGTCGACGAGACGCTGGCGACCGGGTCGTTTGCGGTTCCGGGCGGTGCCGACCCGGTGCTCACCGGGCACGGGCTCGCAATCGACAACGACCCGAGCGAGGGCGCCTATCCGAGCGGGCTGAGCGCCATGGCATCGGCCGCGCACCGGCTCTACCTGCTCACCGCGCACGCGCCGTACCTCGAGGCAGCGACGTCCGCGATGGAACTCTTCGCGCCGCTGGCGGTCGAGCGGCCGATCGCGTTCGGCGCCGCGCTCACGGTCATGGCCGGGCTCGGCGCCGACGCCACCCAGCTCGTTGTCGTGACCGGCGACGGTGACGGGATGACGACATCCGCTGCGCTCGAAACGACTGCGACCGACTGGCGGCGTACTGGCAGTGTGGTCGCGGTGGTGACGCCGGAGCAGGCGCTCGCGTTCACCGAGGCGGGGTTCGAGCTGTTCGACGGGCGGGTGAGCCGGGACGACCTCTCGACCGCCTACCTCTGCCGCAACTTCGTCTGCGCTCTTCCGGTTACCGACCGGGCGCAGCTCCGGTTGCTGCTCGAGGCGATTTAGCGCCGAGAGTCCCGGGGGAGTTTTGCGACTGCCTAGGCTCCGACCGCGACCGGTGCAGCTTCGTCGGAGACCCACTCGTTGAGCGAGTTGTCGTAGATGGCGACGTTGCGGTGTCCGAGCAGCGTGAGTGCGAGCGCGTCGGCTGCGGCGGCGACCCCGCCGGCGCAGTAAGTGACGATGCGATCGGCGTCGAGCGCGGGGCCGAACTTCGCCGACAGGTCGGTGGCCGGAAGCAGCGCGTTCGTCGCGCGGTCGAGAAGGCGGCCGGCCGGTGCGCTGATGCTTCCCGGGATGTGGCCGAGGCGGGAGCGCTGGCCGGCTTCTCCGCTGAACTCCTGCGGCGGAAGTCCGCAGACGAGCGCGGCGTTCTCGGTGCCGGCGACGACTGCCTCGACGAACGCCTTGTCGACCCACAGTTCCGGACGCTCGGCAGCGGTGAAGGACGCCTCGACCGGCTGCACGTGGCCGAGGTCGCTGTCGCGTCCCTCTGCTTTCCACTTCGTGTAGCCGCCGTCGAGCACCGCGACGTTGTCGTACCCGAAGGCGCGGAACAGCCACCAGACGCGCGACGCCCACTGGCCGACCGCCGCGTCGTAGACCACGACGGTGGTGTCATTGTCGACGCCGACGGATGCGGCGGCAGACTCGAACAGGGCGGCATCCGGTCTCGTAAACGGGAACGCGCCGTTCGGGTCAGAAAAGACCTCGATGATGTCGGCGAAGACCGAGCCGGGGATGTGTCCCTCGACGAGGTAGGCGTCATAGCCGCTCAGGTAGCCGGACCGGCCGTTCGGCTGAACGTAGGGCAGGACGGTGGCGTCGAGCACGACGAGCTTGTCGCTGCCAAGGTGGTCGGCGAGCCACTGCGTGGAGACGACGGGTGCGGTGAGGAGCGGACCTGAGTTCATTCCCACACGCTACCCACGACACTCCCAGCCTGCTCGAAATCACGAAACCGGGCGTAATGCTGGACGTAGGCTGGCGGTATGCGTAGACCTCTGATCGCCGTGTCCGCCGCCGTCCTGCTCGCGTTCTCGCTCAGCGGATGCATCACCATCCAGCTACCCGGAGGCGGAACCCCGGTCACCGCGCCGGACGACAACAACTCCCAGGTGCTGACCTGCAGCGACGACGAACAGATCACCGAGTCGGGATCGTACGTTCTCGAGGGCGCCTGCCCGTCGGTCACGATCGAAGGAGTCGACATCGACGTCGAGGCGGATACTGTCGTGCAACTCATCATCCGGGGCGATCGCAACTCGGTGGACGTTGACCGGTTGAGCGACGTCACGGTCAGCGGGACCAGCAACGAGGTCGAGGCGCCGAGTGCGGCGCAGGTCGAGATCGCCGGCGACCGCAACAAGGTCGACGTCGACGAGGGAATCGAGGCCCTCGTCATCAACGGCAACGACAACGACATCGAGGTCGGAACCGAGATCACGACCGTCAGCGACAGCGGCGAACGCAACCAGATCGGGCACTAACCGCCGGGGCAGTTCTCCGAATCGGTGCGTGAGCAGTAATTCGGGTTCACCGGGTAGTCCGGGTTACGCAGGTCGTAAATGACCTGCGCCCAGTCGAGCTGCGGAACGCTGAACAGCACCACCACGGCGACAACGAGCGACGACAGGGCGATGTAGCCGATGATCGCGGCGAGGTTGCGGCGCATGATCGCGGCGACGATTCCGATAACGCAGATCGCTGCGGCGATGGCGGCGGTAATCCAGTACGTGCTGATCTCTGATGCATCGGGTTCTTCGGGACTCGGAGCGATCGAGAAGTAGGCCGAGAACCACTGGACGAGCATTCCGACGACGATGCCGACGACGGTGAAGAGCGCGAGCACGTCGATGAGCGGATTCCACCAGGACATCCGCTGCGGAGGGAGCGGCGCTGAGACGAGCGGGTCAGTCATCGGACGGCGGTCGCAGTCTCGCGGCGGTACATCAGCACAACGAGGGCGACGAAACCGACCGCGAGGCAGAGCTGGCCGATCACGCCCACCGGAAAGAAGATGTGGCGCCAGAGGAACAGAAGCGAACCGAGCACGATGAGCACGGCGCCCGGGATCGCGCGGATGCCGCGGGCGCGGATTGCGAAGCCCCCGGTGAGTGCGCAGGCGGCGACGAACGCGACGCTGCCGACGAAGCCGAGAGCATCGCCGAGGTGGAAGACGACGCCGGTGGCCATGTCCATTCCGGCGTGCTCGAGGCCTCCCGCGCCGATACCGGCCAGGACGTCGAGCGCGGTGTAAAACGCGGCGTAGAGGAACCCGAGCGCGCCGGCGGTCCAGCTGAGCCAGCGGTGGTGGCCGCGGACCACGATCCACGGCGCGAAGCCGAGCAGCGGGAAGACCGCGAGGATGCCGATGTGCAGGTCACGCCAGTAAACGGCGCTCTCGGCGTTGAGGTTCGTCGGATGCGAGATGCCGACGGCCGCGAGGACGAGCGGCGGTAGCGCGACCGCGAGTGCGAGCAGCAGGATTCGTCGGTCGGTCATCCAGTCATCGTATGTGTGCTGAACGTAACTCAGGCAGAATTTCGAAATCGGCCTATATCAGGATCTAATTCGGGCAGTTTTGCGAATTCTGCCTGAGTTGCGTGCGTCGGCGTCCGAAAAGCTAGCGAACCGTCTTGCGCGCGGTGATGACGCCGGTGTCGAAGCCGAGCAGGTGCAGGCCGCCGTGGAAGCGGGCGTGTTCGATCTTGATGCAGCGGTCCATGACGACCGTCAGCCCCTTGGATTCACCGTAAATGGCGGCGTCCTGGTTCCAGATGCCGAGCTGTACCCAGATCGTCTTCGCGCCAATGGCGAGCACGTCGTCGATGACCGAGGGGATGTCGCTTCCCTTGCGGAACACGTCGACGATGTCCGGTACCTCGGGAAGCGACGCGAGGTCGGGGTACGCCTTCTGGCCGAGGATCTCGGTGGCGTTCGGGTTGACGAAGTAGACGCGGTAGTCGCTCGACTGCAGCAGGTAGGTGCCGACGAAGTAGCTCGAGCGAGCCGAGTTCGGCGATGCCCCGACGATCGCGATCGACTTGGCGTTGCGCAGGATCTTCAGGCGTTCCTTGGCGCTCGGACCGACCCAGGTGCGCTGCGACTTGAGTAGCTTCGCGAGCGGCGAGCTCGCTGGCAGTTCGCAGCTGAGGCCGTTGGCGAGCTGGGTGGTGACGGTGTCGGTCATGGCTCTACTTGCCTTCCGTTGCAACGGTCAGTGCCTGGTCGAGGTCGTAGATGATGTCATCCGCGTCTTCGATTCCCACGCTAATACGAACGAGCCCCGGAAGTACCCCGGCTTCTTCGAGCTGCTGCTCGCTGAGCTGCGCGTGGGTAGTGGATGCCGGATGGATCACGAGCGTCTTCGCGTCACCGATGTTGGCGAGGTGGCTCGCGAGGTTGACCGACTCGATAAAGGTCTGGCCGACACTGCGACCTCCCTTCACGCCGAAGCTGAACACCGAACCCGGTCCCTTCGGCAGGTACTTGTTGGCGCGATCGTGGTGCGGGTGCGCGGGAAGACCGGCCCAGTTCACGAACTCGATGCGCGGGTCGGCGTCGAGCCACTCCGCCACAATGCGAGCGTTCTCGACGTGCGCCTGCAGTCGGAACGGCAGCGTCTCGACTCCTTGCGCGAGCAGCCAGGCCGAGTGCGGCGAGAGCGCCGGGCCGATGTCGCGCAGCTGCTCGGCACGAAGTCGCGTGAGGAACGCGTACTCGCCGAAGTTGCCGTGCCAGTTGAGTCCGCCGTAGGAGGCGACCGGCTGGTCGAAGAGCGGAAAGTTCTCATTTGCCCAGTGGAATCGACCCGACTCGACGACAACGCCGCCGAGGGTTGTGCCGGCGCCGCCGAGGAACTTGGTGGCGGAGTGCACCACGACATCCGCGCCCCATTCGATCGGGCGGCTGAGGTACGGCGTCGCGATCGTCGAGTCGATGATGAGAGGGATGTGGTGGGCGTGCGCGACGTCGGCAAGGCCCTCGATGTCGGCGACCTCGCCGGACGGGTTCGCGACGATCTCGGCGAAGATGAGCTTGGTCTTTGGGGTGATCGCCGCGGCGTAGTCCGCCGGGTCAGACGACTTCACAAACGTCGTCTCGACACCGAAGCGGCGGAGAGTCACGTCGAGCTGCGTGATCGAGCCGCCGTAGAGATTGGCGGATGCGACGATGTGGTCTCCGGCACCGGCGAGCGACGCGAAAGTGATGAACTGTGCGCTCAGGCCACTCGCTGTCGCGACGGCACCGAGTCCGCCCTCGAGGCTCGCGACGCGTTCTTCGAAACTCGCTACCGTCGGGTTGCCGAGGCGGGAGTAGATGTTGCCGTACTTCTGCAGCGCGAAGCGGGCAGCGGCATCCGCGGTGTCATCGAAGACGAACGCGCTGGTCTGGTAAATGGGCAGCGCGCGCGCACCGGTCACCGCATCCGGAATGTTGCCTGCGTGGATTGCCCGTGTTCTGAAGCCGTACTCGCGATCTGACATGGTTTCAGGCTACCCAAGCGGGCACGGGGTGGCCCGGGATTGACGTAACACAGCGCCACAGGACCCTCGCTAGCTGACGAGCGCCAGCCGTCGACGCTCGCGGCGGGCGAGGATTCTCAGCCAGAAATACGCTACGAGGGCGACCGCGGTGAAGCATCCGAGCAGAATCACCCACGGCCCGTAGCGGGGGCCGAGGTCGGCCCAGCTGCTCGGCTTGGGCGCGACGATGAAGAAAAACACCACGGCGATGACCGCGTAGATGCTCGCCCAGATACGTTTCGAGTGGTCCCAGATGTCCTGGCCGTCGAGGTAGAGGAACGGCAGCATCGCGACGAGCATTCCCGACAGTCCGCCGGTAGAGAGCGCCGCAAGGGTGTCCTGCGCGAGGGCGCCACCGAACCCGTATTGCGAGATGTCGAGCGCGTAGGCGGCGCTGTAGACGAACCACGAGGCGGTGGCGAATCCGAGGATGAGCGAGGTGCGCAGCAGCCTGGCGCGGGAACGCATGATCGCCGGGGTCGCGGGCGGAAAGCTGAGCCCGAGCATGAGCCCGAAGAGGAACCCGGGAGAGAAGTCGAGCAGTCGGGACAGGATGACGCCGACGATCGACAGCACGATCGTGAACGGCCTCAGCGCGATGCTCGTCGGAACTTCCCACCGTCGCAGGAGCACGCGCGTGGTGATGAACCAGGTGCCGTACGAGATGATCACCGCGGTGATGAAGCAGGCGATGAACAGGCGGAGTGAGGCGAGGTCGAACCCGAAGTTCGGATCGGCGAACCCGGAGACGAGCGCTGCAAGCGCGACGAGCGTGACGCCGGCGAGAATCGGCCGGGCGCCGAGCCACGCGGTCAGTCCTGCCCACCACGAGCGGGCCGGGCGAGCGCCCGCCCGCCGCTGCACGTAGTTGTAGCGGTCGACGACCGCGCCGGTCAGGAGCTCTGCGGGGAACGCCACGAGCACGAGGAAAGCGAGCCCGGCGAGCAGCGAGGTACCGATGGCGACCGGTGAGGCAAAGACTTCCCAGAACGGCTGAAGGGATGCCGAAACCGAGTTGGGCGCACCGGGCTTGTTTCGCGGGTTGGCGGCACTGTCGTCGGCAGCGGGGACAGCGGCGACATCCGGTCCCGTTGTCGGGCTGGGCACCGGCGTCGGCGTCGCTGCCGCTGCGGCTTCGACGGTGATCGGCGTGCGAACCTCGGACACCGCGAACCCGGGTGCCGTTGCCGTCACGACGATTTCGTGCGCGCCCGGTTCGACGTCAGCCGGGATCGTTGCGCTGAGCGAGAAGGAGCCGGTCGTGCCGACCGTCATCGACCCGAGCGCCGCGGGTGTGGAATGGATCTCGGCGGTAATCACGGTCGACTCGGGGAGACCGGAGCTGCTAATGGTGACGGCGTCACCGGGGTGCAGTGCGGCGCCGCCGGAATCGAGAGTGATCGCGAAGTTGAGCGGTTCCGGGCCGGGGGTCGGCGCGGGCGTCGGGGTGGGAGTTGGCGACGGGGTTGGAGTCGGGGCGGGCGTCGGCCTGGTTGCCGGCGGCGCGGTAGCAAGGACGGTGACGGAGAACGCGCGGGAACGGGCGGCAGTCGCTGAACCGTTCTTGACGACGAGGTCGAGCGCGTAGCTGCCGGCGCGGGCCGGTGCTTCGGCAAGAGCACAGCTCCAGTCGTAATCGGCCGTGAGCGTCGTGCAGTCGAGCGGAACCGCGGTTGAACCGGCCAGGTTCAGGGATCCGCGCATGGCCAGTACGTCATCCGGAATCTCGTCGCCCTCGAGTGATCCGGAAATCGAGAACGGCGCGCCGGAGTCGACGGTGAAGGAGTTGTCGGTTGCCCCGTCGACCACAATCGTCGGGGTCCGCACGTCAAGCGTCATCGCGTCGGATAGTGAGCGATTCGTTCCCGACCAGTACGGCTGCTGGGTGACTTCGAGGTCGTAACTTCCGGCGTCTAACGGGCCGTCGAATCCGCAGTCGTACAGGCCTTCGTCGTCAACGGTCGCGGTGCAGCCCGTGGTGACATTCGCCGATGAGACCGCAACGTGCACCGTCGAGGTTTGGCCGCCGTTCGAGGGCTCAGCGGTGCCCGAGATTCTCGGGTAAGAGTTGTACCAGAGGATCGTTGGGGTGCCGTCGCCGAGCCCGTCAACGTACGGGGGAAGCAGTACGTGCACGGTCGCGGTGCCGATTTCTGAGTTGGTGGTTCCGTCGTAGCCGTAGACGCTGATCTCGAGATCTTCGGTGGTTTGCAGGACGTTGATCGAGCAGGACCACGCTCCGCTCGTCGGGTCGACCTCTGCAGCGCACTCCTCGCCACCGGCGATTCCGTAAACGAAGCCCGCGTCGGGCCTGGCAGTGCCGGAGATAACGAGTGGACCCTCGACGATGTACGAACCGTCGAAGCCGGGGCTGAATGAGAACGATGCTGAGTCTGCTGCCACCGCCGGAATGGCGGCCGCGGGCGCGAGAATGAGGGCGGCCGCGACCAGGGCGGCGGCAAGTTTTCGCGTCACAGTTCCCCCATCGGATGCCGGAGCACCCGCTCATCACGACTCACTGTCGCTTTACGTTTATTGTGCTCACGGTAGCCGGGCGATATTACGAGCATGATTCAGCAGCGTGCCTCAGTGCTGAAGTTCGCGGTCCTCGACTCGAGTTTCGGCATCCGCTTCACTCTGGCGCGCTCGTCGCTCGGAGAGTCGCAACCCGAAGTACATCGCGAGGGCAACGACGGTGAAGATCGACAGGATTGCGACCCAGGGGCCGTATTTCTCGCCGAGGTTCTCCCAGCTGTCGGGCTTGGGCGCGACCACGAGGAAGAAGCTCAGCGCGACGATCGCGTAGACGCCGGCCCACAGTTTCTTCGAGTGGCCCCAGATGTCCTGGCCGTCGAGGTAGAGGAACGGCAGCATGGCGATGAGGATGCCGGTGAGGCCCTCGGTGGAAAGTGCGGCGAGGGTGTCCTGCACAACCGCGGCGAAGAATCCGGGGTCGGCTCCCGCATTGATGGCGAGCACGACGCTGTAGGCAATCCAGGCAACGAAGGCGATGCCGAGGGTCAGGAAGGTGCGGATCAGTCGGGCCCGCGAGCGGAGTGCGGGGGTGGTCTGCGGCGGGAAGCTGAGACCGAGCATGAGTCCGAACAGGAATCCGGGGGAGAAGTCGAGAACACGGGACAGGATGATTCCGACGATCGTGATGATGATCGTGAACGGGCGCAGGGAGATCGTCGTCGGTAGCGACCAGCGACGGTTCATGACCTGATTCACGGCGGCGTAGGTGCCGTACGAGACGACGATGGCGGCGATGAAGCAGGCGATCAGCATCCGGAGCGAAGCGAGATCGAAACCGAAGTCGGGGTCGGCGAAGCCGGCGATGATCGTGGCGAACGCCATCAGGGAGATACCCGACAGGATCGGGCGAACCGTGAACCAGGCGGCGAGGCGCTTCCACCAATCCGGTGCCTGCCGGGTGGATTCGCGGCGTTGCATGAACTTGTAGCGGTCCTTGATCGCGGCGGTCAGCAGCTCGGACGGGAACGCGACGAGTACGAGGAACGCGAGCCCGGCGATGATGGATGACCCGATCGCGACGGGGCTGGAGAACACGTCCCAGATCGGTGCGATCGAGTCACTCAGGCCGTTCGGTGCGCCTCGGGCGTTGCGAGGGTTGGCGATGTCGGGGGCCGCAGCCCGGACTACCGGCACGGTCGGGTCGGTTTCGGCCAGCGGCGTCGGGGTTGGCGTCGGCGTCGCGATGACCGGTGACGCTTCGATCGTGATCGGTGTGCGGGAAACGGATGCCGCCTGGCCGGGCGGGGTCACGGTCACGACGATCTCGTGTGCGCCGGGTTCGATCTCGACGGGAACGGTCGCGGTGAGCGAGAACGTGCCGTCGGATCCGACCGTCGTTGAACCGAGCGCCATCGGGGTCGAGTGGATCTCGGCCTCGACGGTGGTGCCGGTGGGAAGCCCGGAGCTGTCGATCGTGAAGGAGTCGCCGGGGTGCAGCGGGCCGCCCGATCCGCCGAT